>Ga0326727_10007625_pt1 | contig 28396 bp, 28 predicted proteins | sample MB2enrmetagenome_FD_207643 | JGI IMG/M metagenome (GOLD analysis project Ga0326727, IMG submission 207643) | Lab enriched peat soil microbial communities from McLean, Ithaca, NY, United States - MB29MY | ecosystem: Environmental > Terrestrial > Soil > Wetlands > Peat | place: USA: New York... | reverse complement strand
AAGGCACGCTCACAGGTTGAAGTCTCAGACGGCACGCCTGGTTGATGCGTATTGGCCCTACGTTGTGACACTCGCGGGTAAACTCGCGGAGCGCGGCGAGTTGACCGGCGCGGAAGTGATGGCGATTTTGAAAGCTCGCGGAACGTAAACGCGGGACGCGCGATTCCGGGCACCTTTTCCGCGGTTTCACCCTCCGCGGACTTCCAACCCGGCGGGCGCGGCGGGGCCGCTTCCGGTACCTCCTGCCGGAAGCGGCCCACGGGGTTCGCCAGTGTGCCTGCATTCGCGCCACGGGGCTGCTGGTGCGCTTCGGAGGGGAACCGAGGGGGAACGATAGCGGTCCTGCGTCTACTTCACCGGAAGGGCTTGCAATCCTGATGCTGAGCGCTTAGAATTGGTTTCGATGGCGAAGAAAAAGAATCCGGCGGCCGTGGCGCTCGGGAAGCGCGGCGCAAAGGCCCGAATGAAGAAACTGACTCCCGAGAAGAGAACCGAGGTTGCCAAGACGGCGGCGGCGGCGCGATGGAAGAAGACCGCGGCGGCGAAGGGGAAGGGGTAGCATGGCAGTCTACAAACCGAAGTACCGCGATCCAAAGACGGGCGAGACGGCAGAGTCCGAAGTCTGGTGGTACGACTTCAGTTTCGCGGGCCGGCGCGTCCGCGAATCGAGCAAGACTCACCTGCTCACTCTGGCGCGTGAAGCGGAACAGAACCGGCGGCGCGAACTTGAGCGGGCGTTTGTGGGCGCCCCGATACAGAAACGCGAGTCACGGGTCAATTGCGTTTCGGAGATCCTGAAATCCTACATGACCCGCTACGAATTGGATCACCGCGACCGGCAACAGTCCGTCCTGTTCGCAAAAGGGCGACTTGCGCACGTCAAGCGGCTGCTCGGGGCATCGCTGCTCCCAGACCTTACCGAAGACGCCATCCGGGGCTACATCAAAACACGCATCGAAGAGAAAGCCAGCGGGCGCACCATCAACATGGAAGTGGGGGAACTGTCGCGGGCAGTCGGCAAGCCGTGGTCTTTCCTCTGGCCGAAGTTGCGCAAACAAGCCGAGCGTAAGGACGTGGGCCGGGCCTTGTCACCCGAAGAGGAAAAGCGGCTGCTCGAAACTGCCGGAAGCAAAAAGCGATGGGAACACGCGGCGGTCATTATTCGCGCCCTGCTCCTAACCGGGATGCGGAGCGGCGAATTGACGGGCGCAACCTGGGGCCAGGTGGACCTTGAGCGGCGCGTGCTTACCGTGGGCCGGGCGAAGACATCCTCGGGAACCGGGCGCCAGATCCCGATGAACAACGATCTTTTCGTGCTTCTGTCGGCACATGCCGAATGGTTTACAGGGAAGTTTGGCGAGACACGCCCGGAATACTTCGTGTTTCCCTTCGGCAAACCGGCGCCGTCCGATCCCACGCGCCCTACAACCACGTTGAAGACCGTCTGGGGCAGCATTCGAGACGAAGCCAAGGTTTCATGCCGGCTGCACGATTTGCGGCACACGGCGGCCACGAAAATGGCAGAGGCGGGCACTCCCGAGAGCACCATGCTTGCCCTGATGGGCCACATGAGCCGGGCCATGATGGAGCGGTACTCGCACATTCGGATGGCGGCGAAGCGCGAAGCGGTGGAAGCGCTCGGGTTCACGAGAGAAGCCCCAAAGCCGGAAACCAATGGCAAAGAATCCCCCAAAGTAGCGAAAACAGCCCGAGTCCAATAGCCTGTAAGTAATTGATTCTAGTGGTGAGCGCGGAAGGAATCGAACCTTCAACCTAGTGATTAAGAGTCACTTGCTCTGCCAATTGAGCTACGCGCCCGCTCGCTGATGATGGCTGGAACCGGCGGACGCCAAAGCCCCCGCCGACTGACCGATTATAGCATCTCGCGCCCGCATGTCGCCTCACACCACTAGCACGCCGTGGTCCCCGCCGCCCGGCTCGATGGCTTCATACACCTGGCCGGTCAGGCCCGGGCCGTGTTTCGCCAGCAGCGGAAGGAACGAGTAGATCCGCTCCTGCGGATGCCGCTCCGGGTAAATCAGCCCGCTGAGCGATCGGGCGTCGCGCGCCGCGCGCTCGTTGCGGCGCAGCGCCTCGCGACCCGCCTTGCCTTCAATTCGGCTCAGTTGGTGGCGGATCTTGCGCCCGCTCAAATCCAGCGCCTTGGCCAGCGTCGGGTCGAACCCCGTGAGCGCCGCGCGAAGTTCATCCACCGCGCCATCCACCGTCGAGGCCGCCTGGCGCATGGCGCCGTGCAATTCCGGCGGCACCAGCGTGGAGGCGATCCGCTGGCGCACGGCTTCCTCGCCCGCAAAGAAATCGGGCAGCGCCAGGCCATAGCGCTCCATGCGCTTGTGGCTGCGCGCGTCCAGCACCGTGAACCCGGCGCGCGGCACCACCACCGGCATGCGCCCCAGAATCGACCGGTAAATCACCTCCGACTGCGCGAAATACGCCACTTCGCCCGGGCCGCCCACGATGGCCACGGTGGGCAGCACGGAGTCCTGCACCACCGGCCGCAGCAGCGCGTTAGGCGACAGTTGGCGCGCATTGGCGGCCAGTTCTTCGGCGCCGATCCGCCGCCCGTTCAGCAGGTATTCCCGGCCGTTGCGCCGCAGCGTCAGGCGCTTGCCGTGCTCCATCAGGAACACCAGCGAGGTGGCCGCTTCCACGTGCACCTGGGCGTGGTACCCGGCGGCCGCCAAATGCCGGTTCCGCTCCAGCACTCCGGCCGTCAGTGCTTCGGCCGACTCCACCGCGGCGCGAATGGCGGGCGCCGCCAACTCCCGGAACGCCGCCAGCATGGGGTCCACCTGCGGGATGTCGTAGTCCGGCAGCAGCCGCCTCAGCAGGTCTCCGAACGCCTGGCCCATGGTTGCGCCCGGGCGATAGGTCTCCTCCACCATCGCGGCGGTCTCCTCGCCGAATGGCAACCCGCCCAGGATCTCCCGCAACTCGCCCACCGGCGGAGCCGCCAGCGTCACTTCTCCGGCGGGTTGCGCGCCGGCCGCCCGCCGCATCTCCAGGCGCCGCGGCTGGTGCTCCGCGTCGAACACCCAGACGTGATCCACCTCGGCGAAGTCGTGGTCCTCGGTGGCCAGCCAGAACACCGGAACCGCGGGAATTCCATTGGAGGTCAGCCACTCCGCCAGCCTGGCCGCATGCAGCGCTTTGTAAATCGTGTAGGCCGGACCCGAAAACAGCCCCACCTGCTGTCCCGTGGCCACCACCACCGTGCCCGGCTGGGCCAGGCGCTGGAGCGACGGGCCGTCCGGATTCCGCTGGCGCAGCGCCGCGATCAGGGCCGCGCGCCCGGCGCCCGAGAAGACAATTTCACCGGCGGCGGCGCGGAAGGCTTCCAGGTCTCGCAGCGGATGCCGGTAAAACGCGCCCGTCCGTCCCGCGTGATACATCGCGTCCGCGAACAACTGCGAGGTGTGCGGGAATTCCGTATGGCGGACCGAGGTGCAGTGCATGCCCGTGGATCAGCTTAGCAAATGAAAGGCGCGCCCGGCCGGATTTCGCGCGGCGCCGCGGCGCTCATCCCGGCGGGAAATGCCGCGAAATGTCGTTGAAAATCACGAAGGCCATCAGCACCATGATGAACACCAGGCCGGCCTTGAACACGTTCTCCTTCACCGTCAGGCTCAGGTCGCGCTGCATGGTCATTTCCACCAGCAGCATCAGAATCGTGCCGCCGTCCAGGATGGGAATCGGCAGCAGGTTGAAGATCGCCAGGTTGAGGCTCACCAGCGCCATCAGCATCAGGTACGGCGAAAGACCCTCCTTGGCCGCCGTTCCCGAAAGCTCCGCCAGGCCGATCGGCCCCGCCAGGTTCTTGGTCGACATGCGCCGCTGCAGCATGCGCTCCAGGAACTGGACGATCATTTTCGCGCTCTTGCGGTTCTCGCGCAGCGATTCGCGCAGCGCCGCCGGGAAGGACAGCTTGGTCACCACCAGGTCGAGCTTGGCCTCCGGGGCCACGCCGATCATCCAGCGCGCCGGCCCGTCCTTGGCGGCCCAGATCGGCCGCACCGACAATGTCGCCTTACGCCCGTCGCGCACATATTCCACTTCCACCGGCTTGCCGCCGCTGGCCTTGGTGATCTCCTGAAAACGAAGCCGCGAGTGAATGGGCTCGCCATTGATGGCCAGCACCATGTCGCCCTTTTTCAGGCCCGCCTTCTCGGCTGGAAAACCGGCCGTGACTTCTCCCAACTGGATCTCGCCGCGCCCGTCCCATCCGGCATAGCCCACGCCCAAGGTCTCGCTCAACACCGGCGTCAGGGTGGCGGCGAAGGTGGCCCCGTTGCGTTGGATCTCGAGGTGCATCGGCCGCTTGGCGCCGGCCACTTCGGCTTCGATCACGTCCTCCCACGTCGGCTTGTTCTTGTCTTCCAGCTTGACGATGAGGTCGCCGTCCCGAATGCCCGCCTTGGCCGCCGGAGAGTCCGCCGCCACGTGTCCGATCAGCGGCTCCATGTCGGCGTCCGACAGCTTTTCGTACTTCACCATGAACAGGCCCGTGAGCAGGCCTACCGCCAGCACCACGTTCATAAACGGTCCGGCCAAGGCCACGATCAGGCGCTGCCAGCGGGGCTTGGCCAGGAAACTGCGCGGATCGTCCAGGTTCTCGTCCGTCACCTGTTCGCCCGCCATTTTGACGTAGCCGCCGAATAGCGCCGCCGATACCCGGTAATCCGTTTCACCGCGCCGGAAACCGAACAGGCGGGGGCCGAAACCGAAGCTGAAGACCTCTACCTTGACGTCGAAATAGCGCGCCGCCCAGAAATGACCCAACTCGTGGATCATGATCATGACGCCGATCAGCACCAGCAGCGAGAACAAGTACCAGACCCAATCAAGCATATAGACTCACGAAGCCGCCACTCCCACCGTTCGGGCCATTGCCAGTTCGCCCGCCACCACCCGCGATTCGCGATCGATCTCCAGAACTTCGGCCACCGTGCGCGGCCAGCGCAGCGGCACCCGCGAAAGCGTTTCGCTCACAATCCGGGCAATCCCCGGGAACCCGATCCGCCCCTGCAAAAACGCCTCCACCGCGATCTCATCCGCCGCATTCAGCGTGCACGTCGCCGAACCGCCCGCCTCTTGGCATTGGTAGGCCAGTTTCAACAGCGGAAACTTTTCGAAATCCGGCGGAAGAAACTCCCACCGGCGCGCCTCCGCCCAATTGATTTTGGGCACCGGCGCCTCCGACCGGTCCGGATAGGTCAGCGCGTATTGGATCGGCATCCGCATGTCAGTAGCCGAGATCTGTGCAAGCACGCTGCCATCGCTGTATTCGATCATGGCGTGCACCGTGGACTGGGGATGAATCACCACCTCCACCTGCGACGGCGGAAAGCCGAACAGCCAGCACGCCTCGATGACTTCAAAGCCTTTGTTCATCAAGGTGGCGCAATCGATGGTTATGCGGTTCCCCATGCGCCAGGTGGGATGGTTGAGCGCCTGCTCCGGCGTAACCGACTCCAGGGCTTCACGGGCGGTGTTCCGAAACGGCCCACCCGATGCCGTGAGGATCAGTTTCGATACGGCCGCGCGGTTCCCCGCCCGCAGGCATTGATGCGCGCCGTTATGTTCGCTGTCCACCGGCACCAGCTCCGCTCCATGCTCCCCGACGGCCTCCATCACCAGCTTGCCGCTCGATACCAGCACTTCCTTGTTCGCCAGCCCCACCCGCTTGCCGCAACACACCGCTTCGTAGGTGGCTTCCAGCCCGACCACCCCTACCATCGCCGAAATCACCGTGTCCACTTCGCCGGCCGTGGAGATCCGCACCCGCGCCCCATCGCCCCACTCCAGTTCCGGCCATTCCGCCCGCGGCAATCCGGCCGATTCCAGACACCTCGATAGACGCTCCACGCCCTCGGAGGTCGCAACTACCGCCACCTGTGGCCGGAATTCCAGGATCTGGGATGCCAGCACCTCCACGTTGTGCCCAGCGGCCAGGGCGTACACCTGGTAAAGCTGGGGGCTGCGGCGCAGAACGTCCAGGGTATTGGTTCCGATCGATCCGGTGGACCCCAGAATGGTCAGAGTCTTCATGGCGAATGCCCGAAAAATGTATCTACTATGGTATCATGCAGCACCCCGATTGCTCAGCCAATGCGGGGGTAGGGAATTCACCCGATCCTGACTCATGAAACGGATCGCTTGCCTGGGTTTTTGTCGCTTTTGGAAGACCTCTAACCCTTGCGGGCGCCGGGGAGGGTTGCTTCAGGGGTCTTAATTTAGAGGTTAGTCTCGCTTTGGTGGGAGTTGCCTCCCCGGCTTACTTCCAATAATAGTAGATTCCGATTTTGGAAGCAACAAAAAAATGGATTTTTTTATTGGAATTTTGTGGTGATCCCCACAAGCTGCTCTAAAACGTTGATTGTAGAGCAGAAATCCTCGTCGCCATGGCCGATCGCGATGGCCGCCTGAAAAAGCTGCTGGGTCACCCCGGTCAGCAACAGCGGTACTCCCAGGTCTTTCCCCGATTCCAGCATCAGTCCGATGTCTTTGTGCATCCACTTTGTCGAGAAGTTGGCGCGGAAGTCCCGGCGAAGCACGAACGGAGCCTTGTAGGAGATCAATCCCGACTTGGCGGCGCTGTTGTCCAGGATATCCAGCATCAACTGCGGGTCCACGCCCCCTTTGACGGCCAGTACCATGCCTTCGTTGAATGCCGCCATGATGTTGCAAAGAATCAGGTTCTGCGTCAACTTGGCCTGCAGTCCCAAACCCGCCCGGCCGCAATAGTAGATCCGTTTGCCCATCGGCTCGAGCATCGGCTTCAACTTCTCGAAGACCTCCGGGTCGCCGCCCACCATGAAGGTCAAAGTCCCCGCCTGGGCTCCCGGGGTGGACCCGGTGCAGGGCGCATCCAGAAAGTCCACGCCCCGTGCTTTCAGGGCTTTGCCGATCTTCCGGCTAGATTTCGGGCTGATCGTGCTGGCGTCCGCCACCAGCGTTCCCGGACGCGCTCCCTGGATGACGCCTTGCGGCCCCAGAATCGCCTCCGTCACCATTTCGGTGTCGCCCAGGCAGAGAAAAACCACGTCGGCCGCCTCGGCCACCTGCTGGGGCGATGCCATCGCCCGCCCGCCGGCCTCGGCTGCCAGTTGCTCCGCCTTTTCGGCGGTGTGTGACCAAAGCGCCACCTCGTGGCCGGCGCGCAACAGGTTGCGGGCCATGGGGTAACCCATCAGCCCCAGTCCCAAAAATCCGAGTTTCGCCATAGTGTCTGAATTGTACCGCTACCAGAAGAACGCCCGCCACGTGGCCACAACCAGCGAGTGGGCAACCACCCCCGCGCGGATGCCGCCCGTCTGGTTGCGCGCCCGCCCGCAAAGCCAGCCCAGCACCGCCGTCAGAATCACCCACTTCCAGCCGCGAAACCAGAAGTGGACCAGCCCGAACAGCGCCGAAGTGATCGCCAGCGCCACCGTGCGATGGCGCGTCCAGGCTTCCACCCAGGGCTGCAAGACCCCGCGGAAGAAAAACTCCTCCGACAGCGCCTGCACCCACAGGGCGCCCAGAAACGCCGCGCCCACCACCCATAACGGTCTCATGGCAACCGTGTGCGTGGCTCCCAGCAGCAGGTTCAGCGGCCAGGCGATGGCCACGAAGTAGAGGAAATGGACCGCTCCCACGCGCCACTCCCGCCGGTCCGGCCAGAAGCCGAAACCGGTTTCCGGCACGCCCCGTTGCAGTATCAGCACCATCGCGGCCATCTCAATCACCGTGATGTGGCCCACCATGATCAGGTGCTGCTTGAGATAGTCCGGGTAGACCGGCGCCAGGAACTTGCCCACGATCAGGGCTGCGGCCAGCGCCAGAAACCCCAGGTCGGTAAGCGCCCCGGCCGGCAGCGCCACGTACCACAACCCGGCCCCCAGCCCCATCAGCGCCAGGCGCTCGAGCGCGGTCCATTGAAACGGAATGGCGCCGCAGCAGCAGGCCAGGTAGGGGAGCAGCGCCGCCGCGGCCAGGTAGGCGGGAAGGCCTCCCGGGATTCTAGACCGCAAGGCGGGAAAGCCGATAACCAGATAAAATGGGGTTTCGACGAGGAAGGCGGCTATCACCGGCACGGCCGCCCAGGTGGAGATGCCCCGCCCGTGCGCATATAATACGCCCGCCGCAGCCAGCGCCATCCAGGCGATCGCGAGTGCCGCCAGGAAGCCACCGAGCGGTTTGGCCATTGGCCTCATTCTAGCATTGGCGCTCGCGGCTACCCAGGCGCGGGCGCAGGACGCCGGCGCTCCAGCCGCGCCCGCCAACCTCGCCAGACTGGTGGCCCATCGCGAATCCGAAACCGAAGCCGAGCGCAACGAGTACATGTACCGGCAGACCGTGACCATCGAAGAACTGGATGGCAATGGCTCGGCGCGCGGCGTCTATCGCGAAGTGCGCGACATCGTCTTTTCCCCCAGGCACGACCGCACCGAGGAATTGATCGGCAAGCCTGAGAACGGCTTGAAGCGGCTGGTGATGACCGAAGAAGATTTCCGCGACATTCGCGAGATTCAGCCCCTGGCCCTGACCGAAGACCGCCTCTGGAACTACGAGACCCGCTTCCGCGGAGAAGAAACCGTGGATGACGTGGATTGTTGGGTGCTCCAGGCGCGCCCCCGCCAGATTCTGGAAGGGCAGCGGTTCTTCGACGGCCTGTTGTGGGTGGACAAGAAGGAATACAACATCGTGCGCATGGAAGGCCAGGCCGTCCCGCAGATCCGCACCACCAAAACCGAGAACCTGTTCCCGCGCTTCACCACCATCCGCAAGCCCATCGACGGCGTGCACTGGTTTCCCGTGTACACCTATGCCGACGACACCCTGCAGTTTCGCACCGGCCCGCAGCGCGAACGCCTGCGGATCGCCTACTCCGGCTACCGGCGCTTCCGCGCCGAATCGACCATTATCCTGAAGTAGCCCGAGGGCCTGGCCGCCGGCGCCGCGGGCGCCGCTTTCACCCCAGGTAGTTGAACAGGCTGGTGGTGGGCATTTTGCCTTCCGCCTGAAAGGCCGCCTGCAACGCCGTGTTCTCCTGCGTCAACTGGGTGGCAGCCTGGGCCACGTCCGCATCCTGTATGTTGCTGATGGCGGTCTGCAACTGGGTATCGTACTGGCTGGCGAAGGCGTTGGAGTTGCTGATGCGGTCTTCCACGTTGCCATAGAACGCCTCCATGGTGTTCAGGTGGTCGGAGGCGGTCTGCAGCGCCGAAAGGGAGTCGCCGATGCCCGTCTGGTTGTTGGCCAGCAGGTTGAGCCGCAGCGAATTCAGCGCGGCGAACACGCTGGCGCCGGGAGCGTCGAAGATCTGCTGGGCGGTTTCCGATGCGGTGAAGGTACCGCCCTCCGGGTCCTCGACCTGCCGCGTGGCGGGGGCCTCCGACAGCAGGTCCACGCCGTTGGTGGCCGCGCTGCCGGTGGTGGCCGTCAGGTCGAGCTGGTAAGTAGGGGAGTTGGGCTCGTCGCCGCTGAAAATGTACCGGCCTTGCACCTGCGTCTGGCTGATCGAAACCATCTGCGCCTGGATGCCCGCGATCTCCTGCGCAATGTCCTGCCGTCCCGAGGCGTCGGTGGTGGCGGTGGCGCCCTGAGTGGCCAGGCTCACCGCCGTATCCATGAGCTGGATGGCGGAGCCCAGCGCGGTGTCGGCGCTGTCGGCATCGGCGCTGGCCGAGTCGAGATTGGATTCGATCTGGGTATTCTGTTTCCCGTCGGTTTCGAGTTGCAGCAGGGACTGGATCTGGTCGGGATCGTCGGCGGCCACATTGACCCGCTTCCCCGAGGAAATCTCGTTGGTGGCGTCCGCCAGGCTCTGTTCGATGCGGTTGACGTTCGCCAGGAAGATCGCCGAGGTTGGGGTTAGGTTGGTGATCATGCGAGTGCCCAGTCCTTTATGTCGATGCCGTCATCATGTTGATCGTGTCGAGGGTGATCTGGTCGAGGACCGAGACCAGCTTGGAGTTGGCTTCGTAGCCCCGTTGAAAGGCCACCAGGTTCACGGCTTCCTCGTCCAGGTTGACCCCGCTCTGTTGCTGCCGGAGATTCTGCGCCTGGGCCAGCCCGGATTGCGACACCTGTTGCTGCTCGGTGGCCGCATTCAGCAGGGAACCCACCTGCGAGGCGATATTGCCGTAGTACTGGGTGTAGCTGGCGCCGTCGATCTCGTCGGAAGAGTCCGTGGGAGTGGCCAGATTTGCCAGCGCCAGGGCAATTCCGTTGGACACCTCCGGCGGCCCCGGGTCGATGGCCGCCAGTTGCGAGGCGGTGATGGTGGGACTCAGCGCCAGCGATTGCGCCACGTCGGTGGCGTTGGCGGTGCCGTCGTCGTTGGTCGCGTAGGTGAACAGGGGCACGCCGGGCACGGCAGGCGACCCTCCCGTCCCGTCCGGCCCCGCCGCCACCGCGTCGGAAACGTTTCCGGATGTCAGCAGCCCGTTGACGCGGTCGGTAAATTGTTGCGCTAGAATATTCAATCCGCCTTGTTGATATGCGTCTCCAATGTAGCTCGGCAGGACATTGTTGCGCAGGTTCAGCAGCGATCCCAGTTGCCCCGTGGTGATGGTGCTTGTGATGTCGTTGCCGTCCGAGGACAGTATGTGCGCCGTGGGAGGCGCCGTGGCGTACGTCGGCGGCGGGTCGGTGGGCTGCTCCATCTCGCAACTGAGCTGAAACTGCGTGGAGCCCATCAGCAGGGGAGTCTGTCCCGCCGCCATGACCGTCACCGTCCCGTCCGCCTGTTTGGTGGCGCTGATGTTGACGTATTGCGAGAGCTGCTCCAGCGTGGAGTAGACCTGCGCGTCCACACCGGCGTCGTTCCGGTCGCCGTTCATGATCTGCGTGTTGTAGCCCTGCAGTTGCCCCACCAGTTGGTTGACCTGCGAGACGGTCTGCTGCAACTGCGCTTCGGTGGTCTGCGCCAGGTTGGCCAGGCCGTCGGCGGTTTGCTGGAAGGCTTCCGCCACGTCTCCGGCCTGGTTCAGGACGTTCTGCTGGGCGTTGGCGTCGCCGGGAGTCTGTCCCCACGCCGAGAAGCTCTGATACAGGCTGTTGAGGGCGGCTGTAATTCCGGTATCGCCGGAGATGGGGAAGTTGTTCTGCAGGCTGGTCAAACCGCTCACGTCCTGGTTGGCCTGCCCGAGCGCGGTATTCTGCTGCCACACCGCCTGTTCGGCGTACTGGTCGCGGGCGCTGGTCACCTCTCCGGCCCGCACCCCTCCCAGCGCCCCATTCCCGTCCTGAAACGGCATGGCGTAGAAGGTCTGGGTCTGTTCGACATATCCCGGAGTGGAGGAATTGGCTACGTTGTTTTCGGTGACCACCAGTGCCTGGTCGTAGGCAGTCAGCGTCGAAGCCGCCACGTGCAACGCCCCAACTATGCTGGACATGGCTCTATCCCTCGACCCTCAGACGTCCCGGCCGCGCCACCGTGGGAGGTTCGCCCCGCGCCGTGTAACCCTGCAGCATGGACCCCAGAATGCGGTGCCACTTCGCGTGGTAGGCGGCGGCGCTGTCCAGTAAGTGGCCCGCCAGGCGCACTTTGGCCCGGATCTCGCATATTTCGGCCAGGACTTCCGCATCCCCTCTCCAGGGCGCCATCTCCTCACGCGTGAACGCCAACTCCCCGATGGCCCCCGACAAAACCCGGAAGCACCCGTCCAAAACCTCGGGCGAAGGGTCGAGCAACAAGTGGCAGGACCGCTCCAAGGACGAACGGGCCGACGCCAGCCGCTCCCGAAGTCCAGCCATGCCTATTTGGTTCCCGCAGCCACCGCCTCGGAGACCATCCCCCGGCTGGTGGCCAGTGAATCGGGCTGGTAATTGCCCGCGCGGTATTGCGCCCCCAAGGCAGCCACCCGGCTCTGGCGGCCGGCTCCATATGCCGCCATGGCCCTGGATAGGCTTCCGAGCGTGCTCGAAAGCTCTACCTGGTCGCTCCCGCTCACCGCCCCGGAGCCCGGAGAGGAACCGCTCTCCCGGCCTGCCCGCTGGGTTTCCTGCGTGCGCCCCGACTCTGCCGCGGGCACACCCGTCAGATTTCGATCGTCGACTCTCATACCAACTCGCCAACCTATGGCTGATTCACTTATCGGCGCTTCCGCTCCGCTCCTTTAGCCCCTTTAACGAAAAAATCTGTGGATTTCTCCTAAAGTTTTCCCGGCCCCTGCCGATAGCTGCTCAGGAACTTTCATGCCAGCCACGCGATTGCTCTGGATTTGCGGAACTCCCCGGCCTCCCATGCGGCCTGCCGACCCGCTGCGCTGGTGCCTGGACGCCCAACCTCCCACCGGCGCTCTCGACCGGCTGCGCCACTCGAGCTACCACGCGGTAGTCATCGACGGCCTCGGCCGGATCTTCGACTCGGACAACCTGATCCAACAAATTCAATCGCTTACGGGAGACGCCCCGATTTTCGTCCGGGGCTTCGATGGGGACTCGGCGGCGGCCCGATGCACTCGCTGGGGACTGCTCCCCCTGCCGCCCGGCGACGACGCCGCCTTCGCCCGGATTCAAACCGCCCTCGAGAACCGCACCCGCCAGGGGCTCTTCCGCCTGGCCGAAATCGCCGGTCCGGAGGACTGGGAACGCCTGCTGGTCGGAATCAGCCCGCCCATCCGCCACGTCTGCCACATCATCCGCATGGTGGGAGCCCGCCGCGCCAACGTCCTCATCACCGGGGAAACCGGCACCGGCAAGGAAATCGCCGCCCGCGCCCTCCACCAGGCCGGTCCCCGGCGCCAGGCCCCCTGGGTTGCGGTCAACTGCTGCGCCCTGCCCGACAACCTGCTGGAAGCCGAGCTCTTCGGGCATGTCCGCGGCGCTTTCACGGGAGCCATACAGAACCGCACCGGGCGCTTTGAGCAGGCCCAGGGTGGCACCCTGTTCTTCGATGAAATCGGCGAGCTGCCGCTGGAACTCCAGGCCAAACTGCTGCGGGTTTTGCAGGAACGCGAGTTTCAGAAGCTGGGCAGTTCGGAAACCATCCGCGCCGACGTGCGCATCGTGGCCGCCTCCAACCGCGACCTGCTGCAACAGGTGGAACGCGCCCGCTTCCGCGAAGATCTCTACTACCGGCTCAACGTGGTCCCTTTGCAGATGCCTTCCCTGCGCCAGCGCCGCGAGGATATTCCCTTGCTGGCCAGCCACTTCGCCGCCAAAGTCTGCGCCCTGGAGGACATCCCTCTGAAATCCCTGAGCCAGGACGCCGTGGACCGCCTGGTGGCGCATTCCTGGCCGGGCAACGTGCGTCAACTGGAAAACGCGGTGGAGATGGCGGTGGCCCTCAGCGGCGGGCGCACCATCCTCACCGCCGCCGATTTTCCGCTCCCTCCCAGCTCGCCCCCGGCCGATGACGCGCCGCTGATATCGGTGCCCGACCAGGGCCTCGACTTCGAGCAGACCGTGGCCGTTATCGAGCGCAGCATCCTGGAGCAGGCCCTCCGCAAAACCGGCGGCAACAAGAAGGCCGCCGCCGAGATGCTCCGTCTCAAGCGGACCACCCTCTCCGCCAAGGTCCGCAGCCTGGAGCCGGATTCGGCATGCAACTGACCGGCTCCCGGCTCTGCGGCCCGCGCTCCCGTGCCGCCCCGCTTCCTACCAGATGTAATCCTTCGCCAAGGGGCGCTTGTCGTGCCCGTCCAGAACGTGCACCACCCGGATCTTCTTCAGCGCCACCGGCGAAAGCTGGCCGATCGGAATATAAAGGACGGTCCGGCCGGCGCGCGACGCGATGGTCTTGAAAACCGACCGCGGCGGCCGCGCCGCCACGTAAACCACGAACCGCTCGATCGAGTAATCCAGCGCCGCCAGCAGCAGCCGCTCGGATTTCGACTCGGCATACCGGTAGTCCGGATCCTGCCACACGTCGTACATGCGCCGCGGCGGCAGGGTCATCAGGAACCCGCCGTACTCGGCCCGCCCGATGCCCGGTCCCACCAGGTTGTCGAACGGAAACGTGGAGTAAAACGCCATGTCCGATTCGTTCTGGTTCTCCCCCATCCAGGTGGTCGTGTAGGGATAGCGGTTGTCGCGATCCTCGTCGAAAATCACCACCACCGAACCGGCCTCGCCGCGGATCTTCTGGAACTGGCGGACGTAGATCCGTCCCTGGTGCCAGTTGCGGATGGTCTCGCGCAGGTCGATGCCGTCCAGAATGGAGGTGGTGAACGGTTCGACCGACACCCGCTCCTCCGAGAGGATGCTCTTGCCCTTCTTCTTCAGGAAACGGCCGTAGTCTTCGATCACCAGGTCCTCGGGCGGGTAGGAGCAGATTCCCGAGCCGTTCACCTGGCTGGCCCACTCGCCGGGGAACTTCTCCTTTTTGCGCGGCTTCAACCCGAAGGGACGCAGCCGCCGCTTGGGGCTGGGCAGGCGGCGGCGCAGGCGGATGCGGCGCGTGTCCCGCCACATCTCCTCGCCCGAAATCCGTACCGTTGGCAGGTCCGAGGCGGCCAGTTGCGGCGGGTACCGTCCGGCCACCTCCCACACGTCCCACGCGTAGTTGTCGTCGGCAATCCCCCGTGCCGCCACGGTGAGCTCGAAAATGCCCGCCGAAAGCCCGCCGCCCGCCAGCGCCAGGTTGCGCGTGTAGCGCGCCAGCAGCCGCCGCTGCCAGTGCGCCATGCGCTCGCCGGTGGAGGCCTCGTACTGCTTCTCGGCCTCGCGGAAGACCGCCAGTTGCGCATGCCGCCGGTCCACCAGGTTGCCGTCCGCCATGCGCCGCCGGTAGCATTCGTAGCGCCAGGCCAGCAGCGGATACTCCACCGTGATCTCGGCCAGCGACTCGGGATGCGGGTGCAGCACCTCGACCCCCTCGCGCCGCAGCCGGGCCATGGGTTGCGCCTGCGGCTCCTGCATGGCGTCCAGCACCGGATCCAGCAGGTTGAGCGAAACCACCACGAATATGCTCGCCAGCGGGTCGGCCCCCTGCAGTTTCCAGGCTATTCCGGCGGCGTGCCGCGCCAGTTCCGCAGAGCGCGGCTGGGGATACACCCGGTAGGCCTCGATGTAGCGGGCCAGGCCGATGCGCCATGCCGCCATGGTGTCCGGGTAGGCGTCCGCCAGGTGCGGCCGCGGGCCGGCCTCCGGGTCGGCGAAGACAATCTCGGCGCCGATCTCGATCGCCGTGCGGATGGCCTCGGTAAACGGGTCGCCCGGTTCCACCGTCACGTAAACCCCCGCGCTCTCGCCCCCGGTGTGTTCCGGGTAGAAGATCAGCGACATGGCGGGCAGGCGCCCGACCGCCCCGATCCACGCCTCTTCAAGCGAAACCGGCAGCTCCACGGCGACCACCTGGGGACGCGCGTCGAGCAGCGCCCGGCGCAACTCCAGGGCGAACTCGATCCGCCCCGGCACCACCGGGAAATACGTGAACCGCCCGCGTTTCAGGCTTCCCGGATCAGGAATCGGAGGATCGGGCTCGCCGCACATATCGCAAGGCTTCCTCTCCCAGAATCTGCGCAATCGAGAGCTCCAGGGCCTCGCTCTCGTGCGCACGCGCGGTGGCCAGGCTCTTCAATTTGATGGCGAAGCGCGCCACGTTGATCCCATCGCGCACCGTGTAGCGCTCGTCGGCGGCGTGCGCCAACTGGAGAAAGTCGGTCACGTAGTTGAGAATGCGCTCCTCGGCGAAGGGCAGGTTTTCCTTCAGGATGTGGAACTCCTCGTCGCGTTCCGGAAAGTCGATGAAAATCTGCGGCTGCAGGCGGGAGTGAATGTACTCCGGCAGTTCGAAGGTGGAGGCATCGTCGTTCATGGTGGCGACCATGCGAAAGTGGGGATGCGCCTTGATCTTGATGCCCGCCACGATGGATTCCACGTAGCGCCGGTTGTCGAGCAGCGGCGCCAGGCTCGCCCAGCTCTTCTCGCTCATCCGGTTGCCCTCGTCCAGGATGGCGATCCCGCCGCGCAGCATGGCGGTGACCAGCGGCGAGGCCACGTAGCGCAGGCTGCCTTCGCCCTCGATCACAGGAGTCACCAGCAGATCTTCCGGACGGGTGTCGAGCGTGGCCTGCAGGATATAGGCTTCCCGCCCCATGCGGCGCGCTCCCGCATACGCCAGGGTGGTCTTGCCGACGCCCGGCTTGCCCAGCAGGCGCGGGTTCATGGGCAAGTCCTGTTCGTTGACCACCATCCAGGCAGCCAACAGTTGCCGCATCAGCTCGTCCTGCCCCACCCATTGGACCGCCAGTTCGTCCGGATGGGCGAGGTGCAGGGTGACGCCTTCGATCTCGACCGTCATATGCTGTGCTCTTATTATCGGACAGGCGCCGGGGATGGGCGAAACCCGCCGCCGGGTGGCCCGAAGCGCCGGGCCGCCCCACCGGCAGAAACCCGCCGCCCGCTCCCCTACGGCCGCGGCAGGAAAATGATCATGCGGTTGCCGCGAATTACCAGGCTGGCGCCGAATTTCCCGGCGTCTTCGCCTTTGTGCGACTCCACGCGGCCGTACACCACCGCCCAGCGATCGTAATCCGTGCTGCCGAAGCGGAACCGGCCCAGCGGGGTGTGCTGCTGGACTTCGAGCAACCGCTTGTCCAGTTCCACGGCGTCGAATTCGAAAACCTCTGGGGCCTTGGGGGCGGTCTCCAGGTTTTCCACCACCCACAGCGCGGCGGGGATGGTGGTGGCCGGCTGGCAACCCTGCTGGTCCAGCCAATGGGCGCTGGTGCGATAGCAGTAGCGGCCCACCACGGCGACGGTCTGTCCCTCATGCGCCGGCAGGTCGCGCACGGCTTCGCACACGCTGATGGGTACGATGCCGCGATCCGCCGCCGGCAGAGCGGCGCTCGCCAGCAGGGCGGCCAACCCACAGCCCAAAATGAAACGCAAGACCCCGATTTTGCCCGGAAGCACGATTCTCAACTACACATAGACTAGCAGGATGCGGCCGCCGGTTACATCCGTCTGCCGGCCGGCCCGGCGCGACCGACCGCGCCACCCGCGCTGGATGGTACCCGGTCTGGGCCATGACTAGCGAACCGATCTAGACTGGAGTATGGTATAAGCAGGCTCTGACTCCTGTCCTTTTGTATTGTACGCTTGGACGGCCATGCCTTTATTTGTCAGCTCCGCGTTGAAAATCTCGCCAGCGCGAAGCGGCACACATTTGGACCAGCGCCACGCCCGATCGCACGCAATAATGTATGCGTTACCGTCAGACGCCTCAACAAACATTGCGTTGAGGACGTGGGGCCAACGAACCGTCGTATCATACGAGCTACACCTCATTGTGAGGCCCAAGTTAGTGCTTGCGTTCCCGAATGTGTAGTTACCCATCGCTGTCGCGTTTATTGAAGTGTTAGCAGAACCGGCGATGCTACAAGTCGTGGAGACTCCGCCTCCGGATTGTTGGACGTACGGAACCGATTGCTCCTGTAAGACCTTTATCCTCAGCCCAGCCGCAGGTCGGCCGGCCGGAGGGGAAAACCATGCGGCATCCATAACCGGATTCACCTGGTACTGGCTCAAAATGTAATCGTAAACGACTCCGCTCTCGACAACGTGACGTTTGAAGGGTACAGTCACGCCATCCACGAGCCGGTAATCTGAGAGGTCGGTCACGACCTCGCCCGAGCCCTCATTCCGCATGGTTCGCCGGACTCGGCCAATCTGGTCAATGCTCCACACCGTTTCCTTTCCGCCGCCGTTTTTCAGTCTGAGCTTATCAATGGCCTCTCCATTGAGGTCTTCTGATCCCTCGTATGAGAGATGAAAATCGGCAATGTGCTGAGCGATGAATGCGGCATCAAAGTCCAGTCCCGCCCGAAGTGCTTCCAGGGTAGTTGCAGGAATACTGGTGATCATTTTGCCGCTAGCAATATAGTTAAACTCCGGAGTCAAGACCAGCTTACTGCTAGTAGCCGGGCCAACGGGACTTGTCCTTAAAAGATAGACTCGGTCGGGATAGGATGTCACTCTCTCAAAATCCAATGATATGACCCCAGAAGGGCCCGATTGTATCTGTTTTGCGGTATAGCGGACGGTCTTTATGGATGTCAGCCTTTCCCTTGGGCCAATCGCATCTAAACTCTTGTCCAACAGCTTAAGAGGTTCCTGTTGTCCTGAGGTTGAGGTTAGGCGCGACGGGCCGGCGGGTTTGGGGGCCGAAAGCATGGCATTGAGCACAGCGTCGGCAACGCCGGCGTTTTTCAACTCGACGAGGGCTTGAGGAGACGTGTCGAAATTGGTTGAGCCCTGCTGAATAGCCAGGACTATGGTCTGTTCACCGAGGCCCGATTTGGTCATCGAGACCACATCAGCATTTGTGATTGGTGCGCGGGGTTGCTGGGCGATTAACAAACACGGAGCGACAACGAGGAGCGTGACGATGAGGTGCCGATTCATTGTGGAGACCTCCGGACGAGATTTTAACACCTATTGAAAATCGCGTGATTCGGACACACAAACAAAGTCGGCAAGCCGTGTTTTATTGGCCGTTGGCGCAGCGCCCACGCCGCCCAATTACGCGATCCTCAATAGCCAGGGCAGAAGCACCCAACTCACCATTTTCGTTGCCGGGCCGGACTCGGGCACCGACTCGGACCGCCTCCAGGCCGTCATGCAGCGCAGGTTCCACCACTGAGGCCGGCGCCCCGGCGCATTGACCGCAGGATTGGCCGCTGCCGGGGGATCGCTGCTATCCGCTTCGGAATGAACTGCTGGTAGGCCCGGCGCGACTCGAACGCGCGACCCTCAGCTTAGAAGGCTGATGCTCTATCCACCTGAGCTACGGGCCCCTGGAAACGAGTGTACCGCAGCCAACCCTCGCCTTTCAGCGCGGCGGCGGCATGCTGCCGGGCATGCCCCGCGGCGGCTGGAAATACCACAACACGATGCCCTTGCCCACCCGTTCGGTGGGCGGAAAACGGTCGGCCCACGGAGCCTGATGCAGGATCTTCAAGCCCGAGAACCCGGCCGCGTTCCACCCCGGCATGGGAGTCTTGTCGTTCAAGGGGTAGATGTGCGGGAAGCCGTGCTCGCGTTCCAGATCGGCGGAAATGTACGGCGTGTAGAACACCGATTCGGCGCCCAATTCCCGCAGGCGTTGGGACAGGCGTTTCTGGTCCTGGCCCCAATCCAGGTCCGAATCCACCAGGATTTTCTCCGGTTCGCTGCCGGCGATTTCGTTGAAGTAGGCCAGGTAGTCGGGGTGGGCCAGCAGCGAGGAAAGCCCAAACCACAGGCACAACACCATGGGGATGGCGCGGACCCAGCGGCGCGCCTCGCCGGCGGCTCCCAGCAGATCGAGGGCGGCGAAGGCCGCCACCAGCGAGAACCCCACGTAGACCGGCAGCACGTGGCGGACGCCGATGTTGATGCGGCTGAACATGCCCACCAGCAGGATGCTGGCGGAAAAGGCCAGCGGAAACCATAGCTCGTTGACGGGCGGCCGCTTGCGGAAGGCCAGCGCCACGCCCACCGCCAGCAGCGTCAGGAACCCCAGGGGCGTTTTCACGCCCAGCGCCACCCAGTAGAACAGCCAGAAACCGGTGGTTCCCGACTCGCCCAGCAGGTAGCACAAGTGGCCCAGGGCGTTGTGTTCGCGCACCTGCTGTATGCCGGCCCAGAGCTCCGGCGCGGGCAGGCGGAAACCGGCTATGGCCGTCTTGCCGAAGGAGAACCGGTACCCGGCCCAAACCAGGAGGCCTCCGATCCCGACGGCCAGGGCGAACGACGGCAACCGGCGAATGGCGGCCGAGAGAACGCGGCCCGGCTTCGGCCGTTCGCGGTAGAAATACCAGGCCAGGGCCAGCAACACGCTGGCGGGGAAGAATACCAGGCAGGAGAATTTGGCCAGCACCATCAGGCCCGCCGAGACGCCGAATAGCGCCCCGTTGGCCAGGTTGGGACGCTCCAGCCAGACGCGTCCGGCCAGGAAGGCGGCTGCCAGAAAAGCCGTCAGCGCGATGTCCGTGGTGGCCAGCCCGGAGTGGGCCAGCACCGGCGGCAGAAAGCTGAAAAAAAGCACCGCCGCGGCGGCCACCGCCCGGCTGAAATATCGCACGCCCCACAGGTACACCACCAGCGAGGCCAGCCAGAAGAACGGCAGCACGCCCGAGCGCGCCAGCGAAAGCGCCAGTTCATAGCGGTGGCCGCTGTACAGGATTTTGGCGCCCTCGGCGAACTTCGAGACGTAGTTCCTGCGGGGCGTGTTCTGGCTGCGCAGCCCCAGAAGATAGGGGCCCAGCGCCACCGCCACGCGGGCCAGCGGGGGATGCTGCGGCTCCCAGGTGTAGACGCCCTTGTCCAGGTACTCCATGCCGCAGGCGATGTGCGCCGGTTCGTCGGAGGTGTGGTCGAAGACGTGGTAGGTGGCCACGATGCGCAGGGTGGCGAAGAGCACCGCCAGCACGGCCACCGCGCGGCTATGCCGCTCCAGCGCCGCCACAATCCTCAGGGCGATGGGCTCGCGGCTCCCGCGGGAAGACGCGCGGGGCGCGGTCTGCGGTTGGCGCTGCCTTTGCCGTTTGGAGCCCACTACTTGATTTCCAGGATCTCTTTTTCCTTGATCCTGGCCGCCGCGTCGATCTTCTGCATGTAGGCGTCGGTCAGTCTCTGGGTGTCGTCGTGGGCCTTCTTGTCTTCGTCCTCGGTGATCTTCTTGTCCCGGAGCAGCTTCTTGACGGCCTCGTTGCCGTCGCGCCGGACATTGCGCACGGCCACGCGATGGTGTTCGGCGATGCCGTGCAGTTTCTTGACCAGCTCCTTGCGCCGCTCCTCGGTCAGCGCGGGAATCGGCAGGCGGATGATCTTGCCGTCGTTGGCCGGGTTGAGCCCCAGATCGGACGCGCGTATGGCCTTCTCGATGGGTCCGATCTGCGAAACGTCCCAGGGCTGGATGGTGATCAGGGACGGTTCGGGAACGTGCAGGTTGGCAACCTGGTTGAGAGGCGTGGGCGTCCCGTAAAAATCGACCCGGATATGGTCCAGAATCCCCAGGGACGCGCGGCCGGTGCGGATGGAAGCCATCTCGTGCTGCAGGTCCGAAAGGGCTTTTTCCATGCGCACCTTCAGGCTGGTCTCGACCTCTTTGACCGAGTGGAAAGTGGCACCGCTGGGTGCTGCCGGCTGTTCAGTTTTCATATCGCAGTCTCTCCGGGATCGGGCCGGTGAGCCCAGGCGCCCAACCCCTCAGTGGATCACGGTGCCGATGGACTCGCCCATCGACACTCGCATTATATTGCCAGTCGTGTTCAGATTAAAGACGATAATGGGCAGCCGGTTGTCGCGGCACATGGCCACCGCGCTCGCATCCATCACGCCCAGACCCTTGGAAAGCACCTCGCTGTAGCCGATCTCCGGGTACTTTACGGCGTCCGGAAACTTGAGCGGGTCCCGGTCGTAGACGCCATCCACGCGGGTGGCCTTGGCCATGACGTCGGCCTTGATCTCCAGGGCGCGAAGCGTGGCGGCGGTGTCGGTGGAAAAATACGGGTTCGAGGTGCCCCCGGCGAAAATCGCGATGCGGCCCTTTTCCAGGTGGCGGACGGCCCGCCGCCGGATGTAGGGTTCGGCCACCTGGCGCATTTCAATGGCGCTCATGACGCGTGTGGGGTGGCCCAGTTGCTCCAGGGCGTCGGACAGGGCCAGCGAATTGATGACGGTCGCCAGCATGCCCATATGGTCGGCCGTGACGCGGTCCATGGATTGGGCCGCCACGCCCCGGAAAAAGTTGCCGCCGCCCACCACCATGCCGATCTGCACGCCCGCCGCGGCCACGCCGGCCACTTCCCCGGCCAGTTCCGCGACCCGGGCGGCATCGATGCCGAAGCGCGCGCCGCCCGCCAGGACTTCGCCGCTGAGCTTCAGCAGAATGCGGCGGTAGGCGGCCATCTAGTTGGCCGCCGCGGGCTCTTCCCCGCGGGCTTCCGCGGCGGTTTCGCCGACTTTGAACCGCACGAACCGCGCCACCGACATGTTCTCGCCCAGCTTGGCGATCTTGGTCTTGACCAGGTCTCCCACCGTCAGCGTGGGATCTTTCACGAAAGGCTGTTCCAGAAGGCAGATCTCCTCGTAGAACTTGGCCATGCGCCCCTCGATCATCCGTTCCACCACGGCGGGCGGCTTGCCTTCGTTCAAAGCGCGGGCGCGCTGGATGTCGCGTTCCTTTTCGATGACGTCCGGGGTGACGTCCTCCCGGCGGACGAAACGCGGATCGGTGGCGGCGATGTGCATGGCGACGTCGTGGACCAGCTCCTTGAAATCGTCGGTGCGCGCCACGAAATCGGATTCGCAGTTGATCTCCACCAGCACGCCGAACTGCGCGCCGGCGTGGATGTAAGCGCCGATGAGGCCCTGCCTGGTGGAACGCGACGCCTTCTTGCCGGCCGTCGCGATGCCGTGTTTGCGCAGCCAGACCTCGGCTTCCGCCAGGTCGCCGTTGGTTTCCAGGAGCGCTTTCCTGCACTCCATCATCCCCACTCCGGTGCGTTCGCGGAGTTGCTTGACTAATGCCGCGGATACTTCTGCCATGATTGCCTGGTTCCTTATCTGTTATGTATCCCGGCCGGAATTTCGAGTTTCCGGCCGCGTGGTTTCGTGCCTGTGCCGGGAACCACTCCCGGCCCGCAGGGCGCGCCGCCGCGAGCTGGGCACCCTCCGGGAGCGGGCGGAAAGAATCTCGCGGCCATGGCGCTAGTGCGTGCCTTCGCTGGCGGCCGGGCCGGCGGCGGGTTCGGCGGTTTCCGAACCGGGGCCCTTGCGCGAGGCGGCCGGCGTCTGCTCGTCTTCCATGCTGAGGCTCTCGGCCATGATCTTTTCGGCGTACTTGGGATCCACGTATTCGGTGTATTCCATCATGCCTTCACCGGCCGGGGTTTCGTCCTGCACGATCTTGTCGGCGGTGAAATCCTGCTCGGTGGCCAGCGCGCGGCCTTCGATGACGGCGTCGGCGATCTTGCTGGCGAACAGGCGGATGGCCCGCAGCGCGTCGTCGTTGCCCGGAATCACGTAGTCCACTTCGTCGGGATCGCAGTTGGTGTCCACGATGGCCACCACCGGGATGCCCAGCCGCCGGGCTTCCTTGACGGCGATGGCTTCCTTGTTGGAATCGATCACGAAGATCACGTCCGGCAGGCCCGGCATGTCCTTGATGCCCGCCAGGTTCTGGTCGAGGTGCTTGCGCTCGCGCTCCAGGCGGATGACTTCCTTCTTGGGACGCCCGGCGTAGCCGCCCTCCACCGTCGCCATGGCTTCCAGTTCCTTGAGGCGCTTGATGGATTTCTGCACCGTCAGCATGTTGGTGAGCAAGCCGCCCAGCCAGCGCTGGTTGACGTAGTACATGGCGCAGCGCGTGGCCTCTTCGGCGATGGCCTCCTGCGCCTGGCGTTTGGTGCCTACAAAGAGAATGGTCTTCCCTTGCGCCGCCATTTCCCCGACGAACCGGGCCGCGTCCTTGAACATCTTCAGCGTCTTCTGAAGATCGATGATGTAGATACCGTTGCGTTCGCCGAAGATGTATTCCTTCATCTTCGGATTCCAGCGCTTGGTCTGGTGCCCGAAGTGAACGCCGGCTTCGAGCAATTCCTTCATGGATATTGCGGGCAAACTACCTCCTAGTCGAATGTGGAGGGACAACCCCCTCCGGGAAAACCTCCCGTCATGACGCCACCGGCCGCGCGGCCCAAAGCGAAATTTGCGCGGCGGCGGCGAAACGGAAAGCCGCTACACACACTAAGGGGCTGGACAAGTCCAGCCCCGAATCGCATAAAAACCTATCGTTTGGAGAACTGGAACCGCTTTCGCGCGCCCTTCTGGCCGTACTTCTTCCGCTCGTGCGCGCGCGGGTCGCGGGTCAGGAAGCCCAGCTTCTTGAGCCGGCTCCGGAGCTCCGCATTAAACTCCACCAACGCCCTGGCAATGCCCAGACGGGCCGCCCCCGCCTGTCCGGCGACGCCGCCGCCATCGGCCAGGATCAACAGATCGAACTTATCGCTGGTTTCGGTGGCCGCCAGCGGCTGCCGCACCGCGGCGCGCGAACTCTCGGTCGGGAAATAATTCTCGAATGGACGGTGGTTGACCGTGATTTCGCCCTTGCCGGGCCGCAGGAACACCCGGGCCACCGACCTTTTGCGGCGGCCTGTCCCCAAGTATTGAACTATCGTCGCTGCCACTAAACTTCTACCTTCCCTTAGTTTCCGGCCAACGCGGTGGGTTTCTGCGCCGCGTGCGGGTGTTTGGGACCCGCGTAGACCTTCAGTTTTCGATACATCTGTTTGCCGAGCTTGGTCTTCGGGAGCATTCCGAAAATGGCATCCTCGATCACGCGGATCGGCCTTTCGGCGCGCACCCGCTCCAGGCTCTTCGACACCAGTCCGCCGGGATAACCCGTGAAATGATGATAGGTCTTATTCTTTTCTTTTCGGCCCGTCACGCGGACCTTGCTGGCGTTGATGACGATCACGTGATCGCCCGTGTCCAGGAACGGGGTGTAAGACGGCTTCGTCTTGCCCATCAGCAGCATGGCAGCCTGGCTGGCGAGCTTTCCCAGCACCATTTCCTGCGCATCGAGGACATGCCACTGACGGGTAATCGCGTTCTTGGATGGAAATTCCGTACTCATTACACACTTCTCCGCTTGGTCGCTACCACAAACTATTAAGCGTACCGGGCGCGGGGGTGTCTTGTCAAATCGGGTGACATCCAAAACGGGGCGCGGAGGCCGCATCCGGGGCCTGGTGCATACTGGCTTCATGGGCACAAAAACAACCATTGCAATTGCTTTGGCCGCCGGGTTCCTGGGCGGGGTGGTTTCCGAGCACATCGCGCCCGCGCCGGTCTACGCGCAAGCGCCCGCTCCGGCGCCGCAGGAGATTCGCGTTCACAGGCTCGAGTTGATCGACGATAACGGCGTCACGCGGGCAGTCCTGGGATTCGCCAGGGACGGCAATCCGGAACTGCAAGTCAAGTGGAAGGCCGGCGTCATGACGGCTCGCTTCAATCAGGTGATACTCGACAGGAACAAGATGCTCAAGTGAACCGGCCGGGCGGCCGCGGCGGCTTGCGCTACCATCGAATCATCGCAACCACCGGCTGGAAGGACAATCTCCGCGTAGTGCTGGTCTCCACGCGCAACCCCTTGAATATCGGGGCCGCGGCGCGGGCCATGGCCAATTTCGGGTTTGCGCGGCTGGCGGTGGTCAATCCCTACGATGTGGCCTTCCGCGAAGCCCGCTCGGCGGTGGGCGCGGCGCCGCTGCTCCAGCAGGCGGAAGAGTTCGCCAGCGTGGCCGAAGCGGTCGCGGAATGCCGCCTGGTGGTGGGAACCACCTCGCTGGGCCATCGCGAACTGCACCATCCCCTGCGCCGGTTGGAGTACGGATCGCGGCTCATCCGCCGCACCCTGGCGCAGGCCCCCGCCGCGCTGCTGTTCGGCAGCGAGAAGTTCGGGCTCTCCAACGACGACCTGAGCCACTGCCACTGGCTGATGCGCATCCCCACCGTGGACCGGAACCTCTCGATGAACCTCGGCCAGGCGGTGGCGCTGTGCCTTTACGAGCTGGCGCGCGATCCCGAAGCGGCCGCGGCGCGTCCGGAGCGCGTCCGCGCGGCCACCGCCGCCGAGACCGAGCAGATCGCCGCACGGCTGCTGGAAGCGCTCCGCCAGAGCGGCTATATCAACCCCACCACGGCGGCATCGAGCGAAGAGAAGATCCGCCGCCTGGTGCTGCGCCTCCACATCGGCGCGCGCGACGCTACCGTGCTGCTGGGGATGCTGCGGCAGATTCTGTGGAAGCTGGGTACGCCCGGCGGGATGCAGTGATCGGCCACTACGTCGCGCGTGCATCAGATCGTGAATCATTATGCATCGTTTTGTGCTACAGTGAAGCCAATGACGATCTCTCTCAGGAACCTGCCCGAGGAAATAGAGAAGGCGATCCTTGAAACCAGCCATCGTGAAGGCATCAGCCTCAATAAGGCCACCCTTCGATTGCTGGAAACACAACTGCGCAAGCCGGCTCGGAACTCCGATTTCGAGGAGTTTTTCGGAACATGGTCGAGTGCGGAGGCCGATGCGTTCGACGCGTCCCTGGCCGGGATGCGTCAGGTCGATCCCGCGGACTGGGAGCCGGCCGGGTGAACATATTGCTCGACACGTCGGCCTACTCGGCGTTGCAGCGGGGACACCAACCCGTGCTTGACGTGTTGCGGCGATCGGAGACGGTTTCTGTTTCAGCCGTTGTTTTAGGTGAGTTGTACAGCGTATTCCGGGCCGGGAGCCGCCGGGCGAAGAACCGCGCGGACCTGGCGCGATTTCTGAGTAAGCCGTCCGTTCGCGTGTTGAACGTCACCGAAGAGACCGCCTTGCGGTATGCGGAAGTGGATGTCTATCTGCGCAAGAAAGGGCGGCCCATCCCGCGCAACGATGTCTGGATCGCAGCCGTTGCGCTGGAGCACGGGCTTCAACTCCTCACGCTGGATGTTCACTTTCGCGAGATTCCATTGCTTTTGATCCAGCCGTAGGTTCTTTGGCGGATGAGGCCGCGCCATGCTGCTATAATCGCACGTGCCTCATGGACGGCTCCAATAACCAAACTTCCAAGGGCGCCATCCAGCGCGACCTTTTCGTGGTAAGCCTGCTGTTCCTGTTCCTGGAACTGGCCTTCATTCGCTGGCTTCCCGCCGAAGTGCTGTTCCTGACCTTCTTCACCAATACCATTCTGCTGGCCTGTTTCCTGGGGCTCTCGCTGGGCTGCCTGGCGGCGCGCCACAAACGCAACTACCTGGCGCTCACGCCCGTGCTGGTGCTGGTGGCTCTCGGGGCCGGCGGCGCCATGGAGAGTGTGCGCGTGGCGCTGCAGGACATCCTCAACGTCGGCAAGAACGACGCTTCGCCGCAGATGGTCTATTTCGGCACCGAGTTCCACGTCCACGACGTGGCATCGTTCGTGGTGCCCATCGAAGCCGTGGCCGGCGTGTTCTTCGTGCTGGTGGCGGCCGCCATGATCGGGCCCGGCCAGGTGATGGGCCGGCGCTTCGCGGCGCTGAAGAGCCCGGTGGAAGCCTACATCGTGAACATCGGCGGCAGCCTGGTGGGCGTGCTGCTGTTCAGCTTCTGTTCGGACTGGCTGACCCCGGTGGGATGGTTCGCCATCGCGGCCGCCGGCCTGGTCTATTTCCTGTGGCGCGAGACGCCGCGGAAGTGGTGGGCCATCGCCGCCTCCGTGCTGGCGCCGCTGCTGCTGGCCGTGCCGCGCCACGGGCCGCAGCAGGAAAGCTGGTCGCCGTATTACCGCATCGACTACTCGCCCAAGGACCGCTCCATCCTGGTCAACCTGATTTCCCACCAGGCCATGTGGAGCCGCAGCGATCCGATTCCCGAGTACGCCGTGCCCTACCTCCTGAACCGCGACACCGGCGGGCAGCCGTTTCAGGACGTCCTCATCATCGGCGCGGGTTCCGGCAACGACGTCAGCCGGGCGCTCCAGTTCACGCCCGCTGGCGCGCACATCGACGCCGTCGAAATCGACCCGGTGATCCGCGACCTGGGCAAGCGCTATCATCCCGACCATCCCTACCAGGACCCGCGCGTCACCGTGCACCTGGGCGACGGCCGCAACTTTCTGGCAAGCAGCCGGCGCCAATACGACCTGATCGTCTTCGCGCTGGTGGATTCACTCGTCCTGCACAGCAGCGTGAGCAACATTCGCCTGGAGAGCTACCTGTTCACGCGCGAGAGCATGGAAGCCGTGCGCCGGCGCCTCAAGCCCGGCGGCCTGTTCGTGATGTACAACTATTTCCGGCAGGGCTGGATCGTCTCGCGCCTGAGCGCCACTCTCGGCGGCGTGTTCGGCCGCGCCCCCATCGTGCTGGCCATGCCGCACCTGGACGCGATCCCCGCCAACCTGAAGATGGATGGCTTCACCATGCTGCTGGATGGCGACCGGGCCGCGGCCATCGAGCGCGGCTTCCGCCAGCGCGGCCCGTGGTACGAGCGGCGCGATGCCGCGCCCGGCCCGTGGTCGCCCAGCGGATTCGAGTGGAATGCCGAACAGCGCGCTGCGCCGGACGCCATCCGCTTCAGCCCCGCCAGCGTGGAAGTGCCCGCCGGCCTGCGCGCCGCCGAGGACTCCTGGCCGTTTCTCTACCTGCGCAGCCCCATGATTCCGGACCTCTCCTGGCGCGGAGGCCTGGTGATCGCCGTCGTGTCGCTGCTCCTGCTCTGGCGCTTCGGGCTGCCCATCAACCCCGGACAGTTCAGCAAGCTGAACGCCGCCATGCTGTTTCTGGGCGCGGGCTTCATGCTGCTGGAGACCAAGGCGGTGGTGCACGGCGCGCTGGTATTCGGCAGCACCTGGGTGGTCCACACCATGGTGTTCTCGGCGCTGCTGGTGATGATCCTGGGCGCCAACCTGTGGGTGCTGAAGTGGAAGGTGCCGAG
>Ga0326727_10007624_pt1 | contig 28400 bp, 28 predicted proteins | sample MB2enrmetagenome_FD_207643 | JGI IMG/M metagenome (GOLD analysis project Ga0326727, IMG submission 207643) | Lab enriched peat soil microbial communities from McLean, Ithaca, NY, United States - MB29MY | ecosystem: Environmental > Terrestrial > Soil > Wetlands > Peat | place: USA: New York... | reverse complement strand
AAAAGCAGAGGCTATGCAATGGATTCACGCCTAAATGTCTCTCGCTGGGATGACGTGGACTCCCATAGGTGCAGCTTTTCCCTCGGTCAACATTCGCGTCGCCAAAGTCTCGGCCTTTGTCGCGAGGCTTTTCTGAATCCGAGCCGGAAGGATCAACGATAGCGGAACCAGCGTCTTGGCCATGATGCGTTCAGCTAAACGGAACTCGTGACGCGGGCCGACCAAGAGTGCGGGCCTGAAGATGATCAGGGAGCGCATTCCAAGAGCTCTCACATCGTTTTCAGTTCGACCCTTGACCCGGTGGTAAAAGATCGTTGAGTTTGCGTTCGCCCCCATAGCGGAGACGAGCGTAAATGACTTCGCCTCATGAGCCCTCGCGATTCTTGCGAAAGCGACGATGGCGGCGCGATCGACCTTTTCGAAGTTCTCTTTGCCGCCCGCCGCCTTGATCGTCGTGCCAAGACAACAGAAATAGAAATCCCCGCGAATCTTCGATTCGATCGACGGTAACTCCGTCAGATCGGAGACCAGAACCTCTGTCAGCTTTGGATTCGAAATCTCCAGGGACCTGCGCGAAACGGAAATTACCTTCGTGATTGCCGAGTCGGCCAAGAGCTGCCGAACCAGAAATGAGCCCGTAAGACCTGTGCCACCGATGAGCGTTGCAATCATAAGCTGAGCTGCTCCCAGAAGTTTAGCGAGGCGAATCGGCGAGAGTCAAAGTGCCAGCATCGAAGAGCGATTCCACGCAGTATTTGATTCCTCCCCGTCGGTATCGTTGGCTCGGCTCCTGCTTCGTCGTGCTGCCCACCAACGAAATCCTCCATCACCGCTCTGCGAAGCATGTCCGGCGGCACGCGTGGCCGCCCTGCAATGCGAACAGTGAAGATTGTCCGCGATTGAGCTTTTTGTACAGGCACGAATGCTTAATGCTGTCATTCTTCAAACGCTGGAGCGCTCCGAAGACGAAGTACGATGCTCCGGGCCCTCAGTTTTGCGTCGCTGTCCTAAGACAAAAACTGGTCCTACCACAGCGAGCGCATCCAGCAATTGCCATCCGTCATCAGTGTGTGCCGCGGGATATTCGGGGGACACGATTCGATTGCAAGAGCCCAAGGCAATACCTCGCGACGGATGTGAGATGTTCGCCCCCGTATTACGAGGAAGTTATGCCGGTGATTCAACTCGTGGAAATTCTGATCGTCGTGGGTGTCGTCCTGTGGCTGGTGAATCGCTTCATTCCAATGCAGAGGACGATCAAGTCCATCCTTAACGCGGTTGTGGTGATCTCAGTCGTTCTGTGGCTGCTCAATGCCACTGGACTGCTGCACTCCTTTTCCAAAATCCGCATCGGGACCTAGGGCTGTTGGCGCCGCCATATTCGTTGCAGCCGGCCGCCTTCTTTCAGTACTTCCTGGAGTTGTCGGTCCGGCATTTGCCCTCCAAGAGCACGGGGCTGAAAAGCGGGAACACCCCGGTATCAGAAAGTAGTTTGGCGCCGGACGCCTCAGCGGTGATGCTTACCGCCGCCGTGACCGCCGGAGTGACCTCCTCCGCCGTGCGAGTGCCCCCCGCCGAAATGCTTACCGCCGCCGTGAAAGCTCTTCGGCGCATGCCCGCCGCTTCCCATGTAGAGGCTGCCTGAGCCCCGGCTGCTAACGCTCTTGGGCGCGTGCCGGCTGCCAAACAGATGGAAGCCACCCGAGTGCGGTGGTTTTTCGGCAGAGCGCGCAAAGTCCCTGCTCGCGAAAGTCCCCGAAGATCGCCCCCCGAATTCGCCGCGCTGAATACCTGAACTCGGCGCGCGATAGGCCTGCAGCGAACGGTCGTAGGCTGCGCCCGCCCCGCCGCGGTAGCCTTCTCCCGCCCCGCGGTTCAAGCTGGATCCGTAGCTGGATCCGTAACCACGGTGCTCGAACTGCTGCCTGCTTTCTGGTGCCTGCATATGGTTGTAGGTCTGGCGCGGCGTCCGGTAGTAGTCGCCTCCATAGGACTGGAAGCCGCGGTTGGAGTTTCCTCGCAAGTTCTCGGCATATCTGTCCGGCGGGCGGCCGAATCCCTGTCCGCGGTTCCCGTTGTAGCCGCTGCCGAACTGGCCGTAACCGCCCGGCGTGTGCTCGTAGCTGTGCCTCGCAAACGCTTCCCCTCCCGCGTAGGCATGCAGCCCATTGTGCTGAAATCCCCAATCAGCCACTGTGGTGCTGTGCGAAGAGTAGTCCGACTGGTGGAAGAGCACGGATTGGGCTAACCAGTTCAACCCCCACGCCAGCCAGCCCCAGGGCGTGCGGCTGAAGGCGCTCATCACGATCCCGAGCCCATAGTTTATCGGCGACGAGCCGAGAAATGATTCCACTGCGCCAAGCAGCGAAAACCCGGGGTAGGGCGAAACCTGCTCTCCGTAGACCGTCCACGGGTTATACGCCGGCACGTACACAACTTGCGGATTCACCGGCATCAGCTGGATGTAGCCTTGGTCGTAATGCACCGCTTGCTGCGGCGTGCTCTGCAGGGTTCCGGCTGCTTGAGCGCGCCGGCGCATTGCCTGGACTGCCTCGAGTACATCTTGCGGCTGGTTGTAGTAGGCATTGCCCAGATCGGTGGTCCATTGCAGATTGCGGTCCATCTGCGCCAACACATTGGGAAACGCCGTCAACGCTTTTACGCTCGGGTCCCAGTTCTGCACGTCGGCGCCGGCCACGATCTGGTCAGGGGAGACGTAGCCTTGGGTCTGCCGCCAGTGGTCGGCATCCGCAACCTGGCCCGGGTAGGTCGACGCGGCCAAGACTTGCGCCACCAGCGCGTCTGGGTAAAGCGCGATCGGGGCTACGAGTTGTTCCAGCTGTACCGGACTGAGCGGCTGAGCCTGAGCTGGCGACTGGCCATAACCCTGCTGCGGATACGCCTGACCATAGTCTGATTGCTGATTTGGCGTGTATTGTCCGTTATATCGATCATTCTGCGACCAGCCCTGATCGATGGGCGGCGTTTGCTGCGCGAAAAGTCTCCCTGGTCCCAGCGGAAGAAGGAGAACGGCTACCGCCAGCGCGAGCAAACCCAGGAGCTGCCGCGCCGCGTTTTTCGCGGTGCTCTTGGCGGCCGCGGCACAGCGAGGTGAATTAAGCGGCAGATGAGAAAACCTGGCAGCGTGCCGTGCATAGCGCTGCATTTGGGGTTTCATACTTCCTCCTGTCGGGCATAAAACGCTCGCCCGAGGAGCACCCAACATTCCAAGCCACCCCGTCGACTGGTTCTTTTGCGCGCGGGCAATACTGCCGAAGGACGGCTCCGATCAACCTGAACCCGGACTTCCGCCGGTTGTTGCGGAGGAAATGAACCCGCTACTTTGCAACTAGTTCCGGTAAGTCAATTCGGAAAGGCGGATGTCATGACCTTCGCCCTTGAGAATGATGTGCGTTTCGGATTTTCTCCAACATTGATATTTGGCTGGAACGACTGATGATAGACTCTGAGCCCGACACTCCCGTCTGGAGAGCGGACTGAGGTCATCCTGCTCACCCTGACGGATAATTTGCCGGGGAGAGGAAATCGCAAGCATCAGGCTGGCGATCGGGAAACACGAACTGAAAATCCTTCTTTACAATCCCGACAACGGCGTCACCCAGAATTTCATGCCTCACCTCTGGATGTTTCTGCTGCAGGCGCTCACGCCCCCCGGCCATGAAGTCGTTTTGATCGATGGCAATACACGACCGATGAGCGACGAAGAGCTGGTCCAGTTCGTCGTTGATGAACAGATCGGATTGGTCGGCATCGGAGCCATGACCCGCATGATCGCCAAAGCGTACCGCGTGGCGGATTCGATCCGCGCCGCCGGGATTCCCGTCGTCATGGGGGGACCACATGTAACCGAAGTGCCCGAAGAAGCGCTGGGGCGTAATGGCGAAGCGCGTCATGCTGATGCACTGGCCCTGGGCGAAGCGGATGAAACATGGCCGCTGATCGTGGAGGATGCGGCTCAGGGCCAACTCAAGGAGATCTACACTCCTCCTATGGACGCATCCGGGGAGGAGCACAAGCCGACGTTGCAGGATTATCCGGCCATTCCGTGGGAGTCTCTCGACCTGCGGCAGTTCAACCGAATTCCCGGATTTGTGCGTTTGATCATGCGGCTCCGGGGGCGCGCATGGGAGACATTTCACATTATTCCCATCGAGTCCGGACGCGGCTGTCCTTACGGATGCGAGTTCTGCACGGTCACTGGGTTCTTCGGCGATTCCATCCGGTTCCGATCGAACCAGAGCATCGTGGATGAGATGCTCAGAATCAAACGGCGCGCACGCGACAGCAACGGCAGGGTCGCCGTATTCTTCGTGGATGACAATTTCGCGATTAACGTGAAGCGCACCAAGTCCCTTCTGCGTGACATCATTGCCGCGGGAGCCGAGCTTTGGTGGGTGGGGCAAATCAGCGCCAACCTCCTGCGGGACGAAGAACTGCTGGATCTGATCGCGGCCTCAGGCGGGAAATGGATATTCATCGGGATGGAGTCGCTCGATCCAGTCAATCTCGCCAGCGTCAACAAGGGGTTCATCAAGCCGGAGGAATACGCGGGCGTGCTCCAGGCGCTGGCGCGACGCAACGTCTACGCAATAACGTCCTTCATATTCGGACTGGATCACGACACCCCCGGCGTGGCCGAGCGCACACTGGCTAAGATTCGCGAGTGGCCGCCTGTTCTTCCTGTCTTCGGGCAAATCACGCCCTACCCGGGAACTCCTCTGTACACGCGTCTGGAAAAAGAGGGACGGCTGACGCGACCGAAACACTGGCTTGAGTTTGCGCCGTTCCAGATGGCGCACACACCTCTGAAGATCACCATACCGGAGGTGCACGATGAGGTGAACTACGCATGGACGAACTCCTACAGTCCTGGCGCGACCGAGAGTGCGCTGAATTCGATCGAGAACGAACCGGCGCCGTTCAAGATCAGCCATCTGTCGTCTCGACTCCTTTTCCGCGGAATTTTCTTCCCGCAAAAGGGAGTCTGGCAATGGCTGAAGCTGATCGCGCAATACCGGCGTTCGATATGGCGAGTCGTTAAGTACTCGGCTACTCACTGGCAGGGAACCAACGATCGACACGGGAAGCAAGACTGAATTTTGCGACGGCTTGGGACCTTACTCAACTGTTTCAGAGTGACTCGAATCTTTCCTCCATGTGCTAGAGTTCCATCTCAGCAGTTGTAAGACCAAGCTCCCCAGAGGCGATATGCGTGAATCTCTTATCCTCTTTGCAGCAGCGTTGTTCAGTGTTTCTCTTGTGGCACAATCATCAAGTCCCCGGGTAGATCCCCAACAGATTCGTGAGCACGTGAAGTATCTCGCCAGCGACAAGCTCGAAGGCCGTGGCATGAACCAGAAAGGCGGCAACCTCGCTGCCGAATACATCGCAGCCAAATTCAAGAGCTACGGGCTCAAGCCCGCTGGCGACAACGGCTCCTACTTCCAAATCGTGCCCATGGTTAGCGTCAAGACTCTCCCCGCCACCACCATGGCGCTCGTGCCCGCCTCTGGCGAGCCCCTGTCCTTGCATCTTCCCGACGATGCCGTCACCGGCAACGAGACCCAGACTAAGCTCACCGACATTGATGCGCCCATCGTCTTCGTCGGCTACGGCATCTCCGCCCCCGAATACAAGTGGGACGACTACAAGGGTTACGACCTCAAGGGCAAAGTGGCACTCCTGTTCGTCAACGAGCCCATCTCCGACGATCCTGCCTTCTTCAAAGGCGAAGCCCTCACCTACTACGGCCGCTGGACCTACAAATTCGAAGAGACCGCACGCCGCGGAGCCGTCGCCACGTTAATCATTCACCGCCGCGATCTCGCCAGCTACGGCTGGCAGGTTGTCAGTAATTCGTGGGGCGGAGGCAAATCCTACCTCAAGCTCGACGGCACTCCCCAACTCGAAGCCGCTTCCTGGATTCAATGGGAGGTCGCGAAGAAGCTGGTCGCCATGGACGGACTCGATCTCGACAAGCTCTTCGAACAGGCACAGTCACGCGACTTCAAGCCCATCGAATTGCCCGTCCACCTCAAGGCTCACATCGTCAGTGAAGTTACGCCCTTCGATTCGCGCAATGTAGTCGCCATGCTTCCCGGCTCCGACGCCGCGAAGAAGTCCGAAGCCGTCATCTACACCGCACACTATGATCACTTTGGCATCGACAAGAACAAGCCCGCCGGAGCAAACATCTACCACGGCGCCGTCGATAACGGCACCGGATGCGGCATCCTCCTCGAACTTGCGCGTGTCTGGTCTAAGACCAAGCCAGCTCCGCCGCGCTCCGTTCTCTTCGCCGCCGTCACCGCCGAAGAGCAAGGCCTGCTAGGCTCCGAATTTCTCGGCAAGCACTACAAGCAGCTTCCGGCACGTCCCGTGCTCGATCTCAACTACGACGCGCTCATGCCGCTAGGCCAGCCCGAAGAGGTCGAAGTCACGGGAGCCGAACGCACCAACTTCTACCCCACCGTCCAGACGCTCGCATCCCAGTATGCGTTAACCATCCGTCCCGACGCACACCCCGAAGAAGGCCACTACTATCGTTCCGACCACTTCAGTCTCGGACGCATTGGCATTCCGGCCTTCTCCATCGCCGAGGGGACAAAGTTCCAGGGCCACGACGAGGCTTGGGGTGACACGCAGCACAAAGACTATACCGACCACCACTATCACCAGCCCGCGGACGAATTCCGCGCCGACTGGGATTTCTCCGGCCTTGCCAAGATGACCAGCTTCGGCTACGCCCTCGGCAAAGCCGCCGCCACGCAACCCGAAAAAATCCACTGGCTCCCGGGCGACGAATTCGAATCCGCACAAGCCAAACTGCAATAAGCACCAAGACAAAAGGCCCACTCAAGCCAAGCTTGAGTGGGGCACTCACACGCACCGTACCCACGCTGCGCGTCGAGACTGGTGAGGCTGTTGAGGACAGCTGCCTTGGCGTATTCGAGATCAGGCAGGCGCAAAACGGTCTTGGCCTTCTTGCGGTTGGCCTTGGCGGGTTCTCCTTGCTGATTCGAAGCGGCGCGAAGCTCAGGATGAAAAGCGCGAAAAGGAAGATGCAATCGGCCGTGAAGTTTGGTCTGCCCATATCCAGTTTCGTACCGCTGTGCACGCCGCCTGGTCGCCGGCGAAGTTCTCCATCACTGAGCCGCGAAAGTCAGCGGCTCCGCCATCTTCGGCGCGCCAGAACTCTCCGGCCTGCTTCAGCCCGCGCTGAATGCGCGGGCTCGAGGCTTCCAGACCGATGCCTTCCTGCGCCTCTTTGGCGTCACGAAAGACGATCTCTTCCATCGTTTTGGCGCCAAAAACTTAAGGCATGTACTCCCTCGGCGGTACATCTTCCGGGCCACAGATGAGCGCACAGAAGAAGCCGTCCAGCATTTCGAGAGTCATCGCGTGAAGATGCAGTCTTCGAGGCGTGTCAGAATTCTAATGAGAGACAGAAACTTCACCGCAACTTCCAGCTATACTGCTTTCCCATGTGCGGACGCCGCCACACTCGCCGAACGCTTCGACATCGAGCCCGAGGGCGATTGCGTTCCGCGCTACAACATCACTCCAACTCAGTACGTAAAGTCATCCGCCAGCACGCCGAAGGACCCACAGGGTTCGGATTGCGGGCGCAGAGAAGGCAAATCGATGTGGAAATTCTTGAGCTATATCACCAACAATGAAGTCCAATCCCGTCATGAAGAAGTCTTCGATGCGATTTTTTGGGTTGTTGAAACGATTGCCTTAGTTCTCGGGATATGGATACTCCTCGCCAAGCATGGCGCCGAATGGATAGCTTTTCTCGTCATTGAATACTGCTGGGCAATGGACAATTTGCGGCATAATCGCCCTTAGCTCATTGGACGCCGTGCACTGGGGCGATGTGGTAGCGAACTGAGCAACCATCCGACCTGTTCTCTGATTCTCACGGGGGCAGTGCTGCCGATCTTATTCACCTGTGTGTTGGCGGACTCTTCTAGGCAGATCAGCACTCATTACGAATTCCAAGGAGGACGCACCATGCCCTTTGCATTGAAGACAACAGCATTTGCGGCAGGCGGAGAGATTCCCAAGAAGCACACGTGCGATGGCGCTGACGTTTCACCTGCACTGAATTGGAATCATGCTCCGGATGGGACACAGTCTTTTGCGCTCATCGCGGATGATCCTGATGCGCCTGTCGGAACATGGACACATTGGATCATTTGGAACATCCCTGCCAGGACTACGACCCTGCAGGAGGGCGTGCCGAAGGTGGGCGAATGCGGTGACGGCGCACGGCAGGGCAGAAACGATTTCAAGCGCATCGGTTATGGTGGCCCGTGCCCGCCTCCGGGCAAACCACACCGTTATTTTTTCAGAGTTTATGCGCTCGATGCCAAACTCGACGTAAAGGCAGGTGCTGACAGGAACGAACTGGCACGCGCCATGAAAGAGCATGTCCTATCAGAGACGGAATTGATGGGGACGTACGGTCGATAATGGCAGCTATTCCAAGACGGCACGCGTTCTTTCGGTACTACGCCGAGCTCAACGATTTCCTGCCGTCCGCACGGCGCTTTGTTTCCTTTGCGCACAGTTTTGAACTGCCAGCCTCCGTGAAAGACATGATCGAGTCGATGGGCGTGCCGCACACGGAAGTCGATCTCATCTTGCTCAACGGCGAGCCAGCCGCATTCTCCCACCCGGTTCAGGACGGCGACCGGGTCAGCGTGTATCCCGTTTTCAAATTCCTGGATACCCGCCCTCTTCTTCAGCTACGCACGCCACCGCAAGAGCGCCGTTTCGTTCTGGACACCCATCTCGGACGGCTTGCGAGGTACCTCCGAATACTGGGCTTTGATGCTCTGTACGAGACCGACCGCGATGATGAGGAGCTGTCGCGAATCTCCCACACCGGGGAGCGAACTCTACTCACCCGTGACCGTGGTCTGCTGAAGCGGGGCGAGGTGGTTCATGGATACTTCGTCAGAGCGACGGAGCTGGAGCAGCAGGTGGCCGAGGTTCTCCGGCGATTCGATTTGTTCCCCGCCGTCGCTCCCTTTCGGCGCTGTCTTCGCTGCAATGTTCTACTGAACTCCGTCGCCAAAGAGACGATCCTCGAACGGCTGCAAACCAAGACCCGCCAGCATTACGACGAGTTCCGGGTTTGTCCCGCCTGTAATCGCATCTATTGGAAAGGCTCGCACCACGAGCATATGCGGCGTTTCATCCAGCGCATTTTGCTCGGCGAGGCAGTCTGCTCGGAGAGGCCGGAATCTTCGCCGGCCACCTGCTCAAGCCGTTTGCCCCGGCGTTGATGCGTGGTGCATTTACAAGATGCTGCGCAACCGTACAAATGCCTCGGCAGTAGACGGACAACGCCGCAATCGCAGCAGGTCATCAAACATGAATACATCTGAACAAAAGGAGGCACTACATGTTTACCCGCGTCGTCAGCATGACCTGCAAACCCGGACAAGCAAAACAGGCATGCAACAGCATCAAAGATATTGCGCTGCCTATCCTGAGAAAGCAGAAAGGTTTCTTGGACGAGATTGTCCTTGTGTCATCTACCGACCCGAACGAAGTGTTAGGACTGAGCTTCTGGAATTCCCGCGAGGATGCCGAGGCGTACCACCGTGAACAGTTCCCGAAAATACGAGAGAGGTTGGAGGATGCACTTGCCACCGCACCTATAGTGGAGACCTACGATGTGGATATTTCCACTGCCCACCGGATAACAGCAGGAAAGGCCGCATAAGCCCTGAGTGGCTGGTCAGGAGTTCTCGACCGAGTCCAAAGGCGCTACGCTGCTTGGGCTCGGTCTGGGCAACAGTGGTCAAGCACGAGAACTATCACGACGTTCATGAGACGGTGCTGGAACGCGTCAGGGTGTACGCCGACACTGCATCCTCGCTTGCTGAAGGTCGTTCGTGATTTCACCATTCGCGAATAAGATTTCCGCAACGCTCTCGGCACAATCAATTCGCCAGACCGAACCGGGTCAGCCTCACAGCGATATCAGCGCCGCCCAAGCGAGGGCGATTGCAACGGCAGCACCGATGCCGCGACTGGCTCCGGTCACGAGAGCGATTCGATTCTTCAAGTCCGTCATACGCAGATCGTAATCTGTCGTGGCCTGACCCGCGCACCTCATCACATTCGCGTGTGCGCCTTGAAGCAGCTTCTCGCATCCACTTGTGTTTAGCTATTGCGTGCAGTTAGAGAGGAGGAACCGTGCGCGTCCTCTTACTGTCGGCAGCAAGTGACGCGGGCAGCATGACCCCGTTGCCGTTGGGGCTGGCCTGTGTCGCTCAATCAGCGGAAACCTCGGGCCACGAAGTACAGCTAGTGAACATGAGCGCCGATGCGGATTGGGAGAAAGGCGTTCGATCTTCCGTCGAGCAATTCTCGCCGGAGGTCATCGGTCTCTCGGTTAGAAACATTGATGACCAGAACATGCAGTCGCCGCGATTCTTCCTCGACAGCTTGAGGAGTGTAGTATCGGCGTGCCGCAAGCATAGCTCTGCTCCTGTCGTTCTCGGCGGTGCGGGATTCAGCATCTTTCCCGCTTCCGCGTTGGAATACTTGGGCGGGGATTTCGGCATTGGCGGCGAAGGTGAAGGAGCTTTTCCCGCACTCTTGTCATGGCTCCAGCATGAGCGTCAGGCAGCAGTACCTCCTTCCACGTACTTCCCGAATGCTTCGCAGACTCCCGCTGAGTTCAATCGCGACCTCGACAGCTTTCCGATGCCGCAACCGCGACTGTGGCTTAATTTCCCCAGCGGTCAGGAACAGCGAATCCCAGTCCAGACTAGACGAGGATGCCCTCTGGACTGCTCGTATTGTTCCACGAGTGCAATCGAGGGCAGACCAGTACGTCTGCGCTCCGCCGATTCGGTTGTGCGGTGGCTGGCCATGCTGCGGGAGAAAGGCTTCCGGCACTTTCATTTTGTGGACAACACCTTCAATCTTCCGCCTCACTACGCAAAGGAGTTGTGTCGCAAACTCATCGAAGCTGAACTCGGTCTGGAGTGGTGGGCGATTATCTACCCCAAGTGGGTGGACGCAACGTTGGCAGAGCTAATGGCGAAGGCAGGGTGCTCGCTGGTGAGTCTAGGTTTTGAAAGTGGCTCCGATGCCATCCTGCCGCAATTGAACAAGCACTTCACCTGTGCAGAGGTAAGTGCGATTTCGAAAGTGCTCGCTGCTGTGGGTATCAAACGCAATGGTTTCCTTCTGTTGGGTGGCCCGCAGGAAACCAGAGCGACAGTCGAGGAGAGTCTGGAGTTTGCCGAAGGCTTGCATTTGGATGCGCTGAAGATTACGGCGGGAATAAGAATCTATCCCGGCACCCGGCTTGCCTCGAGTGCTATTGCGGAGGGGCTGATTCGCCCCGAGGACAGTTTGCTCTTCCCGCGTTTCTATATGGCTCAGGCCGTTCGTGATTGGCTCCCGGAGCGGGTGGCCGGATGCAGCTTTGGCGACGTCTTACCCTCAACGCGAAGCTAGAACCTCAGGCTTGAAGAGAGGACAACGCGACATTGAGACTCTTCTATGTTCTCGCCTGTGCGGTGCTGCTTCTCCATTCTTTATATATAGCGTGGGTCATATTCGGCGCTGCATTCACGAGGCGTCGTCCCCTGCTTGCATGGTTGCACATCGCATGCTTGCTCTGGGGAGTATGGATTGAAATCGCGCCTTGGCCGTGCCCACTCACTTGGGCCGAGAATTGGCTTGAGCTTCGCGCCGGGCTTCAGCCCAATCAGGACAGCTTCCTGCTCCACTACCTCGACAAGTTCGTTTACCCGGATATGCCTCCGGTGCTGCTCACCGTGGTCGCTGTCGTTGTCGCGATTGTCAACTTCGGCATCTATGCTCGGCGGCTTTTCCGGGCGAGACAGAAGAAGCATTTCTCAGGATAGCCGCACAGGGTGCACAGCGGATATCTTGGTCGGACGGCTCGGATACAACAGGGGCGATCAGAGCTGCCTGGGTGCGATCTGCTATCCCGGATTGGCAATGCCTTGTCCGGCTGACGGTTGTGCCGCCCGGGAGGTACAATAAAAAGTCTGTACCGCTAAACTTCGCGGCGCCCGCCCCCGCCTTGCCGGGAGGCTGGCGCACGGCAACCTGGATCCGAATGAAGAAGCTGCTCCTGTCTCTGATTGTCCTCGCTTGCACTACCGTTCCCTCCCTTGCGCAACAGGATACGGTTGTCGAGGAGATCGTCGCGCGCGTCAATAATTCCATCATCACCCGCGCCGATCTGCGCAAGAACCGCGAGCAGACGGCCCAGGACTCGCCGAATCTCTCGCAGAAGGCGATGGAGGAGCGCGAGGCGAACTCGCTGCGCGATCTCATTGACCAACAGCTTCTCATCCAGAAGGCCGCCGACCTGGGCATCTCCGCCGACGCCGACCTGGTCAAGCGCCTCGACGACCTGCGCAAGCAGATGAACGCCAGCTCGATGGATGACCTCCAGAAGATGGCCGAAGGCCAGGGCGTGAGCTGGGAGGAGTTCAAGCAGAACACCAAGAACGGCATCCTGACGCAGAAGGTGATCGGCTCGGAGGTGGGCAGCCACATCCAGGTGACCCACGAAGAGGCGATGAAGTTCTACGAGGAGCACAAGGACGAGCTCTCGCAGCCGGAGCGCGTCCGCCTCAGCGAGATTCTGATCGCCACCAATCCCGGCGCACCCAAGAGCGAGGATGGCAAGGGGAACAAGCTCGCCGAAGCGACTCCCGAGCAGGTTGCCGCCGCCGAAGCCAAGGCCAACCAGATCTACGAACAACTGAAGTCCGGCGCGCGTTTCGACGAACTGGCTCGCAAGGAATCCAACGGCTCAACCGCCGAGCAGGGCGGCGACCTTGGATACTTCAAGCGCAAAGACCTTGCCAAGGAGCTGGAGGAAAAATCCTTCGCGCTGAAGGTCGGCGAGTTCACCCAGCCGATCCGCACCCGCCAGGGATTCATCATCCTTCGGCTGAGCGACCATATCGATGCGGGAACACCGCCATTCGAAAAAGTGCGCGAGCAGATTCAGGAGCAGCTCTACAGTCAGAAGGTGCAGCCCGCGCTGCGCGACTTCCTGACCAAGCTGCGCGAAGAGGCGTACATCGACATCAAGCCCGGCTACACCGATAGCGGCGCCAGCCCGAACCAGACCAAGCTGGTCTACATGTCTGATACCGGTCCGCAAACCAAGCAGAAGCGCGGCAAGCTGGGCATGGGCAAGAAAAAGACAATCGTGGTGACGAGCAGCAAGTCCGCTAAGCCGACGGGCACCACCTCCGAGCTAGGCATGGCCAAGGCCGAGGTCGACGCCAAGGAAAAGGCCGAGCTCGACCGCAAAGCCGCCGCCGAGGCCGCCAAAGCCAAGGCTGCCGCCGAAGCCGCAGAAAAAGAGAAGCTGAGCAAGATGTCTCCGAGCGAGCGCAAGAAGTATCTGGCTCAGAAGAAGCGCGAAGATCGCAAAGCGTTCAAGGCCGCCAACAAAGAGGCGCGCAAGCAGAAGAAGCTGGACGCGCAGAAGGCCAAGCATGACGCCGCCGTCGCCAAGGCTGCAAAGCAAGGCAAGCCGATTCCCGCCGACGATTCGCAGCAGGCCGACAGCACCATGCCGAAGAAGAAGAAAGTTTCCTGGTTCTAGCGCAGATATTACGCCCCGGAAACGATCATAAAGCGATGCGCGGGCGCAGCCCGCGCATCGCTTTATGTGCCGACGGAACAACCTTCCCGCTACTTCCCAAACCCTCTTCGCCGCTCTTTGCTGTAAGCCGCCAGCGCCGACTCGATCACCGGGAAGGCCTGCTCGGGCGCCTCGACCTCGTCGACCTCGACGCTCTTGCCCTCCAGCAGCTTGTAATCCTGGAAGAAGCGGCGCAGCATCATCAGCCGGTGCGGGGGCATCTGGCGCGCATCGGAATAGCTGTTGAACTCCGGGTCCTTCGAGGCGACGGCGATGATCTTGTGATCCTTCTTGCCGCCGTCGATCATGGTCATCAATCCCACCGTGCGCGCCTGGATGATCGTCAGCGGCACCACCGGCTCCTGACAGAAGACCAGCACATCGAGCGGATCGTCGTCCTCGGCCAGCGTCTGCGGAATGAATCCGTAATTCGCAGGATAATAGACCGCCGAGTACAGAATGCGGTCGAGCTTGATCATTCCACTCTGCTTATCCAGCTCGTACTTCACGCTGGAACCGTAGGGAATTTCGATGACCGCGTTGAACTCCGAAGGAATGTTCGCGCCCGGTGTGATGTCGTGCCATGCATGGATCATGTCAGGATTTTCCCCAGAGAAGACTCTGAGTTCATTGTACTGAAATTCGGTGGACCTGCATGAGGCAACGAGTTCGCGGCCGGTGGCCAAGCGTGTAGAATCGAAACATCGAAGCAGCACTACACGCCTCATCCATGGCCATCAGCGCATCGCCCTCCGACGCCGTCTCCAAGCCCCGCCGCGGGCGCGGCGCCGCTGCCATGGTCGCCGCCGGAATCCTGCTCAGCCGTCTCAGCGGACTTGTTCGCGAGCGCGTCTTCGCGCATTACCTGGGCGCCTCGCTCGCCGCCGACGTCTATCGCGTCGCCTTCCGCGTGCCCAACATGCTGCAGAACCTGCTCGGCGAGGGCGTGCTCTCGGCGTCGTTCATTCCGGTTTACGCGCGGCTGCGGGCCGAAGGGCGCGATGCGGAGGCGCGCGAGTTGGCCGAAGCGACCTTTGCGCTGCTGGCGCTAGTGGCCAGCATCATCGTTGCCCTTGGCATCCTCTGCGCGCCGCTGATGGTGAGCCTGCTGGCGATGGGCTACAGCGGCGAGAAGCGGGAGCTGGCGATCGCGCTGGTACGCATCGTCTTTCCCGGGACCGGATTGCTGGTCTTCTCCGCATGGTGCCTGGGAGTACTCAACAGCCACGGCCGCTTCTTCCTCTCTTATGCCTCGCCGGTGATGATGAACGCGGCGATGATCGCCGCCCTGCTCTGGCAGGGAGGATTGCACGGGCATGAGACGGTCAGCCTGGCCTACGCGCTCTCGTGGGCGTCCGTCGTCGGAGCGGTACTGCAGTTCGGCGTGCAGGCCCCTACGGTGTACAAGTACCTGCGGCCGCTGAGCTGGCGGGTGAGCTTTCACTCTGGGCATGTGGCGGCCGTGGTAGCGGCCTTCGTCCCGGTCTTCATCAGCCGCGGCGTGCTGCAGCTCTCGGGCTTCATCGACCTCGAGTTGGCCAGCTTCCTGCCCTCGGGTAACGCGCTGCTGGGCTATGCGCAGATGCTCTACATGCTGCCGGTCTCGTTGTTCGGCATGTCGGTCTCGGCCGCGGAGCTGCCGGCGATGTCCAGCGCCCTTGGCAGCGACTCGGAGATCGCAGCCACGCTGCGCAGCCGCCTCAGCGCGGGACTGGAGAAGATTTCGTTCTTCGTCGTCCCCTCGGCCGTCGGATTCCTGCTGCTCGGCAACGTCGTCGCCTCGACGCTCTACCGCACCGGCAAGTTCACCGAGATGGATGTGCTCTTCGTCTGGGGAGCGCTCGCGGGAAGCGGCGTCGGCCTGCTGGCGCAGACGATGGGCCGGCTCTATTCGTCAACCTTCTACGCTCTGCGCGATACACGCACCCCCCTGAACTACGCGTTGATCCGTGTGGCGCTGACATTGGTGCTCGGCTATCTCTGCTCGCTGCCGCTGCCGCGCGCCCTCGGAATCGATCGCAACTGGGGTGTCGCCGGATTGACCGCCTCGGCCGGAGTCGCCGGATGGATCGAGTTCATGCTGCTGCGAAGAGGATTGCAGCGGCGCATCGGTCACGTGCATTTCAGCGGCGCGCGCGTAGCCAAGCTCTGGACAGCAGCCATCGCCGCCGCCGCCATCGCTCTGCTGATGGAATGGGAGCTTCCGCCCTTCTGGCCGGTCGCACGCGGACTCGCGATTTTGCTGCCCTACGGAGCGCTTTACTTTATCGCCGCTCACCTGCTCGGCGTCGGCGGAGCAATCTCCTCGGCGCTGGCGCGCTTCGGCATCAGGCGCGGCTAACGCCTCTCCGTGAAAGTTCGGTGAACAACCGGAAAAGTAATTCGTGCCAACGCCGGCACTCCTCCGTCATACCATCAGAGGAAAAGCCATTTCAAGAAAATGATAGAGGTTATTGGCAGACGCGGGACGATCCGGTGAATCTATCCCGCGGGCCGCAGCTTGGGAGTCTTTATGATCTTCATCTCATCCCAGTCGTAGCCGTAGCGGTGACCGCAGTCGAGGCAGACGACATAATGCGAGCAGTTCGATGGCAGCTCTTCGGGCCAGTCCAGATGGGCCTGATTCTGCCGCGCCGCCTCCATCGAAAACGGAACCGAGATGTGCGTGTGCCGGCAGCTGAGCGAAAACAGTTTCAAAACAGTTTCAAGCATCTACAAAACACCTTACGGGCCGCTGAAGACAATGGCCCGGCACTCCGCCTACCGGGCCACGATTCCTGCCGCCGCGCTGAGCTTGCTCTTAAGCACGAACGGCTGCTTTTTCAGGGTTTGCCGGCGTCTCAATCGCCTGCGGCTTGCCGGCCTCAGGCTTCTCGTTGACGTTGGGCTTGCGGATATCGATCCCGCCTTTAAAGAACGCTCCGTCTTCGATGCTGATGCGCTGGGCGATGACGTCGCCGGTCAGCGAACCCTCGTTGCGAATGTCCACGCGGTCGGTGGCCGAGACGTTGCCGCGAACCTTGCCCAGAATCACCGCCTCGCGCGCGGTGATGTTGGCGGCGACGACGCCGTTGCGCCCCACGGTGACGCGATTTCCCGGCAGATGGATCGATCCTTCCACCCGCCCGTCGATGTAGAGCGATTCCGATCCCGTGACCTCGCCCTTAATGACCAGCGATTTTCCGATCGTTGCCTGATCGCTGCTGACCGTTGCCGAGCTTGTTGGCTTCGGCGTGTTGTTATACTCCGGTGCCGGAGCGAGTGTGGAGGGCTGGCGCTGCGAGTCCGCAGACGCAGTGGTGGTACCGGGCTGTGTTGAAGGCTTCCACATGATCTTGTGAGTCCTTTCCTCTTGCAGGTATAGCACCTGCTCTGCCATTCGCCGTGCTGCCGCGTAAATGTGAGCTGCACAACGGCTTCTGGGGTTGTCTGAGCTGAATTCAAGGCGTGCTGTTGGTTCCCTATTGGCACTATATTCCAACATTTGAGAAAAATCTGCACACGCCATATCACTCAGTTCGCCCGGTATTCGCCCCTACTTCCTTCTCGGCGCCTCCTAGCCCGCCGCTCCGGTTCGCAGTCATGAACGCCGCCGGGTTACCATTCCAGTGATGCCATGATCTCTGCCAGCGACCTGCTCCGCCACATCGAAGCCCAGCCGCAACACGCCGCCGGATACAAACAACTGATCCGCGAGCTCAGCCTGCGCGGTCGCGAGCGCCAGGAGCTGGAGTCGATGCTGGCCGAACTGGTGGTGCGCGGCAAGCTGATCCTCGTCGGCCGCGATCGCTACGCCCTCGCCTCGGCGGCGGTGAATCGCAACCTGGTGGTCGGAGTGCTGAGCGTGCATCGCGACGGCTTCGGCTTCGTCCGGCCGCTGGATCGCGAGACACGCGAGCGGCTCGCCGGCGACATCTTTATCGCTCCCTTCGACATCGCCGACGCCATGCACGGCGACCAGGTGCTGGCGGAACTCTCGCCGCACTCCCGGCAGGAGCGGCGCGAGGGGCGCATCGTCCGCGTGATGGAGCGCGCCCACGCCACCGTCGTCGGAACCTTCCATTACGGTCACCGGCACAATTACGTTCGGCCGATCGACGATCGAATCAAGATGGACGTCGTAATCCCTTCGGGCGATGAGATCGTGACTGCGACCAACGATTCCGCCCGGCTCGCCGAGGATCGCGTGATCGGCGGCGAGGCCGCGCCGCGTTCGTGGGAGGACCTGGAAGGGCTGGTAGTCGATTGCGAGATCACAAGTTGGCCAACGGCGACGAGCAATCCCCGCGGACGCATCGTCGAGGTGATCGGCCACGAAGACGACTTCGGCGTCGATGTCGAGATCGTCATCCGCAAGCATCATCTGCCGCATCGCTTTCCGCAGACGGTGATCTCCGAGGCGCACGCAATTCCTGCGAAAATCTCTGCCGCCGAGCTCGCCCGCCGCCGCGACTTCCGCCATCTGCCTATCGTCACCATCGACGGCGAGAGCGCGCGCGACTTCGACGACGCCGTACACGTGCGCCGGCTCGCCGAGGGCTACGAGCTGCAGGTCCACATCGCCGATGTTGCCCACTACGTCCGCCCCGGCATGGACATCGACCGCGAGGCCGAAATTCGCGGCACCAGCGTCTACTTCCCCGATCGCGCCATTCCCATGCTGCCGGTCGAGCTCTCGACCGACATCTGCTCACTGCGTCCGCAGCTCGATCGTCTCGTCATGTCCTGCATCATGCAGATCGACGAGCGCGGCGAGATTCGCAGCTACCACCTTGTGCCCGGCATCATTCGCAGCGCCGAGCGCATGACCTACTCCGCCGTGCAACTCGTTCTCGATGGCGATGCCGAGCTGCGCCAGCGTTACGCGCCACTGGTCGAAAGCTTTCTGCTGATGCAGGAGCTGGCGAGCGTCCTCAATGCCAAGCGCCAGCGGCGCGGATCGATCGACTTCGATCTTCCCGAAGCGCAGATCGAGTTCGACGAGAACGGACTGATGATGGGCGTCACGCGCAGTGAGCGTCTCTTCGCTCATCGCATCATCGAGGAGTTCATGCTGGCCGCCAATGAGAGCGTCGCCTTCTACCTCGAGCAGAAGGGCGTGGCCAGCATCTACCGCGTCCACGAGCCGCCCGATCCCAAGCGCGTTTACGATTTTGAAAACCTTGCCGCCGCCTTTGGATACTCGCTCGGAATCGGCGCGCTGCCGGTTGCGCGCTTTCGCATGAAGGGCGACCATCGCGCTGCGTCGGCTTCCGCGTCCGGTTCCGCGTCCGGATCAAAGACGCGTTCACCCTATCGAGAGCACAGCCGTGAAATCGAATTGCCGCGCGAGATCGCCATTACCCCGATGATGTATCAGAAGCTGGCGGCGAAGATCGCCGGCAAGCCCGAGGAGCGCATCCTCAGCTACTTGATGCTGCGCTCGCTCAAGCAGGCACGATACTCGGAGATCAACGAGGGCCACTTCGCGCTGGCGGCAAGCAGCTATACCCACTTCACCTCGCCCATCCGCCGCTATCCCGACCTGCTGGTGCATCGCATTCTGAAGACCGTGCTCGCCGAAGACGCCGAGCGCTACGAGGGCGCGCTGGCCATCGGCGCGGGAGGCCACGTTGAGCAGCACGGCGATGAGCTGTGGCCCGGCGCGAATGAGCCGGCGCCGAAGAAGCGGCACCCGCGCCGGCCAACGTCGGCAGCAGCGGCCGCAAGCCCCATCCCCGAGAGCACGCTGCATCAGCAGGCCGAAGACTCGAGCTTTGCCGAGCGCCGCGCCGACGCCGCCGAGCGCGAGCTGGTCGAGTGGAAAAAGATGAAGTTCATGGCCGACCGCGTCGGCGAGGACTTCGACGGCCTCATCGTCAGCATCACCAAGTTCGGAATCTTCGTCGAGCTGACCGATCTCTTCGTCGAAGGCCTGATCCCGCTCAGCTCGATGCACGACGATCGCTACACCTTCCACGAGAACACGCGGCAGATGATCGGCCAGCGCAGCCGCAAGACTTTCTCGCTCGGCGACCGCGTGCGCGTCGTGCTCGACCGTATCGACCAGGTCGAGCGCAAGCTGCAGTTCGCACTGCTGGAGGAGCATCCCGCGCCCGCAAAACGCAGCCGCAAGCGCAAACGATACTGACCCTGCGCCGGCAGGCGGCCCACATGTGGCCCTCCGTTGGCCACGTGTGGGAGCGCGGGATGCCCATCCTTCCGCCCGCAGTTGGTGGATTCATCCGCCGCGCGCGGAATAGTACAATACAGAGAAGACTTAATTCCGAGGAATCGAATGGCACACATGGTGCAGTGCGTGAAGCTGGGACGCGAGGCCGAAGGATTGGACGAGGCTCCCTTTGACGGCCCCCTGGGACAGCGGATCTACGAGAGCGTAAGCAAAGAGGCCTGGAACGGCTGGCAGAATCACATGAAGATGCTGCTCAACGAATATCGCCTGCAGCCCTGGAAGAAGGAGCACCAGGATTTCATCGTGCAGCAGATGGAGCAGTACTTCTTCGGCGCTGGCTCGCAGGAGCCGGAGGGCTATAAGCCGCAATAAGCTGATCTGTCGAAAATTGCAGACCGGAGCAGGTGGCGGAGTTTTTCACTCCACCACCTGCCCGGCGGTGCTAAAATCAATCTACCCCTGCGGCGCACCCTGCGCCGCAAACGTCGGGATGTGGCTCAGCCTGGTAGAGCACTCGCTTGGGGTGCGAGGGGTCGGCAGTTCAAATCTGCCCATCCCGACCATTCTTCTCTTTTTGCCTTCGGACGTCAGCGTCATGCAGCGGAGCAAGCTTGCGTCAGCTTGCAATGCGCGCTTTCCATGCATGTCAAATTCTCTTGTAGCATGTGCTTGAACTTGCGATCATCTGTCCGCGCGATCTCAAAGTAGAGAGCATGCTCACTCTGATCAAGCACTTCCGCAAGAACTCCAGCATTCGCCGTACTGAGCTGAACCTCTCCCGTAGCAAGTTGGCTTTGCAGACAAGTCAGAATGTCCAGCTTCTCCAGCAAGATGTGCTTGAACTCGAGATCCTCTGTCCGCGCAATTTCGCGTCTCAGTCCACTCGTATGTCGAACAAGAGCGTCTGCCAGGAGTCGCAGTTCGTCCGGGCTAAATTGGATCTTCATACTACCCTCCTCCCTTCCACAGCCCGCGCTGAATAGCACGCCCGCTTCCCGGGGAATGAGAACTATGCGGCGTGACTGGCGGATTCGGCTGTGAAATCGAGGACTATCGGTTTAACCAGCCTCTCAAAATCGCTATAGGCAAGTTTGATCAATTCGAGATGCGAACCGGCGTTGAAAGCGATCTCCTTGTCGAGGGTCAGCGATGTGTCCACGTAAACAGGGAACCCGTAGAGGTTTCCGAATGGAGGCATGGCACCGACCTCGCAATCCGGGAATCGATCTTTGAAGTCGCGCTCGCTTGCTAGAGAAACTTCTCCACTATTCGTGAGCTTCGCAAACGCAGCACGGTTTACGTGCCTCGATGCAGGCAAAACGGCCATGCAGAGTTCGCCATCTTTCTTCAGCATGACTGTTTTGGCCAGTTCATTGCCCGAGATGTGCGCACTCTCGGCAATGCGGTCGGATGTATACGCCTTGCTATGGATGATCGAGATGTATTTGACGCGGTTTTCGTCAAGAAACTGTCTGAGCTTCTTGATGGGCATAGAACCTCCTACCCTGCGCGGTTTGTGGGTTGCGCGGGGTGCGTACCGAAGACGCACCGGGGCAGCAAAAGCTGAAATGCTCGTGGGTGGCCCGCATGGACTCGCTCTCGGAATAGCATCGCACCCTCCTGAGTTCGATCCGCACGCCTCGCTTCAACTGCCTTTGGGTGTGCGAGAAACATGCGGGGAGTGAGGAGCCGGGTGAAAAGCTCGCCCGCTGCCATGTGCCATCCAAGTCTGCTGTACTGGCGGGTGCGTGTATTCGAAGCGGCTAGCTCGACGGGCCCAGCAGGCAACTTCATCAACTCGATTACGGCGAGCCTGCGACTTGTTGGAGACATTTGCGTGGGCTACAGAAAGCTTATCTTTCATAAGCACCTCCCACTGGAGCGTTGGGGACTCCCCAACGTTTCATCTATAAGCTCTAGATGCGGAATTGGCACGTCTGGAAGCCGAAAGACGGGCTGGAACTACGGCCTGGAATACGGGAATGGAAACTGCGGCGGGTCGTATACCGTATTGGCTTCTCGTCCTCTCGCATGTCGTGGAGAATCCGGAACTGGCGAGAGTTCAAGATTCTGCCTACACTGCAGCAAAGTTCTACAGTCGTCCGCTAAAGCCGACCACTGTTTCTTATAGCTCCGGCCGCTTTTTCCCCTGTAAGTGCGAGCACCCATCGATGACAACGCATCTGCCAAATGCAGACAGATGAGTTCGGGAGATGTGGGCACTGGCCGAGCCATTTGCAGAAATTCCGGATTGACACTCAGGATTAAAGAGTGTCTACTCATGATTTCATGGTCTCTGGCACTGAATTTGTAGCGCGGCTTGAAGCGGTCACCACCAAGTTCGTTGGGCGGGTCGTGGCCGCCTGCCTCGTTCAGAGCCAACTGAAAAGGAATTGCATGGCAGCGGAAAGCTGCTCTCCCGCCGACTGCAAGAAGCTGGTGGATTGCACGGTGGAGGCCATCGGCCTGTTCGCCACCAAGGACGAGACGCGGAGGTTGCAGCTCGAACTGGAGGCTCTCTACCTCTCCAGCTTCCCATCCGCGTGACAAGGACTCCTATGGACGCTCTAATCCGTCAGCCGCTCTTCTACATCTATTTCATATACGGCGTCAGTTTCCTGGTGATGGCATATGTGATCTTCCGGGGCATCCGTAGAGCCACCTCTATGGTATTGGTCACTACCTTCTGGGTGCTGGCCGCCTTCGGCCTCACCCATGGAATCAGGGAGATGCTCGACTGGGTCGGCTTCATCGTCGAGAGCGGGGCGCACGCCAGGGTCGCATGGTTGGAGCTTCTCTCCGACGCTTTCCTCATTGTCTCGTATGTGATCCTGCTGCAATTCGCGGTAAACCTGCTCAGCTACCGAAGCGAGCGGAGGAAAGCCTATCGGATGATCCCGGGGTTGCTGGTGGCAGCAGGCATCGTTGCCATCGTTGCCACCGGGAGCCACGATTCCCATCAGGTGGGGCTCTGGGTGCGGCACAGCTTCGGCTTCGCCGGCGCGCTGTTGAGCGGAGTCGCCTTCTGCAAGCTCGCCGTTGCCATGCGAGCAATTGGGAATACGCGGGTGGAGGTCGGCCTGCTTCTCGGCGCGGTGGGTTTCATCGCCTACTCGGTCTTCGGCGGACTGATCGTCACCACGGTCGCCGGCCAGCCGGTGCAGATTTTCCGGGCCCTGTGCGCGTTCACCATCGCGGCGGCGTCGATTCTCATCCTCGGCATCTTCCGCCAGGCTGAAGCATGAGCACTGGGGCGTTGAAGCCTGTTGCCCCAAAGTTTGGCTTGTAAAATAGGCCATCAGCGAGGCGGGCCAGTGAATATTTCAGGAAAGAAAAGTGCGATGTGGGTTGCGGCGCTCGTGCCGTTTCTCGCCGGATCGGCGACAGTGAGAGCACAAGCGGCTCCGGCGAAGGCCGAGAGCATCCGCTCCTACGAGGTCGACATATCGGCGACAAAGCAGTGGACGGAGACGAACGTCGTCGTGCGCCAGGGCGCGAAGCTGCGCTTTACCGCGACGGGCGAAATCACATATCCGCCCGCGGGAAAAGGGCGAAGCTCGGGGACATTCGGCCCCGACGGGCTCGCGCGAGGATGGTCTGACCTGATCCACGCCTACGCGGTAAAGGATGCCGGTCACGGCGCGGTGATCGGCCGCATCGGCTCCGCGGATTACGCCCTGCCATTTCTGGTTGGCAAGAGCAGCGAACACGATGTGCCCGTGGCCGGGAAACTGTTCCTGGGGATCAATCAGAGTATGGCCGACGCCTCAACCGCCGACGGAAGTTTCCATGTGAAGATCGAGATCCTCGCGGAGGGATCGGCGGAAGCCACAGCCAAAGGCGGACCCGCCGAAAGCCGAGTGCCCGGCATCACTCCTGAGCTGCTGCAGAAGATTCCGCGCCGCGTATCCGATCCCAACAGCAATCCCGGCGACATGGTGAATGTATTGATTGTGGGTTCGCAGAAGCAGATGGTTCAGGCCTTTACCAGTGCCGGGTGGGTGCAGGCAGACAAGGATGTGAAGGGCACGGTGATCACTGCCCTGAAGGAATCGTTCGAGAAGAAAGATTATCTGACGATGCCGATGAGCACGCTCTTTCTGTTCGACCGGCCGCAGGATTACGGATTTGCGCACGCCGAACCGGTGAGAGTTGCGATGTCGCGGCACCATCTGCGCGTCTGGAAATCTCCCTACATGGTCGATGGGCAGCCGCTGTGGTGCATATCGGCTACCCACGATATTGGCTTTGAGCGCGACCAGCGGAATAACGGCGTGACCCACAAAATCGATCCGGCCATCGATGGTGAACGCGAGTTCGTGAACGGCACGCTTTCAGAAACGGGCCTGGTAGTTCAGCGCGATCACGTTACGCCCGCCGATCCGCTGACCACGGCCAAAACCGCCACGGGAGGAGAGTTTCACTCCGACGGACGCATCGTCGTACTCGTACTCAGGAGCGAGCCGTAGCACCCGAAGGGTTGCCCCTGCAGCTTACTTGTTGGGTCCGCGGTTATACAGAGCGTGGGCCTTCAGCTCTGCATGAGTCAACCGCGGCGTTGCCGTCTGCCCCGCATCGCCGTTGCCGAAGGACGTCCAGTTGCAAGGCAGGCGGCGGCCACAATCCAAGCACCGCACGTAGCAGCCTTCATCGTCGGTGAAGACCCAGGTCGTCCTTCGGCACCAACACATCCAACCGATCATCTTGAGTATCAGGTTCATGACATGTCGCCCGCAGTTCGGGCCCTTCTCTGCTCTCCTGCCAGGCAGAGTGGCTCTTCGTTCATTCCCCTATTAATCCGGTTGGCATCCACCGCGCGAGTCGCCGCTTCAGCTCGCCCGCCACTCCCAACCACACTTGCACCGAGCCGAATCGGAAAGATGCAGCTTTCGCATCAGGGCCTTGCATAGCGCGCATGATCGCATCCACATAATCAACCTTCACTACCGTGAACGCATGTGCATTGACAGCGACTCAACGGCTGACAAAACTACATGCAATATGCGTGCCATTACTGCGACAGGGCTGCGGCGGCAGGAGCGGATCTCGCGGAGCAGGGGTGACGCGCCGGCAGACCATGGATCTGGAGGATTGCTGCCGCTATGCTGGCTTGAGCCCCAATTGCGGCATTCCAGATCAGAAGGTGTTAAGCGTGAGACAGGATGAGGCTAGGATATAGGGCAGTGCCGAACATCAGGCACATGTCGATGGCGTGGCCCAATATTCGGCAGTGCAACGGTCACGCGTTGGCTCCCGGTCCGTTCAACTCGAGCAGGTGATCGACTTGCGTGAGTTCAAGAAGATACTCTCTCTGCACTCCGCTCAGCAGGAAGAGCCGTGTGCCCTGTCCGCGCGCGACTCGCGCAGCCTCCACCAGGGTTGCCAGCGCCGGGTAGTCAAGACAGGTCACGTCGCAGAGATCCACCGTTAAGGTAATCGGCTCACAGTTCAGGGCCTTGACCAGTCTGTTGCGCATCTCTTCCATGTTGTTTCCAGTGATGCTTCCATGAAATGACAGTATGTTCATAACCTCAAACTCCGTTAATAAGCGCCGTCGGCTAGGCGGCAACGGCGATGGAAAGGATGTCCATGCGCTGCTCGGCCTCTTCACGTGAGCAGAACCCGGCGGCGAGAATGCAGGCCCCCGCAATCAGTTGCCGCAGCGAATCTTCGCTCGGATAGCCAACGATCGAGTGCTCCTCGCTGACTCCGATGCGGTTTACCGCGATGACTGCATAATGCGGAAACTTGCTTGGATACTTCATACAACCTCGATATCTCGAAACGGATCACCGTCACGGACAATCTCCAAATGAGCAATCGCCATGCCAAAAAAATCTTTAAAATTCGGTTTTGCTCGACCGGGAGTTGCCCATGAAATGCACATGAAGTGACGTCGCCGTGCCGCTTCGGTTCCGGTGCGACCGGATGCCCTCCGCACGCGGGCTCCCCCCTTGCCCGACCGGAACCGCTTTTTTCCTGACTCCGCGCTCAATCTATTTAGTTTTCGCTTCGATTCGGATAAGCCTGAGCAGCTCAAAGGAAGAGAGAGATTTTGCCAGTATTCTGGCATTCGTTGACACTCTGACACTGACACCACTGTCAGCAAAGCTCAGGGCTGCAGCTCTCGATGCGGAGCTTCCCGGCGGAGGCATGTCTCTGCCCGCTGATGCGCCGTTCACCAGAGGCTCTGGAATCGGCGTATCATAGGACACCCTTGGGGTGAGGATCAATGCAACTGACCGGTTCCATTCGTTCCATCCTGGAGCAAAAACGCGGCATGATTCACACCGCGGCTCCGTCTGACTCCGTTTTCGACGCGATAAAAAAGATGGCCGAGAAAGAGGTGGGCGCGCTGATCGTTCTCGACGACGAGCGCGTCGTCGGCATCGTCTCAGAGCGTGACTACGCGCGCAAAGTCATCCTCAAAGGCCACTCATCGAAGGAGATCACGGTCGCCCAGATCATGAGCTCTCCGGTGATATTCGTTGACCCGGAGTACTCCGTGGAAGAGTGCATGAGGATCGTTACCGAACAGCGCATCCGCCATCTTCCGGTGATGCGCGGCAATCGGCTCCTCGGAATCATCTCCATCGGCGATCTGGTGAATGCCATTCTCTCCGAGCAGAGCGAGACCATTCGCCATCTGGAGGCTTATATCTCCCGCGCGGGTTAGACGAATTACCTCAGGATGCCATTCTTAGCCTGAGCTGTGCCCGATCAATCGGCCTGAAGCTCTTCGCCGCCTCGAAGGCCTGGAGCGGTTGGCGCGCAAAAAGCGATCTGAGCTTAGGAGAGCAGAGAGAGCATCTCGCGGAGCTGCTGGCGCACGCGGCGCAGCTCCTGCTTGTGAGCGATCTCGCCACCGGCAGGGAAAGGCAGCGCCGCCTGGCCGCCCGTGGCGACAGGCAACGGATGCGGCTCGGATGCGACGACCGGCGGCTGCGCGGCGCGCGTCTGGCGCTGCTCTTCGCGCAGCTTCTCGCGCGCTCCGGCAATCGTGAAGCCGTCCTCGTAGAGCAGCTTGCGAATCTGCATCACGTATTCGACGTCTTTGCGGCGATACATGCGCTGGCCGGTACTGCTCTTCATCGGCCGCAGTTGGGCAAACTCCGTCTCCCAGAAGCGCAGAACATACGTCGGCAGCTTGGCCAGCTCGCTGACCTCGCCGATGCGGAAGTAGATCTTCTCCGGAATCACAACTTCCGACGATGTGCGGGCGTGTTTGCGTTTTGCGCTCGGCATCCAGGAATCCAGCTTACTCTGCTTGCAACCGCTTCAGCCTTCCGCTGAAATGAAAAAGTCTCCGCAGCGGCGCGGAGACTGAACAGTTAAAGTAGGCCTAGCCGCCTCTCAGGTCTGGAACTGTTCTCCAGTACTGCAGCACCTGAATTGGAACCTTCTCCCTTGAAGGCGTCTGTCAACGTTTGCGATCCGTATCTACATCTTGGATACAATGCGTTGCTCATCCAAGATTTTGTGGCGGGATACTCGAATTGTCAATAGTTTTTCCGCGATTTTCACTTGACGATCCACAGCTTCGAGGAGTGGACTCCCTGACCGGCTACCCAGCGGCGATGGCAGATGCGCTTGCGCCCCCGGGTGCTAGAATGTGAGGTTCTCTTAACTGTGTTTCGCGGGCTTGTGCGCAAGCCCGGAGATGTGAGGCTATTCATGGCAAATTCGATGCCGGCCGTCGTCAAGAACGAAGCCAAAGCGGGCGTTGAGATCCGCGAGGTTCCTCTTCCTTCGATTGGCCTTACCGATGTTCTCGTCAAAGTAAAAGTCGCTTCGATCTGCGGAACCGACCTGCACATTTATAACTGGGATCCCTGGGCGCAGGGACGCATCACTCCACCGCTGATTCCCGGCCACGAGTTCTGCGGCCATGTTGCCGCCGTGGGAGGCGAGGTTACCGCCGTCAAGGAGGGCGACTTCGTCTCCGCCGAGATGCACGTCGCCTGCGGCAAGTGCATGCAGTGCCGCACCGGGCTGGGACACATCTGCCAGCATGTCAAGATCCTCGGCGTCGACAGCAACGGCGCATTTGCCGGCTACGTCGCCATCCCGGAGTCGAACATCTGGAAGCTCGACGAGACGATTCCGCACGACTACGCCTCCATCCTCGATCCTCTCGGCAACGCCGTACACACCGCGCTCTCCGGCGATCTTGCCGCCAAGAGCGTGGCCATCACCGGCTGCGGACCGATCGGGCTGTTTGCCATCGCCGTGGCTCGCGCCTGCGGAGCGGCGCAGGTGATCGCCATCGAGGTCAACGAGTATCGCCGCAACATCGCCCGCCAGATGAAGGCCGATCTCGTCCTCGATCCCGCAACCCAAGATGTTCGCAGCATTGTACACGAGCGCACCGGCGGATACGGCGTCGATGTTCTGCTGGAGATGGCCGGCCACAAGGACGCGGTGAAGCTCGGCTTCGACATCCTTCGCACCGGCGGACGCGTCAGCCTGCTCGGCATCCCCTCGCGTCCGCTGGAGATCGACCTCGCCAAGGACATCATCTTCAAGGGCGCAACC
>Ga0326727_10007623_pt1 | contig 28400 bp, 21 predicted proteins | sample MB2enrmetagenome_FD_207643 | JGI IMG/M metagenome (GOLD analysis project Ga0326727, IMG submission 207643) | Lab enriched peat soil microbial communities from McLean, Ithaca, NY, United States - MB29MY | ecosystem: Environmental > Terrestrial > Soil > Wetlands > Peat | place: USA: New York... | reverse complement strand
CGGTTCAAACGATTTTCAACGGCAGCGTCGCGCATAGTCACTCTCTGCTCCTTAGGAATTGATCTCGTCTTTCATGGTCTAACTCGCCGGCAGAACCGTCGCAGCGTCTCTCGTCAACGCTCGCGTATGCTCTCTCCCGGCACGAGTCCGAAATTATACCCGACCCGCAACACGCCTGACGCGCGTGGCCCGGCGAGCCTGAAAACACCCGCGCATCCCTCCTCACAGGTCCGTGATCCGCCCCAGCGTCTTCGGCGGAATCAGCAGGTTCAGCGCCTGCGGCTCCACTTCAATCCGCACCGGCAGCGTGCCCAGCAGCTCTCCATCCGCCTCCACAAACAGTTGCTCCGCCGATCCCTCCCGGTTGCGGCACTCCACCGAGATGCACTTCACCAGCTCGATCGTGTGCGCGTAGCGATGCCGTCCGAACAGCACCGCAACCAGAAATCGCAGATACCTCACCCGGCTGAACGTCTTGAACGCAATCACCCGCAGCTTGCCGTTGCTGATCGACGCGCCCGGCGCGAGGTTCCCGACCAGCCCGCCAAAGTTGCTGATGCGCACCGCCAGCAGTTGCGATGCCTCCACCTCGCGCGGAGTCTCGCGTCCGCTCTCTGTGATCGACGCGGTAAACATGGGGAACTTGTACGTCGCCCACAGGCGCAGCGCCTCCACCAGGTAAACAATGTAGCCGAACCGCTGTTTCAGCCGCGAGTCCAATCGCGAAAAGAAAAAAGCGTCCGCGCCCACTCCCGCCGCCACAATGAAGTAGCGCGAGCGCTCGCCGCCCTCCACGCTGCGATAGAACAGGTGCCCCACCGATACCCGCACCGGCGTCGCCTCCAGCAGCATCTTCACCGCCTTCACCGGCGACGACGGCAGCCCCAGGTCCGACGCCAGCGCATTGGCCGTACCCATCGGCACCACGCCCAGCGCGGCAGTCCCTCCCACCAGACGTTGCAACACCTCATGCACCGTGCCGTCGCCGCCGCACGCCAGCACCGTGTCACATCCGCCGCGCACCGCCTCCTGTGCCTGCCTTCCCGCACTCTCTGGAGATTCGGTCGCAATCGTCCGCACCTCAATCCCCGCCCCGAGCAACACTGCCGCTACATCCGCGATCTGCGCCGCGCGCCGCCCCGGATGCTGACCACTCATTGGGTTGTAGATCAGCGCAACTCGGCGCATCGCATGGCACCCCCTCGTTCTCGTTGGTCTTCCTGCAACAGAACTTCCGCACTATTCTTACACGCCGTTGTTGACCCGATACCTCACACCGCGCGCAACGAATACAATTCCTCCATGCGTTCAGCCTCCCGGTTTCTTCTCCTCTCTTACTCCGCGCTCACCTGCTTCTTCCTCGCCAGCCTCCTCGCTTCAGCGCAGAGTTCTGCAGTTCCAGCCCAAACCCCCGCCGCGCCAGCCCAGTCCATCGTCATCAATGCCGCCAGCCCCGGCCGTATCTTCGACGGCGTCGGAGCCATCAGCGGCGGCGGAGGCAACTCGCGCCTGTTGATCGACTATCCCGAGCCGCAGCGCAGCCAGATTCTCGACTACCTCTTCAAGCCCAACTACGGCGCCAGCATCCAAATCTTCAAGGTCGAGATCGGCGCCGACATGGACTCCACCGACGGAGCCGAGTCCAGCCACAGCCACACCACCAGTGACCAGAACTACAACCGCGGCTACGAGTGGTGGCTCATGGAGCAGGCCAAGGCGCGCAATCCCAACATCAAGTTCGCCGCCCTCGCCTGGGGCGCGCCCGCCTGGGTCGGCAACGGAAACTACTGGTCGCAGGACATGATCGACTACATCATTAAATGGCTGCAGCACGCCCAGTCCGATCACCACCTCACCATCGATTATTTAGGCGGACGCAACGAGCACGGCTACAACGTCCAGTGGTACAAGCAGCTCCGCGCCGGCCTGCGCGCCGCGGGCCTCGGCTCCATCAAAGTCATCGCCTCCGACGACTGGGAGCGCAACAAGCTCTGGAACATCGCCACCGAGATGACCAAGGACCCCGCCGTCAACGACGCCATCGACATCGTCGGCGTGCATGGCCCCGGCTGGGGCGGCTATCCCACCCCCGACGCCCTCGCGCTCGGCAAACCCCTCTGGGACAGCGAGGGCCACTTCGACGAGCATCCCGGCTGGCCCGAGATGGCGCGCAACATCAATCGCAACTACGTCGCCGGCAAGGTCACCGCCACCGTCTTCTGGCCCATCATCAGCGCCATGTACGACAACCTTCCCTACGACAACATCGGCCTCATCAAATCCAACCAGCCCTGGTCCGGCCACTACGTCATCACGCCATCCGTCTGGGTCATGGCCCACACCGCGCAGTTCACGCGCCCCGGCTGGCAGTATCTCGACTCCGCCTCAGGCTTCTTCTTCGCGGACACTACAGGCGCGCACGGCAGCTACGTCGCGCTGCGCTCGCCCAACCGCAAAGACTTCAGCCTCATCATCGAGACCGTCCAAGCCAAATCCCCGGAGACCGTCCACTTCACCCTCGCCGGCTTCCCCCGGCGCAAGCTCCATCTCTGGACCACCGATCTCACCTCCAGCGATCCCGCGCAGTGGTTCGTCAAACAACCAGACATCGTCGCCGCCAACGGCAAATTTTCCCTCGACCTCCTCCCCGGCCGCATGGTCACCGTCACCACCACCATCGGCCAGTCCAAGGGCACCGCCGTCCCACCCGCCTCCGCGCCCTTCAACCTTCCCTACGCCGACAACTTCAAGTCCTACGCACCGGGCCATCTGGCGAAGTACATCTCAGACATGTACGGCGCATTCGAGACCGCGCCCTGCGACGGAGGCCGCAGCGGCATCTGCCTCAGTCAGCTCGTCCCGCGCGAACCCATCGCGTGGAAGCGCACCGACGGCCGCCCCTTCACCATCCTCGGCAACCTCGACTGGACCAACTACACCGTCTCCACCGATGTCCTCTTCCAGCAACCCGGCTCAGTCGATCTCATCGGCCGACTCACCGGCATGAGCGGCTCCGACATCCCCAACTCCTACGTCCTCCGCGTCGCCGACACCGGCGCGTGGTCGCTGCGCCGCACCTCCACCGAGCAGGACAAGCGCACCCGGCAGAGCGACACCGTCCTCGCCGCCGGCGCCGTCTCGCCGCTCGGCGTCAAGCAATGGCACCGCCTCTCGCTCTCGTTCAACGGCAGCTCAATCGTTCCGCAGATCGACGGCAAGCCCGTGACGATATACGGCAAGCCGATGAACGCAGTCACCGACGCCACCTACGCAAAGGGCATGATCGGCCTCGGCACCCTCAACTACGGCCTCGTCCAGTTCGACAACTTCCGCATCACGCCAGCAACGCAATAGCCGCTCTAATACGTCGCCAGCGTTACGCGCAGCACTACCGGCTCATCGCTGAACTTCAGTCCCCAGTCCGTCTCGTCTCCATTCCACATCCGCTGAAACTTGAAGACGCCGTTCTCGTACGTCCCCTCCTCCACGCGCACAAACTGCCGGTGCACCCACTTGCCGTCGATCAGCGCCGACGGGTTCTGCCCGTTTCCAATCGCAATCGTCTGCGACCTCCGTTGCTCCTCCGTCCCCGCCGGCCTGAAGTCGATGCGGCAGTAGAATCCGGTAATCAGAAACTGGTTCTCGCTCAGTTGCGCCACCATCGCGCGCCCGGTCGGCGTTGCATTTCCCACCGCCGGGCCGCGTCCCGTCGCCCCATACCCCACCAGAGCATTCCACGTTCCAAAGGGCAGAGTCTCGCTCACCTTGCCCTTCTCCTCGGCCACGGCCTGCAGTTTGCCCTCGAAGTTCAGCCGCGCAATCTCGCGCTGCATCGGCCCGATCAGCCGGTAGTTCTGCGCCCACGGCTCCAGGGCGTCGAACCGCGCCTTGGAATGGTCCGTCGGCGCAAACTCAGCCTCCGTGTTCCCTCCCGACGGCGAGAACCCGATGCCACCCAGCCCCAGCACCTTGAAGAAGAACCGCGCATTCTCCGGATGTCCGGTCTCGGGCAGGAAGAGCGGATTGTCCGCGCGATGGTACAGTTCCAGATCTTTTAAGTACGCCGCCGGATCGGTCTGGTAGTTGTCCGGAGCCAGCAGGTCCAGCGACGGAGCCGCCGCCTTCCATATCGAAAGCACGTTGTCCGTCGGCCCGCCGCTCTCGTAGCCGCTCGGCGGGCCCGGGTTCAGCGGATTGCGCAGCGCAGCGTTGGCATACATCGGCAGCGGATAGACGGCCTTTCCCGCGGCCGCAACCTGCCCAACGTACTTTGCCACAGCCCATGCGTTGAAGTACTCGTCCGCATCCGCGCCAAACGCCTGCTGCCACGTCGCATTCGCCGCAGCCTTCACATTCATCGCGCGCAGCACCTCCAGCGGCACCGGCGCATCGAAGAACTTCTGCGCGGCGGGCGAGTAGTCGCGCACAGTGCCATAGCTACCCGGCTCGTTCTCCACCTGCACCATGATCACGGTGCGCTGCGCGTCCACCTCCTTCAGGTGCCGCATCAGCGCCGCAAACGCAGCCTTGTCCGCCTCCAGCGACGCGGTCGCAAACGGCGACGGCGAATCCACCGTCTCCCCGTTCTTGTTCACATCATGCGCATAGCGCGCCGTGTCCAGCTTCATCCAGTCGGGCATGAAGTGCTGGCTGCCGTTCTTCCAAGTGGCAAACCACAGCGGAATCACATGCACCTGGTGCTTGCGCGCCTCCGCCAGAATCATGTCCACCACCGTGAAGTCGTACTTTCCCGGCTGCGCCTCCACCTGGTTCCAGTACACCGGAATCTCCACCGTGTTCACATGGTCGTACTCCAGCGCTGGCCACAGCAGCGGCAGCCGCGACGGCCACGCACTGGAGTTCCGCGTCTGAGCCGCAAGCACCAGGTACGGAGCGTCGTCCACCATCAGCGCGTACCGCCCGTCCTTCTCCACAATGCGTGGGATCGGATGCTGTTTGACCTGTGCCTGCATCGTTGCCACCATCAGCCCAGCCGCCAGCGCGGCCCGAATCACGGAAGAGACTTTCATTTTTTGCACTCCTGTTTGGTGTCTGAAACTCCAGCCTTGCACAGCCTCAAAAAACTATACTCCGGGTGCCCCCATTCATCGTGCTTTTGCGATGAACGGGAATTGCGACCGTGCGTCCGCCCTCCTGCAATCACGCACCAACCAATCCTTGCCCCGGCCCACTCGCGTCCACTAAGCTAATCTCATGTACGAAGAGTTCACCGTCACCGACCGCTGGACCGGCGAATCCCTGCACTGCGTCTGGAAGGGAACCATCGTCGCCATCGCCACGCGCCACGCCGACGCCACAGACATTCGCTTCGCCGTCAACGGCAAGCCCGTCTGGATCGCGCTTCCCAACCTCGCCTGGGTCGAGCAGAAGCGCCGCACGGGCAACGTCATCACCGACGCGCTCACCGCCCAGATCGCCGGGCGCTATCTGAAGACAGCCATCGAGTCCGGCTACGACAACGGCCGCGAGATATACACCCTCACCGTCGACGAGGTCCTCGACCACGCCAACGCCGTCGTGCGCGAGGCCGGGGGAACCACCCGGCTTCCCAGCCTCCCCATCATCCATCAGAACGAACAGCCCGAGAAGGAGCTTGGCATACGCCTCCCCGGCGAACCCGCCGCATAAATCCGTTCCGCTGAACTGGCCCTCGGAGTCACCGCCAATGTTCTCCCGTCGCCGATTTCTTCTCACCCTCCCCGCGCTCGCCGCTACTCCGCGCCTTGCGGCAGCCCAATCTTTCCTCGCGCCCTTCCGCAGGAAACCCCTCCCCCCACAGCCCGTCTTCGTCTACTTCGGCACCGACACCGCGAAAGGCGTCGCCAGGGGAATCTATCTCTCCCGCTTCGACCCCGCCTCCGGCCTTCTCACGCAGCCAATCCTGGCCGCCGAAACCCTGCGTCCGTCCTTCCTCGCCCTCTCGCCCAACTCCGTAGGCCGTCGCTGCCTCTACGCCGTCAACGCCGTCAACGACGCCTCCGCCTCCGTCACCAGCTTTCTTATCGCCGACTCCGCGACTGGCGCGCTCAGGCCCATCAACCAGGTGCCCTCCGCCGGTGCCGGCCCCTGCTACATCTCGCTCGACGCCACGGGCGAGGCCGCCTTCGTCGCCAACTACTACGGCTCCTCCATCGCCAGCTACCGCGTCCTGCCCAGCGGCGCTCTCTCCGAACCCGTCGAGCGAATCGATTACAAGAACCCAAAATTCGGCAAGCGGGGCCCCAATTCAGCCCGCCAGGACATCCCCCATCCCCACTCCGTCCACCTCTCGCCAGACAACCGCTTTCTGCTGGTCAACGACCTCGGCTCCGACCAGATCTCCGTCTTCCTCATCGACCCGGCCACCGCCCGCCTCGGCCCGCCCGCGCTCTTTTCCAACAACCGTCCCGGCTCCGGCCCGCGCCACATCGCCTTCCACCCCAACGGCCGCTGGCTCTACTCCATCAACGAGCTCGACTCCACCATCGACCGCTTCCTCTGGACCACAACCAGCTCGCGCACCGCGCCCCAGGGCCTGCTAGTCAACACCGGCGCGCCGGTCAAGACCATCGCTCCCAGCTTTCCAGTCGCCAAAAACACCGCCGCCGAGGTCGCCATCTCGCTCGACGGCAACTTCCTCTACGCCAGCAACCGCGGCGAGGACTCGCTGGTCGTCTTCGCAATCGCCTCCGCCGACGGCGCACTCACCCTCGTGCAGCGCATCTCTTGCGGCGGCAAGACTCCGCGCCACTTCACCCTCGACCCCTCCCAACGCTGGCTCCTCTGCGGCAATCAGGACACCGCCTCCATCACCATCTTCCGCCGCGACTCCGCCTCCGGCCGCATCGGTGGCCCCACCCAGACCATTCCCCTCGACTCCCCCATGTTCTGCCTCTTCGCCTGACGCCAAATCCTCTGCACCTACCCAGTTTGCTTGTCATTTCCGAAGGAAATCCGCTCTCTAACCAGAAAGATCAATCATGACCAGGCCCGGAAAACTGAAACTCGCTCTGCTATTTGCTGCGGTCCTCGCCGCATCGGTTATCCGCGCGCAGAATTCCGCAAACCCCGCGTCCGCCGCTGCGCTCACCTTCGACGTAGCCTCCATCCGCGAAAACACTACCTCCACCGACGACCACCACCACATCTACAACGACCCCAGCGTGAGCCACTTCCGTACCGTTAACCTCTCCGTCAAAGATCTCATCCAGTTCGCCTACGGTCTGCCCGAGTCCCAGATCCTTGGGGGCCCTTCCTGGCTCGATACCACGATGTTCGACATCGACGCCAAGTCCGACTCCTCCGTCGACGCCCAGTTGCACGCGCTCCCCACCGAGCAGGCCAGGCACCAGAAGCAGCTCATGGTGCAGGCGTTGCTCGCCGACCGCTTCCAGCTCAAGGCGCACCAGGAGACGCGCGAACTTCCCGTATTCGCGCTCGTCGTCGCCAAGGGCGGCCCGAAGTTCAAACCATCCGACGTAAACGGCACCTCCATCGGCACCTCAACCGGCACTGCCGGCTCGCGCATCCACGTCCAGGGCAGCGATAACACCATCGAGCTTCTCACCCGAGAAATCGCCCAGCAACTCGGCCGCGTGGTCGTCGACAAAACCGGCATCGACGCACGCTACGATCTCACCCTCCGTTGGACACCCGACGACCGTCCCGCTCCAATGTTGAACGGAGTACCCGATCCCAACGCCCCGCCCGACATCTTCACCGCTATTCAGGAGCAGCTCGGACTCAAACTTGTACCCACCAAAGGTCCCGTCCCCGTCCTCGTCATCGACCACATCGAGCGCCCAACCCCTAATTAGCTGCATCAGCCGCGCAATAATCCCCGCTCAGCGGGTGACTCGACCCACCACATCGGTGCCGGCGGCGAGCGGCTTCTCCACCACATGCCACAGGTCGCCCGCCTCATCCGCCACCACAGCCAGCACCGGGACCTGGATGCGCGTTCCGCCGCGCGAGACGGCATGAAGCACGCCCACATCGCCCGCGGCGAAGACGGTGCGGCTGAGCGCCATCCGCCAGCGCGTCGTCGCGCCGTCGCGCGACTCCATCTGAATGTCCGTCACCACGGCGGAAAACTCCGCTCCCACCTCACCGCTCAAATCGCAATCTCCTGCTGCAAAAATTCCGCGCGTTTATGTTAGATCGTCTGTGTCGAACGGCTTCTTGCGCCCCAGCGCGGAGAGGTCGTGCCGCCCGCCGATCAGCCCCTCGACGACGGCGTTCAACTCCTCTTCGGATCCAGCCTCCGCAGTTGCGGCCATGTGCGCCAGCGCATCGGGCGCCTTCAGGCCCTCCAGCAGTACCGTGCAGTGCGCCACGGCCGTGTGTTCCAGCCCCAGGCCTTCGGGTGTCTTGGCCTTGATACCGACCTCGCCGGGCTTGATTCCCAGCAGTTGTGCCACGCGCTCGCGCAGCTCTCCGGCGATGGGCGCGATCTTGGGCCGCGCCAGGATCAGCACCGTGTCGACGTTGACGATGCGATAGCCTGCGGTTGCAACCTCCTCCAGCGCCATCTGCAGGAAGACGCTGGAGGCAGCGCCCTTCCAGCGCGGATCGTTGGGCGGAAAGAAGCTGCCGATGTCGCCCGCCGAGACCGCGCCCAGCAGCGCGTCGGTGATGGCATGCAGCAGCACGTCGCCGTCAGAGTGTCCGGCGAGGCCTTCGCTGTGCTCGATCGCCAGCCCGCCGATGATGAGCGGAATGCCCGCCTGGAAGACGTGCGAGTCAAACCCAACCCCGATGCGCATACTCATCGATTTGCCCCCTCCGATGACCCACCCACGACCGTTCGCAGGTAGAACTCGGCGAGTTCCAGGTCTCCGGGCTGGGTGATCTTAAGGTTCCTTGCCGTACCCGCAACCACGGCCACCTCGATGCCGGCGCGCTCCAGCAGGCTGGACTCGTCGGTGCCCACGAAGCCGTCGGCCTCCGCCTCGGCGAAGACCCGCCGCAGCAGCCCGCAGCGCGCACCCTGCGGCGTCTGCGCCTGCACAATCCTCTCCCGCGGAATGGTCGCGGTCACGATGGCGCCGTGCGCCGTGCGTTCCACCTGCTTGATGGTGTCCACCGCGGGCAGGCCGACGATGGCCGCGCCGTGCTCGGCGACGGCATCGATGGTGCGTTCGATGGTGGCTGCGTCGATCAGGGGCCGCGCCGCATCGTGCACCAGCACTACGTCGTCGTCTGTGCAGCCGTTCTGGGCGACGAGCAGCGCCAGCGCGTTCGACACCGACTGCTGGCGCTGGTCGCCCCCCTCGACCACATGGACTTTCTGGCCCAGTCCGAACTCCGCCACCTGCGCCCGCACGCGCTCCATCTCCGTCCCGCGCACCGCGACATAGATGGCCGCAACGCGCTCGACCGCGAGGAACGCGCGCAGGCAGTGCACCAGCACGGGCACGCCTGCGATGGTTAAAAACTGCTTCGGAGTGGACGTACCGCCGCCCACACCGCCGCCCACGGACATCCTCGTCCCAATCCCAGCCGCCGGAAGAATCACAAAGACTCGCATAGCCAACGAAGTATAACAAGAGTGCCGCGACTTGAGCCGTAAATCTGCCGCCAACCACCCCCGCAGCGGCGTCGCGCAGTACCATTAGTCTCGATGGCAAACCCCGAGCCCACGCTGGAACGCAGCCACATCCGTCCCGGAGACCGCATCTGCGCCGCCGTCTCCGGAGGCGCGGACTCGGTGGCGCTGCTGCTGCTGCTGCACGCCGCCAACGCGCAGCCACGCAACGCGCTGGGCGTGGGGCTGTCGGCGGTCCACGTCCACCACGGCCTGCGTGGAGACGAGGCGGACGCCGACCTGGCCTTCGTCCAGTCCCTCTGTCTGCGCCTTGAAGTTCCGCTGCACATCCGCCACGCCAGCGTTCCCGGCCGCATCGCCCACGCGCGCAAGGCTGGCCAGTCCGAGACCGTCGAGGAGGCCGCGCGCAACCTGCGCTATGACCACTTCCGTCGGCTCATCGCCGAGGGCCACGCCGACTCAGTGCTCACCGCACATACGCTCGACGACCAGGCAGAGACCGTCCTGATGAAGCTGCTGCGCGGGGCCTGGACCGAGGGGCTGAGCGGCATCCATCCCTGCCTGCTGGTCGAATCCAGCCCAAGTTCTGGCTCAAAGCTCCCGCCTCAGGGCCCACAGATCACGCCTCAAGGCCCGCAGCCCGCAGATCACGGGCCCGAGCGCACCGGCAGAATTCTGCGCCCGCTGCTCGCCGTCCGCCGCGCCGACCTCATCGACTTCCTCGAATCCCGCAACCAGGGCTGGCGCACGGACTCCACGAACGCCGACGACGCCTTCACGCGCAACCGCATCCGCCACTCCGTCCTGCCGCTGCTGAGGGAGTTCAACCCCGCCATCGACCAGGCGCTGGCCAACCTGGCCGAGCTGGCGCGCGAGGACGAGGCGCGCTGGCAGACGGAACTCAGCCGAATCCTGCCGCAGCTCTTGCTGCCCGGCAAACCCGTCCGTGGAGGGGGCCGCGCCGTCAGCACCGCGCCCGGCGAATCCGGCGCCAGCTCCGTTTCCATTGAGATCGACCGCCTGCGCGCGCTCGCCCCTGCGCTGCGCCGCCGCGTGGTGCGCGCTGCCGCACGCCAGCTCGGCGCGCGCCTCAGCTTCGACGAGACTGCTCGGCTGCTGGCGCTGGCCGGCCTCCTGCCAGACTCGAACCCCGAAGACCGCCCTGTCGCCGGCTCCAGCCTCCACCTGCCGAGCCAGTTGCGCGCCGAGCGCTCTGCGCGCGAGCTTCGCCTCTTCCGCGAAGCGCCGCCAAAGGGCCCGAAGAACAGCTAACCACTCACACGCACCGCACTCGCGAAGGTTATCTTTTACGCGAAGCGTCGAGAACCCCACGAAGTGGCGCGTAGCGTGGGGAACGCTGCGAAGTAGTTACGCGAAGCGTTGAGAACACCGCGAAGTAGTCAAATTGGGACAGGCCTGGGGTGGATTCCCTCTGGTTTGTTACCGTTTCTCTGCATCATTCCGCCCGCTCAGAGTAGAATCTTTCTATCTGACGCGCACCGACGCCGGGCCGGGATGGCAACTCCTGCCGAAGACCTGGAACCCTACAGTCCATCGGAGCGTCTAACAAAGAGCAGGTTGGCGCACACGCGCCTGCCTGCCAGGTCGATGGCCGCACCGACGCGCCGCTGCAACCGGGCGCTGCAGGCCGGAAGAATGAGGAAACGCGATTGAACTCGACCGTCAAGCAACTCGTTATCTGGGTCTTCCTGATCACCGGCGTCGTCTGCCTGTGGACCTTTGTCGGCAAAAATATGGGCGCCGTGCATGAGACGGCTGTCACCTTCAGCGACCTGCTGGCCAAGGCAGACGAGGGCAAGGTGGCCGATGTCACCATCGACGGCACGACGCTGGTGGGCCACTACACCAACAAAGACCAGTTCCGCACCGTCATTCCGGCCAACTACCCGGACATGTACAAGATTCTGAACGACCACGGCGTCGCCATCACCATCAAGGACCCGAACTCCAACGCCTGGCTCTCCGCTCTGATCAACATCGCGCCCTTCGCACTTCTGTTCGGCCTGTGGTTCTTCCTGCTGCGCCAGATGCAGTCCGGCGGCAACAAGGCCATGAGCTTCGGCAAATCCCGCGCCCGACTGCTCTCCATGCAGCAGAAGAAGATCACCTTCAAGGACGTGGCCGGCGTTGACGAGGCCAAGGAAGAACTGAAGGAGATCATCGAGTTCCTGCGCGAGGCGCAGAAGTTCCAGCGCCTGGGCGGCCGCATCCCCAAGGGCGTTCTGCTGGTCGGACCTCCGGGCACCGGCAAGACACTGCTGGCCCGCGCGGTTGCCGGCGAGGCGAATGTACCGTTCTTCTCCATCTCCGGCTCGGACTTCGTCGAAATGTTCGTCGGTGTCGGCGCATCGCGCGTCCGCGACCTCTTCGAGCAGGGCAAGAAGAACGCGCCCTGCATTATCTTCATCGACGAGATCGACGCCGTGGGCCGTCACCGCGGCGCGGGCCTGGGCGGCGGACACGACGAGCGCGAGCAGACGCTCAACCAACTGCTGGTGGAGATGGACGGCTTCGAGTCCAACGATGGCGTCATCCTGATCGCCGCCACAAACCGTCCCGACGTACTCGACCCCGCCCTGCTTCGCCCCGGCCGCTTCGACCGCCGCGTCGTGGTCGATAGGCCCGACATTCGCGGACGCGAAGAGATCCTGCGCGTCCACTGCAAGAAGGTCCCCATGGCCGAGGACGTCAACCTGAACATCCTCGCGCGCGGAACACCGGGCTTCTCCGGGGCCGATCTCGCCAACATGGTCAACGAGGCCGCCCTCACCGCCGCGCGCTACAACCGCAAGTCCGTCCACATGTTCGACTTCGAGGTAGCCAAGGACAAGGTCCTGATGGGCGCAGAGCGCAAGTCCATGCTGCTCTCCGACGACGACAAGAAAGACACCGCCTACCACGAATCCGGCCACGTCCTGGTCGCCGCCAAGCGCGGGAACTCCGACCCGCTGCACAAGGTCACGATCATACCGCGCGGTATGGCGCTGGGCGTTACCATGCACCTGCCCGAAGAGGACAAGCACACTGTCACCAAGGACTATCTCGACACGCAGCTCGCCATCCTGATGGGCGGTCGCTGCGCCGAAGAGATCTTCATGAACCGCAAGACGACGGGAGCTGGCAACGACATCGTCCGCGCCACCGAGCTTGCCCGCAAGATGGTCTGCGAGTACGGCATGAGCGACCTCGGCCCGCTGACCTACGGCAAGAAGGAGCAGGAAGTTTTCCTGGGCCGCGACATCGCCCAGATGCGCGACTACTCCGACGACACCGCAAAGCAGATCGACGTGGCCGTGCGCGCCTTCGTCGACGAGGGCTACCGGTCGGCCTACAAGATCCTCGAGGAGAACGCCGACATCATGCACCGCATGGCGGCCGCGCTGCTGGAACGCGAGACCCTCGACCGGGCGGAGATCGACCTCATCATCGAAGGCAAGGAGCTGCCGCCCTTCAAGTCGCCGCTGGCCTACGCAGACCCCGGCCCAGGCGAGGGCCAGAAGGTCATCAAGCCCGAGACAGGCCGCAAGCCGGGCTACGGCGAAGGCCGACCCAGCCCCGCATAGACCTACACCAGTTCAGAAAAGCCATGAGGCGGCCTACGGGTCGCCTCATCTGCTTGCCCCGGAGACACCCGCCCCACATTGAATAATTGGGCACAATGCAAAGACGCCCACCTGAAACCCCTCCCCTCAGTGCGACAATAGAACCACCACGAATGCGCATCCTGTCCCCCACCGCGGCGCGCCGTCTCTCCTGCCTGGTCCCACTCGCCTTTGCGCTTCTGCTCACTGGCTGCGGCTACCACTCCGCCGGCTCGGCCACGCACATTCCGGCCAACGTCCGCACCATCGCCGTGCCTGTCTTCGCCACGCATTCCCAGGCCTACCACAGCGAGATGGCGCTCACCCAGGCGGTCGTCCGCGAACTGGACACGCGCACGCGCTACCGTGTACTCACCAGCGGATCGGCCGACGCCGACGCCGTTCTCAGCGGCACCATCCTCACCCAGACCTCGGTGCCGCTGACCTACGACTCCACCAGCGGCGAGACCTCCAGCTACCTGGTCACCCTGACGGTCAAAGTCGTGCTCACCGCGCGCGATGGCCGCGTCCTCTACCGGAACGATGCGCTCAGCTACCGCGAGCAGTACCAGTCCACGCAGGACCTCAGCGGTTTCCTGCGCGAGGACCCCGCCGCCGTCAACCGCCTGGCCCGCAGCTTCGCCCAGGCGCTGGTGGGCGATATGCTGGAGTCCTTCTGATGCCCGCGCCCTCCGCCAACCCGTCCCGCGCCGCCTCGCTCAAGAGCTTCGCATCGACGGACCGCTTTCTGGCGGAGATCAGTTCGTCCTCCACTCTGCGTCCCGGCTACGTCCTGCTGGGCGACGAGGCATTCCTCTACCAGCGCTGCCGTCAGGGCATCTTGGCCGCGCTCGCGCCGGAGGCAACCCGCGACTTCTCGCTGCACGACTTCGACCTCGCCGACACCCCCATCTTCGAGGTCCTCGACTGCGCGCAGACGCCGTCGCTGATGGCGCCCTTCCAGGTCCTCTTCGTGCGCAGCCTCAAGCTGCTCTACGGCCGCGGCTCCAAGAAGGCCGAATTCGCCGCCATCGATACCTACTTCCGCAGCCCCAACCCGCAGGCCGTCCTGCTCTTCGTTGCCGACCACCTGCGCATCCCCACCGACCTGCGCCGCATGGACTATCAGGACAAAGAGCGCTACGAGCGCATCCGCGAGACGCTGGGCGACGCCTGCGGCCTGGTCGAGCTGGCCCGTGTCTCTGAAGTCGACGCCATACGCTGGGTCACCTCCGAGGCCGAATCACGCGGCATCCGCTTCGACCCCGACGCCGCCCGCGAGCTGGTGGACGCACTCGGCGCGGACATGATGCTGGTCGCCGGCGAGATGGAAAAGCTCTGCCTCTATGTTGCCGCGCCCAACGAAGCCATCGCGCGCAACCACATCACGCTGGGCGACGTGGAGACGATGGTGCTGGCCGCCAAGCAGCGCTCGTTATATGAACTGACCGACGCCATCAGCCAGCGCGACCGCACCCGCGCGCTGCTGCTGCTGCACGGCCTGCTCAATGCCTCGGACGGCGGCGAGGACGCGGCCATCGGCCATCTCTACATGCTGGCCCGCACCTTCCGCCAGATGCTCATCATCCTGGAAAAGAACGTGCGCGATTCGCGCGACCTGTGGGCGGCGCTGTGGCAGGGCTTCCGCATGCCGCCGTTTGCCGCTGAAGATTTGATCCGGCAGGCCCGCCGCTATAAGAGCCGCCGCGAACTGACCCGCGCCCTGCGCCTAGTCGCCAAGGCGGATTTGGAGTTGCGCAGCTCACCGGCCAACAAGCTCCTCGTTCTGGAGCGCCTCATCCTGGCCCTGGCCACCGAACCAACCTCCACGACCCACGAGGCAACCCACCAGTTCGCCATGGAGCTTTAACAGCCAACGGGGCAACTCTCATATTGAGAGATGCCCCGTTGGATTGTGTCTGTCGAAGTTACTCAGCCCTGGAAGTGGAACTAGCTCCTAGAAGCGATAGCGCAGCGCGAGTTCCATGATGCGTGGATCGTATGCAGCGGTTACCTTTCCGTAGTTCGCGTTGCCCAGGGTCGCATTCGGGTTTTGGGGATTGGTATGGTTGAAGGCATTGAACGCCTCAGCGCGGAACTCAAAGTAGTTCGCCTCGGTGATGTGGAACTCCTTGAAGAGCGCCATGTTGTAGATCTCCTGGCCCGGCCCGCGGATGACGCCCGTCATGGCGTTGCCATAGAAGCCATGCGCGGGAGCCACAAAGGCTGCCGTGTTGAACCACTGCTGGGTTACGCCGGTGGTGGTCTTCCAGGCCTTCGGTCCGTTGGTCGAGACACCCGGAACCACGTCCGGCCGGGACGAATTGCCCGGGAAGGACTCGGTCAGGCCCGGATCCATTGAACCTCCGCTGCGGAAGGTTGTGATGTCGTTGATGCTCCATCCGCCCATCGTCAGTTTTTCCAGTTGATTGCCGCTGTGCTGGAAGAATGGCAGTTGATAGAGCAGCGTAATATTCAGCGAGTCAGGATAGTTCAAGCCCGACGTGTTGCCGTGGTAGCGATTGAAGTTATGCACGTCGATGGTGCTGTTGCTTGTGCTGTGCGACCAGGTGTAGGCCACCGAGACGTTCAGCGACTTCGTCACCGGATGCTTGATCTGGGCCTCCAGCCCGTTCCACTCCTGCCAGAGTGGCGTCATATAGTCCGTCATGCTGCCATAACCCTGATACGGCGCATAATAATACTGATTGTCACCGGCAGCACCGGAGTTTGCAGGATTGGTGTTGATCAGCGGGTTGAAATCGTAGGTCACACCAGTCGTCGGCGATGTGTAGTACGGCGGAACGTTGATGTTGGGATTGCTCTCCTGATGCTGGATACGGCTTCCCGCTCCAACGATTGCGGCGGTAATGTTGCCGGGAAATTCATGCTGCAATCCCAGCGAGTAGCTGGCCACCGGCGATGCCTGGATGTTCGCCTCCGCCATATTAATCGATTCGACGGATACTGGCTTCGCCGTGCCAGTCGCCCCCGCAATGTTCCAGGTCGTCGTGGATGGCATTACCAGGTTGGTCAGGTTCTCGCTGGTAAAGACCGGAGGATCCGCAATGCAGTTGAAAGAGCAGTCCTGGTTGGTGAAGATGCGCGTGTAGCTAATACCAAAGCCGCCGCGCAGGCTGGTCCTGCCGTCGCCAAAGACATCCAGGGCGAAGCCTGCATCGGGCGCGAAGTACCAGACGTGCTTGTTGGAGAAGTTTACCGGCAAGCCGGTCGATGTGCCGTCGTTGTACAGCAGGCCGTTGGCGTAGCCGGGGACATTGGGCGGGATGTTGGTGACGCCGGTGGCCTCGTTCACGGTCGGCGCCAGAGCGGGATTGTAGGCCGAGGGCACAAAGTTGGTCTCGGAGCCGGGTACGCCGTAGGGCAGGGGCATGTGGTAGATCCGCAGGCCCAGGGTAAAGGTCAGGTTCTTATTGAACTTGAACTGGTCTTCGACGTACGGGGACCAGGAGAAGGCATGCATATCGCCATGAGGCGAGTAGCTGATCTCGCTAAAGGCGGATAGATAGCCAAGCTCCATGTCCGCGATCCCGTAGTCCTCATTGCATTGGGCGGAGGTATTATATGAAGTCCCGGTGCTACCGCATGCGTTCGCCGCGGTCTTTTGTGCCGCGGTGGCGGCGCTGAAGGTGTTGGTGAAGCTGTAAGATCCGTTGGTCTGCTGGGCCGAAAGCTGGCGCTTGGTGTTGAAGACGAAGGTGACGCCCGCCGTGAAGTAGTTCTTTCCCTTGAGCCAGCTCCAGTTGTCGGTGATCGTATCGTCAAGACCGGAGGCATGGGGGATGGGCCGCGCGGCCTGGATGCCCTGCGACGCCGCTCCGCCGCTGGCAAAATTCACCACAGGAGTGCGGGAGGAATAATTTGCGTTGGGATAGAAGAGGGTCTCACTGAAACCCGGTAACTGGCTGATGTCCGTGGTCCCCTCCAGTTCCAGGTCTAGCAAATAGAGATTCATGGCCACGCTGGTGGTGTTGACCATGTTCGGCGACAGGGTCTGGGTCAACGCGACCTGCGCCATCTTGTTGGTGGTCAAGTCCGTCTCGTAGCTGATCGGGGTCGTGCCTGGACTCTCAACATTATTCGAGTAATTCTGGTATTCCTGCAGATACTCCGCCAACAGGTGGTACTTGGGGGTGAAGAAGTGATCGACCTTGATCTCATCGTCCCGCTGATAGGTCGTCAGCGGCTGGAGGTTGACGTAGTTGTTAGTGTTGGCGGTGGATGAGTAGTTGGGCGCCGGATACAGGTCTTTCAGGTACGCCTCTGAGCTGGTGTTGATTCGACTGCTTGGGACCACATAATCGCCGACTGGGCATGTGCCGCCTGTAGACACCGGGAAAAGCGTACCGGTCAACGGATCCTTGGTCGGCGAGGCAAAGCAGCCGGCGATCTGATTGGGGGTAGGTATCCAGCTGAGGTTCTGGCTGGGTGTATGCAGAATCACATACGACTCGTCCCAGAAGAAGAAGGTCTTCTGGCGATTGGTGTTGTAGTGATTTGGAATAAATAACGGGCCGCCCACGTTAAAGCCGAAGATGTTCTGCTTGTACGGCGGGATGAGCGGGGGGGTGACGGTGAAGTAGTTCTTTGAATTCAAATCGTCGTTACGCACATACTCCCACAGGGTGCCGTGAAAGTTCGACGTGCCGCTCTTGGTTTGCTCCAGAATGACCGCGGAGCCCATCAGCGAATACTGCGCGGAGAAGTCGTTCTGCAGTACGCGAACTTCTGCCAGCGAGTCGGGGTTGGGGGTGACCGAATTTTGGGTCATATTGCCGTTGTTCTCGTTCCAGATTCCGTCCAGCGTATAGAAGGTGCGGGACACTGTCAGGCCGTTGATCACCAGCGTGCTGCTGGTGTTGCGACCGCCGGTGCCCATCGCCACGCCTTGGTTGGTGTTTACCACGCCCGGCGCCAACGCCGCCACACCCTCGAAGTTGCGGCCATTCATGGGCAGCGAACTCACCTGCTCGGTGGAGATATAGGACGAAAGCTGGGGAGAGGCCAGCTCAACGTCGGTGGAGGTAGCCGCCACCGTGATGGTCTCGCTGGCAGCGCCAACCGTGAGCGTTCCGTTCACCTGGACCGTCTCCGTCGGGTGCAGCACGATGCCGGTCACGGTGTAGTTCTTGAAACCTTTCTTGGCAATGGTGATGGAGTAGGTCGCCACGTTCAGTTCGGGCGCCACAAAGATGCCTCTGCCGTTTGACTGGGTCTTCAGGGAGACATTGGTCGCATCGTTGGTAATGGTCACGGCCGCACCGGGCACCACCGCGCCGGAGGAATCCGTCACGGTTCCGGTGATGGTGGCCCTGGCGGAGAGCTGGGCAAACGCGCCAATGTTGCAGGTGAAGACAATCAAGGCTAAAACGAAGATTCCCCGGAAGATGCCGGATAACAGGGAAACGCGGCGCGCAGCTGCGGTCATATAGATCCTCGATTCCAAATTAATGGGTTTTTAACAACCGAAGAGGATGCTAGTGGGCACCAAGTCCTTTGTCAAGACGTAAAAAGCAATTGTATGGCCATAGGAACCAATTTATGGTCATACGGACGGGCCTCTGCCAGTAGCGCCGGGTGCATCATCCATGGTTTGTGGGATGTGGGCCTCGCCTGTAGGACGACCGCATTTCTGCCGTCGCCCGACCGCATTCGCACCGCAGCCGCCCGACCGCTCTGCGAGGAGTCTAGGACGAAGCGATCATCTTCAGGAACAGGCCAGGCAGTTCGGGACTGGCGCCGGGGTCGTCGTCTGCCCTGTGGCCCTTGCCGATCCGGAAGTGTTCAATCTGCTGCTCCAGGTCCAGCGCGGAGTTGCGCAAGGCCTCGGCGCCAGCCACCGAGAGGCTCATCGCGCTCAGGTTCTCGCTGCCCAACTTATAGATGGAGTTCAGCGACGAACTCGACTCCTTCGCCGACTGGCTCTGCTGCTCCGACGCGATGGCAATCTGGGCGATCATCCGGTCCACCTGCTCGACCATGCCGATGATTTTTTCCAGCGCCTCTCCGGCGCTGCCCGTGGTGACCATGCCGGCGGCAACAGTTTCCGTGCCCTCGCTCATGCTGGCGACCGCCTGGCCGGTGCGCTCCTGGATGCCACGGATCATCTGGGAGATTTCGCCGGTGGCCTTAGCGGTACTCTCGGCCAGGGAGCGCACCTCGGCGGCGACCACGGCAAACCCGCGGCCATGTTCGCCGGCGCGCGCGGCCTCGATGGCTGCGTTCAGCGCCAGCAGGTTTGTCTTACGCGCGATCTCCTCGATCACATGAACGATGTGGCTGATCCGTCCCGAGTCCTCGCCCAGCAGATGAATGGTCGATGAGGCCGAACGCACTGCCTCAGCGATCGAGTTCATGCTGGCAAGCATCTCGCGCACGATGCCGCCGCCCATCCGGGCCGTCTCCGCCGCGGCCCGCGCGCTCTGGGCGGCGCTGCCGGCGTGGCGCGAGACCTCGGCCGTCGAGGCGCTCATCTCATGCATCGCCGTCACCGTCAGCTCGGTCTGTTGGTTCTGCTCGTCCATCCTGCGTTGCATCTCCATGCCGGATTCACCGATGGAGACTGCGTTGCCGGTCACGCTGGCGGCCGTGCGCGCAACCGCCCCAATGGTGTCTCGCAGGCTGCGCTGCATCTGTTGTGTGGCGTCGGCCAGCATTCCCACCTCGTCGCCGCTCTGGATGCCCAGCGGCGGCCCCGTCAGATCTCCCTCGGCAATGGCGGCGGCGCGGCCCACAACCGAGCGCAGGCCGCGGCTGATGCGCCGCGCGATCATCATCGCCAACAGTCCGCTCAGAATTGCACTCGCCAGGGTGGTGATCCAAAGCGTCCAGACCATCAGATGAGATGCGCGAGTCACCTGCTGCGACTCGGCGTTCGCCACGCCATTCGAGTAACCCACCATATCGAACAGGTTCTGGTAAAGAACGCCCTCCTGTTTGGTCATCTCACCGCGCACCAGCTCACGCGCAGCCGCCACGTTCTGGGGCTTTTGCGATTCGATCAGGTCCGCAATGCGATCCTGCTGTATGTGCAACTGCGTTGCCTGCGCCTCGAAGTCCCGGATGCGGGCGTTGTCCTCGCCCAGGTCGAACCGGCTGTCCATATCGTTCAGTTCCGCCATGTGTCTTTCCGTGTCGGCCCATTGGATGAGGTACGCTGCGCGGTATTTAGCGGTGGCGCCAGGCTCCGCGCCGTAGAGCAGCCACTCTTCCAGCACACGATCGCTCTTGCCCAGCGACACACGCGCACCGCGGTTGCTGTATACAACCGGAATCTGCTCTGAGATGAACTTGCCGATGATGTGATTCACCTGAGTCATGCGGAGATAGGCCACGGTTGAAGTGGCCAGCATCGCCAGGATGAGGATTCCGTAGGTCGAACCTAACTTAGCTTCCAGCTTCATGGTTCTCCTCGATCCATCGCCCTTCCATCCGCGGAGAGGTGTACTCCACGGCGACAATGCCACGCACCCTGCTACCTCTTCCCATCGGCATTCCGCGAGAGACCTTGAGCCGAGGTCGTGTCCTGTGCAGCATGGGCTGGGGCTGGAGGGCGTTCGTCGCAGCAGCTTCACCCTGTGCCGGGTGCCCCTCATCCGGGGTCCCCAGCGAGCGCATTCCTCACTGGAGCGGGCATCTCGATTCTGAGATAGAGGCCTCATCCCAGCCCAGCCGCAGCCCTGCCGCCGCTCGCCCTGCGCCTGCTACCATGAAATGTTGACTCAACTATGACCATCCTCGGCAATCCCGTCTCAGCACCCATCCGCGTCCGCATCGCCCCTTCGCCCACCGGCGACCCGCACGTCGGCACGGCCTACATCGGCCTGCTCAACTTCCTCTACGCACGCCAGCGTGGCGGCAAGTTCGTTCTGCGCATCGAGGACACCGACCGCGCCCGCTTCGTCGTCGGCTCCGAGCAGATGATCTTCGACTCGCTGCGCTGGCTCGGCCTCGCCTGGGACGAAGGCCCCGACATCGGCGGCCCCTTCGGCCCATACCGGCAATCGGAACGCACCGGGATCTACCGCAGCCACGTCGAACTCCTGCTCGCCAGCGGCCACGCCTACCGCAGCTTCGAGACCGCCGAAGAGCTGGACGCCATGCGCCGCTCGCAGATCGCCGCCAAGCTGCCGCCGCGTTACAACGGAGCGCACCGCGAGCTAACCCCCGCGCAGATCGCCGCCTTCGAGGCCGAGGGCCGCCCGGCGGTAGTCCGCCTCAAGGTCCCCATCGAGGGCGAGACCACCTTCCACGACGAACTGCGCGGCCCCATCACCTTCTCCCATAACAACGTGGACGACCAGGTGCTGCTCAAGTCCGACGGCTTCCCCACCTACCACCTGGCCAACGTCGTCGACGACCACCTGATGCAGATCAGCGACGTGATCCGCGCCGAGGAGTGGATCTCGTCCACGCCCAAGCACGTCCTGCTCTACAAGGCCTTCGGCTGGGAGTTGCCGCGCTTCTGGCACATGCCGCTGCTGAGGAACCTGGACAAGAGCAAGATCTCCAAGCGCAAGAACCCCGTCTCGCTCATCTACTACCGCGAATCCGGCTTCCTGCCGCAGGCGCTGCTGAACTTCCTCGGCCTGATGGGCGGAGGCATGGCCCAGCCTAGCGAAGAGGAGATCGTCTCCAAAGGCATCAGCGTCAAGCAGGGAGACATCTTCTCGCTCGACGAGATGCTCGACAAGTTTGACTTCCAGCGCATCTCCCTCGGCGGGCCCGTCTTCGACCTCACCAAGCTCAAGTGGCTCAACGGCGAGTACCTCCGCGCCCTCTCGCCGGAGGCATTCTTCCAGGCCCTGCGCTCCACCCTCTTCTCCGACGACCGCCTGCGCCGCATCGCTCCGCTGGTGCAGACGCGCATCGAGACCCTCGCCCAGTTCGGCGAGATGACCGACTTCTTCTTCAAGGACGACGTGATGCCCCCACTCGAGGTCTTCGTCCCCAAGGCACGCACCCTGGAAGAGACCCTCGCCTTCGCCGCCGAGCAGCTCGCCATCCTCGAAGCCACGCCCTTCACCCACGAAGAGCTGGAGGCCGCGCTCAAGCAGCTTGGTGCAGAAAAGCATTGGCCGGTCAAGGACAACTTCATGCTGCTGCGCACGATTCTGACCGGCAAGACCGCCAGCCCGCCCCTGCTTGAAAGCCTCATCGTCTTCGGCAAGGCCCGCTCACTGGATCGGATGCGGCGCTTTATTGATATACAGAAACGCCTCGCCGCCACCAGAAAGTAAGCCGCGGAGTCGCTTCCTGCAAGCCGTCCTGTAGCCGCTGCCTGCTACCGGAGGCGTTATTCGTTATTGTTGCGGGAGTGCGGGGCCCGAAGTGGGATTTAGCTTCTCGGCGGCGGTCATGCCGGCTGCGCCCTTGGGGTCCTTGTCCTTCAGGCTCGCGTAGATCTGCCGGGCGGCGTCTGCCTTGCCCTCCGACTGATAGAGGTCGGCAAGCTGAAGCTGCGCGAGGCCATAAGGAACCGTAGCGGTTGGCTTGGCGCTGAGCTTGTTGTAGAGGTCGATGGCCTGGGGATCGCGCCCGGTGTCGTGGTAGAGCTGGGCGAGGGCGAACTTGGCCAGGGCGGCGAGATTGTTGTCCCATCCGCCGGCGACCTTCTTCAGCGTCTCTTCGGCCTGCTGGTTCTCGCCCGCCTCGATGTAGGTAAGGCCGGCGAAGTAGCGCGCGTTCTTGCCGTCGGGCGTCATGCCATACTTGTCGGCGACGGCGAGGAAGAGAGTGCCCGCGGCCTTGGCCCGCTCCGCAGCGGAGGAGTAGGTTGTCATCCCCGGCGGCACGGCCTGGCCGGACTGCGCCAGCGGCGTCTGGTAGGCCTGCATGGCTGCGCCGAAGGCGACGGATGCGGCCTCCGAGCGGCTGTTGTAGACCACCACGCTGACGATGGCGACGAGAATCACCGCCAGCAGAATCCCGCCGTTGACGATCACCGACTGGCGGTGCTCGCTGGCCCACTCGAGGCCGTGCGTGGTGGTGGTGACGAACTTGTCTTTCTTGAGGGCTGCCCTGGTCCGTTGATCCACTGTGTCTGCTTCCTTTGTGCCCGGGCGGAACTTGCTCGCGAACGAATCCTGCTCGCGAGCCGGTCCTGCGCTCGAACTGAACTTGCTTCAGGCCTCGCGCTGGTCTTGCCGTCGAGGGCTTGCGCCGTGCGAGGAACTGCCGATGCGCCGGTCTGCGGCGCAACCCTATGAGTCTATCAGCCCGCGCGCGCAAGGTGCTAGACTGCGCGCAGGATGCAGCAGGACAGCTATTGGTTTTGATAGGGACGGGCTTCAGCCCGTCCAATGCGTGCCGCTATAGGATCGGGGCTTTAGCCCCGGAGGGACTGCTTCCTTTCAGAATGCATAGGAGGAACAAGATGCAGCGAACGATACGCCGAGCGGCGTGTGTCCTGACGATCGCAGCCGCATGTCTCTACGCGACAGCCCAGACGGCAACTGACGCGGCCAAGCCGTCAGCAGCGGACCAGAAGCCGTTAGCACTGGCGCAGCAGATTGCCGCGTTGGTCGCCGATCCCGAGGTCGCCCGCGCGCACTGGGGCGTCGTGGTGACCACGCTCGACGGCAGGCCGATCTACGCGCTCAACGAGGCCCAACTCTTCCAGCCCGACAGCAACGCCAAGCTCTTCACGACGGCGGCGGCGATGGCCCTGCTGCCTGCATCGCATGTCTTTACAACCACCGTGACCGCAAATGGATTGTTTATGGAGGACGGTACGCTACGCGGCACCCTTCAGTTGAACGGAGTTGGCGATGCCAACCTGTCGGGACGCGATCTGCCATACGTTCCTCCGGAGTTACGGCCAAATCCAGCGCCTCCGGAGAACGATCCCCTGCGCTATCTGGAAGAGCTGGCAGACCAGGTCAAAGCATCCGGATTGAAGCGCGTGGAGGGCGATTTTATCGGGAGAGACTTTACCTTTGTCTGGGATCCATATCCGCCGGACTGGTCGATCGATGATGCTGTGTGGGGATATGCGGCTCCGGTAAGCGGCTTGTCGGTAGCAGACAACGAACTGAAGCTGACTATCTATCCGTCCCCAGCAGAAGGATATGAGGCTGTTTCCAAGGTATTTGATAACTTCCGCGCATTGGTAAAGCTGGATCAGGCAGTGCCGTACTACACCGTAGTGAATAACGTGGGGTGTACGGCGGACAAGATACAGACATATATTTGGGTCGTAAGAGACCCCGGCTCGCATGTGGTGCAAGTGAACGGATACATCGCCAAGGGCGCGCAGCCGGATGTGGAGGAGATTGCAATAGACGATCCTGCCGAGTATGCGACCCTGGCGTTCAAGCAGATGCTGCTTGATCGTGGAATTACAGTGACGGGAAAGACAAGTGTGCTCCATAACCCTGTCCATCACCCTGATATTCCATCGGATAATCCTTCGATTCGGGCAATTAAGCCGATTGCCGATCTTGCCCCAGTGCCAGAGAGCCGTGTGTTTCCGCCGTGGTATGGCACCACCTGCGGCGGGCAACCGTGTGACAAGCACTATGTGGATCGTGCGTTTGCGACGCATGTCTCTGCGCCACTGCGAGAAGACATCGTCGTAACCAATAAAGAGAGCCTGAACCTGCACGCGGAGCTGCTCCTGCTGCAACTCGGGTTGGCAGTAACGGGCGAAGGCGACCGTGTGCAAGGTGAGCGCGTAGTCCACCAGTTTCTTATCAACGCCGGCATCGACAAGGACGACTTTGTGTTCTACGACGGCTCCGGGCTGAGCGGCTACGATCTCGTGACGCCGCGGGCGGTGGCGAAGCTGCTGTCGTTTGCGGCGCACGATCCGAAGACCGGAGCGGCGCAGCCGTGGTTTGCGGACTGGAAGGCCAGCCTTCCCATCGGCGGCGTGGATGGGACGCTGGCAGACCGCTTCACTACGGCCCCGCTGAAGGGGCATGTCTTTGCCAAGACGGGCACGCACAGCGAGGGGCGCGCGTTGAGCGGCTATCTGGACTGCGCCAGCGGGCAGACGGTGATCTTCTCCATCCTGGATGAGAATCATCTGCCCGGTGACAACGCCGACCGCGACGCGATGGACAAGATTGTCGCTGCGATTGCGGCGGCGGAGTAGGGCAAAGGCAACGGCAAAGACTTAACACCGATCCGTGCGGATGAAGCACCGATTCAGAAGACGATTGGAGAACAGAAACGAATGCAGCGGAACTCTCGGATTGCAGCAGCTTTGTTTGCTCTTGGCGTGGCGATGACGATTGCGGCGGCGGTGGGATGCACCAAGCTGCCTCCGCCCACGCCGCTCTCGGAGCTGAATGCGCAGCAGACGCGCGGGTACGACGTCTACCAGGCGCACTGCGCGCGATGCCACAACGACCGCACCAACGACCCGCTGAAGGGACAGTCGCTGCTCGGCATCTTCAAGAAGCAGTATCTGGCCAGCGGCGCTCCGGCCAACGACGACCGCGTGATGGACGCGATCCTGTACGGGCGGCCGATGATGCCCGCGCTGGGCAGCAGGATGACTGCGCAGGAACGCGACGACCTGCTGGCGTATCTGCACACGCTGTGAGGGCGAGGTTCGAGGAACAGCGGCGCGAGCGATACAATTTAGCCAATGACACCTCCGGTTGCTGAAGAACTGAATTCGGAGCTTGTGCAGATCGACCTTGCGCCGCGGCGCGCCGAGCGCAAGCCGGAGTGGCTGAAGGCGCGTGCGCCCGGCGGCGAGACCTTCCACAACCTGAAGAAGCTGGCGCGCGAGCTGCGCCTGCACACGGTGTGCGAGAGTGCGAACTGCCCCAACCTGGGCGAGTGCTGGAACCAGAAATCCGCCACCTTCATGATGCTGGGCAATCTTTGCACGCGGCGGTGCGGATTTTGCGCCGTCCCGAAAGGAAAACCAGCCCCGATCGACCTGGACGAGCCGCGGCGCGTGGCCTACGCGGTGGCTCAGCTTGGACTGGCGCACGCGGTGGTGACCAGCGTCAACCGCGACGACGACAACCTGGGTTCGGCGCGCGCCTTCGCCGAGGTGGTCCGCGAGATTCGCGCGCAGGCGCCGGGTTGCCGCGTCGAGGTGCTGACGCCGGACTTCCAGGGCAACGACGAGTCGCTCGGCATTGTGGTGGCGGCGCGGCCGGAGATACTGAACCACAACATCGAGACCGTGCCGCGGCTCTATCGCATCGCCAAGAGCGGCGGGAAGTACGCTCGTTCGCTGGAATTTCTTCGCCGCGCCAAGGAGATCGCTGCGGAATCCGGCCAGCGACAGGTGACCAAGACGGGCATCATCGTCGGCATGGGCGAAGAGATGCACGAGCTGCTGGCGGTCTTCCGCGACCTGGCCGAGCGGCGGGTGGACATCCTGACCATCGGGCAGTATCTGCGGCCCTCGCGCGATCATCTGGTGATGCAGCGGTTCTACACGCCGGACGAGTTCGCGTTCCTGAAGCACGAGGCGCTGGCGATGGGCTTCCGGCATGTGGAGAGCGGGCCGCTGGTGCGGTCGAGCTACCACGCGCGGGAGCAGGCAGAAAGTACCGGGCTGGCGTAGCGCACGCTTTCGGAAGTTCATTTACACTCTTCGCACGCGAGGTGATGCTATGAGCGGCAATCCACTGGGCGATGGAGTGAGTGCCTTTCCGACTGCGCGGCGCGGTGTGGCGTGGGCGCTGGCGCTGCTGCTGGCGGCCGGGGGAGCCGCGCTGGCGCAGGAGGACAAGCAGGCGCAGGAGGACAATCCGCTGCACACGGCCACGCGCGTGGAGCTGGACGTGGCGAAGGTGGTGCTGGCGCAGGAGAAGGCCTGGAACCGCGGCGATCTGGAGGGTTACGCGAAGGGGTACAAGGACTCGCCGGAGACGCTGTTGCTGGGCCGGCAGGTGCTGAAGGGCTACGCGCAGATCCTGGAGGACTACAAGCACACCTATCCCACAGCGGCGTCGATGGGGACGCTGGCGTTCTCCGAGCTGGAGGTGCATCCGCTGGGCGAGAGCTTCGCCATCTGCATCGGCAAGTACCACCTGGACCGCACGAAGAAGGAGGGCGGAGGGGCCGACGGAATCTTCTCGCTGGTGCTGGAGAAGACCGGCGAGGGCTGGAAGATCGTTCTCGACCATACGACGTAGCCGTTGCGGGTTGGGGCTGGTTGGTGGTGTCGTTGGGTCGGTCATTGTGTACCCCCCCCCCGTGGTAATAGCGTAAAGTATTCAAAACATGTTAGTTGAGCTCGCGCTAAGCGCACGAGACGTATTTAAGGCGAAGATCCGGCTGGTTTCGTTTGCTTCGGTGCTGCGTGTTCCCCCTTGTGTGCGAAAAAGTCTTAAAGTCTTCAAAAAAAGCATGTTAAGTCTGGACTTTTATGGTTCAGGTCTGGACTAAGTCTGGACTAGTCTGGACTTGGTTGCGACGGTTGAAGGTTAAAAGCGAAGGCCCGGCGCGTTGCCGGGTCTGTTTGGTTTTGCATCCTGATTTAATTATACGGGTTGGAGGGAAACTAGTATGCCAAGTATTTTTACTTTTTAAGTTGTTTGAATGGAGTTGGTTAGGGGGATTTGGAGGGGGCGAGGGGCTTGACAACGGGATTTGCTTGGGTTTTTGCGGGGGATTATTTTCGCGTCCTCGATCGCTGGCGCGATCGAGGACGCGAAGACGTAAAAGGAGGGGTCGATCCGGCACGCGTAAACGCGCGCCCTTCCGGCGATAGGGATGGGGCACCCGGCGCTGGTCAGACGGTCATAATCTCTTTTTCCTTGGCTTTGAAGAGCTCATCGACGCGGCGTATCTCGGCGTCGGTGAGCTGCTGGACCTCTTCGCTGGCTCGTTTCTCGTCGTCGGCGGAGATGAGCTTGTCCTTGGCGGCCTTCTTGACCTGGTCGTTGCCGTCGCGGCGGATGTTGCGGATGGCGGTCTTGTGGTCTTCCAACACTCCAGCGAGGTGTTTGACGGTCTCCTTGCGGCGCTCCTCGGTCATGGGCGGGACGGGGACGCGGATGACCTTGCCGTCGTGCATGGGGTTGAAGCCGAGGTTGCTGGTGCGGATGGCCTTCTCGACGGCGGGGACGATGGCGATCTCCCATGGCGAGACGAGGATCATCTGCGGCTCTGGGGTGGAAATCTGGGCGACCTGGGAGATGGGTGTGTCGGTGCCGTAGTAGTCCACCTTGACCTGGTCGAGCATGTGGACGTTTGCGCGGCCGGTGCGGGTGGAGAGGAGGTTGGCGCGGAAGTCGTCGACCGTTTTTTCCATG
>Ga0326727_10007622_pt1 | contig 28404 bp, 30 predicted proteins | sample MB2enrmetagenome_FD_207643 | JGI IMG/M metagenome (GOLD analysis project Ga0326727, IMG submission 207643) | Lab enriched peat soil microbial communities from McLean, Ithaca, NY, United States - MB29MY | ecosystem: Environmental > Terrestrial > Soil > Wetlands > Peat | place: USA: New York... | reverse complement strand
TTTCTCATACTACGGAACCTTTATGGGTGTAGGGTCTCTCTGGGCCGGACCGTATCTCCAAAACGTATACGGGCTGACCAAGCAGACGGCAGGCAACATCATCATGATGTTCCCGCTGGGGATGGTTTTTGGCTGTCCCCTCTCAGGCTATATCTCCGACAAAATAATGAAATCGAGGAAGAAGGTGCTCTTACTGGGCTGCTTCTTCCACACTTTGAGTTACATCCCATTGGTTTTCTTCACTCACAATTTGTCGGTTATTTCGCTTTATTACCTCTTTCTCTGGTATGGCTTGTCCGGCGGCTTCTTCGTATCTTGTTTTGCCTGTGCGAAGGAGACCTGCGCACCCAGGTTCGCTGGCACGGCCATGGGGTCGCTGAATATTTTCATCTTCGTTGGTGGTGCCTTTTATCAACAGATCATGGGAATTGTCATCGGTAAATTTCCGGTGGTCAAGGCAGGGGTTTACTCAACTGCAGCCTACCAGGCTGCCTTTGCCGTTCCCCTTGCCGGTCTGATCCTTGGCATGATTTTGTACTCGTTCTTCCGGGAGAAGCCCATAACCTAAGAAACTGAGATTCCAAACAGAGGAAGTCATCGGCGAGCGGATCACCACCCGATGTTTGGGCGACACCTGTCAGGAGGCTGTGGAGGAGGGCCGGGAAACAAGATACAATTTAATGATTGTCTATTTTACGCAATTGTTGGGTCTGGCTTATGGCTACCCCAGTGGCCGGATGGGCTTGAGGCGGTTGATCGTCAGCCCCCTGCCGCTTTTCAAGAAAAAAGGGTTGATCTAGCACTCCCAAGGGTGCAGAAAACGCCAACTCGATACCATAAAACCACCCATCACGCCTATTTTTTCTGATTTGTAGCAGAGGAGAACCGGCATGCAGGAGAAGGTGATGTCTCTATCAAAAGCCGTCGATCTGATTCAGTACGGCATGTTGTTGGCGGTGGGTGGAAATGCCATGCACCGCAATCCAACCCTGTTTTTCTTGGAACTTGCCACCAGACCCGTTGAGAACCTCAAGCTCTGCGCCGCCGCCATCGGTATCGCCGGCGATATCCTGGTGGCCACGCATCAGGCTGACACGGCTTACTTCGGTTTTTTCGGATTGGAAAACGAGGCCGGCTTGGCACCCGGAATGCGCCGGGCCATGGAAAAAGACGGGTCATGTCGAGCCGTTGAAGGCTCTTGAACTGCCATGATTCACGCTCTCCGTGCGGGAGCGTGCGGCATACCGTTTATGCCTGTCGGCGGCATGTGGGGAAGTGACCTGGTGGCTCAACGTCCGGAATTCTTCCAGATAATGAAGAGCCCCTTCGAAGGCGAACCGGTGGTCTGCGTAAAGGCCCTCATACCGGACTATGCCATTGTGCACGTTCAAGAAGCAGACATTTATGGCAATTGCCGCATTCTGGGGCCCACTTTCCAGGATATCTTGCTGACCAGAGCAGCCAAAAAGACCATAATCACCACGGAACGCTTGGTGGGAACCTATCGGATGCAGGAAGAGCCCAAATTGACTGCAATTCCTCACTTTATAGTCGAGGCGGTGGTGGAACTCCCCGGCGGCGCTTACCCCGGCATTTGTTACCCGGAATATCTCACCGTGGACTGGGATGTCTACAAGGCCTACCAAGGCGCGGTCAAGGCTGGCACGGTTCGGGAGTTTGCCGGGGAAGTGCTGAAAAGGAGAAGTTGACATGGAATATGGCAAGGATTATGGAAAAGCGGAAATGATGGCAGTGGCCATCATACGTGAGATTAAGGAAGGGGATGTCGTATTTCATGGCCTGGCCTCGCCTACTCCCATGGTGGCTATGAAGGCCGCCAAGGCTCTGGGAAAAGAGTTCACCTACGTGACCTTGACGGATGGCGTCGACCATGATTGGTCGCTTCCCCCCTACAGTGCCTCCACCCTTACTGACAACACCTATGAGGGTTCTGTTGCCGCCTTCGGTCTGGACAGCATATTTGACCTGTTTTGCTCTGGCAAAGGGGACATTGCTTTGCTGTCCTGTCTCCAAATGGATAAAGAAGGCCGAATCGCCATGTCCTATCTGGGTGGAGACTACGAGCACCCGAAGCTGAGGGGGCCGGGTGGTGCAGGCAGCGCTTCCCTGACCCCGATCACCCCCAGAACAACCATCTGGAAGACAGGTCATGACAAGAGGATTTTTGTGGAGCATGTGGACTTCGCTACCACTTCACCGGCTCTTGATAAGATGTTCACCGTAATAACCACCCTCTGTATATTCAGGAAGGCTCCTGGCCAGAAGTATCTGAGACTGGACTGCATCTTCCCTTACACCACGATGCAAGAGGTAAAAGACAATACGGGTTGGGAAATTGAGGAAACGGAAGTGACGGTGATGGAGCCGCCCACAGCCCAGGAACTGGCGGCCATCAAGGAAGTCGATGTGAACAACATCCTGGCCTTTGAATTCAAATAGAGGCAAGCTCCACTACCCAGCTCGGGCGGCTGCTCAAGGCAGAGGCTGCGCTGGGTCTGCGATCCGGTGCGATTAACGATGCGGGGACTCGCCTTCCTTCGGGCAGGGGGGTTTTTCTAGCTAGCTTTTAGTGCAGGATGGGGGCCCCCGATGACTGAAACGGAAGCCTCTCTAAGCCTAAGGGCGGGAAGGTTGCATGGTGGAGGTGAGATTACCCATGGGAAAGCCGGTGTTGGCATGCTGTAATTTTCTCCCTGGGGCTGAGCAGCTCCGCGACTTTGCTCTGGAGCACGGCTTTGGCGGGGTGGATTGGACCTTCACTCTGGAGAATTTTCCGGAAACTCCTGCCGCCGAAAACGCTCTGGCCCGGGCCATTGCCCGGTTACACCCCCTGGAGCTCCGGTATCATTGCGCTTTTGCGCGCACGGATCTCGGCGCCGAAGACCCGGAAGAAACCCGGCGGACCCTAAAGTTGTTTCGACGGGTATGCCGCCTGGTAGCCAAGCTGGGAGGGCGCTTCATTACCATTCATATCGGCGGCTTGGGCCGGGAATCGGCCTTCGACCTGTGCTGGCAGAAGACCCTGGCCGGCCTGACGGAGTTGGTCCATCGGGCCCACAAGCTAGGCCTCAGACTCTGCATTGAAAACCTGGCCTGGGGCTGGACCAGCAGACCGGACCTGTTTGAAAAGCTCATCCGGCTTTCCGGCGCCTGGGCTACCCTGGACGTGGGTCATGCCCGGGTGAGCCCCGCCGTCCGGAGTGGCCTCTTTCGGGTGAAAGATTTTGTGGCGCCGCACCCGGAGCGTTTTGTCAACGCCCATATTTATCACGAAGAGACCGAAGATGGGCATATGCCCCCCCAATCCCTGACCGACTTGCAAGACCGCCTTGACCTCATCTTTCGCCTGCCCCTTTGCAACTGGTGGGTGCTGGAACTACGGGAGGAAACGCCACTTTTCACCACACTCCAGGTGGTGGAGGAATTCCTGGTAACGCAGGGTAAATAAGCGGCATTGCCAGAAACGGAGCAAAAAATAATAAGGAGGAACGGTCATATGTCTGCCCTAAGAGAATTCTTTGCCTCCCGCGCCGGGATTATTAGCGTGGGGGCTTTTATCGGGGTCTTTGCGGCCCTCTTGCAGAAGTGGGGCAACCCGGGTAACATGGGCATCTGCGTGGCCTGTTTTGAACGGGACATTGCTGGGGCCATCGGGCTGCACCGGGTCGCGGTGGTGCAATATCTTCGGCCGGAAATCCTGGGTTTTGTGCTGGGGGCCCTGCTCTCCGCCTTTGCCTTCAAGGAATTCCGGCCCCGGGCCGGCTCCGCCCCCATCGTCCGGTTCGTCCTGGGCATGCTGGCCATGATCGGCGCCCTGGTCTTCCTGGGCTGCCCCTGGCGGGTCTTGCTGCGCCTGGCCGGCGGCGACGGCAATGCCATTTTTGGACTCTTGGGGCTGGTGGGGGGCGTCTGGATAGGCACCTTGTTCTTCAAGGGAGGCTATAACCTGGGACGGACCCAATCCACTTACGCGGCGGTGGGCTGGCTTTTCCCGCTCATTGTCCTGGGCCTGTTGGCCTTGCGGCTGATGTTCCCGCAGATCCCCGATAAGGAGCAAAGCGGTATTCTCTTTTACAGTATCAAGGGGCCCGGCTCCCAACACGCCGCCCTGGCCGTCTCCCTGGCGGTGGGCCTGGCGGTGGGGTTCGTGGCCCAACGCAGCCGCTTCTGCACCATGGGGGCCTGGCGCGACCTGATTCTTTTCCGCCAGATTCACTTGTTTTCCGGCATGCTGGCGCTATTGGTCGCCGCTTTCCTCACCAACCTTGTCCTGGGTCAGTTCCAGCCGGGGTTTGTAGGGCAGCCGGTGGCCCACACCATGGAACTATGGAATTTCGCGGGCATGGTGGTGGCGGGACTGGCCTTTGCCCTGGCCGGCGGCTGCCCGGGACGACAGGTTTTCATGGCCGGGGAGGGTGACGGCGACGCCGCGGTCTTCGTCCTGGGCATGATTTCGGGCGCGGCAGTGTCCCACAATTTCGGCCTGGCCAGCTCTCCCCAAGGAGTGGGCCCCTATGGCATCGCCGCCGTCATCATCAGCCTGGCGGTGCTCTTGTTCATCGGCTTCACCATGAGACAGAAAACGTCGTAAGGAGGACAAACCATGAGCGAAATCGTCGACGCCCGAGGGCTGTCCTGCCCTCAACCCGTGCTCCTCACCCTGGAAAAGCTCAAGTCTTTGACCCAGGGGGAACTGGTGGTCCTGGTGGATACGGACACCTCCCGGGAGAATGTCCGGCGCGCCGCGGCCAGCCTGGGATGGCAGGCCAGGGAGGTCCAGGCTGAGGGCGCGGAGTTCCGGCTTACCCTGGAAAAGACTTAAGTCTATTGGGCTTTCCATGAGGTGTATCCTCCTCATCCTGGACGGCCTGGGAGATCGGGGGCATGCCGCCTTCGGCGGACAAACCCCTTTGCAGATGGCCAGCACTCCCAACCTGGACCGCCTGGCGGCGTTGGGCATGACGGGCCTCTATCACCCCTGGTGGTTGGGGACCGCCCTGCCCAGCGAGATGGCCCACTTTTCCCTCTTTGGCTATGACCTGGAGGATTTTCCCGGGCGCGGCTACATTGAGGCCCTGGGTGAAAACCTCCCCATGGGCGAAACTGACGTAGCCCTCCTGGGGCGAATCTTTGCGGTCAAGCAACAACAGGGACTGCTCATCCTTAAGGAAGAAGATCCGAAGGTCGAAAAGGCCACCTGTTTGTCTCTGCAAGAGACGGTCCAGACCTTTCACTACGCGGGCGTGGACATCTCCTTCGTTCCTACGGGAGGCATCAGGGGCCTCGTGCTGGTGAAAGGCGAGGTCTCCGCGGCCGTCACCGACTCCAATCCTATTTATGAGGGACGCCCCCTCATGGAAGTCCTGCCCTGGGAAGGATGGGAGCACGATAAGCCAGCATTGAATACCGCTCAGGCGCTGAATCATTACCTCAAATGGAGTTATCGGCAGTTATCCGCTCATCCTCTTAACCATCAAAGGATACGGGCGGGGTTGGCGCCTTTGAATGCCGTAGGCTTGCAGCGCGCCGGGCAATGGAAGCCGGTGCTCAATTTTTCCGATAAATGGGGATTCAAGGCCCTGGCCGTGGCCGCCGGCTGCCTCTACCGGGGTCTGAGCCGGTACGTGGGCATGGAGGCGCTAGCCGTCAAGGACACGCACAATCCCCAAGCAGACCTGCTGAAAAGGCTGAAACTGGCCCACAAGTCCAGACGGCATGATTTCCTCTACGTGCACACCAAGGTACCGGATGAGGCGGCCCACACCAAAGACCCCTTGATCAAGAAAGCAGCCATCGAAGCGCTGGACGGGGCCCTGGCCTTTGCCCTGAAGGAAATCGTCCCGGACCCCGACACGCTCCTGGTCATCACCGCCGACCATTCCACCAACAGCGCCGGCGCCATGATTCACTCCGGGGAGGCTGTGCCGCTTCTGATGGTGGGCAAGTACACCTGGCGTGACCAGGTGACCCGGTTCGACGAGATCAACTGCGCCCAGGGCTCTCTGGGCCAGGTGCGGGGCAAGGAATTGATGTATCTCATCTTGAACTTCCTGGACCGGGGAAAACTGATGGGTTTGCGGGACAGTCCCCGGGACCAGCCGTACTATCCGGGAAAATTCACGCCCTTGCGAGTCAAGTGAGGATGGATGTCCAGTTCAGGCGAGGCAAATCACTATGATTGACACCGGGGTGGTACACGGCCGCTTTCAGCTCTTTCATCTGGACCACCTGAAGTATGTTTTGGCGGCCAAGGAGCGCTGCCGTCACCTGGTGGTGGGCATTACCAATCCGGACCCCACCCTGACCAAGTTTGACCCGGCGAACCCCCGCCGCAGTTCGGAGGGGGATAATCCGCTGACCTTTTACGAGCGCTACGTCATGATCAGGGAAGCCCTGTTAGACGCGGGGCTGGACTTCCGGGAATTTTCCCTGGTGCCGCTCCCCATCAATTTCCCGGAACTCTATCGCTATTATGTTCCCCTGGACGCCACCTTCTTTCTCACGATCTATGATGAGTGGGGGGAAAAGAAGCTCACCATGTTCAACTCGCTGGGACTGAAAGTCGACATCCTGTGGCGCAAACCCAAGTCCGAGAAGGGGCTTACGGCCACCGCTCTGCGTCGCCTGATGGGACTGGGCCAGCCTTGGGAGCACCTAGTTCCCCCGGCGGTGGCCCGTCTGGTCCGAGACCTGGGATTGCTGGAGCGCTTACGCCTGCGGGCGGACTGAGAAGCGGTGAACTTCATTGGTTAATAACAACATTTAACCTACGTTGATAAGTCAGGAAAACCGCGATGCCCGAAGCAACCTATCGCCCTTTGATGGAGCAGGTCAGGGCCGCCGGCTGAGCGGCCAAGGTTCCTCCCGGGATCTTGGAGGAAGTTCTCAAAGGCCTGCCCATCCGGTCGCACCCAGATCTCCTGGTGGGCATAGAGACCGCCGATGATGCCGGAGTGTTCCGGCTGACGCCAGAGATCGCCCTCATCCAGACGCTGGATTTCTTCACGCCCATCGTCAATGATCCCTACACCTTCGGCCAGATTGCCGCGGCCAACGCCCTGTCCGACGTCTACGCCATGGGAGGGCGGCCCCTGACCGCCATGAACATCGTTTGCTACCCCAGCAAAACGGTGCCCAAGGAAGTGCTGCAGGCCATTATGGCCGGAGGCCTGGACAAGATTCACGAAGCCGGAGCGCTGCTGGTGGGCGGCCACAGCGTGGACGACGTGGAACTCAAGTACGGCCTGGCGGTGACCGGCATTGTGCACCCTGACCGGGTCCTCAGCAATGGCGGCGCTCGGGTGGGTGATAGTCTGATCCTGACCAAGCCCCTGGGTACCGGGATCATCGCCACCGCCATGAAAGGGCGCCTGGCCTCGCCCGCGGCCGAGGCCGCCGTGGTGCAGGTGATGACCGCCCTCAACAAGGCGGCCGCCGAGTGTCTGGAGGGACTGAACGTACACGCGGTCACGGACATTACCGGCTTCGGGTTGTTCGGGCACGCCCTGGAGATGGCGGTGGCCAGCCGGGTGGAGCTCACGTTTTTTGCCGCGGAGGTGCCCGTGCTGGAGGCAGCCAGGGAATACGCCGCCCTGGGGCTGGTCCCCGCCGGAAGCTTCGCTAACCGCAACTTTTGCGCCAAATCCCTGGTGATCGACCCCCGCCTTGACCCGGTTCTCCTGGACATCTTCAGTGACGCCCAGACCAATGGGGGCCTGCTCATCGCGATAGACGGAGAGGAGGCGGAGACCCTGATAAAACGGCTGCACGGCGTTGGGGTGCGCGCCGCGACGCGCATCGGTGAAATTAGCGCCACCGGCAGAGGGATGATTCGGGTCAGGCCCTGAGCTTCTGGTTCCCTGAAGGCCTATCGGTCCCGCCTCTGGGGAGCCCGTGGCGACGGAACGATTTGGGGAGTAATCATGTCGCTCTTTAACATTTGGAAGCGGAAAAAGGCCCCTTCCCCGGCAGGCGCACTTATCGACCAGGGCATTCTGGTCTTTGCCAATACCAGCGAAGTGATCCGGGCTGAGAGCCTTCTGAAAACCGCCGGGGTGCCCATCAAGGTCATGGGGCCACCGCCGGAAATCCAGAGTGGCTGCGACCTGGTGATTCAGTTTCCCCTGATGAGAAAACTGGAACTTCTTCGGATCCTGGAAGAAAACCGGTTGAAGCCGCTCCAGGCGGTGCCGGTCACCGGCCCCCTGCTGAAGCCGGTAGACCTCTTCCAGGTCAAAGACTTCGGGCGCTACCTGATGGTCCGGGCCGCCAACATGAAGCTGACGGTGGACAAGGAGACCCGGGTGATTGTCAATGTCTCCGGCGGAGGCTGCCCGGATGTGCCATATTTGGCTTATCGACTCGTAGGGCAGACCCTGGAGCAAGCGCCGCGGCCCCGGGATATTGGCCATACCGTTTGCGGCTACGCCCTGGAGCTGGCATTCGAGGAGATGGAGAGACAATGCTCGCGGTCGTAGGCACCATCCCCGAGGCGGACTTCCCGCTGGTGGCCGGACCGGTGGAGCTTGGCGACCGGGGTATGGTAATCCAGGGTCGCAAGATTGGGGGGACCCGGGGGACCCCGGCGCTTCTGGCCGCGGCCTGCACGTGCCTGGAAACGCTCCGTCAGCCCGTTCCTTTTGGCTTCCTGGTGGGGGACACCGGTTTAGGCCGGGGGAGCGAACATCTCTATGAGTATGTTACCAGACACCTGGGGGAAAAAGCCTTCAGTGCCATCGCCTTCCATTACATCCTGCCCATGGTGGACTGGCACAACCGCGTCTTTTTTGCCCTGGAGGAGATGAAGCCGCGCCCTCTCCTGATTGCCGACGCCGGTTTCATGTACGTGGCCAAGATGAGCGGCCTGGCGCCGGCATATGACCTGTTCACCCCGGATGCGGGGGAAATGGCCTTTCTGGCCGATGAAGAGGCGCCCCATCCCTTTTACACCCGGGGCTTTATCCTCCATGAAGAGAACCAGGTGCCCGACCTCATCGCCCGGGCCTATGCCCATGATAATGCCTCCCGCTACCTGCTGGTGAAGGGGCGCATTGATTATGTGGCAGATAAAAGCGGCATTTTGGCAAGAGTAGCCGACCCCACAATCGACGCCCTGGAGGCCATTGGCGGCACCGGCGACACCTTGACCGGCATTGTCTCAGCCCTGATCGCTGCGGGCTATGATATTGTCACTGCTGCCATCATAGCTACTCGGGTCAACCGCGTGGCCGGATATTTGGCCCAGCCAACCCCGGCCACCAGCCTGCAGGAGATCGTGGACCAGATCCCGGGCGCCCTGCAACTCATCTTGCAAGAGCATCAGGGTAAAAAGGAAATAACCTCCGATCTGGAGTCATGCTTACGCTAGGTTTGAACCAAGTGAGTAAACAAATAACCCCTTTCGACTTGATCGCAATAATTAAAGCCAGCTTGCAGGAGCGAAACTTGCTGCTGGCACTCGACTATGACGGTACGCTGGTGGAATATGCTCCCCGTCCCGAACTGGCCCAACCCACTCCAGAATTGCTCCGCCTCTTGGTACCGCTGGCAAAGATGCCCGGTTTGCATGTCCTTGTCATTTCCGGGAGGCCGCTAAAAGAGATAAAAACCCTCCTGCCTATCCCCGGCCTCAATTATCTGGGCTCTCACGGCGGTGAAGGGTGCATAGCTGGACACTCTTGGGCTTTTCAGGAAGAGAGACACCTGGGGGTGATACTGAGGGAGTTTCAGCAGGACTTGGCGGCACACCTAGCTGGTTGTCAGGGTTGGTGGATTGAAGAGAAACCTCTGGGGCTGGTCCTCCATTACCGCCTCGCCACCCCCCAGCAAGAGGCTATGATTCGCCGCTCTATAGAATCCTGGCTCAGGAAGGTGATCAGGGAACAGCAATTTGCTATCCTGGATGGCAGGAAAGGTATTGAACTCCTGCCCCTTGGAGTAAGCAAAGGTGCTGCCCTTGGTAAGGTCTTGGCATTTGAAGAAACTTTGCCGTTTTTTCCTGTTTGTTTAGGTGACGACCACAGCGATGAAAGTGCCTTTCAAACAGTACAGATGCACGGTGGTCTCGGGATCAAGGTGGGAGGCGATCATGAGTCAAGTTCAGCCATATATGCCTTTAGCCATCTGGAGGAAGTTCAAGCATTCCTCCGCCTTCTCACTAGTGCCATGAATCATCGCCGGCGACTTTGAGACTAATTCTGCCTTCATTCTGAGGACCTTATTATATTTACGAGTTAATGATGTGCGAAACAACGTTATTTTGTGCATAAGGTTAAACTATGTCCTGGAATAAAGACGAGTTAAAGAAAATATATCAAGTTAAATTTCCTGACCGAAAACTCATCATGGTCAGTAATCGAGCCCCCTATGCGTATAGTCATCAAGATGGAACGGTGAGACTTACAATGCCCGCCAGCGGCGTGGCGCTCTCTTTAAATTCAGTAATGCAAGCTATCGGCGGCACTTGGATTGCCAGTAGTTGCGATGAATCTGATCAAATGGACATTTTTTGTCATGACGCCTTGGAGTTGCAGCATAAAAGATATCTATATACAATACGGCGGATCTACCTAAACAGTGACGAAGAGCAGGGTTACTACTATGGGTTTGCCAACCAAGGCCTCTGGCCTTCGTGCTTTGCGAGTTCAGTATCCCCTCAATTTATTCAAAGCGATTGGAATTATTATTTAAAAGTAAATCGAAAGTTTGCTAGCGTTATCTTAGATGAAGCCTCCGATAAAGGTAATATTATTTTTATTCAGGATTATCACTTAGCATTATTGCCCCAATTAGTAAAAAAAGCCGCTCCCCACCTTACCGTCTGCCAATTTTGGCATATCCCCTGGCCCAGCTATGAAGTTTTCCGCACCTGTCCCTGGAGGAGGGAAATTCTCGCGGGTTTGTTGGGTAACGATCTTTTGGGATTCCACCTACACGGTTATTGTCAGAATTTTCTCCATGCGGTGGAAAAGACTCTGGGAGCAAGGGTTGACCATGAGAAACTTACAATCACCTACCTGGGCAAAGTGACTCGGGTTGCCGCTTTTCCTCTCAGCATTGATTTCCAACGATTTGCATCTTTGGCCAATAGTTATCATATAAAAAATCGCGTAACTGAGTTGCGTGATAATCTCAGCCTTCAGGGAATTCGGGTGGGGCTAGGGGTTGATCGGATTGATTACACCAAGGGGATTCCGGAACGCCTTGAAGCCTTAAATATCTTTTTCCAGAAATATCCGCAATATCTTGAGCGGTTCTCCCTTCTTCAGTTAGGCCCCAGTTCGCGTATTCATATCCCAGAGTACAAAAATCTAAGTAATGTTATCGATTCATTAGTGGAAACCATAAACCAGAAATATGGAACTGAAAGATGGAAGCCGATCATCTTTTTCAAGTCGTGCTTTTTTCAGGATGAACTAGTTGCGTTTTATCAGCTGGCCGATGTTATGGTGATCAGTTCTCTCCACGATGGCATGAATTTGGTAGCCAAGGAGTATATAGCCAGCCGGAATGAAGAGGCTGGCGCCTTGCTCCTCAGTACCTTTGCTGGAGCTGCCCATGAACTAACGTGGGCGTATAAAATTAACCCTTATAACCCTGAAGAAATCGCCGATATTATTCATATAGCTCTGAACGATCCTCCCGCAGAAAAGCTCTCTCGGATGCTGGCCATGCGTTCCTGGATTAAAGAGCATGATATTTACTATTGGGCTGCAAAGTTTTTTGACTCGTTATAGATTAAATATTGGAGAGAAAAGCTTACAAAAATAATAATTATAACCCGGTTGGAGATGGGAAGTGTGCCTCTGCTGCCAGGTATTGTTCGCCTCCGCGGCAGACTTGGCCGGCAAGTACGGTTTAAGGTTGGGTGAGTTACTGGCCGACCTGGAGCTTGCCGCCGAGGAAGGTGAGACATGATTGTAGGTTATGTGGTCCTATTGGTATTGATAACCATCATGCTGCTGGGAGTATTTTAGTGGTGGCGCCGCTGGGCCACTGCCCCCAGAGAAATCGAATGGGAAGATGTGCTCGCTGAAGCCGCCAAAAGGGGCTATAGACTCAGCACCACAGGGGGACTGGCAAGGCGCTAACAGGAAGACGCCCAGAGTCTGCTGCTGGTGGACACCCGCCCGCCGGCAGAATAACATGCAGGCCATATTTATGGAGCGGTAAACCTGCCCTTGACGCCCACCCGGTGGGGGCCGGTGGCGGTCCAAAAGGCTCCTGGCTGCCCTCCTGGGACCGGATAAAGAGCGCCTGGTGGTCTTTTACTGAGCGGGCCTGGCCTGAGTCCGGAGTGACTCAGCAGCCCGGGTGGCTGTCAAGCTTGGTTATAATAACGTTCACCGTGATCCTTCTGGCTTTCCCGAATGGCAGAAGAGAGGGTTGCCTGTGGCCGCGGATCATGTCCATGAATAAATCAAGGCTGAAAATGCTGAGGAGGAAATGAAGATGCGCCAAGATCAAGGTAAATCCAGTCTGACCATGCTGGTTGTTTTTGCACTTTTCTTTTGCCTGCTGGTGCTCATGACAGTGGCAAGGCAAACTGCGCCATGCAAGGCAGCAGATCTAAGAGAGCCGGAGGGCATTGGCGCCGAGATTTCTACCGAGGAACTGAAGCAGATTTTGGCCGCTAAAAAGGAGCCCGTGGTGGACGTGCGCACCCCCAAAGAGTATGCCATCGCCCATATCCCCGGAAGCATCCATATCTATGAAAAGGATCTGGAGAAACTGATGCAGCTCTTGCCCGACAAGAAGGCCGGCATGGTGATTTATTGCAATGGGCCTTATTGTCACAAGGTGAAACGGGTGGCCGAACAACTGGTTAAGAAAGGCTTCACCAACATCAGGCGCTATCAATTGGGCCTCCCGGTGTGGCGGGCTTTTGGCAACACCGTGCAAACCGATCTGGAGGGCTGCAAGTACATCTTCTCGGGGGACAAAACCGCGGTATGGGTCGATGCGCGCTCCAAGGAGGAATTCGCCAAGGGGAGCGTTCCCGGGGCAGTGAACGTCCAGGCGGGCGAGGTTAAAGTGGCGAATGAAGACGGACGCCTGCCCTATACCGACAAGGGGACCCGGATCGTGGTCTTTGCCAACAGTCCGGAGGCGGCTCGGCAGGTGGCGGAGGAAATTGCCCACACGGCCTTTTGGAACAGCAGCTACTTCGGGGGCACGTTCACGGACCTGAGGCAGTCCGGGCTGTGGTAAAGGGCAAGCAAACTACTTCCCGTACAGACCGGTTAGAATATTAGCCAGGCTCCTACTAGTGGTTCCCCGTTGAGATTGGACTAACCGCAAGTAAGTAATCCGGGGTTATGGGATTGAGGTCGATGCGCACTAGCTTGCCACTATCAACCCCTTAAAGAATCTTGCGATATGAACTAAATAGGGATGGCGATTGAGGAAAAAGATGTGATGGACCCCGAAAAGTGCTCAGATAGTCTAAGATGGCCTCTAATGGCTAAGGTGAATCGCCGTAAAAGGCCGCAGAGCCAGGAATATCAAGGACTTTAGACAAATCCCCGCTTCGGCACCAATAAAATCAAGGGTTTTAGGTTCAAAAACTTGAACCCTTTCTTTTTGGGCGAGCCGGTGAGTAGGTTCCGTGACTAGGTTTTTCTGGTCCATCTCCGGCTGGGTAGGGATAACCTTCTTGGCTTTCTCAACACTCAAAATGGTCCAAAAAGGGGGCAAGTCCAGACCACGGCAAGGGGCTGGTTTTGCACCATATCGCCCCTGGTTCAACAGGCTGGAGGGATGAGGGCAGGCAAACCGCGATTGGCCCTTCTTAAAATCGGGTTTTATCCCATGTCGGCGCAGGGACAGCAGTTCCTAAACCTTCCTGGCTATAGAACCGAATAGCGCTTTCTCCGATGAGTTGCGCCACACTGGCGGAGGTTAGACCCCCCGCGGGCAAGGCCAAAAGGGGACTCATTTCAAATGCCTGGAAGAGCAGAGGTGCCCCGGCAGCCAAACCCGTGGCGGCCACGACCGATACCATTTCGGGGACCCGGGCCTGATCATCAATATCTCTGCCATAGAGGAGGGCGATCTCCATGATAAGATAGAGATGCATCCGAGTGAGCGTCGCCGCGCCCCCGACAAACCCAAGCAGTTTCAAGGCCTGCCCTAACCCTGGGATAAGCATGGGCAGTTGCAGGAGCGTGCCACCCAGAAAAGAGAGCGGGGTCTGGGCGGAAATAAGCCTCCGGGCGCGCTGTTCCAGGGTCTCATCGGGATACCGAGCATTCATGGTTTCCACCACTTTGCGCACATGGCCTTTTCGCAGCCTAAGAAAAAAGTAGAAGAAGTTTTCCGTCAACATTTCTTGGGTGTTTTGCATGAGAAGATTTTCTGCAGTCATTGAGGCCGCCCCTTGTTTAGTTCTCTACCCCGTTTAGTAAAAAGACAATAATCATTATCCGGTGTTTTGCAATCTGGATTTATGCTGGTTATTTTACCTGCCAGCCGGATAGTTGGTTAAAATGGTTCGGAAGATAAGAGTTGCCATGATCATCGCTATCTATGCCTTCAAGGCCTTTGCTTACAAGAAGGGCTGGTAAAACTTATATTATTGGGTGACTCTCTGCCAGCGGGATTGATTTCAGGGGGATTATCAATGATTATTTCCCTCACGATGCCGCATACTTGTTGTCGCAGCTCATTTAAACAAAATCGGCCACTATCGGTAGTTTCATAGTATTTGCGGGCGCGTCCTTTATACACCTCGACGCGACTCCGCAAATAGCTTTCCTGTTCGAGAGTGTGAAGCAGGGGATAGAGGGTTCAGGGGCTGATTTTATCGCCCTGCCGCCCAAATATTTGCTCAATTCGCCGCCGTAGACCGGCCTCAGGCTGGCCTGGTGCAGGATGACGAGTTTCAGCATACCCTGCCAAAATGATTGGAAAATTTGCTCGCGGTAATCCATCACCAGATTTCTAAGGCAATCCTAGCGGTTATTTCAGGATAGCCTTGGGAGATCTTTCTTGAAGCGAATCCCCCGGATTATCTTCACGGCAGACTATCACAAACCTGAAGAAGTCAAAGTGGTTTTCCCAGTTTTATACTACAAATAGCCATGCGTCAGCCAGTGTCAAGTCGATGCAGGTTTTTCCAAATCTTTTGAAAATAGTGAGCAATATAGCTGCCAAATATCTGGCACCGGGCCGCCGCTCAGGAAGTGACAATGGCATTCAGAACCCCTACTAGGACCGTGGAATAGAAGAAAAATGAGACCAGGCTGTGGATGAGCACGGTTTGCCGCATCACCGGGTTTTCCACATAGACATCGGTCATCGAGTAGGTCAGGGCCACGGTAAAAGAAACATAAAGGAAGTCGAGATAGGTGGGAGTCTCGGTTCCCGGAAAACGAAAACCGCTGCGCCGGCCTTCTTTAAAAGGGCGCCCATGGATATCCTTGGCTTCATAATACAACCGGGCGTAATGCACTCCAAAGGCGGTGTGCAACAGGAGCCAGGCCAACAGCACGGCAACCACGCTCAGCAACAGCAGGAGACGAGAATGCCCCAGTGAGTGTTTGCCCACTGCAGTAAGGACCTGGCCCACGGTCCCGGTGCCAAAAATCGACACAATGATGGTCAACACCATCAAGGCCATCCGGTTCGGCTCCTGTTTGGAGACGCGCTTCCGCGTCATGGGCCCGTCGGCTCTGCCAAGGACGAAGGCCTGGAGGACCAGATAGCTGCCTACCGCCAGAATCCAGCCCAACAGAAATGAGAGTTTCGACGTCCAATGCAGCAGTTGGTTGACCAGAACCGCCAACCCGAAACCCAAAGAGCCGCAGATAATCGCCCGCCGCCGATCAGTTAGGTTCCAGGCAAAGTTGAAGAAAGACTCCCTCATCGCGCCCGCCGGTGGTGGCGCTGACAAAACGCCTGCACCCCTTGGGTAATGGAGTCATTGAAATGGTCGGCGCCGATAGCCGCTTCCACTCCCATGCGCTGCAACATCTCCCGTACGGAATCCCGCACCCGGGCCAGGCAGAGGAAGATATTTACTCCGGCCAATTCGGCCTGGAGCTTTATCAGCTCCTCAGCCGCGGTGGTATCTATAAAGTTGATGGTCTCAAAATCCAACAGCACCTCTCGCACCGGTACTGCCGTTTCCTGGAGGGCATGCTTGATTTGCTCGGCGCAATAGTCAGCGTTGGCAAAAAACAGGTCACCGTCGAGCCGGAAGATCAGCAAGCCGGGAATGGTTTTGGCCTCGGGGCGCCGCCGGATATTGCGGTAGACATCCTGCCCCGGCATCTTACCCAGCACGGCAGTGCTGGGATGGCTGGCCTGATAGATCAAGACCAGCAGGGATAACACCACCCCAACCGCGACCCCCGGAAGCACACCAAGTACGAGGACGCCGAGGAAGGCCGTAAGGGCATAGCTCAATTCCAGTTTGCTGATGGCAGCCAGTTCCCGAAAATAGCCGAAGTCCAGCAGGTGAATCATGGCCTTGACCACAATGGCGCCCAGGACCGCCTGCGGCAGATTTTTAAAAAGGGGCATCAGAAACAGCAGGGTAAGGATAATAAAGATGGCATGAAACAATTGCGCCATCTGCGTCTTGCCGCCGGCATCCATGCTCACCGCCGATTGTGACAGGCTCCCGGCCACTACGAAACCAGAACTGAGGCCGGCGCCGAGGTTGGCCACGCCGAGCCCCACCAATTCCTGATTGGGGTCGATTTTCCCCCCGGTCACCAGGGCCGCGGCTTTAGCCGCCCCCAGCGACTCGGAGTAGTTGAGCAGCACGATGGCCAGGGCGCCCTGGATGAGGGTGGAGAGGTGCGAGAGGGGCAAACGCGGCAGACCGAAGGGCGGCAGCCCCGTAGTGATGGCGCCCACGACGGCCACCCCCCGGTGGTGCAGGTTAAAAATAGTAACCACCAGGATGGCTCCCAGGACGGTGGCCAGGCCACGAGGGGTCCTCGGCAGAAAGCGGGTCAAGACGAACAACACTATGAGGCCGCCCAATGCCACTAACAGGGTCAGCAGATGGGTATGCGGCAATTCCAGCGCCAGGGCCCAGAGGCGTTGAAAAAAATTGCCACCGACTTCTCCTACCCCGAACATCTTCGGTAACTGGGTCATCATGGTGACCAGGGCCAGGCCTTGAATAAAGCCTTTCATCACTGGCTGGGCGATGAAATTGGCTACCCAGCCCATTCGTAAGAGGCCGAAAGCCAGGAATAAAACTCCGACGAGTAGAGCCAGTGCCGAGGTGGCGGCCAGATAATCAGGAGAATATTGCACCGCCAGCAGCCCCACAGTATGCGCCGAGAGCAGGGCGGTGGCAGAATCGGGGCCCACAACCAGTGACCGGGACGTCCCGAACACGGCGTAACCGACGAGCGCCAGGGGCACGGTAAACAGCCCGATCACCGGATGGACGCCGGCGATGCCGGTATAGGCCAGGGCGGTGGGCACCATTACCGCCCAAACGGTTAATCCGGCAAGGAAATCATGGCGCAGCCAGGCGAACCGGTAGTGAGAGAGCCAGTCCCATAAAGGGACATATTGTTTCAGGCCATTTATCCGAGCGGCGGTTTTCCGGGTTTCGAAGGACATCGCCTGGCCGCGTTTATGGAGCTAAAGGGGAAATCGAGGATTGAAAACTCAGTCCCCGCCCGGACAAGACGCCATTTTACCCCAGCTACGACAGCCATTTTACGGATGGCTTGCCTCAGGCTTCGGGCTTGGCGTAATGTTCGGACTTGGCTTCGGCCACCAGGTCGCTCACCTCTTCTCCGGCTTCGGTTACGAAACCCACTGCCATGTCCTTGACGGTGAGGCCGGCCTTGACTGCCCCTTTTATCAAAGGACGCACCACGCAGCCTACCACCGGCAAGAGCACGGGCGCCAGGACCACTACACCAACCGCCACCAGGACATTGGGCCAGGAAAATTTTACGACGTTATCATACCAGGCCATGGCCATCCTCCTTCAAGCAAACTCTTCTTTCCTTTTTTCGGTTACCCACCAAAAAACCTGAGAGCCCTTCAATCATGCTATTTTTAAGATAAGCACCTTCAGCGGTCTGTAAACGCCGATTCATAGGGGGCCGCGGCTAAATTATAATATTTCCACTATCCCTTCCACGGCGGTCTCAGTCAAAGTCTCTTCCGCTACGGCCTCCAAGCCTTCGGTCACCAATTCCTCGCTTCCCGCCGAAAGAACCTGGCGCAAAAGGCCTATGGGTTTTCTTCGTCGTACTTGATGGTGAGCCACTACCTCATGAATGTCCTCCGCCAGGTCAAAATACAAGCGAATAGCTTCCTTGGCCAGCGGCCTGGTGATGCTGGCCAGAAGCGGCAGGACGATAGGTGCGACCAAGGCAGCCCCCAGGGATAAGAGAAGGCGGGGGACAGCAATTTTTATATCCTCATCCCCAAGTCTCATGGAAAACTTCACTCATTAAGCATGCGTCTTACCAGGCTCTCCGTATCGAGCCGGGGGAAAAACCGGTGCATGACCCCAGCCAATTTTTGGCGGGCCTTGACCGTCGCCATATTTCCGGGATTAAAGGTGATGAGCAGAGAACCGGTAGCAGTGCTCGCTTCTACCGCAGTTACCCCCGGCACTGCGGCCAAAAGTGCGGGGAGCGCTTCGGCCAGGGTATCGTTATGCAGCATTTTATAAAGGCGCAGGCGAATGCGCCCAGGGATGGCATGCTTTACCCTTATGCCGCACTCCCCCAATCCCAGCAGCGGCCTTGCCGGGGTATCCGTATCCGGGGGGATGGCGGGAGCTTTCGTCTTTGCCTGGGAGACAGGGGAGGGGGAAGGCTTTTTCTGTCGGCCCTCTTGGCCGGCTGAGGTTTTCCGGGGGAGGGCTGTCTGTCGCTTGGGGCCGGTTTTGCGGCCCCGGGTGGCTGCCGCAGTCACCTCCGCGCCCTGGTCCTGAACCCCCATACTCACTTCATCTACCGCCTGCCGGGCCTCTTCCAGGAGTTTTGGCACATTATTAAAGCCCTCTAACACGGTCCGCCGTTTCTTTTTTTGTTCTTCAGGATTGCGCATGGTGTGGCCTCTCTGCTGGTAGGGTTTCCCCGGCAAAAATGTCCAGGAGTTCTTGGGCCAGTTCCCGGAAGGCCCGGGCGCCGGGGGCGCGGGGATTATAACGGAAAATCGTAACTCCGGCAGCCTCTGCCTGCTCGAAAGCGGTGTTCGCCGGGATACTGGTCCTGAAAACCTGATCCTCCCTGAACGTTCTAAAAAGCTGTTCTGTAAGGGCCCGGCTAATGAGCGTCCTCTTATCTACGCAATTAATCAAGAGCCGCAAGAATTTTAAATCCTTATTGTCCTGAATTTGCACCTCGTTGATGAGGCGAACTGCCTTCAAGAGGCCCGCCACACTGAAGGCGCTGCCGGCCTTGACCGGGACCAGGGCGAAATCGGCGGTGTTCAGGCCACAGAGAACAAAAGTGCCCAGGTTGGGCGGCGTGTCGATGATCACAAAATCAAAGTGCCGGAGGACATAATCTCTTAAATGGTGGCGCACCCTTAAAAGGCTGGTCGGGGAGCTAAATATCAGCTCCGGCTCCAAGGAGGCGGTCTCCGGGATGTTGGGGAGGCAGAAAACTCCAGCGTATGAGCTGGGATAGATGAACCTTGAAATGGGAGTCCCCCGCGTTTCGTCCGCCAAAAGTTCGGACAAATTGTGCTGCCGGTCTGGATGCTTTGATAGCAGCAGGGACGTGGCATTACATTGGGGGTCCAGGTCCACCACCAAAACGCGCCGGCCCCGCAGCCCCATGGCATGGGCTAAGTTACAGGCAGCCGTGGTCTTGCCTACCCCGCCCTTATTGTTGACGATCGCAATGACGACCCCCATATGGTCCTCGATTGGCCTCTGATAACGGCGACCATCCAGGCGCAGGCATGACCCCATCATCGGAGACCTCAAACCCGACTTGCCCCTCCAAATTTTTTAAAAAAAATCTTAGGCGATTATCCCCTTGACAAAGGATATTTCCTGTATTATACTGATTATCAAAGAAGTTAAGAGTCATGGACAAATGACTCACCCTTCTCTTTTCCAAATTCTTGAAAGATTCAAAGGGAGACAGCACCCTAATAGTTGGATATTAACCTTAAATACAAAGAAAGTCTACCTGAATGGGATAAGCTAAACATGCGAATCTCGAAAGAAATTAAGGAAGGTGTCTGGTTGAGCCGGATCAAGGACTATTTCAACGTTCGCCAGGTAATCATCGAGGTGCGGCCGGGAGAAACTCGGGAAGACGCCTGGAACCGTCATGTGATTGATCATCCGGAAGCAAGGAGTGCGAACATCAAAGTTTTCAACCTGACGAAATATCACCAAACTCTCTTTCCCAATATTTAACTTCCGTTCTCCAGAATGCGGTTAAGATTGCGCCGGACAATGCCCCGGAACACTTCAACCTGAGATTGCTCAAAGCCGAGCAGAATCGGTCCAAGGAGGCGGAGCGGGAGCCCTTTCTCCCCAAGATGGGGCCCAGGTAGAGGCGATGCTTCATACCGATTCGCTATCAAATGAATATTTTTTCCGTAGGGGCGAACACAAGGTTCGCCCCTACATTTTAATACCTGTTTGATGGCAACTTTGTGTCAGAGATTAAGCAAGCCGTAACCTTCTCCGGTTGATAAGCACAGCAATAGCCTATCTCAGATTAGAGGGAAAGACCTGCCTGGCGCAAACCATCTATGATGGCGTCTCTAAGGTAGTCGAATTTAATAAAGCAGCTAATGAGAAAGCGGCCACAGGTGGAGAAATCCGGCCGCAATTGGAGAAGTTCCGCGGCGGCCTGGGCGGCCTCCGGCTCTTTTCCCAACCGGCTCAGGGTTGCGGCCCGCAACAGCGGGTCCCAGAAAAGCCGGGGCAGGTGGAATTGTTGGGCTTCCTGATAAGCTTCCTCATAGCGCTCCTGGCTATAGAAATAGACAAAAGGCGCTAGGTGGAACCATGCCGGGAAATGGGGATTCAACTCCATAGCCTTTTTCAGAATAGCCAGACCCTGGTCCCATTCCCCGTATAGTGCCAGGAGCCAGCCGAGAAAGCCGATGGGGGGGGGCGTTGGGGTTAAGGGCCAGGGCATTTTCAACCTCCTGCAAACATAACTCCCGTTCAATTGGCACATAGGCGCCTTTGGGGATGTCTATCCTCACCTGGTCCAGCCTGCCCTCCGTCGCATAAGCTAAACTGCCATTCTCAAAAAGGAGGAAAAAGATGCGGCGAACACTCAAAACGATTTTCGTATGGGTAGCGGCGAGCCTGGTCTGGCTGCTGGCTGCGGTCCCGGCCCTGGCCCAGCAAGCCGGTAAACCGGAAACTTTTACCCCGCAGGTCACCGGCGAGCCGGGTTCGCCCAGCGCCACCACGACCATTGACGGCAAGCAGCTGCCACCGCCGCCGCCGAAATTCGGGGGAGTCATCAAGGAGGATGCCAAGGACTCGAAGCCCTGGTGGCCTCCGAGGATCGTGCCGCCCAAGGGCGCGCCCAACGTGCTGCTGATCATGACCGACGACCAGGGCTACGGCGTGTATAGCACCTTTGGCGGGGTCATTCCGACCCCGGCCATGGACCGCATCGCTAAGAACGGCCTGCGCTATACGCAGTTTCACTCGACGGCGCTGTGCTCGCCTACGCGGGCGGCGCTGATCACCGGCCGCAACCATCACGCGGTGGGCTATGGCCAAATCAGCGAATTGGCCACCGGCTACCCGGGCTATGACTCGGTCATCGGTCCCGAGAACGCCACCATCGGCCGGATCCTTAGCGAACACGGCTATGCCACCTCGTGGTTCGGCAAGAACCACAACACGCCCTCGTACCAATACAGCACGGCCGGGCCCTTTGATCAATGGCCCAGCGGCATGGGGTTCCAGTATTTCTATGGCTTCATGGGCGGCGAGTCCGACCAGTGGACGCCGTACCTCTTCCGCGATCACACCCCGGTGTATCCGTGGGTCGGCAAACCGGGATACAATCTCATCACCGACATGGCGGACGACGCTATCCGGTACATGAAGGAGCTGAACGCCTCGGCGCCCGACAAGCCGTTCTTCGTTTACTACGTGCCCGGCGCCACGCACTCGCCCCATCAACCGACCAAGGAGTGGATCGCGAAGTTCAAGGGCAAGTTCGACATGGGCTGGGAGAAGCTGCGCGAGCAGATATTCGCCAACCAGAAGCGGCTCGGAGTGATCCCGCAGGGCACCCAGCTTACCCCGTGGCCCGATACGCTGCCGCGGTGGGACTCCCTCTCGCTGGTGCAGAAAAAGATCGTGGCGCGGGAGGCCGAAGTATTCGCGGCCTTTGTCGCCTATACCGACCACGAGATCGGCCGGGTGATCCAGGCGGTGGAGGACATGGGCAAGCTCGACAACACGCTGATCATTTACATCAGCGGCGACAACGGCACCAGCTCCGAAGGCTCGATGATGGGCACCCCGAACAATATGACCGTGTATAACGGCATTATGGAACTACCCGAGATCGAGTATTTGCGGTACTACGAATCATGGGGCTCCGACAAGACGTATCCGCACATGGCGGTCCCCTGGGCCTGGGCGTTCGACACGCCCTTCAAGTGGGTGAAGCAGGTGGCGTCGCATTTCGGTGGGACGCGGCAGGGCATGGCGATCTCGTGGCCTGGCCACATCAACGACCCGGGCGGCATCCGCCAACAGTTTCATCACATGATCGACATCGTGCCGACGATCCTGGAAGCAGTCGGCATCCAGGCGCCGGAAACGGTGGACGGCATCAAGCAAAAGCCCATGGAGGGGGTGAGCATGGGGTACACCTTCGACAAGGCGAACGCCAACGCCCCGTCGAAGCGCCGGACCCAGTACTTTGAGATCTTCGCCAACCGCGGCATCTACCACGACGGCTGGTATGCCTGCACCACCCCGCCGAAGCCGCCCTGGCTCCTCGGCACGGCCAAGCTGCCGGACGTCATGGACTATAAGTGGGAGCTTTACAACATAGCGGAAGACTTCTCGCAATACAACGACCTGGCGGCCAAGAATCCCGACAAGCTCAAGGAGCTGCAGGGGGTGTTCGTGGCGGAGGCGAACAAGAACCAGGTGTTCCCGCTGGACAACTCGGTGCTGACGCGCGTCCTGTCGCCGCGGCCGAGCGCCACGGCCGGACGGACGGAGTTCACTTATACGGGCGAAAACGTTGGCATTCCAGTCGCCAACGCGCCCAGACTCCTGAACCGGGACTACACCATTATCGCCGAGATCACCGTGCCCAAGGCCGGCGCCGAGGGCAATATCGCGTCGATGGGTGGCCGCTTCGGCGGCTACGGCCTTTACCTGCTCAAGGGCAAACCGGTCTTCGTCTACAACCTGCTTGACCTGAAGCGGTACCGCTGGGAAGGGGGCGTCGGCGCCAAAGACTGGCTGGGCCGTTCCCTAAAGCCGGGCAAGCACACCATCGTCTTCGACTTCAAGTATGACGGCCCCGGCTTCGGCAAGGGCGGCACCGGCGTGCTGTCGGTTGACGGCAGGGTGCTGGCGCAGCAGAAGATGGAGCACACCATTCCCTTCATCATGTCCATCGACGAGTCCATGGACATCGGGCTCAAAACCCGAACGCCGGTGGATGACGGCTACAAGCTGCCGTTTAAGTTCACCGGCACCATTAACAAGCTGACCTACAACCTGGGGCCGGAGCAGTTGACTGCCGAGGAGCGGGCGATCAAGGAGGAGGCGGTCGCCGCGGCGCACGACTATCGGTAGCTCCACCCAGACCGCTTGGCGGGGAAGCAGTCGCGCTTCTGAGTAACCAAGATACCGCCGGCTTGGCAACCTGAATTTGGGGGGGCGCTTCTTGGTGGGCGCCTGGCCTCTTAGTGCCGATAAGCCGCTGCCCGCCTTGTCCGTGGAAATCCTGGGCGACCCCCGGTTTAACTCCATCAATCAGTATGTCAGGATTAATTTGAGTGGCATCCTGATCGGCAATGTCCGCGTCGACCTCGGCAGATTTTCTTTGGTGGCCAGGCATGAGACTATTAAAAACGGTTCTTTGTCCATCGATTACACCATTTAAGCTGCCTCCTACTGGACAATGGCTGAACAATCATTAAATTTTTTTAACCATAACCATGTTGAAGATTATAATAGGGGGGAAAATGTTCTCCGCTTCAAAATTGGGATCGTGGCGCCGGGGTGTGCTCTTGTCCTGACCTGTTTGTCGGCCTTAATGCTTAAAGGCTGTGTGGCCCTTAGGAGTCCGCCGGCCGTTATCGGAACACCTCGAAGACCAGGCCCAGGTTGCCGACCTGCCTGGTATTAAGGCCTGGGGCGACAATTGCAGGGAAAGCCTGGAGCAAAGCGGTATCGAGGCTATCCGGCAGGAGAGGGCCGCCAATTACGGCAAGCTCGAGCTCCAAGTCAACTTCCCGGCCCTGTCCGGCGGCGGTGCAGGAAAATGAGAAACTCGCCAAACCCATCATCCTGGTGGGTTTCGGTCAGGCGAGACTTGGGCACCGGGGCTGCTTTTCTGCAATGTCGGTTTCGCGTTGGACGGTTGATCATAGTCGATGGGGAGAAAAAACGCACATGACGGTCCGTGGTGAAATGACCATGGAGCAGCCTTCAGAAGACACGCTGAAGGTGATTCTTTCCGGGCACTGGAAGCTGGGTGGCGAACTGCCTGGGGCCGATAAGGTCCAGCAAACGCTCCAGGGCAGGGCAAGGGTTCGTAACCTTGTCTTTGACACCCGGCAACTGGCCTCCTGGGACACCGGGCTGTTGACCTTCCTGGTAGATTTGGGCAAATTTTGCTCCCAGCAAAAAATTAGCCTGAACAACGACGGACTGCCCGAAGGGGCTCGGAAACTGCTGGCATTGGCCTCGGCGGTACCGGAAAAGAAAGATGCCCGCTCGGCGGAGGAGCGGGTGTCGTTTCTCGCCTATTTGGGCAGCGAAACGATCAATTTCTTCCAATCTGGCGGGGAAATGGTGGCATTCATCGGCGATGCGGTCATTGCCCTTCTGAGGCTGCTAGGCGGCAAGGCCCAGTACCGCCGCGCCGACCTGGGCTTAATCATGCAGGCCGTTAGCGCCCAGGCGTTGCCGATCGTCTCCCTCATCTGCTTTCTGGTGGGGCTGATCCTGGCGTTTATCGGCGCCATCCAGCTGAAACTATTCGGGGCCCAAATTTATGTGGCCGATCTGGTGGGCATTGCCATGGTGCGCCTGATGGCGGCGATTATGACCGGCATCGTCATGGCCGGCCGCACGGGGGGAGCCTTTGCCGCCCAGTTGGGGACCATGCAGGTGAACCAGGAGATCGATGCCCTGAAAACCCTGGGCATTTCACCCATGGAGTTTCTGGTGCTGCCGCGTATGCTCGCCCTGGCGCTGATGATGCCCCTGCTGTGCCTTTACGCCAATATCATGGGCATACTGGGGGGCATGGTGGTGGGGGTGGGGATGCTCAACATCGGCTTTATAGAATACTATAACGAGACGGCGAAGGCGGTCGGTCTCTGGAATCTGGGGATCGGCCTTTTTTCCGGCTTCGTGTTCGGGGTGATCGTGGCCCTGGCCGGTTGCCTGCGGGGCATACAATGCGGCCGCAGCGCCTCGGCGGTGGGTGATGCGGCCACCTCGGCGGTGGTGACTGCCATTGTTGGGATCATCGTCTCCACCGCGGTGATCACCGTGTTGTGCAACGTGCTGGGGATATGAGTCGTTGGCGGTTTAGCGGTAATGCTCCCAGGATAACGGGTCAGGATAATTGAAGATGACCGAAAAAGAAGCCCACATAACAGTACGCGATCTCACTATGGCCTATGGGGACTTTGTCCTCATGCGGGACCTGACCTTTACCATAAACCGGGGGGACATCTTCATCGTCATGGGCGGCAGTGGGTGCGGCAAGAGCACCATGATGACCATTTTAATCGGCTTGAAGGCCCCGGCCAAAGGTAAGGTCTTTTATGGAGAGGTGGATTTCTGGGGAGGCGATCCCCAGACCCGCGACCGGATCATTCGCCGGGCCGGGGTGATGTACCAGGGCGGGGCGCTTTGGAGCTCCATGACCCTGGCCGAGAATATCGCCCTGCCCCTGGAGACCTATACGGATTTAAGCCCGCCCCAGATTCGTAAGGTGGTCCAACTGAAACTGGCGCTGGTGGGGATGGCCGGATTCGAAGAGTTTTATCCTTCGGAGATCAGCGGCGGGATGCAGAAACGGGCCGGTATTGCCCGGGCCATGGCCCTCGATCCGGAAATCCTGTTTTTCGATGAGCCTTCCGCCGGGTTGGATCCGGTGAGCGCCCGCCGCCTCGATGACCTGATCTTGGAACTGCGCGAGAGCCTGGGCACCACCATGGTGGTGGTGACCCATGAGTTGGCCAGTATCTTTGCGATTGGCAGCAATTCCGTATTTCTGGATGTATCCAAACGAACCATGACGGCCATGGGCAACCCGAACAAGCTTTTGGCCGAAACCCAGGATCCCAATTTGCGCCTGTTTTTAACCCGGGGCGAGAAATCTTAACCGATAGGATGGGGACAGATGGCTAAACAAGCAAACAGAATGATGATCGGCGGTTTCGTGATCCTCGCAGTGATAATTATGGCCGCCAGCCTGGTGGTATTCGGTTCGGGCAAATTCTTCCAGAAAACCAACAAATATATTTTGTACTTCGACGGATCTATCATGGGGCTGAGTGTAGGGGCACCGGTGCTGTTCCAGGGCGTTCCGGTGGGGTCGGTAACCAGCATTACTCTCGAAGCCGACCTGGTTAATATGAAGGCACAAATCCCCATCTTCATCGAAATCGATCCGGACCGCTGGAAGATACGATCCGGACAAAGAAATTACCGGAAAGTTGCGGAGAGGCTTATCGAAATGGGCCTTCGGGCCCAGCTGATTACCCAGAGTTTTATTACCGGTCAGTTGGCGATCCTGCTTGATTTTTATCCCACGTCCACTGTCTGTTATGCTCCAGCACAAATAGACAAAAGTTATCAGGACTATGTCGTGATTCCAACCTGCCCGTCCACTGCCCAAAAGCTGGCCGATGCCCTGGCGAAGCTAAATCTTGCGGCACTGGAACAGCATTTGGAATCGGCCGCGGACGGCCTCTCCAAACTCATGAACGACCCGAACCTGGCCCCCAGCATTAGTGCCCTGAAAGATACTCTTCAGGAGGCTCACAAGCTCGTCACCAGGGTAGATCGTCAGGTGGATCCGCTGGCGGACGACGTGAAAAAAACCGCCAAAGATTTCGGCAAGCTGGCAAATAATATTGACAGCCGGGTGGGAGGGGTGGCAACCGGTATTGATAAAACCATGTCCGCTACCAGAGGTTTCATTTCCGAAGACTCACCACTGATTGTCCAATTGGAAAACACCTTGCAGGAGATTTCCGCCATGAGTAGGTCAATTCGGCAGTTAGCCAGTTATCTCGATCAGCATCCCGAGGCCCTGATTCGCGGCAAGGGGAAGCCTGGAGGGAAAGAACAATGAGAGTGAGGCGATTTTCTCGCGGCTTACCGGTCATCCTGGCGATCGCGGCCATCTTTTTGGGCGGCTGCCGAAGCCAATCACCGCTTTTTTACACCTTGAACCCGATTCAGGAAGACCAGATGATTTCAAGGAGTAAAAGCCCCACCCAGAGCGCAATTATCGGCATCGGCCCCGTCAAACTGGCCGATTACCTTGACCAGTCCTTGATTGTCACCCGAACGAGCGACAATCAGGCGGTAAAAGCCGAATTTAATCGATGGGTTGGCTCCTTGAAGGACAACTTCGTGAATGTTCTGGCCGACAATCTTGGTTATCTCCTGGCCACCGAACGGATTTATCTCTATCCCTGGCGCATGTCCGTGCCCATCGACTATCAGGTGGTATTGGATATCGTGCGTTTCGATGGGCGGTTGGGCGACGCCGCCTCGCTGGAGGTGCGCTGGAGCGTCTTCCAGGGCCCCGAAAAAAAGCTGCTCAAAACCAATCGGTCCATTATTCGCGAGCCGGTGGAGGGTGCGGGATACGCCGCTTTGGTAGCGGCCCAGAGCCGGGCGCTGGCCAAGCTCAGCCAGGAGATTGCCGAGACGATTCAAGGAGCCGGGAAGCACTGAACGGGTCAACAGGCCCGGCATGGTTCACTTTGTCAATTTCGTGGCAGGGATGGGGATGCCTTGTTTACCTTTCTATTTGAGGCGTCTGCAAAAGGATTGATTTATTGATCTATAAAAGCAACGGGAGCTTGGGATCGAGGAAGTGGTGACGTTCCCGTTGCCCCCCTCACCCCAGCCCTCTCCCCCCGCTGGGGGTGTTTGGACCGGGGAGAAGGGTAACAAACGTTCGGGTACATAGGTAACACTTTTTGGGTTGATGGGGCTAACAAAAAGCG
>Ga0326727_10007621_pt1 | contig 28405 bp, 23 predicted proteins | sample MB2enrmetagenome_FD_207643 | JGI IMG/M metagenome (GOLD analysis project Ga0326727, IMG submission 207643) | Lab enriched peat soil microbial communities from McLean, Ithaca, NY, United States - MB29MY | ecosystem: Environmental > Terrestrial > Soil > Wetlands > Peat | place: USA: New York... | reverse complement strand
ACGGGTACGGTCACACCTCCTACGTCTTCAGCGACTGCGTCCAGGGCGCGGTCAACGCCTACCTGGTCGGCCTCACCGTCCCGGCCGCGGGTACGACCTGCGCCAGCTGACCGGACACGCAGGCCGGTTTGGACCCACGCCCGGGCCCCAAGATCATTGCGCCTCCGGGGAGGGGGTGATATGATCATCTGCGTCTAACGACGCGGACAGCGTCTGGAGAGCGCGGTCCGCCGTCACCGGAGAGGTGCGGGGGAGGCAGCTCTCGCTTTTGGGGTACGAGCCCGCCTAGGGGAGACCGAATGCCACGTTGGCACACCGCCAACCGCGAAGCCCAGGACGTGCTGGCCACGGCACTCCCGCAGATGGCGCTCGAGCAGCCGCTGACCGCGCTCTCCGCCATGCAGCTCAGCAATCGCCTGCTCGGCACCCGCCCGACCGACAAGGAGATCGCGAAGGACGACACGGTCGAGACCAGCTACCACGTGCTGCGCCGGATGGTCCATGCCCGGCTGGTCGAGGACACCGCCTACCTGGCCGAGACCAACGACCAGGCGGTGCGCGAGCGGCTCGCCGAGCTGATCAACGAGATCAGCACCGGGCTGGGACAGCCACTCGGGCTCGAAGAGGGCATGGAGACGGTCACCCGGATCCACCACGAGCTGCTCGGCTTCGGCCCCATTGAACGGCTGCTCGCCGACCCCAGCATCACCGAGATCATGGTCAACGGACCCCACGAGATCTGGATCGAGCGCGGTGGCCGCCTGGCGCTCACCCCGTACCGCTTCGAGACCACCGACCAGCTGATGCAGGTCATCGACCGCATGGTCAGCCGGGTCGGCCGGCGCATCGACGAGAGCTCGCCGATGGTGGACGCCCGGCTGGAGGACGGCTCCCGCATCCACGTCGTGATCCCGCCGGTCTCCCTCAAGGGGCCGACGCTCACCGTGCGGCGCTTCACCGAGACCGGCCTCGAGGTCGACGACCTGATCGAGCACGGCACCGCGTCCGCGGACATGATGGCCTTCCTGCGGGCCGCCGTCCGGGCCCGGCTCAACATCCTGGTGAGCGGGGGCACCGGGGCCGGCAAGACCACCACCCTCAACGTCATCTCCAGCTTCATCCCCGACGACGAGCGGATCGTGACCATCGAGGACGCCGCCGAGCTGAAGCTGCGCCAGCGCCATGTGCTGAGCCTGGAGACGCGGCCCGCCAACGTCGAGGGCCGCGGTCAGATCGTGGTGCGCGACCTGGTCATCAGCTCGCTGCGCATGCGTCCCGACCGGCTGGTCGTCGGCGAGTGCCGGGGCGGTGAGGCCCTCGACATGCTGCAGGCGATGTCGACCGGCCACGACGGCTCGCTGACCACCCTCCACGCCAGCTCCCCCCGCGAGGCGATCTCCCGCCTCGAGACCATGGTGCTGATGGCGGGCACCGAGCTGCCCACCGCCGCCGTCCGCGGTCAGATCGGCTCCGCCATCGACCTCATCGTCCAGCAGGGCCGGCTCCGCGACGGCAGCCGCCGCATCCTCAGCATCTCCGAGATCTTCGGCGTGGAGAGCGGCGAGGTGCAGCTCCAGGAGCTGTTCCGTTACGAGCAGACCGGGGTGGACGCCGAGGGTCGGGTGATCGGCCAGCACGTGGCCTGCGGCCGGGTGCCGCGCCGCACCGCGGACATCCTCGCCTCCGGAGAGAACCTCGACATGCACATGTTCGTCGCCCCCGACCGCCCCTCCGGGCCCGACCATCCCCGCCGCCGGCTCGCCGACTGGGTGCCCGACACGGTGATGGCCCCGCTGCCCCTGGCGGACCGCCGGCGCCGGTCGGACTGGCTCCCCGAGGACGCGCCGCGAATGTCGCTCGCACCGCCGCGCAAGCGCAAGGCGAGCTGAGCCGGAGCCGAGCTCAGAGCGGCGGCTGGAGCAGGCCGAAGACCGCCCCCTGGGGGTCGCGCAGGACCGCCCAGGTGCCCACCCCGGGGGTGCTCTGCGGTCCCATCATCAGCTCGGCACCCGCCTCCCGAGCCCTGGCCGCGTCCACGGCAACATCGGCGCTCTGGAAGGAGACGGTCCACGCCGGCGCCATCGAGGCGTCGGGCAGCGCGAACATCCCGGCCACCTCCCTGCCGGCGCTCACCAGCAGGTGGTACCCGAACTCCCCGCCCCAGTGCTTCTCGGTGACCCCGGGCAGGATCGCCGGGTAGAAGGCCCGGGCTCCGGCCAGGTCGCTGGTGGCGAGCTCCGCCCAGGCGAAGGCCCCCGGCACATGGGTCACCCCAAAGCCGCGAACCTGCCGCTCCTGGCTGAGCCCGAAGCGGGCACCGGCGGGGTCGGCGAACACCCCCATCCGGACGGCGACCAGGACGTCCATGGGGCCGAAGAGGACGGCGCCGCCGCGGGCGGCAACGCGGGCCGCCGCCTCGTCCACGTCGTCGACGGCGAAGTGAAGGGTCCATGCGGGGGGCGCACCCGCCTGCATCACGGGCCCGACGCCGCACACCGTCGCACCGCCGAGGCGAGGCATGCGGTAGCCGCCGACCTCGGGTGGCCCCTCGGGCCCGGGGTCCCATTCGAAGAGACCGCAGTAGAAGTCCAGGGCCGCGACGACGTCGGGGACCTGGAGATCCGCCCAGTTGGGCGTTCCCTGCGGGTGCCCGCCCCCGCCGCTGGCCGTCGTGCCGCTCTCGATCGTCATCGCCAGCCCTCCGCCCCGGTTGTCCCCGTCCGATCTCAGGTTACCCGGCCGTCCCGCCGGCGGGGACGCCCGGGGCCTCCTCCACCGGCGCGGGCCGGTCGGCACGCGCAGGGCGCAGGTCGCGCAGCCGCGCCCGGACCCGGATCTGGCCCTGCCAGCTGTCCCGCTCCAGCGTGAAGCAGGCGTCGACCCGCCGCCCCCGGGGGAGGTGCCCGGCCAGGCCGGGCTTGCCGAAGGCGATCGCCTCGACCAGGCCCGGCCCGCCGTCGCGCAGCACCACCTTGACGTGCTGCCCCTCGCCGCCGAAGGCCCGGACGCTCACCACCTCGCAGTCGCGCACGGCGAGCAGCGGCGTGGGGTTGCCGATTCCGCACGGCTCGACGGCCTCCAGCTGATCGCAGAGCTGAAGGGTGGCGTCGGCGCAGCGGATGGTGCCGTCCACATGGAAGATGCGCTGGCGCGGACGATCCCCGGCCTGCTGCGCACAGGCCTCGCAGGCGAGCTCGCGGAAGCGGTCGAAGTCCTCCGCCCGAAGGCTGAATCCCGCGGCCGCGGCATGGCCGCCGTAGCGGAGCAGGGTGGGGGCAGCGCGGTCGAGGGCGCGGACGATGTGGACGCCGGGCACGGAGCGCCCCGACCCCTTGGCCTCCTGGGGGTCGAGGCAGACCACGAAGGCGGGGACCGCGTAGCGCTCCATCAGCTTCCCGGCCACCAGCCCCACGATCCCCATCGGCCAGCCCGGGTCGCCGAGGACGATCGCGGGCGCGTCCTCGGGAATCTCGGCGACCCGCTCCTCGGCCTGGCGGAGGGCGGAGACGACCGCCGCCTGCCGGCTCCGGTTCTGCTCGTCGAGCCGGCGGGCCAGGTCGCGACACTCCTCGGGGTCGTCGCTGAGGCAGAGGTCGAGGGCCAGCCGGGCGTCCTCCATCCTGCCGGCGGCGTTGATCCGCGGGGCGAGGCCGAAGGCGATGTCGGCGGCGGTGAGCGGGGCGGCGACGTCGGCGGCGTGGGCCAGGGCGGAGAGACCGGTCAGCTCCAGCATCGGCCCCAGGCCGCGGCGCACGATCGTCCGGTTCTCCCCCCGCAGCGGCATCATGTCGGCGATCGTGCCCAGCGCGGCCAGCCCGAGGTAGGCCTCCGCCTGACCGGCGGGGACGATCCCCTCGGCCTCCAGGGCGCAGAGGAGCTTCCAGGCGACGCCGGCCCCGGCCAGGCCGTCGAAGCCGTACGAGCAGGCGGGCTGCTTGGGGTTGATCAGGGCGTCCGCGGGGGCGAGCTGGGCCGGGCCGCCGTCGGGGGCGAGCGGCAGGTGATGGTCGGTCACCACCAGGGCCATCCCCGCGGGCCGGTGGGCGGCCACCTCGACCGAGCTGGTGCCGCAGTCGACGGTGACCACGCAGCGGACCCCCTGGGCGGCCAGCTCCTCGAGGGCCGCGGCGTGGAGCCCGTACCCCTCGGTCATCCGGTTGGGGATGTAGGGGACGACGTCGGCACCCCCGGCCCGGAGCGCCCGGGTCAGCATGGCGCAGGCGGTCACCCCGTCGGCGTCGTAGTCGCCGTAGACCGCGATGCGCCGGCCCTCGCCGACGGCAACGCCCAGGGTGACGACGGCGTCCGCCATCCCCTCCAGGCCGAAGGGATCGAGCAGCTCCATGCCTCCGGAGAGGAAGGCGGCGGCCTCCGCGCCGTCCAGACCTCGACCCGCCAGGACGCGGCCGAGCACGGGCGAATGCCCGGGAATCGGGAGGGCTTCGCTGATCTCCCAGCGGCGGGGTGCGGGCTTCACGGGCTCGAGGCGTGACGCACGGATGTTCGATTCAGTCTAGCCGTCCCCGGAGGGTGTGGCAAGCGCGGGCGCGGCTCAGCGCGAGGTTCCCGCCATCAGCTGGCGGAGCACCATGGGAAGGATGCCGCCGTTGCGGTAGTAGTCGAGGTCGGTCTCCGAGTCGAGGCGGACGGTCGTCTCGAAGCGCACCTCGCCGCCGTCCTCGCGCCGGGCCACGACAGGGAGCGTGCCCCCGGGTCGCACCCCGGCGATGCCGCGAATGGTGAAGCTCTCCCGGCCGTCCAGCCCCAGCGTCCCGGCACTCTCCCCATGGGGGAACTGGAGCGGGAGGATGCCCATGCCCACCAGGTTGCTGCGGTGGATCCTCTCGAACGACTGGGCGATGACCGCCCGCACCCCCTGGAGCGCCGGTCCCTTGGCAGCCCAGTCACGGGAGGAGCCCGACCCGTACTCCCTGCCGGCGATGACGATGAGCGGCGTCGCCTCCACGGCATAGCGCACCGCCGCGTCGTAGATGGTCATCACCTCACCGGAGCCGAGGTGGGTGGTGAAGCCGCCCTCCCTCCCGTCCGCCAGCCGGTTGCGGAGCCGGATGTTGGCGAAGGTGCCCCGGACCATCACCTCGTGATTGCCCCGCCGGGCGCCGTAGGTGTTGAAGTCGCGGAGCTCGACACCGTGGTCGCGCAGGTAGCTGGCCGCGGGCGAGGCGGGCGCGATGCTCCCTGCCGGAGAGATGTGGTCGGTGGTGATGGAATCGCCGAGATAGGCGAGCACCCGGGCACCCTCGAGATCGGCGATCGGCCGCGGCGAGGGGTCCATGTCGCTGAAGAAGCCGGGCTCGCGCACGTAGGTCGAACCCGGGTCCCACTCGAACATCGCACCTGATGGCGACGGCAGCCCCTTCCAGCTCTCGTCGCCCTCGAAGATGCGCGAATACTCGCGGTGGAAGAGATCCCTGCCCACACCGCGCGCGACCGCCCCGGTGATCTCCTCGGCACTCGGCCAGATCTCGTGCAGGAACACCGGCCGGCCGTCGGAACCGGTCCCGACGGGTTCGGTGGTCAGGTCGATGTCGACCGTGCCGGCGAGGGCGAAGGCGACCACGAGCGGTGGCGAGGCGAGGTAGGAGGCGCGCACCTGGGGGTGGATCCGTCCCTCGAAGTTGCGGTTGCCGCTCAGCACCGCGCAGACGACGAGCTCGCGGCTCTCCACCTCCGATGCGACCTCGGCGGGAAGCGGCCCGCTGTTGCCGATGCAGGTGGTGCAGCCGTAGCCGACCAGGTCGAAGCCGAGGCCGGCCAGGGGCTGGAGCAGCCCGGCCCGCTCCAGGTAATCGGTCACCACCCGGGACCCGGGGGCCAGGCTGGTCTTGACGTATGACGGGGGCCGGAGCCCCCGCTCGGCGGCCTTGGCGGCGAGCAGACCGGCGGCCACCATCACCGAGGGGTTCGAGGTGTTGGTGCAGGAGGTGATGGCGGCGATGACCACCGCACCCCTGCCCAGCTCGCGCGTCGGGGAGTCGGCGTTCACGGGGCCGGCGGCGCCGGTGCCGCCGTCCGTCGCGGCCCCGTAGACAGCCTCGAACGACTGGCGCACCTCGCTGAGGGAGAACCGGTCCTGGGGCCGGCGCGGCCCCGCCACCGACGGCACCACGGCGGACAGGTCGAAATCGAGCAGCTCGCTGAAGACCGGGGTCTCTGAGTGATCCGTGCGGAACAGCCCCTGCTCCCTGCAGTAGCGCTCCACGAGCTCGACGTGGGCGGGGTCGCGACCGGTGTCGCGCAGATAGCGGAGGGTCTGGTCGTCGACCGGGAAGAGCGAGGCGGTGGCACCGAACTCGGGGGACATGTTGGAGAGGGTCGCCCGGTCGGGCACCGACATGGAGGAGAGGCCGCTGCCGCAGAACTCCACGAACTTGTTGACCACGCCGTGGTCGCGGAGCATCTCGGTGAGGGTGAGGACGAGGTCGGTGGCGGTGGTGCCGGCAGGGAGCGCGTTGTGGAAGCGCACCCCGACGACCACGGGGGTGAGCAGGAAGAGCGGCTGGCCGAGCATGCAGGCCTCAGCCTCGATGCCACCGACACCCCAGCCGAGCACGCCCAGCCCATTGACCATGGGGGTGTGCGAGTCGGTGCCGACCACGGTGTCCGGGAAGGCCGTCCGCACCCCATCCAGCTCGCGGACCGTCACCGTGTCGGCGAGGTACTCGAGGTTGACCTGGTGGACGATGCCCATCCCCGGGGGCACCACCCGGAAGCCGTGGAACGCCTGCTGGGCCCAGCGCAGGAGGGTGTAGCGCTCGTGGTTGCGCTCGTACTCGCGCTCGATGTTGCGTCCGTAGGCGGCGGCGCTGCCGTAGGCGTCGACCTGGACCGAATGGTCGACGACCAGGTCGACCGGGACCAGCGGGTCGATCCGGCTGGGGTCGCCGCCCGAGCGCTCGACGGCACTGCGCATGGCGGCCAGGTCGACCACGGCGGGGACGCCCGTGAAGTCCTGGAGCAGCACCCGGGCGGGGACGAAGGCGCGCTCGTGCTCGTGCGCGGGAGGCCGGCCGTCCCAGCCGGCGAGCGCGACCACGTCGTCGTCGGTGACGAACCGGTCGCCGGCGTGCCGGAGCAGGTTCTCGAGGAGGATCTTCACCGTCATCGGGAGCCGGGAGACGTCACCGACGCCACGCCGGGCGAGCGCCTCGAGCCGGAAGTAGCCCGGTCCTTCGGGAAGGCGGGCGAGGGCCCCGAAGCGATCCTCCGCCATGGTCAACTCACCTCCACGCCGCCGCTGCCCGCGAGGACCCATGGTGCCACTCCGGCCGGGTCTCCCCGGCGGGAGCCGGGGAGCGGTGGAGATGATTATATAGGCTAACTATCGACCTCGGGTGCCACGACCTGTTCGGATGGAAGGTTGCCGGGGCCGCCGCCGGCGGAGGCCGGCCCCAGCTCAGCCGGCCAGCGGGATCCCGGCGGCGATGAGCACGTATTGGTTGGCCCAGATGCCACCGTGGTTGACGTTGGGCGTGTACCAGTCGGTGAAGTCGTCCCAGCTCATCTCCTGGCTGGCGCTGGTGCCCGCCGGAGGGCCGCTGGCCACGCCGTAGGCGAGGGGGTCGTCGACGGTCACGGCGACCGGCGGCGCGTCGTCACCGCCCGGACCGAGGGTCACTCCGGTGACGAGCACGTAGTGGACGCCACCACCCACCATGACGATCACCGGCTGCTGGAGGACATCCAGGCTGTAGGAGATGACGACACCCGCGGCGTCGACGGTGGGCTGCGGCTCGTCACCGATGTCCTCCCACCCGCTGAAGTGGTCGAGGGTGACGGCGACGGCGTAGGGCGAGGCGTTCCACTGCGACAGCGTGTAGCCGTCGTTGTTGGCGAGCTCGTAGTTCCAGAACCGCTCCTGGATCCCGTAGTCGTCGAGCCCGGCCATGCCGACCCCGTCGGCCTGGAGCCACATCTCGATGTCCGCCGGGTCACACCAGTCACCGGTCTGCTGCGAGTGGTAGCTGATGGGGAGCTGGACCTGGGTGAGCTGCACGGACGCCGGCTGGGCGAGCGCGGGGATGGGGACCGGCGTCAACGCCGGGTCAGGGGCGAGGGGGAGGGTCCGCGCCGCGGCGGCGAGAGCCCGATCCGGGTGCGACCGCACGCCCGCCTCCCGGCCGGCGGTGGGAGACGACGCCCCCGCGCTCCAGGGCGCCACCACGGCGATCGCCACTCCGGCGATCGCGGCGGCCGATGCCAGCCCGAGCCTGATGCCGGTGCGGCGGTTCATGGCAAGACATTACCGGTCGAATCTTTCGGCGACATGAGGATTCGGTGAAAACCGTATGAGATATCGCTGAGAGCGTACGCGCTCGGTACCGCCCCGGCCGGCGGACCTGATGTCGCCGACCTGAAATCTCAGGTGGGATATCAGGGATGGGCGCGGATGTTCGGGCCGTCCCGCCCGTGCAACCTAGGCCGCCGCGGTGGCGCAGAAGGCCTCGTAGGCGGCCTTGAGCGCGGGGTAGCGCAGGAAGATGATGTGCGCGTACTCCTGGGTCAACGGCCACGGCGGCCGCAGCAGGTGCATCCCCACTTCGGCGGGAAGCCTGTCCGCCTTGCGCCAGTTGCAGCGTTTGCACGCGAGCACGACGTTCTCCCAGCTGTCCGGGGCACCGCCCCTCGAGACCGGGATCACGTGATCGACGGTGAGCTCAGCGGGGACGGCGACGATGCCGCAGTACTGGCAGGTGTTGTCGTCGCGGAGCAACAGATTGCGTCGATTGGGGCGAAGTACCCGGCGCGGGACGTGGATGTTGCGGAGCAGCCGGACGATGACCACGTCCTCGGGGATGCGGCGATCCTGGAGGGCTGCGGCGGCCCTCACCTCGGCGTCGGTGTCGAGGAAGGCAACCCGCTCCTTGCTCAGCAGCACGACCAGCCTGCGGTGGCTGATCACGTTCAGCGGCTGTAGTGAGGCATTGAGGAGCAGAACAGCCATGGCGGAAATTCTATGGCCTCCGCGCGAGGGAGCGGTGGCGGTCCGGCCCCGCCGTCACGAGGTCTCCGCGCCGGCAGCGGCGGGAGGCAGATCCTGGTCGCCCACGAGCACGCCGGCGAAGAGGTCACCGACGCCGGCGAGCCGCTTCCCGATGGTGTCCATCGTCCAGCCGTCGGGGCGGAGGCCGGGATCGTCGAGCTCCTCCCAGGCCAGCGGGGTGGAGACCGGCGCCCCGGGCAGGGGGCGGAGCGAGTAGGGCGCGGCCAGGGTCTTGTTGATGATGTTCTGGGTGTAGTCGATCCTGATCCGCCCGGCCCTCCGGCTCACCGCCCATTCCCAGGTGATCCGGTCCGGCTCCACCCGCCCGATCGCCCGGGCGACCTCCTCCACCCAGGCGCGCACCTGCGCGTAGTCAGGACCCCGGCGCAGGGGCACGTAGATCTGCAGACCGGTTTGGCCGCTCGTCTTGAGCAGCCCGCGGAGCCCGAGGTGATCGAGGGCGGCCTTGACCAGGCGGGCGATGTCACGCACGTCGCCAAAGCTGGCTGGCTCGAAGGGGTCCAGGTCGAAGACCGCCCAGTCGGGACGGTCCGGGGCATCGATGCGCGAGTGCCAGGGATGGAGGTCGACCACCCCCGCGTTGGCCAGCCAGCCGAGAGTGGCCGGCTCCCGCACCACGATCCACCGCTTGCTGCCCGTCTCTCCCTCGAACAGCCACGAGTCGATCCACTCCGGAGCGTGGCTGGGCTTGTCCTTGCGCCAGAAGGAATGGCCGGTGACGCCGTCGGGGAAGACCTGGGTCGAGAGCGGCCGGTCGCGAAGGTAGGGGATGAGGTACGGCGACATCCTCACGTAGTAGTCGATCATCCGGCGCTTGGTGATGAGCGGGGCCGGCCAGATCGGCTTGTCGAGGTTGGTGAGCCGGAGCCGCCGCGACCCGATCTGCCACCAGTCGTCGGGGCGCAGCCGGGGGAGGTTCTCGAGCGCCTCCACCACCTCGGCTGCCAGCTCGTACCGGGTGCCCGCCGCGGGGGGAGGGGCGGTGTCCGCGCTGGACCGGGTGACCAGCTCGGAGACCCCGGCCACCTCCTCGCGGACGCAGTCCTCGGGCCCCAGGTCGTTGCGCAGGGCGAGGAAGGCCGGGTGACGCAGGACGCCGGCCCGGGTCCAGCCCGCGTGGCGCACCTCGCAGACGAGCCGGGGCTCCACCCAGGTCACCGGCTCGGCGGGGCTCGGAGGCGCGGCGAGCGCCGGGGTGGAGCGGCGGAGCGGCTCCATGCGGCGGAGAAGGTCGGCGATGGTTGCCTCCCCCAGCCCGGTCCCGACCTGGCCGCAGTGCACCCACCCGGAGGCGCCGTGGAGCGCCAGCACCAGCGCGCCCAGCCTGCCCCTGCGGCCTCGCCCGGTCGTCCAGCCCACGATGGCGCAGGTCTGGGTGCGCCACGCCTTCACCTTGATCCAGTCGGAGCTCCGCCGCCCCGGCTGGTAGCGGGAGTCGGCGCGTTTGGCGATCATCCCCTCCAGGCCCCGCTCCCGCACCGCGGTGAAGAAGGCCTCGCCGTCGGTCTCCACGTGGTCGGCGTAGAGCACCGGCCCGGCGGGGCCGATCAGCTCCCGGAGCGTCTTCTTGCGGATCCGCAGCTCGGTGCCGGTGAGATCGCGGCCGTCGAGGGAGAGGAGATCGAAGACGACGAACGTCACGGGATCGCGCTCCGCGGCGCGGCGGGCCTCCCCCGGATCCTCGATGTTGACCCGCGACTGGAGACGCTCGAAGTCAGGGTGGCCCTGGGCGTCGAGGATCACGATCTCACTGTCGAGCACGGCGCTCGTCGACCGGAGCTGAGCGGGGATGCCGGCTGCCTCCGGGTACCGCGCGGTCTCGTCTCGACCGTGGCGCCCGACCACCTGGACCCGTGGCCCGTCGACCGCCACGATCGCCCGGATGCCGTCGTACTTCAGCTCGAAGAGCCACCCGGCACGCGAGAAGGGGGCGTCACCGGCCACCGCCAGCATCGGGGCGGGCAGCGGAGCGGCGGCGCGCTCGGCCTCATTCGACGGGACGGCCCGGCCAGTGCGGCGCGCCTGACGTGGATCGCCGCCCCCGGCGGCGGCGATCTCCTCGAGGGTGCGTCCGCTCTTGACCGAGCCGTCGTGGGCCGCGGCGTCGTCGCCGGCCACCGCCCACTCGTCACGCTTCTTGATGAGCAGGAAGTTGTGCTCCTCCTCGCCGCCGGGGGCCGGCCTGCTGATCCTCACCAGGGCGAACTCGCCGCGGAGCTTCTCCCCCCCCAGCCGGAACTTGATGTCCCCTCTCCCGATCTGGCCGTCGGGGTCGGCGGCGGACTCCCGGGTCCACTCGAAGGTGCCGGCGTCCCACAGCTCCACCGTGCCCATGCCGTACCCGGAGGGGATGACGCCCTCGAAATCACCGTAGTCCAGGGGGTGGTCCTCGGTCTGGACCGCGAGGCGCCGGCTGGCCGGGTCGAGCGACGGGCCCCGGGGCACGGCCCAGGAGAGCAGGACACCCGCGTGCTCGAGCCGGAGGTCGTAGTGCAACCGCGTCGCCCGGTGCATCTGGACACAGAAGCGGCGGCCCTCGGGCAGGCGGTCCCAGATGCCGCCGTCCGCGCCGCGCCGTCCCGAAGCATCACCGGTCGGCTCCGGGGTGCGCGTGAAGTCGCGCTTGCGCCGGTACTCGTCGAGGGCCACCGCCCTAGTGTCCTGGAAGCCGGGCCGGCTGGCCAGCCCGGGGGGCCCGTGAGGGCCGAGAGCGGCCTGTGCGCTGGTAGAATTGAATTCGCATTCCACGTCAAACCGGCCGCCGTCCATGCCCAAGCCGCAGCACCTCCGGCAGGTTGCTGGCTTCGCTCCGCGATCGGCTTGACGTGGCCGCAGGCCATTCCGCTGAGGAACCCCATCTGACTCAGACCACCCCCTCGATAGCCCGCGAGTTCCCCGACGGCGAGGAGCCCGCATCGATGAGCAGCAAGCGCGGGAAGGGCGGGGACTCCTACTCCGCGGCCCAGCTGGAAGCGCTCAAGGGGCTCGAACCGGTCCGGCGCCGCCCGGGCATGTACATCGGCTCGACCGACCTGCGCGGGCTCCACCATCTCATCAACGAGATCGTCGACAACTCCATCGACGAGGCCATGGCCGGGTACTGCGACACCATCGTGGTCACCCTGCATCGGGACGGCTCCGTGTCCGTGGTGGACAACGGCCGGGGCATCCCGGTCGACATGCATCCCACCGAGAAGAAGGTCGGCCTCGAGATGGTGCTGACCGAGCTCCACGCCGGCGGCAAGTTCGGCGGGGGCGGCTACAAGATCGCGGGTGGCCTGCACGGGGTCGGCGCCTCGGTGGTCAACGCCCTCAGCGAGCGGCTGGTCGCCGAGGTCCACAAGGACGGCAGCACCTACCGCCAGAGCTACCGGCGGGGCCATCCCGAGGGACCGATGGAGAAGGTCGGCCGCACCCCGCTGCGCGGCACCTCGATCCAGTGGTGGCCCGACCCGCAGGTGTTCCCCGACCGCACCCACGACTGGGAGACGGTCGCCGACCGGCTCCGCGAGCTCGCCTTCCTGACCAAGGGGGTCAGCCTGACGCTCGACGACGAGCAGCGGGGGTTCCGCTACACGTTCTACTTCGAGGGTGGCATCCGCGCCTTCGTCGCCTACCTCAACGCCAACCGCAACGTCGTCAACCCACGACCGATGTACGTGGAGCGCGAGATCGAGGGCAACATCGTCGAGATCGCCGTCCAGTACCAGAACAGCGCCTTCACCGAGCACGTGCTGGCCTACGCCAACAACATCAACACCGAGGAGGGCGGGTCCCACCTCACCGGCTTCCGCTCGGCGCTCACCGCCACCCTCAACAAGTACGCGCGCAAGGCCGGGATCCTCAAGGAGCAGGACCCCAACCTGAGTGGCGACGACGTTCGCGACGGGCTGACCGCGGTGATCAGCGTCAAGCTCCAGGACCCCCAGTTCGAGGGCCAGACCAAGACCAAGCTGGGCAACAGCGAGGTGGCCGGCCAGGTGTCGACGGTGTTGAGCGATGCCCTGATGCAGTACCTGGAGGAGAACCCGGCCGACGCCAAGCGGATCGTGGAGCAGTCGCTCACCGCCGCCCGTGCCCGCCAGGCGGCGGCGCGCGCCCGCGAGCTGGTGCAGCGCAAGTCGCTCCTCGAGTCGGCAACCCTCCCGGGCAAGCTGGCCGACTGCAGCGAGCGCGATCCCGAGCACTGCGAGCTGTTCATCGTCGAGGGCGACAGCGCGGGCGGTTCGGCCAAGCAGGGCCGTGAGCGCCGCAACCAGGCCATCCTCCCGCTGCGCGGCAAGATCCTCAACGTGGAGAAGGCGCGCGCCGACAAGATCCTGGGCAACGAGGAGATCAAGAACCTGATCACCGCCCTGGGCGCCGGCTTCGGCGACACCATGAACATCGCCAAGCTCCGCTATCACCGGATCGTGCTCATGGCCGATGCCGACGTCGACGGCTCGCACATCCGCACCCTGCTGCTCACCTTCTTCTGGCGCCACCTCCAGCCGGTCATCGAGGGTGGCTACCTGTACCTGGCTCAGCCGCCTCTGTACAAGCTCAAGAAGGGCAGCGGCAAGCAGGAGCGGATCGAGTACGCGTACAGCGACCCTGAGCGCGATGCCCGCTTCAAGGAGATGGGCGGGGGCAAGATCGACGTGCAGCGGTACAAGGGATTGGGCGAGATGAATCCCGAGGAGCTCTGGGAGACGACCATGGACCCGGCCAAGCGCGTCCTGCTCCAGGTCGAGGTCGAGGACGCGCTCAAGGCGGACGAGATCTTCGACCGCCTGATGGGCTCCGATGTCGAGCCGCGGCGCCGGTTCATCCAGACCCACGCCCGGTCGGTCCGCAACCTGGACGTCTGATGAAGGAGACCGGCATCCCGGCTGCGGCCGGTCCCGCGGCGGGTCCGGTGACCGTGGCCGTCGACGCCATGAGCGGCGAGAACGACCCCCAGGCGGCGGTCGCCGGGGCGCTGGCGGCGGCTCTCGCCGAACCGATGCGCGTGCTCCTGGTCGGCGACCCGGTCCGCCTGCAGGCGGCGTCCGACGACTGGAGGCGGGCCCGCCCCGACCGTGACCAGGGTGCCGACGAGCTGCTGCGGAGCCGCGTCGAGATCGTCCCCGCGGCGTCGGTGATCGGGATGGACGAGCACCCCGCCCAGGCGGTCCGCTCCCGGCGTGACGCCAGCGTCGTCGTCGCCACCCGCCTGGTCGCCGACGGCCGGGCCCAGGCGGCGGTCTCTGCCGGCAACAGCGGCGCCACCCTGGCCGCCGCCCTGCTCACGGTCGGTCGCATCCGCGGGGTGGCCCGACCCGCCATCGGCGCGGCCCTGCCCACCCCCACCGGCTCCTCCTTCCTGCTCGACGTCGGGGCCAACGTCGACTGCAAGCCGCTCTGGCTGCTCCAGTTCGGGATCATGGGCGACATCTATGCGCGCCTCATGATGGGTGTGGCCAATCCCGCGGTGGGTCTGCTCAGCAACGGGGAGGAGGCCGAGAAGGGCTCGGAGCTGATCCAGGAGGCGCACGGGCTGCTGGCGGCAGCGCGGCTTCGCTTCTTCGGCAACGTCGAGGGCAGCGACCTTCTGAGCGGTGAGTGCGACGTCATCGTGACCGACGGCTTCACCGGCAACGTGGCCCTCAAGACGGCGGAGGGCGTCGCCGAGTTCCTCTTCGGGGCGATCTCGCGCGAGGCCCGCGGCTCGCTCACCGGCAAGCTCGGAGGCGCCCTGCTCAAGCCCCGCCTCCGTCCCCTGCGCGACCGGGTCGACTACCGCAAGGTCGGGGGAGCGCTCCTGCTCGGCGTCGCCGGCGAGGTGGTCATCGCCCACGGGCGCAGCGACGCCGAGGCGATGGGCAACGCGGTCCGGTCGGCCGCGCTCGCCGCCCGCCAGGAGGTGAGCGCGCGCATCGGCGCGGCGCTGGCCTCGCGCTCCGCCGATCCGCTCCCCACCGGCGCGCCCGCCCAGCCCGGCGAGGAGGTCCTGCCGTGAGCGTGTTCCATCCCGGGGACATCCGGCCCATCGACCTCGAGCAGGAGATGCGTCAGAGCTACATGGACTACGCCATGAGCGTCATCGTCAGCCGGGCTCTGCCCGACGTGCGCGATGGCCTCAAGCCGGTGCAGCGCCGGATCCTCTTCGCCATGCTCCAGGAGGGCATCACCGCCGGCTCCAAGACCAAGAAGTCGGCATCGATCGTCGGTGAGGTGATGAAGAACTATCACCCCCACGGCGACCAGGCCATCTACGACACCCTGGCACGGCTGGTCCAGCCCTGGGTGATGCGCTATCCGCTGATCGTCGGGCAGGGCAACTTCGGCTCGGTCGACGGCGACCCTCCGGCCGCTCAGCGCTACACCGAGGCCAGGATGTCAGCGGTGGCGATGACCCTGGTCGAGGACATCGACAAGGACACGGTCGACATGATCGAGACCTACCTTGCCGACCCCTCCATCCTCCAGCCCAGCGTGCTTCCCGCGCTGCTTCCCAACCTGCTGGTCAACGGCGCCAGCGGCATCGCGGTCGGCATGGCCACCAACATCCCTCCCCACAACCTGGGCGAGGTGTGCGAGGCGCTGGTGCGGCTGATCGACAACCCGGAGATCAGCACCGAGGACCTGGTCCGCATCATTCCCGGTCCGGACTTCCCGACCGGCGGCATGATCTACGCCCGCGACATCTCCCAGGTGTACGCCACCGGGCACGGCCGGGTGGTGATGCGCGCCCAGGTCGAGTTCGAGGAGTCGCGGAGCGGGCGCGAGCAGATCATCGTCCGCGAGCTGCCCTACCAGGTCAACAAGGCGCGCCTGCTGGCCAGCATCGCCGAGCTGGTCAACGACAAGAAGATCGAGGGGGTCGCCGACCTCCGCGACGAGTCGGGACGCGCCGAGAGCACCCGGATCGTGATCGAGCTGAAGCCGAGCGCGCGACCCCACACCGTGCTCAACAACCTCTACAAGCACACCCAGCTTCAGTACACCTTCGGCGCCCTGATGCTGGCCCTGGTGGACGGCCGGCCCCAGGTCCTCGGCCTCAAGGCGATCCTGCAGCACTTCGTCGACTTCCGCCGCCAGGTGGTGGTCCGGCGGACCCGCTTCCTGCTGGCCCGGGCACGGGAGCGCGCCCACATCCTGGAGGGGCTGCTCAAGTGCCTCGACCACCTCGACGAGGTGATCGCGCTGATCCGGGCCGCCCAGGACGAGCGCGCCGCCCAGACGGCGCTGGAACAGCGCTTCGAGCTGAGTGACCGGCAGTCGAAGGCGATCGTCGACCTCCGGCTGGGCCGGCTCACCCGGCTCGAAGCGGGCAAGAGGACCTCCTCGGCAACTCCCGCCTGGTGGACCAGCTGATCAAGGACGAGCTGGCGGACCTGCGCAAGCGCTACGCGGACCCCCGCCGCACCGAGATCCGCTACGGCGAGATCGACATGAACGACGAGGACCTGATCCCCAAGGAGCAGGTCTTCGTGACCCTCACCCACCGGGGCTACATCAAGCGGATCCCGCTGGACAGCTATCGGGCCCAGCACCGCGGCGGCCGCGGGGTGGTGGGTGCCAAGCGCTCCACCGAGCAGGACTACGTCGAGCACTCCACCACCGCCTCGACGCACAGCGACATGCTCTTCTTCACCAACCGGGGGCGGGTCTTCCGGCTGCGCACCCACGAGATCCCGGATGTCAAGCGCCAGGCCAAGGGGCTCCCCGTCATCAACCTCATCGAGATCGACCAGGGGGAGCGGATCACCGCCCTGATCGCGGTGGACGGCTTCTCCGATGAGCAGTACCTGGTCATGGTCACGCGCCTCGGCCAGATCAAGAAGACCCCGTCGGCCGCCTACTCCGCGGTGCGGCGCAACGGCCTCATCGCCATCAACCTCCAGGAGGGTGACGAGCTGGACTGGGTGAGGATCTCGACCGGCGGCGATCAGCTGCTGGTGGTCAGCCGCCAGGGCAAGGGCACCCGCTTCTCGGAGAAGGAGGTCCGGCCCATGGGCCGGGACACCATGGGGGTGGGGGCGATCCGTCTCCGCCCCGGGGACGAGGTCGCCGGCTTCGACATCGTCAACCCCCGCGGCTACGTCCTGGTGGTCACCCAGCTGGGCTACGGCAAGCTCACCCCGATGTCCGACTACCCGGTCAAGAGCCGCAACATCCAGGGGGTCTACACCGTCGATCAGAACGCCATCCCCAAGATCGGCGAGATCGTCGGGATGCGGGTGGTCGAGAACCTCGCCGAGGAGGAGCTCATGGTGGTCTCGACGATGGGCCAGGTGATCCGCATCCCGTTGGAGCAGGTGCGGGTCTACGGCCGTCAGACCAAGGGCGTGATCATCATGCGGCTCGCCGAGGGCGACCAGGTCGGCTCCATGGCCGGGGTGGGCCGGGCCGAAGCCCTCGAGGCCGACTGAGGGCGACGGGGCGAGAACCGGAGCCGCGGGCTCGGGGTCTGAACGAAGGACCGCTCAGTGCCGCTGCGTGTCCCGAGGGGGCGCCGCCCCGCCGGGGTCAGACCTCGGCCTTACCGATCTTGAAGATCTTGGTGCCGCAGGTCGGGCAGGTGCCGGTGGTGGCCGGCTTGCCGTTCTTCATGGTGATCGCCTGGGCGTCCTTGATCTCGGTCTGCTTCTTGCACTTGAGACAGTATCCGGAGACAGCCATCGCTTTCTCTCCTTGATTGCACGGGGTGGGGCCGGGTCCGCCCGGCGGGCTTTGACCCGGGATTGTAAGCAGATGCCGGCCAGCGCGGTTGAATTCAGCCGAATTGGGGAGGAGATGCGCCAAACCAGGCGTAAGGGCTGAACCAGTCGCTCCGGCCACACACCGACCACCCGCGTCCCGATCTCGGCCCCGGCCCTGCCCCCACCCGGTCTGCGGCGGACCGTAACCCCCACGGATTTCGCGGCGTATTAGCTGTATGACAATCCGCCACAGCAGCCTCCCCTCGGAACCCCGGGTCGCCGCCGGTTACGGGATGGCGAGCCGGCGCGCGATCGTCCTGGCGGTGGCTGCCATCGCCGGACTGGGCGCGCTGGTGGTGTGGGGTCTCTCCGTCCTCGTCGGCTGAGCTGGCGCGGGTGGGATCACCCGCCGCTGGCGGGCACGGGGGAAGGCGCGGGCAGCACGCTGGGGGGCACGACCTCCCCGACCCGGATGGCTGGTCCTCTAGGCGTCGCTGCCGATCATCGCGATCGAGCCGTTGAAGGTGGCCCCATCCTCGACGTGGAGCTTCCCGACCCTCAGGTTCCCCTGGAGGTAGCCCGAGCCGGCAAGCCGAAGGCGCTGCTGCGCGGTGACCTCACCCTCCACCCTGCCGCGGATGCTCAGGTTGCGGCATTCGAGGCGAGCCTTGACGACTGCGGACGCCTCGACGCTCACGTCGCCGGTGGTGATGACCTCTCCCTCGATGCTGCCGAGAACGACGAGATCGCTGCGGATGATCAGCTTTCCCTCGAGGCGATCATCGACGCCCAGGGTGACCGTGCCGCCGCTAGAGTTCTCGCCAAGACGCTGGCGATCCGGTTTCGGCAGCACCAAGGGGTCCTTCGTCTCCGGGCTTGCGTTCATCTTCTCTGCGGTCTGATCCATGTATGAATCCTTCCCCTACGCCGGCGGACAGGCTCGTCAGTCTAACGCTCCTGCGCCTCCAGCGCCCCCGGAGCCGGAGTGGCCGTCGGCAACTCGTTACGCCAGCCACCTCGAGGCTTACTACGACGCCGTCAACGACACCTACGACGACTGGTCCTCGGGCATCCACCGCCGCCTGGCCGCCCGCCTGATCGAGATCGCCTCCCCCCTTCCGGGCGAGCGCCTCCTCGACGTCGGCTGCGGCACCGGGCTGGTGGCGCACATGGCCGCCGAGCGGGTGGGCACCTCGGGAGAGGTGTTCGGCGTCGACATCGCCAAGCGTCTGCTGGAGGTCGCCCAGCGCCGCGCCTCCCCGAGGGTGCGCTTCTTCCACATCCCCGCCGAGGTCCTCGTCTTCAGCGACTGCACCTTCGACGTGGTCACGATCGGTGACGCCCTCCCCTATCTGGCCGACCCGGAGCGCGCCCTGAAGGAGGCGTGGCGGGTGCTCCGGCGCGGAGCCCGGATCGCTGTCTCGGTGCTCGATCGGGCCCTCGCCACACCCGCGGAGGAGCTGTTCCGCGAGCGTCTCCTGGCCCTGGAGGGGCGCCACCCCGTCGTGGTCCCGCGGCCGCCCGGCGACCGCACCCGGATGGGCGAGCCCGAGGTGCTCGCCCAGCTGCTGGGCACCGCGGGGTTCACCGACGTGGTCACCACGATGATGGTCACCGGGGGGCGGGCGGAATCGGCCCGGGATTGGACCGACCTGATGATGGGGGGCGGCCCCTCGTCCCACGCGCTGCTCTCCGTGCTCGGGCCGGCCGTGCGGGCCGGGTTCGAGCGCGACCTCGCCGAACGGATGGAGGGGCTCGGCGAGGACGACGCCTTCCGCTACCACCATCCCTACACCTTCGCGGAGGCGATCCGGCCGTAGCAGGGTGGCGGCCCGGTGACGGCGGGGCTCCGGGGCTGCGCTCCTGGTGACCGTCACGGGCGGCCGTGCCCGGTCGCGGCCGCGGGTCGGTGACGATGGCGCGACGGGCTCCTGGCCGGAGCGGTGCGGCCTTACCATCCGCCCGTGATGACGCGTGGAACGGCGGTGCGCGCCGTCCCGGGCCGCCCGCTCTCCCCGCGGCTGCGCCGCCTCCGCCTTCTCCTGCTCCTGGCAACGGTCGCCGTCGCACTCGCGGCTGTCCTCTCCTTCGTGATCGACCCGCTGACCGGCCATTTCGGAGGGACGTTCGAGGACTTCAACGCGTACTTCGGCGCGGCCCGCTCGATGGCCGCCGGCGGCTCACCCTATGCGCATTTCAGCTCGGCGCCCGTCACCGAGGCGGGCTTCGTCTACCCACCCTTCGCGGCGCTGCTGGTCCGCCCCCTGGCGCTGATGAGCGACCGGGTGGCGATGGTCGTCTGGCTCTGGCTCACCCTCGCCTGTGCGGTGGCCGGCGCGATCGTCGTCGCCCGCACCGCGCTGCCGAGCTCGTGGCCGAGGGTCGAGCTCGCCGTCCTCGTCGCCGTGGCGTTCGCGCCGGCCACCTACAACTACTGGCACGGGCAGATCAACCCGGTGATCTTCCTCCTGCTCGCCGTCGCCTTCTGGGCCTACCTCAGCGATCGGCAGGTGACGGCAGGTGTCCTGCTGGGGCTGGCCGCCGGGATCAAGGTCGCTCCGGTCGTCTTCCTGATCGTGCTGGTCCGGCGGGGCTGGTGGCGCGGGACCGCGGCGATGCTGGCGACGGGGGCGGCCACGCTGGGGCTCGGCCTCCTCACCCTCGGGAGCGGAGCGACGATCACGTTCTTCACCCAGGTCTTTCCCGGCCTCAACCGCGCCACGGGATGGATCTACGACCAGTCGCTCGGCGGCACCATCAGCCGCCTTGCCGATCAGTCGGTCCTGGTGGTCCAGAAGACCTCGGTGCCGGTCCAGACCGCCAATGTCGTGGCCGCGCTCCTCGTGCTGGGCCTGGTGGCGTGGGCCATCCGCCCGGAGTGGAGGCCGCGCGAGGAGAGGGGGGCGGAGTACGGGCTGGCGATCACGGCCATGCTGCTGGCGGGCGGCATCGCCTGGTACCCGCATTTCATGCACCTCATCATCCCGCTCTTCTGTGCGTTCGGCCTGGTCGCGGTGCGTGGATGGCGGGCGGAGCGGCGCACCGCACTGGCGGCGGTGGGGGTGCTGGTGGTCTTCGGACTGATCGCACCCGTGGCGATCTCGGACCTCACCATGAACGGGCTGGTCGCGCTCAGCCGGACGCCGGCCTGGTGGCCGCTGCTCCAGCTCTGCTCACTGCCCTGCGCGAGCGCACTCTGGCTGGCCATCGCCCTGGCCCGGAGGCTGCGGACGGACCCCGCGCGCGCCGATGCACCCTCCCGGGCCGGGGCGCCCGCCGTGAAGGCGACCGCGTAGAACGCTCAGGCGCTGGCGGCGGCGTGCTCCTTCTGGTGGGCGTCGATGAGCTGCTGGGCGACGTGCGCCGGGACCTCCTCGTAATGGGAGAGCTCGGTCGCGTAGCGACCCCGGCCCTGGGTGAGGGCGCGCAGGTCGATGGGGAAGGTGAACATCTCCGCCTGGGGAACCTGGGCGGTCACCTCGGAGCGCCCGTCACCGAGCGGATTCATGCCGGCCACCCGGCCGCGCCGCGCGTTGAAGAGGCCGATCACGTCGCCGGTGAAGCGCTCGGGAACCACCACCTTGACGATCACGATCGGCTCGAGCAGCACCGGCGAGGCCTTCTGCACCGCCTCGCGCATGGCCATCGAGCCGGCGATCTGGAAGGCGATGTCCTTGCCGTCGACCGGGTGGGTGGAGCCGTCCACCAGCCGGACCCGGACGTCCACGACCGGGTTCCCGCTGATCGCTCCCTGCTCGATGGTCTGCCGGACCCCCTTCTCGACCGAGGGGCGGAACTGCTGGGGGATGGATCCGCCGAAGATCTTGTCCTGCCACTCGTAGCCGCCGCCGCGGGGCAGCGGCTCGATCTCGATGGTGCAGTCGCCGTAGAGCCCGGCCCCGCCAGACTGCTTCTTGTAGCGGTGCTGGACCCGGGCGGTGCCGTTGATGGTCTCGCGGTAGGGGATGCGGGGTGCCTGGAGGCTGGCGTCGACGCCGTACTTGCGCTTCATCTTCTCGAGCACGACGTCGAGATGGACGTCGCCGAGACCGTGCGCGATCACCTCGTGGGTGACCGGATCGCGGTCGATGGAGAAGGCCGGGTCCTCCTCGGCGAGGCGCGCCAGCGACTGCATGATCTTGTCGTCGTCGCCCTTGGTCCTGGCCGTGATCGCCGCCGAGTAGGCGGCGGCGGGCAGGGGGATCGGGGGCAGGACGACGGGTGCCGAGCGGTCGCAGAGGGTGTCGCCGGTGACCGTCGCCGAGAGCTTGGTCAGCACCGCCACCTCGCCCGCGCCCACCTCGCCGGCGCTGACCACCTGCTTGCCCATCGGCCGGCCGAGCTGGGCAAACCGCTCCTCGGCCTTCTGGACGGCGTTGTAGGGGTGGGTCTCGGCGCGCAGCGTGCCGCGCACCACCCGTACGTAGGAGACCTTGCCGAAGTTGTCCACGGAGGTCCGGAAGACCTGGGCGACCAGGGGTCCGGCCGGGTCGCAGCGGATCTCGACCTCCTTGCCGGAGGCGTCGGTCCCCCGGCGCACCCGCTCCTTGGGGGAGGGCAGGAAGCGCGTGATGCTGTCCAGCACCAGCGCCGCACCGCGGGCGTCGGCCGCGGCGGCGCACACGACCGGCACCAGGGTGCCCGCCGCCGCCCCGCGGTGCAGGGCCTGGCGGATCTCGTCGGCGGAGAGCGCCGTGCCCTCCAGGTACTTCTCGATCAGCGAGTCGTCGGTCTCGGCGGCGGTGTCGGCCAGGGCGGTCCGGGCCCTGTCCACCTCCGCGCTCATCGCCGCGGGCACCTCGGTGTCGGTGGCGCCCCCGTTGACGTCGAAGCGATGGGCGGTGCCGTCGACGAGGTCCACGTAGCCGCTCAGCGACTCGGCGGCACCGATCGGGACCACCACGGCGACCGGCTTGCGGCCGAACGCCTCGCGGAGAGCGTCCACGGTGGCCTCGTAGACCGCGTTCTCCCGGTCCATCCGGTTGATCACGATCAGACAGGGCAGGCCGGCCGCGGTGAGCATCTCCCAGGCCAGCTCGGCGCCCACCGGGACGGTTCCGGTGGCGCTCACCACCAGCACGGCGGCGTCGGCCCCGGCCAGCGCACAGGCGACCTCGCCGGCGAAGTCCTGGAAGCCGGGGGCGTCGATGAGCGTGACCTGGGTGTCCTTCCAGTCACAGTGGGCGACGGCGGCGCTGATGGAGATGGAGCGGCGCTGCTCCTCGGGCTCGAAGTCGAGGATCGAGGTGCCCTGATCCGTGGAGCCCAACCGCGGGGTCGCCCCGGCCGTGTGCAGCAGCGCCTCGCACAGGGTGGTCTTGCCGTCGTGGCTGTGGCCGACGACGGCCACCGTGCGAATGCGGTCCGGTGCGGGCGTGGGCATGGCGTGAACGACCTCCTCCGATACGGCCGGCCGCCCGTCGGACGGCGGCGGCAGCCAATGGTATTGCGAGGCGTCACCAGCGCGCCCCCGCAGAGGGCGGAGGACGCGGCCAGGCTCGCCGGTCACGGGCGGATCGGGGCAGACTTCTCCCCCGATGGTCCGCCCCCGCCTCGCCGCCCTCGCCCTGCTCCTCACCGCCTGTGGCGGCGAGACGGCACTGGCCTCGCCGACGCCCACCTGCCGACCGCCGGTGGTCCTCGCCTCCCCGGTCGCCTCCGCGGCGCCCGTCTCGGCCACGGCCGACCGGGCCCAGGTCGATCCCGGGGCCACGGTCACGTTCGTCGAGACCGTGACCGGGCCCGCCAGCGTCCAGATCGACTGCACCCAGCCGCTCCAGCTCGTGGTCGCCGACAGCAGCGGACTGAGCGTCTACAGCGCCGCATCGGCCGGAGCCGGTTCCGGCGAGTGCGGAGCGCTGTCGCTCGCCGCCGGGGCGGGGGTGAGCTACCAGGTGGCCTGGCCGGTGGACCCCACCCTCCCGGGGGGCACCTACACCGCCACCCTCAGCCTGGGGGACGCGCCTCAGCTGACCCTCAACCTGGCGGTGGGGACGCTGCCGGGGGTGTGCTGAGAGCCGGTCCCGGATCCGGCTCGGCAAGCACGATCACGCTGTCACTGAGAGGTGTGCCCGGGTAGCGGCTCCAGCCGTCGAAGCTCCGGACCACCCGCAGCCCGGCGCGGGCGAGGAGGTCTCCGATCTGCTCGAAGCCAAAGAGCCGGCTGGTGGTCTGCTGGACGGCCACGGTGCCGTCCCCGAAGACGGCCACCTCGCGCAGGATGAAGAGGTTCCGGGCCCGGTCGTACACGCTGTCGCTGAGCAGGAGCTGGCGGCGGGTGCCGAGCAGCGACGAGTCCGCCACCTCCCACGCCGAGAGGCGGCCGGGGAGCTGATCGGGACGCAGGCGGAACTCGGCAATCAGCCGGCCCCCCGGGAGCAGCGCGTCGCGCAGCCGGCGCAGGGCGGCCGCCTGTCCGCGAGCGGTGAGGTTCTCCAGCACGTAGTAGATGAGCAGGACCGCCTCGTAGCGTGGCCGGGGAGGCAGGTGGCGGACGTCGGCAACCTCGAAGTGGGTCTGAGCCGCCACGCCCGCGGCGCGCGCCTCCCGCCGGGCGTGCCGGATGACCGCCGGCCCGATGTCGACGCCGTCCACGCGGTAGCCCAGGCGGGCCAGGCGGACCGCATAGAGACCGGGGCCGCACCCCGCGTCGAGGACACGGGCCGGCGGGTCGGGGAGGAGCACCCGGAGGCGGCGGACGTGCTGGTCGATGAGGGACTGGCGCCGGCTGGCGCCGTCGTGGGACTGGTCGAGATGCTCGGCGAGGAGGCGGCGGCTGAACGCCGGATCCGACCAGTCCAGCTCCGCGTCGGGGTCGAACGGGCGCGGCCAGGTGGGGAAGCTCGAGAGACGGCGGACGCGGGCCACGGTGGTGTGCCCATTCTCGCGCCCCGCGCCGGCGCTGGCTCGGCTAGTCTCGTCGCCGTGACACCGACGCCGCTGATCGCCGCGATCGCCTTCGCCATCGCGTACGTGGTCGGGGCCCTTCCCATCGCCTGGCTGCTGGTCCGCCGGAGGCGGGGCATCGACCTCCGCCAGTACGGCGGCACCGGGGCGATCGACGCCCTCCGGGTGGCCGGGCCGGGCACCGCGCTCGCCGCCGGCACCATCGAGCTGCTCAAGGGCGGGGCCGTGGGCCTGACCGCCTTCCTGGTGTCCCGAGACGTCGGCTGGTTCGTGGCCAGCGCCATCGCCGGCTGCGTGGTGGGGGATGCGTTCCCGGTCGGCTTCCGGCGCGGCGGACGCGGCCTGATACCGCTGATCTCGGGGCTCGCCCTCTCGCTGCCCCTGGCCGGCCTCCTCTGCGCGATCATCGCCGTCCCGGTGGCCGCCTTCACCCGGATGCGGGGGGCCGTCTACGACGTCGCGGTGACCGTCGCCGTCCCCCTGGGACTGCTGCTCGGGACCCTCGACTGGCGGACCCTGGCCCCCGCCCTGGTGATCGTCCTGGCCCTGGTGGTGCGGTCCCGGCTGCGCCGCGAGGCCCGGGCCCGCGCCGCCCTGACCGGCCGTCCGGGTGCGACCATCGTCGATCTTCCCTCCGCCGCGCCACAGGAGCCCTGAATGCACGTCCTCGCCAGCATCGACAGCCTCGTCCAGGGGTGGGTCGGCAGCTACGGTCTGATGGCCATCCTCCTGCTCATGACGGTGCAGTGCGTGGGCGTCCCCTTCCCCAGCGAGGTGATCATGCCGCTCTCCGGCTACCTGGCCCCGACCGGGTCGCTGAACCTGGTGGCGGTGATCGTGGTGGGCATCGTGGGCAACGTGATCGGGTCGCTCATCGCCTACGGTCTGGCGGCCTGGCTGGGCGAGCCGGTGCTGCTCGGGCCGGGACGGTACATCGGGATCCGCCGGCACCACGTGGAGATCGCCGATCGGTGGTTCCGCCGTCACGGCACCGGCGCCGTCTTCTGGGGCCGCTTCCTCCCGGTCGTCCGCACCTACATCTCCTTCCCCGCGGGTCTGGCCCGGATGCGCCTCGACACCTTCACGCTGATGACGTTTCTCGGCACCCTGCCCTGGACCGCGGCCCTGGCGCTCGCCGGCTACGAGGGCGGGAAGAACTGGAACCGCATCTCGGGGCCGATCGGCATCGCCGGGATCGTGCTGGCGGTGGTGCTGGTGCTGGTCGTGGTCGGGTGGCTCGTCCAGGGCCGGCGGCGGGCGGACGGCGCGGCTGGCGAGCACACCTCCACCGCCGCCGCGGGTGACGGGGAGCGCAGCTGAGGGTGATCGGGCTCGTCGACATCGGCGGGACCAAGTGCCTTGCCAGCGTCACCGGTGCCCTCGGGACACCCGGCGACCCGCTGGTGCGGCCCACCCCGAGTCGTGGAGCCCCAGGGGACTTCCTCGCCGAGATGCTGGACGCCGTCCGCTCCGGGGGAGAGCTGGAGGCGATCGCCGTCTCCACACCCGGACCCTTCGATCGCGAGCGCAGGCTGCTGCTCAACCCGCCCGGACTGTCGGGGGCGTGGCACGGCCTCGATCTGCGGGCGACACTCGGAGAGCGCTTCCGCTGCCCGGTCTTCGCCGAGAACGACGCCAACTGCGCGGCGCTCGCCGAGGCCCGCTTCGGCGCCGGTCGAGGCTTCGGCACCGTCGTCTACTACACGGTGAGCACCGGGATCGGCGCGGGCGTCGTCCGCGACGGCGAGCTGGTGATCGCCCGCCACGACACCGAGGCGGGACACCAGATCCTCTGGCCCGCGCACCTGGGTGGCCCGGCCTGCCACTGCGGCGCTCACGGCTGCCTGGAGGCGCTCGCCAGCGGCAACGCCATCCGCCGCCGCTTCGGGAAGCCCGCCGAGGAGCTCGACGACCCCACCGCCTGGGCCGACGTCGGCCGCTGGCTGGGGCTCGCCGTGGTCACCACCGTCGCCCTGCTCGACTGCGACGCGGTGATCTTCGGGGGCGGGGTGATCAACGCCTGGGGAAGGATCGAGCCGGAGCTGCGCCGGACGGTCCGGGACAACCTCTTCCTCCAGCCGGTGCCGGAGATCCGGGTCGCCGAGCTGGGCGTCGACCGCAACGTCTGGGGGGCCATGACCCTGGTGCCCGGGAGCGGTCCGGGGCGGTAGGCGGCCCGGATTGGAGGTTTGGCGCCGCCACCCACGCTGGTACAGTGGCGGAATGTCCAAACGGGTGAGCACGGTCAGCATCGACGACGTCATCGCCGCCATCGAGACGGCGCGGGACAAGGTGATGGCCGACGAGGTCAAGTCCCTGGTCAAGCTCGGCCTGCCCAAGAGCGTCGCCTACAAGATGGTGGCGGAGCGCTACCGGCAGCGCAGCGAGGCTGAGGAGGGTGAAGAGGCCGCGGGGGGAGCCCCCTGGCCGGACATGTCCTGACCGCAGGGCGCGCGAACGGAGGGCATGCCGCGCCGCCAGGGGTGCGGCGCTCGGCATACTGACGGCGACGATGGCCTATCTCCCCAATGGAGCCGCCGAGCGCCAGCAGATGCTGGCGGCCATCGGCGCAGCCGAAGTGGAGGACCTCTTCGCCTCGGTCCCCAGCCAGCTGCGTCACCCCAAGCTGGAGCTGCCCCCGCCCCTCGCCGAGCAGGAGCTGGTCGCGGAGCTGGGGCGCCTGGCCGCGCGCAACCGCACCCTGGGCGGGCTGGACTCCTTTCTCGGGGCCGGCGTGTACCGGCGCTACGTCCCGGCCATCGTCCGGGCGGCGGTCGCCCGCCCCGAGTTCTACACCGCCTACACCCCGTACCAGGCGGAGGCCTCGCAGGGGACGCTGCAGACGATCTTCGAGTTCCAGTCGATGATCTGCGGTCTGACCGGGCTCGACGTGGCCAACGCCTCGCTCTATGACGGTGCCACCGCGGCCGCCGAGGCGGTGATGATGGCGGTGGCCCACACCGGGCGGCACCGCGTGGTGGCCGGCAGCGAGCTCCACCCCGAGACGCTGGCGGTGATCCGCACCTACGGACGCGGCCGCGGGGTCGAGGTGGTGAGCTCGGAGGATGCCACCGGCGCAGTGGGGCCGGAGGACGCCTGCGTGGTGGTGGCGCAACCGGGATTCCTGGGCACGGTCGGCGACCTGGCCCCGATCACACGGGCGGCGCGCGCCGCCGGGGCCCTGTCGATCTGCTGCGCCGACCCCATCGCCTGCGCCCTGATCGCACCACCCGGGGAGGTCGGCTTCGACATCGCCGTGGGGGACGGCCAGCCGCTGGGCATCCCGCCCTCGTTCGGTGGACCCCACCTCGGTTTCATGGCGGTGCGCCAGGAGCTGATGCGGCGCATGCCGGGGCGTCTGGTCGGCCTCGCCCGCGACCACGACGGGCGCCGGGCCTACGCGCTCACGCTGCAGGCTCGAGAGCAGCACATCCGGCGTGAGAAGGCGACCTCCAACATCTGCACCAACCATGCGCTCACGGCGCTGGCCGCGACCGTCTACATGGCGAAGATGGGGGAGGGAGGCATGCGCAGGGTGGCGGAGGTCAGCGTGCAGCGCGCCCACCACCTGGCCGCCCGGCTCACCGCCCTGGACGGCATCCGGCTGGCCGACCCGGACCGCCCCTTCCTCTGGGAGTTCGCGCTGCGCGTGCCCGGCGAGGCGCGGGATTTTGCCGCCGCCCTGCGCGCCGAGGGGATCGTGGCCGGTCTGCCGCTGGGAGGCATCGATCCCCAGCGCGCTGACCAGCTCCTGGTCTGCTGCACGGAGACGACCACGCCCGCGGCGATGGAGCGTTACGTCGCGGCG
>Ga0326727_10007620_pt1 | contig 28407 bp, 21 predicted proteins | sample MB2enrmetagenome_FD_207643 | JGI IMG/M metagenome (GOLD analysis project Ga0326727, IMG submission 207643) | Lab enriched peat soil microbial communities from McLean, Ithaca, NY, United States - MB29MY | ecosystem: Environmental > Terrestrial > Soil > Wetlands > Peat | place: USA: New York... | reverse complement strand
CTTCCTCGAAAAAAGCTTTATTCATCACCGGAGCCAGAGTGGAGCCCTGTATTCCGGCCTTCGCAGCAAGTGGTATATGGGCCGCAAGGACTATCTCCTGGGAAACCACCCCTTGTGGGAGTTCTTCCGCTGCATTTATCGAATGCAGCACCAACCCTACGTCATCGGCGGAGCCCTCGCGCTCGCTGCGTATCTGTGGTACGCACTTCGTGGTGTGGAAAAAACAATGCCGAAAGAGCTCATTGCTCTTCGCCGAAGCGAGCAAATGAAGCGACTGAAGCTGGTCGTTCAGCGGCGCTTTGGCTCCGTTGCTTCACTCCTCTAGAAAGACAAGCCGATATGAAAATTACCAGTTGGACACTTCCCTTGGAAAACAGTCGTCGCTGGCGACCACTCCCTGAACCAAAGAAGCTTCTCTCAATCAAAAGCAGGTTTATCTCAAACGGGAGGGGCTCTGAAGATTTCATAGGTCGATAGGTCCATGGAGATCCGTATGCAAGTTTGTGGAAGAGAGGTCGTAGTTCGAGGCCGCTTTGTTAAGATTGCGAGCCTCGATGGGGAGAAGTATTTGTTCCTGGACAACCCTGCGCCGGCAATTGAAAGCCTCCGCTCGAGTGGCATCCGCGCGGACCTTTTCACGTTTCTGCAGCGACTGCCGGACAGCACACCGAAATTTGAGTACCCATTTGAGATGGATAACCTAGCAGCGATGCCGATTACGACCTTTGACAATTGGTGGAGCAACCAAATTCGCTCGTACGCGAGAAATCGCGCGCGGCAGGCGGAAAAGCGCGGCGTTACTCTGCGCCAAGTTCTGTTCGACGACGACACAGTGCGCGGCATTTGGGAGATTTACAACGAGTGCCCCATTCGACAGGGCAAACCGTTTCCGCACTACGGCGCAAGCATCGAGACTGTGCGCAAAATAAGCGCCACATTTCTAGACACAAGCATTTTCATCGGAGCATTTTTCGAAGGCAAGATGATCGGCTTTGCCAAACTCGTTGCCGACCAAACTTGGACGCAAGCCAATCTGATGCATATCTTGTCGTTGGTGAGTCACAAAGAAAAAGCGCCGACCAACGCACTGATTGCGCATAGCGTCCGCGCCTGTGCCGAGCGCGGGATCAAGTATCTCGTCTACCAGAACTTTTCTTACGGCAACAAAAAAACAGACGGTCTGAGTAATTTCAAAGAGGACAACGGCTTCCAGCGTTTTGACGTGCCCCGTTATTATTTGCCGTTGAACCGGTGGGGATCGATCGCTCTGGCGGCCAAGCTCCATCTCCCGCTCGCCGACCGATTGCCGGAACGTATCGCCAACAAGCTGCGCGACATGCGCACGGCTTGGTATCGCAGTAAATCTGGACCGATGTCTAAAGCGCTCTAGGAGAGTAGAACTTGCCGGGTATCGTTGGACTTATCACAAAAAAAACGCGCGACTGGGCGGAACCGCAGCTCCTGCGCATGGTGGAAGCGCTCCGCCACGAGCCGTTTTACGTGTGCGGTACGTGGATCGATGAATCTTTGGGCGTCTATGTCGGTTGGGTCGCGCGCAAGGACTCCTTCGCCCATGAAATGCCCGTCCGAAATGAACATGATGATGTCGTTCTCGTTTTTTCAGGCGAGGATTATCCCGAACCTGGGACCGCCCAGCGCCTGAAGGAGAGAGGCCACGGATGCGAAGAACACGGCCCCTCCTATTTGGTTCATCTCTATGAAGACGATCCCCACTTCTTCAAGAATCTGAACGGACGGTTTCATGGCTTAGTCACCGACCGGCGCCAGCGTACCGCGACGCTATTCGATGACCGGTTCGGCCTGCAGCGTCTTTATTTCCACGAGGGCAACGACACCTTCTATTTCTCCGCGGAGGCCAAGGCGATTCTGGCAGTCGTCCCGGAATCGCGTAGCTTTGATCCGCAGGGCTTGGCAGAATACATTTCCTGCGGCTGTGTCTTAGAGAACCGCACGCTTTTCCACGGCATTTCTGTTCTACCTCCCAGCTCCGCTTGGAGCTTTCACTGCGGCGCACTGGACAAGAAATCAACCTACTTCGATCCGCGCGAATGGGAGGAACAAGAACCGCTCGACTCGGAAAGTTACTATAGCCAGTTGCGTGACGCCTTCACGCTCGCGCTTCCGCGTTATTTCGGCGGAAAGGAACGCATTGGTGTCTCGCTCACCGGTGGTCTCGACACGCGCATCATCATGGCTTGGCGCAGGGCGCCTGCCAACTCGCTGCCTTGCTACACCTTCGGCAGCATGTACCGAGAAAATCAGGACGTGCGGCTGGCGCGGCGCGTGGCGCAAATCTGTGGACAGTCCTACGAGATCATTACCGTGGGTCAGGAGTTTCTGGCCAAATTTCCACATTATGCCGAGCGTACCCTGTATCTCACAGATGGATGCGTGGACGTCGTCCGGTCTGCTGACCTCTACACGAACGAAAGGGCGCGGCAGATTGCGCCGGTGCGCATGGTCGGAACCTTTGGAAGCGAGATCATCCGCGGCGCCGTGATGTTCAAGCATGGGTATCCCGCGCCAAATGCTTTCCAGCCTGAAGTCTTCGCGGACGTCTCAAAAGCAGCCGCAACATACCGAAATCTCGTAGGAGGTAATCGCACAAGTGTCGTGGCCTTCCGCCAGCCGGCTGCGTACCACGTCGGTGTGCTCATGTTGGAGCAGACACAACTTACTCTTCGTTCGCCTTACCTGGATAACCAGGTGGTCCGTACCGTATTCCGCGCGCCACGCGTTGACGAGGGCGAAGACGTGCGGCTGCGCTTGATTCGCGACGGCAGCCCTGCCCTTGCGGCGCTTCGCACCGATCGTGGCTTAGGCGGTTCGAACAGTCTTGCGAGTGCGATTGCCCGTGCCTATCTCGAGTTCACCTTCAAAGCCGAATATGCCTACGACTACGGCATGCCTCAGTGGATCGCTCGGATCGATCATTCGTTTGAACCATTTCACCTGGAACGCCTGTGGCTAGGACGGCATAAGGTGGTGCATTTCCGGCTCTGGTACCGAACTTTCCTTGCCAAGTACGTCCAGGAGATCCTGCTCGACCCTCGGACCCTCGCGCGGCCCTATCTCCAGCGCAGCGGCGTCGAGGATGTGGTTCGCGGACACCTCAAAGGCAATCGAAATTTCACCACCGGAATTCATCGGTTGCTTTCCCTCGAGTTGCTGCACCGTATCTTCCTGGATCCTAGGTGAGTGCAGTTTTTCCATTCGGAGTGTAAGGTTAAGGATAAGTATGAGCCCTTCCTTAGCTACTCTCGCATGCGCCTGCGGCATCGCTTTCCTCTTTTACCTCGATCGCGATAGTTCGGTTCGCACTTCCAAGGCCTTGTGGCTCGCGGTCATATGGCTCTGGATTGTCGGATCGAGGCCCGTATCGGTTTGGCTGGGTATGTCCCATGCGGGCAGGACCGAGGTGCTACTCGAGCAACTCGAGAGCCCCTTCGACAGGGCTGTTTATTCCGTTCTGCTGGTCCTAGGACTTATTATCCTCATCCGTCGCGGCGGAAAAGTGGCCGCCGTACTTTCGACCAATGCGCCAATTTTGACCTATTTTGCTTATTGTCTCTTGAGCGCTGTGTGGTCCGACTTTCCAGAGATCGCCTTCAAACGTTGGGTAAAGTGCCTCGGCGACTTGACCATGGTGCTCATCATAGCCACCGACGCCGACCCCAAGGCGGCGCTCAAGCGTGTTTTTTCGCGCGTCGGCTTCATTCTCTTGCCGGCGTCGGTCCTGTTAATCAAGTACTACCCCAACTTGGGGCGCGGGTTTTCTCCTTGGGACGGAACGCCGTGGAATACTGGTGTAACGACTAATAAGAACACTCTCGGTGTCATTGTACTAGTCCTCTCCATCGGGACTTTGTGGAGTGTGCTGACACTGCTCAACTCCAAGACTCAGGCCAACCGGTGGCGTCATTTGTTGGCCCAAATCACGGCGCTGGGGTTCTGTCTTTCGCTTCTGGTCTTGGCCAATTGTGCCACTTGCCGGGCGTGTTTCGGTCTTGCCGCTGTGCTGATGCTCGCCACAAATCTCCCTGCGATAAGGCGTCGTCCTCGCGCGGTACATGCGCTCGTTTTGGTGATGGTCTTAGGCGCAGGACTTACGATGCTCTTAGGTGGTGTAGCCGCCCTGACCCATGCCGCGGGCCGGAAAGCTGATTTTACGGGACGGACGGAAATCTGGGAAGCGCTGATACCCATGGCTCCCAACTGGCTGGTCGGTGCGGGCTTCGAGAGCTTCTGGCTCGGCCCACGTGTGCAACAAATCAGGGATGCGTTTGAAGGTAATCCCCTGAATGAGGCACACAACGGCTACATAGAGGTTTACCTCAACTCCGGCTGCGTTGGCTTAGCTCTAATCACGTGGATTCTCATCAGCGGATACTGGCGCGCTGCCACCGTCTTCCGTCGTGACCCGACGTTTGGCAGCCTGTTGCTTTCGTTTGTAGTCGCCGTAGCCGTATACAACATCACCGAGGCCGGATTCAGACTATTGATGCCGAGTTGGATTTTCTTGCTCTTTGCGGTTATTGCCTCTTCCGCCGCGATTTCGACGAGCAGCGAAATCGTGTTGCCTGCTGTTGCTCCACCAATCAAAAGCGTTACGGGACCCTTCGCGAACGGCGCGTCACCGCTTCGACGGAGAAGAGTTTGAGACCTTTTGACTCCAGCGGCACCTTCCATCCCATCGCCGAAGGCCGTGGTCTGCGCCGGGCGGCCGTTCGTGGCGCCGGAGTCACGGTTTTTGCTTCGGCAGTTTCCTTCGTGGTACAGATGGCCGCGACTGTGATTCTTGCCCGCCTGCTCACCCCGACCGATTTCGGCATAGTGACAATGGTCACCACATTTAGCCTGTTTTTTAGCAGTTTTGGCTTGAACGGGTTTACCGAAGCGATCCTGCAGCGCGAGGAGATTACCCACTTTCTTGTTAGCAATCTCTTCTGGATCAACATCGCGGCCGCCGCATTCCTGACCGTTGTTTTCGCCCTTCTCGGTCCATTGATCGCGCTTTTCTACCACGATCCTCTGGTCGTACGCGTCGTGGAAGGAATGTCGCTCACCATCATCGCCGCCAGCCTTTCAGTGATTCATCTGGCTCTCTTGAAACGTGCCTTGCGATTCACGGCGGTCGCGGTCAACACCATTGTGGCGCGCATCGTCTCGGTTCTGGTTTCCATCGCCCTGGCGCTGGTGGGCTGGGGATATTGGTCATTGGTTGCAGGCTACATTGCCCAACAGCTCAGCATATCCGTCGGGGCTTGGATCATGTGCCGCTGGACCCCCGGCTTGCCTCGCCGCGTCCCAGGCACCGCCGCGGTTGTGAAGTTCGCCCTCAATGTCTACTCCCACTTCGGCTTTTACTACGCCTCCGGTAACACCGACAATCTGCTCGTCGGCTGGCGTTACAAGGCGGCGGCACTCGGCTTGTATAAGAAAGCCTTCGATCTCTTTTATCTTCCTGCCAACCAGCTCACCTCTCCCATCTCGTCGGTGGTAATCGCTACATTGAGCCGCTTCAACCGCGACCGTGCTCAGTATTGCCGATACTTTTTGGCCGGTTTCTCGTTTCTCGCCTTCGTGGGCATGGGAATTGGCGCCGACTTGAGCTTGATTGGCAGAGACATGATTCGCGTTGTCCTCGGACCAGCCTGGGACGAATCCGCCCGCATCTTTGTCTTCTTTGGCCCCGGCATCGGCATCATGATGCTTTATGGCACACAAAGCTGGATTCATCTCTCCATTGGTCGTCCTGACCGCTGGTTCCGTTGGGGCGTGTTCGAGTTTCTCTGTACGGTTAGCCTCTTCTTGATTGCTCTGCCCTGGGGCCCAAGAGCAGTCGCGCTGGCTTGGACGACATCTTATTTTGTTCTGATGGCGCCCGCGTTTTGGTACGCCGGGAAGCCGATTGACTTTGGCATCACTGCCGTTTTGCCGGTTGTCTGGAAGTTTTTTGTCGCCGCCTTGGCAGCCGCCTGCGCCAGCTTGGCGCTCATTCACTTTTGGCCGCCCTTTGGGAACGCGCCTGGCGGGCTCGGCGCATTTGCCAGGTGTGTCTCGGTCTCCGCGCTCTTCTTTGCCCTCTACCTGGCCGCGGTTGTGGTGCTCCATCGCGGCATCGAGCCGCTTCGCCAGGCCGGGCGCATCCTCGGCGAGATGCTGCCGCAGCGTCGCGCGGCGCAGTCTATATCGGCTGACTCTACCGCTACACCTGGTGATGCTGCCGAACCTGCGCCCGCAGCGTCGGTCCAAGAATCCACCACATCTTCCCGCGTGTCGCTTCCAGCGGGGAAGCGCGTGCCTCTCCCCGAAGGCAACTGAATCCACGATGCCAACCAACTTCACTTCTACAAAACCTCTCGTCAATGCGGCCGGGGCTGCTGAGGCTGTGCAGCCCGAGCCGCGTACTTACATCGAAATTGGATTGCTCACCGGTTGCCAGGACAGGCCCTACGCTTTCGGCCTGTCCATGGCCCTCGCCGCACGAGGGATACGCCTGGACGTCATTGGCAGCGACGAAGTGGATAGTCCGGAGATGCATTCCACTGCGGGGCTGCGCTTTCTAAACTTCCTGGGAAGTCAGAGAAAGAAGATCAACTTCGCGAAGAAGCTATCAAGGCTATTTGCTTACTATCTGGCGATCCTCCGCTATGCGCTTCGCTCCCAGCCCAAAATTCTTCATATTCTGTGGAACAACAAGTTTGAGTTCTTTGATAGAACACTGCTGATGCTCTATTACAAGACGGTGGGCAAGAAGATCACTCTGACGGTGCATAATGTGAACCAAGCCAGACGGGACTCGAAGGACTCACTGCTCAATCGTTTGACTTTAAGAATCCAGTATCGCCTTGCCGATCACATGTTCATCCACACCGAGAAGATGAAGACCGAGCTCCTTGAAGATTTCGGGGTCTCGGCGAAGGCTGTGACGGTCATTCCATTTGGCATCAACAACGCCGTGCCCCACACCGATTTGACCACCGATGCAGCGAAGCGTCGGTTAGGCATCCAGGACGGCGAAAAGACCATTCTTTTCTTCGGGAGACTCCGGCCCTACAAGGGTCTCGAACACCTTCTGGCTGCGTATCAACAACTCTTGACCCGCCGTTCGAACTACCGCCTGATCGTCGTGAGTGAGCCGAAGAAAGGCTCCGAGGAATACCGCGACGAGATTCAGCAAACAATCCGCCACATTGATCCCGCGGAACGAATCATTTGCCGGTTCCAATTCATTCCCGATGAAGATACGGAACTGTATTTCAAAGCAGCCGACGTTTTGATACTTCCCTACAAGGAGATCTTCCATAGCGGTGTACTCTTCTTGGCCCACAGTTTCGGACTACCCGTCGTGGCTGCAGACGTTGGATCCTTCAGGGAGGAGATAATCGAGGGTAGGACTGGGTTTCTCTGTAATCCAAGCGACCCGGTGGATCTAGCCAACGCTATTGAGAGGTATTTCGCAAGCGATCTGTACACAAACCTGAAGAATCGGAGACAGGAGATACGAGACTACGCCAGTGAACGGCACTCCTGGAACGTAGTGGGCGAGATGACACAAAATGTCTATGCGAAATTGTTAGGGAGCAGTCGGCCATGAAACCTTTAGTTTCAATTCTGATACCAGCATACAACGCGCAAGAGTGGATTGCTGACACCCTCCGATCTGCCGCTGCTCAAAGCTGGCCCAATAAAGAAATCATAGTTGTGGACGATGGCTCCACGGATAGAACGGCGGAAGTGGCGAAGGGATTTGCATCGAGAGGTGTCACCGTGATCTCAACGAAGAATGGTGGCCTTTCGGCGGCCCAAAACAACGCCTACAAGCATTGCCAAGGAGACTACATTCAATGGCTCGATGCGGATGACCTTCTTGCCCCGGAGAAGATCGAGCGTCAGCTTGCCGCGCTCCGGCAAACGGACAGCAAGCGGATTCTCCTTTCCTCGCCATGGGCACCATTCTACTATCGGACCCGACGTGCACGTTTCGTTCACAACTCCCTCTGGCAAGACCTTACTCCTGTCGAATGGCTTTTGAGGAAACTCAGCGAGAACATCCACATGCAGAATGCAACCTGGCTGGTGAGTCGCGAAATCACGGAAGCCGCGGGTCCCTGGGACGAAAATCTTCAATATGATCAAGACGGCGAGTATTTCGCGCGTGTCCTGTTGGCATCCGAACGCACGCGATTCGTGCCCGAAACCGGTATCTTCTATAGGTCAACTGGCACAAATCGCGTCAGCTACATTGGTAACTCAGATAAAAAGAAAGACTCGTTACTGCGTTCGATGAAATTACATATTCAGTACCTCCGATCGCTCGAGGATAGCGAACGCGTTCGAACGGCTTGCCTAACCTACCTGCGGAATTGGTATCTCAACTTCTACCCGGAGCGACCGGACCTCGTTGTGGAGTTGCAGGCCCTGGCCGCGCAGCTGCAAGGGCACCTTGAAGAGCCCACCTTGCGCTGGAAATATGCCTGGATAAAACCGATGTTTGGATGGAAAGCCGCAAAGTCGGCTCAGATGGCGGTTCCTCAGCTTAAAGGTTCGTGGCTCAGACGGTGGGACAAGGCAATGTATAGACTAGAAGCGAGCCGAGCGGCTCGCCAGCAGCGTGCTGAACCATTGTGACGCAACGCAGGTTTCCGGATTTCAAGGAAGCGCGTTGCGAGACAAGAGAAAGCTGAAAAGCAGCGATGGTGTCTCTCATGTCGGTCCTAGCGCATATTATTTGTACTTTGCCGACGCAGTGATGGCTTCACCCGAGGTACCTGGAAGGCTGAGCCGATGATCATTACACGCACTCCGCTTCGAGTCTCATTCTTTGGTGGCGGCACAGATTATCCCGTTTGGTACAGAGAAAATGGAGGGGCAGTATTGTCGACGGCGATCGACAAATATTGCTATATCACATGTAGGAGGCTTCCTCCCTTCTTCGATTACCGCAGCCGTATCTCGTACTCGAAAGTCGAAAATGTCAGCAACAACGAAGCGATCGAGCATCCGTCCGTGCGGGGCTGCTTACAATTTATGGGCATCCGCGAAGGCGTCGAGATCCACCATGTGGCGGATCTACCGGCACGCACCGGCCTGGGAACAAGTTCCGCGTTCACGGTGGGACTTCTTTTGGGTCTGTATGCGCTCGGCGACCGGATGCGGGACAAACATGCACTGGCGCAGGATGCGATCCACGTTGAGCGCGAAATACTCCGAGAATCCGTTGGCGCACAAGATCAAGTTGCTGCGGCCTACGGCGGATTCAATCACATCAGTTTTCAAATCGATGGAAGTATTCAAGTAAAACCGATACTTGCTGCCGCCGATAGACTTTCCGAGCTTCAGAGTTACATGGCTCTTTTCTTTACCGGCTTTGCACGCACAGCGTCCCAAATCGCCCAGGAACAGGTGAAGGAAACGCCAAAGCGTAAGACGGAGCTAACGACAATGCTCCAGATGGTCGACGAAGCCGTGGACATTGTCTCGAACCCACGCCGGCAGATTCGCGAATTTGGGAGTCTTCTGCACGAAAGTTGGAACCTCAAGAGAGTACTGACCCAAAAGATAACAACTCCCCAGATTGACGAAATCTACCAAGCTGGGCTCGATGCTGGGGCAATTGGCGGAAAGCTTCTCGGCGCCGGTGGCGGCGGATTTATGCTCTTCCTCGTGCCTCCGGAGCGGCGAGAGGCGCTGATAACGCGGCTGCGCAGATTGTTGTGTGTCCCGTTTGCATTTTCAAACAGAGGCAGCCACGTAGTTGTGTACGAACCGGAAGCCTCGTATGAAAGCGTGCCTGCCGTTTCGGTTTAACCCATGCCCGAGACTCCGGATGTCGTTATTCTGTCGGGAGGTTTGGGCCTTCGACTGAGGGGAGTGATCGGAGACGCCCCCAAGCCTATGGCGCCGATCGGCAGTCGCCCGTTTATGGAGCTGCTGTTCAAGCAAGTGCGGCGCCAGGGATTCTCTCGTGTCATCCTCAGCGTTGGATACAAGCAGGAAGTGATTCAGCGACATTTCGGCGGGAAAGCCTTTGGCTTGGAACTTATCTATTCCGTTGAAAAGTCACCCTTGGGAACCGGCGGAGCATTGCGTGAGGCAGCCAACCACCTCAGAACGGACGATGCGCTGATCATGAACGGCGACAGCTACACCGACGTTGACCTAGACCGTCTCGTTCGAGTTCATGCTGCGGACAATGCGGATGTCACCGTTGTTGTAATACCAGAAAGTCGTGGCGATGCTGGGTCGGTTGTTTTGGACCCGGGCGGCAGAGTTAGGGCATTTGCCGAGAAACGCATTGTTCCCGAGTCCCGCTATCTGAGCGCAGGAATATATATGTTGAAGAGAGAGTTGGTGAATACCATTCCACCTACCGTGAAGATTTCATTGGAGGAGGAGTTGTTTCCTCAATGGCTGGCGGTTGGAAAGAGCATCGAAGGCTTCGTTTTCGAGGGCCAGTGCCTGGACATCGGCACACCCGAGCGGTATGAGAAGGCGCAGCATGTTCTGGAGAAAGTTGAGTTGGAGAGCATCTTCGAAAGCGAGGGTCAATCGTGAAAGCTTTGATTACGGGAGCCGCCGGCTTCATGGGCCCGTTTCTGAGGGATCGCTGTTTGGAAGCCGGCTGCTCCGTTCTTGGAATTGATATCTCTGAACCCCAGGAAGCATGGGTCGATACTTCCTTCGAATGTTGCGACGTTCGTGACTACGGCCATTTTTCCAAACTGATTTTACGATTCCGGCCCGATCGCATATTTCATTTGGCGGCCCAGAGCTACCCTACGGTGTCGCTCGATAAACCACGGGAGACCGTTGAGATAAACGTGTGCGGGACTATCAATCTGTACGAGTCGCTGCGTGCGTTGGGGATGAAGCCCGTGGTGGTCGTCGCCTGCTCGAGTGCCGAGTACGGCCCGGTTGCGGCTCAGGATATACCCGTTAAAGAAACGCATCCTCTTCGTCCGCTGCATCCTTATGGCGTAAGCAAGGTCGGCCAGGATCTCATAGCCTCACAGTATTTTATTAACTACTCGATTCCCACGGTCCGGATCCGGATTTTCAACACGACGGGACCTGGGAAGATTGGCGACGTCTGCTCCGATCTCACGAGACGGGCTGTTGAACTCGAAAGGGGAATCAAACACCGATTCTTGAAGGTCGGCAACGTGACGACCCGCCGTGCCATAGGAGACGTCCGGGATCTCATACGCGCTCTCTGGATATCGGCAGAAAGATGTGAGCTCGGCGAGGTTTATAACGTCGGCGCCGAAAACATTTTCTCGGTCCAGGAGTTGATCGAAGCTATCCGCGCACAACTGGGCATCGCATTTGAAGTGGAACAAGATCCTCTCTTGGTACGCGCATCTGACGAGCCGGTTATTGCAGGAGACACAACTAAGTTTCGCAGTCGTTGTGCCTGGAAGCCAGAGATCCCTCTTGCCATAACTCTTAAGGATATGTTGGAGTGGTGGAGAATTCAGCTTGGAAATCCGACGTTGGCATCCCGGCAATCAGACACTCGCCGAAGTGGTTATTCAAATTCCTGAAGCGGTTCCGGAATTAAGACCACTATCGATCGGCGAGTAAGGCGCCCAAGAAAGAGCAGGCAAGCTTGGACATATTATGAAACAAACCGAAAATATCGAGCACGCTCAAGATCTCATGCGGAATCGGATTGAGCGCAGCATTGAAGTGAAGAAAATGTTGTTGCTCGATGCCAATTTTCAGGATTCAGTAGCGAATGTGGCGGTGAAAATCGTCGAATCACTTCGTGCCGGGGGAAAGGTCTTCTTCTTTGGAAACGGAGGAAGCGCCGCCGATGCACAGCATCTTACCGCGGAATTCACAGGGCGCTATTTACGAGAGAGAGCCGCGTTACCAGCATTGGCGTTAAGCGTAAACTCCTCATCCGTAACGGCGATCGGAAATGATTACGGATTCGATCTGGTGTTTGCCCGTCAACTCGAAGCTTTAGGCAAACCCGGAGATGTGGCGGTGGCCATTTCGACCAGCGGAAATTCGCGCAACGTAGTCCGGGCCCTGGAAGTCGCAAAATCACGATCAATTTATGCCGTCGCACTCACCGGAGCCTCCGGGGGGAAAATGAAAAGTGTCGCAGATTGTGCGATTTGCATCCCATCGGAGGAAACTCCCCGAATTCAAGAGTGTCATATCTTAACGGGTCATCTGATTTGTGAGATCGTGGAACTGATGTTGTTCGAGGATTCCGGCTCAGGGGGACAGAAGGCCAGTTCGGCAGCAATGCCCGCATGTCAGGGTCCACAGACCAAATAGGAGCTACGTTTCGACTTGTTGCGAATCGTTTTTTCTAGCGAGAAAAAGAACTCACGGGGACCCGCGCTCTTCATCGACCGCGATGGCGTAATAAATTGCCGACGGCCTAACGACTACGTATTGGACTGGTCCCAGTTCGTCTTTGTGCCTGGTATCCGAGAGGCGATCAAACAGCTCTCCTCCCTGCGGCTCCCGATGATTATCATCTCGAACCAGGCGGCCGTCGGTAAGGGTCTGCTGAAACCCGATGTTCTCGAAGAAATCACCGCTCAGTTGCAGCAAACTCTGCTAGCAGATGGCACATTCCTTGCTGCTGCTTATTATTGCCCGCACAGAATTGACGAAAATTGTATTTGCAGAAAGCCCAAACCTGGATTGCTTTGCCAAGCGGCAGAGGATTTTTGTGTTGACCTGTGCCGATCCGTTTTCATCGGAGACTCTGACACCGATGTGCAAGCGGCTCGGGCTGCAGGCTGTAAGCCGGTGTTATTCGGTTCGAGTCTCTGTGCCTCCCGGTCACCGGAATGGGCAACGGACCTTCCCACCGCTCTTGCGGCCACCGAGCTTTTCGCTGTAGTGGTGAAGTGCCTGTAAGGAAGGCCACGAGCCGATTTCCCACTTACTGGACCGTAGTAACCGTGGTATTCAAATCGGTAGGCGGCTGCACGGTCGCTCCTGACGTCCAGAATAGTGGGAGCAAAATTGAATAGCTCGCACTTCCCGTAGTACCGGAAAAAGCGCTGGCCAGCGTCAGTTGCGTGGATGACTGAACCGAAGCAATCGCATAAGTCGTTCCGTCGATGTTTATGACCGAATTATTCCAAGCGTTTCCTGTCGCGAATCCGCTGCCTGTAACCGTCGTGCTCCCGTTGGTGAAAGTTGCTGTTCCGGTTGGCTCCGTTTGGGTCCAATTCATCATTATGTTCTGATAGTAGGTTGTCCCGCTATCCGTGCCGTTTTCATTGCTGAAAATCCTGACATCGTATACGTCACCTCCACTCGAATCAGCCGCAATGCAAGAAGGCTGAGCAATGAGCGTTCCCTGCGGCGTCCAGACCCACATACACGCCTCTTCGTTAGCCAAGTCCCAAGTCGTCGCCATGTAATAAGACTGTAACGGTGTCAGACAAATCGGGGTAGAGGTTCCTGCTGCGTGATTTTCCACGCTGATTCCCTGTGTCTTCCCGTTGCAGCGACTCTGGCTCATATTTAAAGTGTCGTATAGTCCCGACGCATCTTGAATCATAAGCAAATCATAGTCGTTGCCGTTCGACTGTTGAGGCATCCCAAGCGTAAAGCCTACCAACACAGAGAAATATCGACTTGTGCTACCATTCGCGAAATTAAGATTGTTAATCGCATCATTAGCGGAATCAACGTGAGCAAGACTGTTGTAATTGAGTGTTTGTGCGACGTAGTGCGGACCTTCTGTACCGTTCATCTGCACTGGCCCGAGGTTCGTGAAAATATTTTGATTCGCTCCAACTGTCCAGCCAGCGGGCACAGCCGAATAATAACATGAAGTTCCCACAGTACAGACGTTGCTGACCGTACCAGCAGTAAAGATTGCGCTCGTCAACGTCGTGCCTGGAGGGTAAGTAGGACTGGTGTTCATCGATATGAGCAGGTCCACATTCAGCGTGGACCATGTTTGCGCGTGGAGGACCGGGGCAATAACTAGCAATAAGCAAACGAAGATTGCCTTCTTTGTGGAATACACGTTTCTCAGATAATTTGGGCACGCCCGCCGCGTCCAGCATGTTATTGTCATAGCCTGTGCCCGCGCCGGACCATTCCGTTCCTGTGTTCCCAGCACCACCGTAGCTGCTGTCATTTGCGTCTCCTACTCAACCGTAGCGGTCAAGCCTGTCGGCGGCTGCGGCAATGTTGCCGATGACGTCGAGTAGCAAGCGTTTTCGTTGAAGTTCGTCAGCTGAGGCCCGGTGCCGTTTGGAAGACCACCGAGACTCAGGTAGCAGTCCATCGCGGGATTGCTATTCGCCAGCCCACTCATTCCAGTGCTGCCCGTCCCACTGGAACACATGGAAATATTGGTCACCAAAGCGCGGGCATAAGAGCCGCTGCTGCAGATCGAAATACTTCCGCCAGTAACGTCCGGGCCGATGATCGGCCACGCTTTACTGCTCGGCCACCAAGACGGCTTCGCGGAATAGTAGAACGAGGCCGGTAACGTATGGCTCGACGGACAAGGGTTACTGTAGGTGGCCTGCACGCCCGTCAAGGCCGTCGGCACCTCGCTGCAATTGAATCGAGGCGAGCCGAAGCCTGTGGCGGAATCGGCATTACCCCAGAGCATTACTGTTGCCTGAACGTTGGGGTCGCTCGGTACGCCGTCTCCAACTCCGATCATGTACACACAGGAGTTACATGACGTTCCAGGATTATATGCTGTGTTGACGCCGCTTGTTCCCAGCACATTCCCGATGACGTTGTAGAACCGGTGGTACGACCAGAGCTGTACTGGAGCAAGGCTGCTGTTGCATGCCTCGTAAGTAGCCGAAGCATAGGGAGAGCCACCTGCCCAACATGCTGGTAGGGGACCCGTGAAAACGTTTCTAAAGAATGTGCTTAGGTTGCCTGTGCCATGAATGTTATCGGCGTTTGCCTGACTCGAAATATTTCCTTCCAAAAGACTGGTATCAACGCCTCCGGAGTGCTCTCCGTAGAAGTTTACGTTGTAGCCAGATGAACTTATATAGTAATTATTTATATCGTAATTATATCCAACGACCGAGCCGCTGCACGAGCCGTTCCAGATAACCGGCGAGGCAATCGCATGAAAGATGTTGTTCTCGATAAGCATTTTTGAAGCGCTGTTGCAGACAACTCCATACGAACTTGTTGTCTCATTCTGCGTCAAGAAGAAGTATGAATTGGTGACGCTATCGTTAGTTCCCCATTGCGCCTGGACGTGCGCCAAGCTGGTATCGATAACTGCTACGCCCTTCACCCAACAATTTGAGCAATTGGTTAGGTATATCCCGGTGGCTCCCGAGCTGCCCGTACTGTTAACCGAAAGGTCTTCGATACCGGAATACTGGATGGGCGATGTTCCCCACCAAGCCGACATGGTATTCGCGGTAGACCAGTTCGACATGCCAAGCGGCGGACTTATTCCAACTGAGACATTCGTCCCCGAGCAAGCTGAACCAACCGTGGTGACTCCGTTGCAGCTCGTAACAATGACCATTTGCTCCTGATGATAACAATTTGAGGGAGTATTCTCACCGCCGGGACAGCGTGCGTTTTGTGTTTCTCCGTCTATACTGTAAGGACCGGCGTTACCGGGAGCGGTGTACGGTCCGGTATAGGAACTGCTACTCCCAAGTACCAGGACTCCACCATTGTCGGTTGTGGAATCGGTTTGGTCTAAGATGATCGGATTTCCGACCTTCAGGTTCGGCACGGAGGCTAGCGTAACAGTGGTAGCTCCCTGTGCGACGTTGCCCGACACGAGCACGGGGCCATTGTTGATGCTGAAGTTTGAGTTGCCGTCACTCGAGGTCAGATTGATACTAGCTCCACCGCAAGAGCCTGTCGTAGCAATAACGGTTTGGTTGGCTCCCGCGCCTCTCAGAGTTGCGTTGGAAACGCCCGATAAGGAAAGACACGGAAGGCCATAGTTCCCGGCCGGCAAGAGTACATAGGTGTTTGCCGGTGCCGACGCCCATGCCGCCTCGATCTGCGCTTCCGTTGAACTCGCGCCGTTCGTGGTCACCGTGGCGCAAGCGGACGTGACGCATTGAGTTCGGGTAGTGGGAATACCCCCGGTAACTCCAGCAGTGCTCCAGTCTATCGCACGACTCGGACTGAGAATGCCCGACCATTGTTGGCCGTAAGAACGATTCGGGCTTGCCAGCAACACAATTGAAATAACGGTAATAGAAGTAAGAGATTTACGGTAAATTGTCATTCAGTGGACTCCGATAATCGCAGATGGTTGTCCCACGCAAGTACCTCGGAGGTCGTGTCTCGCGCCTGACGACAGCCACATACCGGTTACAAAAGACGTTCTCGGTGAGGTGTGGCTATGAGACGCTTTAACTTCTCGTCGCTCTCTGGCATAGCGAGCGGCTCCGAAGTTGTACCCCCTCCTTATTGCGTCACAATTTACATTAAGCTCCCAGTCGGAAGCAATTGCTACTGGTCCGGAGAACAGATTGCGAGCAGGGTCCGAACCTGGGCCCAATCCTGTACCTTTGCTAAGTGTCTGCCTTTTCAATGAACTGGGGTCTTGAAACCGCTCCAAACGGACCTAAGTCCAATGTGAATACGAGCAATCTTCTCGGCACGGGAGTGGCAGTGGAAGCACTCAAAAGAAACCGAGTCTTGGTTGACTGCTAAGTACAAAAACAGCAAAGGTCAGCCCCTAAGCGCGTAACGTTCAAACGGAGATCAGAACATTTATATTGCGCGACGTGCTAACCTTTGTGCAAGGATTGCCGAGGCGTTTCGGCGGACGGCAGGTGCAGGTCGGGCGCTGCGACAGGAGGTACTGAAGATTATGACGTGGCGACATCCACTTAGCGGCGAGCCATTGAAAGTTGGGAGAGACAACCATCTGTATGACATGAGCGGCCAACTTGCGTTCCAAAACCAAGACGGCTCATACGACTTCGTGGTCGACGCTCCGTCTCAGCAAGAAAGAGCGCATTTCGAAACGACCTACGAGAACGGCGGATGGTGGGCGGGCACGGATTCACTGGACGATATCGACTTGCCGAGTCTATGGGCAGGATCGCAAGAGTACCTGAGAAGCCTTGGCGAACTCACAGGCAAAAGTGTATTACTCATTGGCAATGGAACCTCGGTCAAGGAGCTATTATTTGTAACCCTCGGAGCTCACGTTACCATCACTGATTTGTCTTTCCAGGGAGTCGTGTATGCCAAACGCCGATTCCGGGCATCGTCACTTGGAATGAAGCGGCCTACCGATTGCGAGTTTCACGCCGTCAATGCCTACTACCTACCTTTCGAGGACAACACGTTCGATGTGGTATGCGGTGATGCTGTGATTCATCACATGAGGGATCTTACGACGTTGTTTCGCGGAATCCATCGATGCCTAAAGCCCGGCGGCTATTGTCGTTTTCTCGACACTGCTTATTCGCCCCTCTGGCAACTCTCAAAGAGAAGCATCCTGCGGCCTCTCCAGAAGTGGAGTCACAAGAAGCACGGAATATCTCCAGAAGATAAGGAGGCAACAGAACGCGGCGGCTATACCTGGGAGGAGCTTGTACAACTCAAGAGAACGCTTGGTTTCAGAAGTGTGTACTACAGGCGAACGGGGCTGTTAGATTACCTGCTGTGGAGAGCGCGTTGCAAGTTAAATGCCCCATGGTTGCTTAGTCTACGCCCGGCGACCCTCTGGACTGACCGAATGTTGGCGAAAACACCGATCATGAAGACCCAAGGTATCAGCTTGGTATTTGGATTCGACAAATAGCTTGACCATATAGTTGAATCTCACATAATGTGCCGGGCCACTCCATGGACAAGACGTGAACTCCATCCTCATGACGTCGGAGCAAAATGACGTCCAGTTTAAGTACATGGTGACGCAAACACGTCAACCAACCCAATAGGTCACTGATAGGATGCGGGAGGCCGCGACCCGGTTTGTCGGCGGCTGCGGTCGATTAATCGGGGTGGTTCCTCGGTCGGTTTGTGCGTTTGTCCGTAGCAGCTGTTCGCGTTGAAGCTTAGTACAGCGCCCGTTCCGTCCGGCGGCCCACCCATAACTTTCATATAACAATCCGCGGCCGGAATCGTATATGCGTGGCCGGCATAGCCGGGGATATTTCCTCCGCTGACGTCCGGGCCTATAGGGGGCCACGGCTTCGTTGTGGGCCACCAACCAGGCTGGCTGTTCAAATAGAATGATGCCGGCATGGGAGGCTGCCCAGCGCCCGTATCGCCCTTGCTTGGAATGGGATTTGCGAAATTCGTTATTCCGCTTGGGACTTCCGAGGTGCTGGCACAAGTGGTGGCCCATCCTGTATCCGAGGAGTTTCCGCAAAATCTTGTGCCCGATACCGTATCGTAGTTCCCCCAGTTCATGATTGTTCGGCTGACGTTCGGGTCGTTTGGAACGCCGCGTCCGATGCCGATTTGCTCGATTGCTGAATTTGCAGAGACTGCCCCGGAGTTAGCGATATTCAATTGATAGTTGGTGAATATGGATGCTCCGATGACGTTGCCCACTATATTGTAGAATCTGGATAGCGCGCCGACCCGCACCGCACCGAATCCGTTCGTGGTTCTGTTGCCGCTGTTTGGCTGGAAACCGTTCCAGAAATTTCTGAAAGCCGTCTGAAAATGATGGGTGCCATGAAAATTGTCGCTGTACAGCCCCGCGCCTTGGTTTCCTTCCGCAAGAATATTGTCGTCGCCCACGGCATGTATAAGATAACCCTGCATCTGGAAGGTATAGTTCCCACCACCGGAATTATAAAGATTGTTGATGTCAAAATTGTAGGAGATCACGCAGCCAGAACACGTAGAGCTCATCACAAACGGAGCACTACATTGCTGGGAGATATTGTTTTGCATTAATGAATCCGATGCATTGGCGAATTCCACCGCATAACTGCTGGAGGTTTGGTTCGCGGTCCGGTAAAAGTAGTTGTCCTGCACGGTTGAGTGCGGACTCTGCCAAGCCATTACATGAGAGCGAGTGGGATCAATGCTTCTGACCCCCTTTGCCCAACACCCATTGCAGTTGAAGAATTCTATCCCCTCCTGTGCCCTAGAGTTTGTGTTGTCTATGCTGAGATTCTCTACTCCCGATGAAAAAATCGGATTCGTTGGCCACCAAGCCTGCGGACTCTTGCCGGAACTCCAATTAGGCATGTAAAGGCCCGGGGAAATCCCAACGGTATACGGGCCATGGCCGCTAATGCTGGTCACGGTAACAACCTGCTCCTGGCTTCTGCCAGGACGCAAGAATCCTCCAGCATCTCCGTTACTTGAGCAGGTACCAGCGGGCCTGTAGCAGACAAAGATGTCACCACTATCAGCCGTATCGTCCAACTGGTCGAGCGTGATTGGCCAGCCAACTCTCAGCCTCGAGACACTGCTGAGAGTGATCGAAGTTGTGCCTTTGGCGTATCCGGCTGTCCAATTCGCCAGATTAGAGGGGGAACCCAAATAGTTGATATCGGAACTCCCCAAGCAAATGGTGGCCGCGATCCCCGAACAAGGATCAAGCCCGCTGAACACTATAAAAGTCTGGTTTGCCCCAGCGCCTCGCAGGGTAACATTTGAGTGGGTACTGAATGTGATTCCAGCACTGAGGTAGAAAGTTCCCGCGCTTAGAAAAACGGTCCGTCCAGAAGGGCAAGCTGCGATAGCTTTATTGATTGTTTTTGGTGCTGCAGGTGATCCGCTCGTGCCATAGGGAGCGATAGTCGCGCAAATTGTGGTGCGGGCTGGTATTCCACCAGGCACACCCGCCTTTGACCAGTCGACTGCCCGGCTCGGAGCAATGATCCCGGTCCACGCCGTCTGTGCGTCTGCAGAAAATGGCATGCTCAAGAGCAACAGTAACAAAGGTGAGAGTGATCGAGCGCGTATCATTACCATCAGCATAGAACCTTAGCATTCCGGAAAGTACGTAGCGCCGTTGTCTGAGTTCATTGAAAACTCTGATGAAGTGTGGAATCCATGCTAATCTCCCACCGACTCCACCGAAGTTCGGCTCCCCGGCACAGTAAGCAGCCCCCCAATTGTAATCCTTATTCGTTGCCGAGCCACTGTATAGATTCGCTCCCGGTTGGAAGCAAATCCCAGTGGCCCAGAGTACAGTTTGCGAGCAGGAGTGCGGACCTCTACGCCGTGGTGCACATTGCTTTTTTGGCGTCAGCGGGCTCCAGGAAACAATTCAGAACGGCAAGAATCCGATGAGTTTGCCAGCATCCTTCTGATGACCCCTTGAACTATAGACCACCATCTCGAGACAAGAAACATGACGCATCCGGCTGACGAGAGGCGAGGCTCCAGATTGAAGCGGGCGGTTTGAGTTGCAGTTATGGCAAAACGTGAAGGCTGTCGCAAAGGGCAAAACAGGCAGTTCGGACCAGTGGTTCTGAAGTTTAAACGTGGCTGGCTAACACGTGGGATGGAAGCTTCAAGCGAGCGACTCGGGAAGAAGCTGGGAGAAATTCTTCCCGTATTGCCCAGCCGAGAGCAGTCTTCTGTTTTGCTAGTAATCCAATCATGGTGCCCCGCGAACGACTGGCTCAGTAAAGAAGAACCGGACTCTGGCTGGCGTCTTTGATGCACCCGCCGCCGATCCGCTCAGCGCCACGGGCGTACGGCGGGAAATAGAGCAGTGGAAACGTGTGTAAACTTCAAAAGGAGATTAGAACATGTATATTGCGCGACGAGCGCTAACCTTTGTACAAGGATTTCTCACCAGCTACGCTCCCTCCAGCATCAAAAAACTGTTTTGGGACAGGAATTTCTCCGGAGGAAAATGGGACTTCATCGACAACACGGTTGGAGACTGCGTCTACCCGCATCTGGAGAAGTATGCTCAAAACGGCGACATCTTGGATCTTGGCTGTGGTCCAGGTAACACAGCAAATGAATTAGCCTCCGGCGTATACAGGAGCTATGTTGGCGTAGATATATCTGAGATTGCCCTAGCGAAAGCAATAAAACGAACAAAAGAGAACGGTCGAGAGGAAAAGAACAGCTTTGCCCAAGGGGACTTCCTTGGTTACACGCCAAGTCAAGAATTCGACGTGATCCTATTTCGGGAGTCCTTGTACCACGTGCCGTACGGTCAGGTCCTAGCGATACTTGGCAAATACTCAAAGCATCTGAGGAAAGGTGGCGTCTTTATCGTTAGACTCGGCACCGGGAATAGCAACACTGGGAAAAAGAAAAAGCGCGTCATAAGGAAAGTAAATTTGATCAAACGCGAATTCGATGTCCTGGAATCGCCTGAATACAACACTTACGGGCTACCAACGGTACTAGTCTTTAGGCCGCGGCGCCACAGTTAACCAGTTGGATGGGAGGGAGGCGCCCGGTTCTTGTCTTAACCACAAACAGGTCTGATCCGAATTATGAAGCCTGGCGAATGGATTACAATACCGTGCGTCCACATAGCAGCCTGGGTTCCTGACACCGGAAGAGTACGCGTCCGCCGTCGCCGCGTGACCGGCGTCTCCCCCCACTTCGGTCGTCTCCATCACACCGGTGTGGGAGCAAACGGATGTGCAACAACCCTGAAGTGCTAACCTATGACTGGATCAAAACCGGGGGCAGGGCACTCGGAGAGGGCTTCATGGGTTTTCAAGAGGAGTGCGCGATGCGCACTTCATTAGGGCCGCTGGCGAGTTCTTGCGCTTCCGGCGAAAGGAAAGTCCTTTGAAAATCAGCATCTTTGGAATGGGCTACGTGGGAACGGTGTCTGCGGGGTGCCTGGCGCGAGATGGTCACGAACTCATCGGCGTCGATCCGGTCCGTACCAAAGTCGACCTCATAAACGCCGGTCGATCTCCGATCATTGAGGTCGAAATTGGAGAAATCATTACCGAAGCGGTCAAGTCTGGTCGCCTTCGAGCAACCGACAATCAAAACGAAGCCATCTGTCAGACCGAACTCTCCTTCGTCTGCGTCGGCACTCCCAGCCAGCCCAACGGAAACCTGGATTTGACCTATATCCGCCGCGTTTGCGAGTTGATCGGAAAGGCACTCAAAAATAAACCCGCCCGTCATACCGTTGTCATCCGAAGCACCATTTTGCCCGGTACCATGCATGGGGTTGTCATACCGACGCTCGAAGAATACTCCGGCAAGAGGGCGGGTGAAGGGTTTAGCATTTGCAATAATCCAGAGTTTTTGCGGGAAGGCTCCGCAGTCAAAGATTTCGATTTCCCACCGAAGACAGTAATTGGACAGTTGGATGCCGCCAGCGGTGATTTATTGGCCTCGCTCTATGCGAAGTTGAATGCGCCGTTGATCCGCACAGATTTAGAGACTGCGGAAATGGTTAAGTATATTGACAATAGTTGGCACGCGCTGAAGATCGGATTCGCCAATGAGATTGGTAATCTGTGCAAAGCTCTTTCCGTTGATGCGCACGCGGTCATGAACATCTTTTGTCAAGACAAGAAACTGAACATCTCGCCGGCCTATCTTTCGCCTGGTTTTGCTTTTGGCGGCTCGTGCTTGCCCAAGGATCTTCGAGCACTCGCGTACAAGGCCAAAATGCACGATTTGGAATTGCCGATTCTAAATGGCATTTTGCCCAGCAATGAGTTACAGATTGCTAGGGGAGTTCGGCTCATCACGGAAAGGGGCCACAAACGGGTCGGTATCTTGGGGTTTAGTTTCAAAGCTGGTACCGACGATCTGCGAGAGAGCCCCATGATCGAAGTCATTGAGCGTTTGATCGGCAAGGGCTATGACGTTCGCATCTTCGACAGGAACGTAAATCTGGCCAGCCTGGTCGGCGCCAATCGGGACTTCATTCTTAACCATATCCCGCACATATCGAGATTGATGGTCAGCAGTATCGACGCGGTGATCGACCATGCCCAAACGATTGTGATAGGCAATAAGGACCCTGAATTTCAGAAGGCGCTTGGTCGGATGCACGAGGATCAGCATCTTGTGGATTTTGTTCGCATAACTGATCGCAGGAGCGAAAATGGTAAATATGACGGTATCTGCTGGTAACCAACCGCGCGTTCAAGCTAGCAACATCCTATCGAAGGAACAGATTTTTGAATCCATCCGTCGGCTTTCCGACTGGTTAGAGAGGAACGACTACCAAGGCTACGATACGTTCGATGGTCTGAGCGCTGTCTATCTACGCCCTCTCACTTTTGAGACTAAATTACTGCGAACTGTGCTTCAACAAGGAGTGCGCCGTTTTCCGATCAACTTGCGGCCCGTCTTGGGCATTCCCAAGAGTCATTCGAGCAAAGGCATGGGATTCCTGGCCAAGGGTTTCATTCGCCTGCACCAGGCTATCGGAGATAAAGTTTGGGCGGATAATGCCCAGTATGCCCTTCGGTGGTTGGTCGATAACAAATCCAGCGGTTATTCCGGAGCATGCTGGGGAAATCACTTTGACTATCAATCCCGCGGGTTCTACCTTCCCAAAGGTGTTCCAACCATCGTGTGGACCTCGCATATCGGTCACGCTTTTCTAGACGCCTATGAACACTTTCAAGAAGACCAGTATCTTCAGGTTGCGGTTAGTGCCTGCGAGCATATTGTCACCGATTTGGCCGCTACTCGCGAAGGGGACTCAATTTGTTTCAGCTACATTCCGATCCAACAGACTAAGGCATCATGTCATAATGCAAATACTCTTGGCGCCAGCCTGTTAGCGAGAACTTTCTCGCACACCAAGAATGCCTCCTACCGCGCGCTCGCTCAGCAATCTATTCAGTTCACGGCTTCACATCAAAGGCCAGATTCGTCTTGGTATTACGCTGAGGCTGCCAATACGCGGTGGGTCGATAACTTTCACACCGCTTATGTCCTTGATTGCTTCAAGCATTATTATACGGCAACAGGTGACGGTCGTTTCCTTGAGAACATGAATAAAGGGTACGAGTATTGGAAACGCACCTTCTTCCTGGCCGACGGCACTCCGAGATACTACGACAAGAAAACTCTTCCGATCGACATCCAGTGCTCATCTCAGGCTATTGATACCCTTGTGCTTTTCCACGATCTGGATCCAGATAGTTTGACGCTTGCTTTAAAGGTTGCAAAATGGACAATAGACAATATGCAGGATTCCGACGGTCACTTTTACTATCGACGCTACTCGTCCTGGATAGTCAACAAAACTGCCACTTTGCATTGGGGACAAGCTACCATGCTTTGTGCCCTCGCGGGACTCTACAAGCTTTTGAAGACTAGCTACTGATTCCTTTCAGCGTCTCGGATGGAAGTTATCGACGCACAGTCTTCTGCCATCACCTGCTAAGAGCTTTGACGGCAGACAGGGTTCGCGGTCAACAAATGAGGGCTCTTGGCTGAGGAATCTCTAGCGCGGGGTGACGTTTTCATCGACGATATTGCGCCGGCATTCGGGAGTTGCTTCCCCGGTGCCTTCCCGTGTGGGTGCCTGAAGCCATAGGTTAAGAGCAGCACACCTTTCCGGAACAGCAGAAAAATGCCCGTGCAGAAAGTTTTGGCAGCCGGTTGCAAAGATGTAGTAATTGGTCCAGAAAACACGCGCGACAAAAACGAGTGGGGATCATGTCACGAAAGAACGAACGGCCATTCATGAAACGAAAAGTCTTCATTATCATCGAGAATTCGACTTTCCCCGGTGATTCGCGGGTGCGGAACGAAGCTTTTGCACTTCATCGCAATGGCTATCAGGTGACTGTACTGTGCCCTCGGAGCAAGCGAAGCTCTCTAAGGCATGAAGTGATCGAAGGAATCCACGTCTATCGTCATCCTAAGGTCCAACAGGGAAGCACTCGCTTTGGATACCTATTGGAGTACGGCCTCGCTCTGGTTTGGGAACTCTGCTACTCCTCGTGGATATATCTCCGCCATGGATTCCATGTTATCCAGGGTTGCAATCCTCCCGACACGATTTTTCTTGTTGCCCTACCATTCAAACTCTTAGGGGTCAAATACATCTTTGATCACCACGATGCGAACCCGGAACTATACGTGTCGAAGTTTGATAAGCGCGGCTTCTTTTACAAAATGCTTCTCGCATTCGAAAAGCTCACTTATCGCTACAGCGACGTCGTCATCGCCACCAACGAGAGTTATCGGGGACTGGCCCTTTCCAGAGGTGGTGTCCCACCCCAGGATGTGTTTATTGTCCGCAATGGGCCGCAGGATGGTTTCACAGCCGTCCCCCCCAAAACCACCCCGAAGCACGGGGAACCGTATTTGGTAGGCTACGTCGGACACATGGATGTGCAGGATGGATTGGACATACTTCTTGATGTGGCGTTGCGCATAAAACAGATGGGGCGCACGGATGTTCACTTCACCTGTGTTGGCGGCGGCCCTCAACTGGCGGCACTCCGCGACATGGTACGCGTCAAGGGCCTCACGGAGACGGTTAACTTCACGGGTTGGGTGCCAAATCTGGAATTGTTAGAAACTCTCTCCAGTGCTGACGTCTGCGTGAACCCCGATAAGCCTTCTGAAATGAATGACATGTCCACAATGATCAAAATTATGGAGTATATGGCTCTCGGCAAACCCATCGTTCAATTCGAGTCGAAGGAGGGCAGATTCAGCGCGCAGGGCGCGTCGCTATACTGCAGCACGACAGATCGAGTCAACGATTTTGCCGACAAGATCCTCTGGTTGCTCGACAATCCCGAACAGAGAAGAAGGATGGGTGAGTTCGGTCGAATCAGGGTCGAAAAAGAGCTTGCTTGGAATTATTCTGTTCCCCCCTTGCTTGCTGCCTATCGGAGGGCTTTCGATAAGCGGGGATCTTGATTAGTTTTGTACGAAGACAATCCCAGAACGTTCGTCTTTAGATCAGGTGCATTTCCTTGTGTAGCGATTTGATTAGAGATTGGGGGACATGTTTTTGAGGTAATGGAGTTCACAAGAGAAGTTCGACTAGCATGCCAAGATCTCTGTGCTCATTCATTTATCAGGAGCGGCAGGTTCGGACGGCAACTGTACTTGTCGAGTTGGAAATCACCGCGATCAGATCAGGAAGGTGTATTTCTACGATAGAGGCGGCTGTTACTTAGGGTTCGAAAGGTTATTCGAAGGCGCGGAAGCTACTTTGATTGAAGCAGCGGATCCAGTCACTCGCGACAGCAAAGTGGCGGCCCACAAGTTTGGCAGCCTTTACAAGGCACAGTCGGCGGTCGACTTGGTCAATGACGCATAAATGCTGGCGGACCCCCACAGAAGGAATCAAATCCAGAAACTGTGGTTGCAACGTTGCAACACGCGTTGCTCACTTTTTGTTGGCGGTTGGATTTCTAGGTTTCGTTCCGCTCTGTCCTCCCGGAACGATAGGTCAACCTCACTTAGGCTAGATGGGATAGGAGAAGCAGCAGATTATGAGTAACCTTCTCTCTGAATACTATAAGACTACACTGCTAACGCGCACAGTGTCTAACGACGCGATGCCTAAGTCCGGACCCGGCTTTTTTCGTTTTGGCGCGGACATCGTGTGTTATGGTGAATGCTCTATCGGCGTGGCGTCCAGCATTGAAGGTTGTGTTTGCCTTGACGCCAGCAAGGGTGCTGTAGTCACCAACTCCGTAATCCACCTACCCTTTGACATTTCAAGCGTGGTCGAAAACCTTCGCATGGAGCGTTACGTCAAACAGTTGGCTTCCAAGCGAATGAGAACTGTTCAACATGCATTCGTTCGGGAGGCTTACTACTTTGTGCGCGAGCAGTTACCTGAATGGATACGCAGCCGCCTACAAAAGGCCTACCTCAGAGATTGGCAGACTCTGCCTTTCCCACATTGGCCAGTAGACTTCACGGTCGATTCCCTGCACGAAGCTTTTCTGCGTCTTGCGATGAGAGCAGAAGGCTGCGACCGGGTTCCCTTCATCTGGTTTTGGCCCGAAGGAGCGCCCGGATGCCTCATCCTTACCCACGACGTGGAAACTAGGGCGGGCTACAACTTTACGTCTGATCTTATTGATATCGATCTCGCGCATGATTTCATGGCCTCTTTCCAGGTCATACCCGAAAAACGCTACGGAGTCTCTGACGGGTATGTCAGTCAGATCCGAAACCGCGGCTTTGAATTTAACATCCACGATCTGAATCACGACGGTCATCTTTTCGAAGAAAAGAACGAATTTCTGCGACGCGCCAAGAAAATCAATCAATACGCTGAAAAATACGGTGCCCGCGGTTTTCGTTCAGGCGCGCTGTACCGCAATCTAGACTGGTACGATTCTCTCGAATTTTCTTATGATATGTCAGTGCCGAACGTCGCCCACCTTGACCCGCAGCGCGGCGGTTGCTGTACGGTTATGCCCTATTTTATCGGAAAAATCCTCGAGATCCCCCTAACAACCAGCCAGGACTATTCAGTTTTTCACATCCTGAACGACTACTCGATCGATTTGTGGAAGAAACAGACCGAGCTAATTCTGCAAAAAAATGGGCTTTTGAGCTTTATCGCCCATCCTGATTACTTGATTGATCGGCGCTGCCGCGGAGTATATGAAGCACTACTCGTTTACTTACGGAAGATCGTTGATCGAGACGCTATTTGGGCGACCCTTCCTGGTGAAGTAGATCGTTGGTGGCGGGCTCGTGCGGAAATGAGCCTCGTCCAGGACGGCACTGGCTGGAGAATCGAGGGCCCCGAAAAGGAACGGGCCCGCGTCGCGTACGCCTCGCTGGATGGTGATCGAATCGTTTACACCATCGATGAAACTCCTCCCCCTTCACAATGACTCCCGACGTGCTGGCTCATGGATTCTCCAGACCGACCCACACCTGCAGACGGTCCTCCCCGCTTTGACCAGAGTGCCTAGGTATCGGGATTTAATGGGGGAAATGTTTTGGCAAATGGTGGCAAGAGTTTTCACTCATTCTCGGTCAGGTTGGCGATCTCCCCGGTCACGCGAGAGAAAAGTTAGCAAGAAAATAACTAAGAGCAATGTTTTCAGTTATTTATGAGGTGCTTACTACAACCCGTCCCGAGCGGTCGCGAGAAGGAATCTGGCTATTCGGTTGCCACATCTGATTGTGATGTCGATGCACGTTGTATTAATGGCGGTAGCCTGTCGCATGGCTTGCCAATACAGCTAATTCCTTAAGATTTCAATAGTTAGAGCGCGGACGCAATCTGGTATCGGAATTACCTTAATATCTCATTGCCTCGGCACAACTGCCGGGTGAGAGGTCGAACACCATGAAGCGGATTCCAACAATGGTACCGAATTCCGATAGTGCTACCGAGGGCATCCGCACGGATTCATTGAACAACGAAGTCATGACGATTCGAGAACTGATTGAGCAGCAGGCCAGGTTGCAGCCCGAAGCTTCTTTTCTCATCAGTCCCGAAACGGGACGAGTCTTAACCTTCCGGGGGTTACAAGAGCACTCGTGTTTTCTCTCAAC
>Ga0326727_10007619_pt1 | contig 28410 bp, 24 predicted proteins | sample MB2enrmetagenome_FD_207643 | JGI IMG/M metagenome (GOLD analysis project Ga0326727, IMG submission 207643) | Lab enriched peat soil microbial communities from McLean, Ithaca, NY, United States - MB29MY | ecosystem: Environmental > Terrestrial > Soil > Wetlands > Peat | place: USA: New York... | reverse complement strand
CGCTAATCCGAAACGTGAAAAGGGCTCCTATCGAATACGGCATGGTCAAGGGTATTCAATCTTCGAGCATTACAGTCATGGACTGAAACAAACCCTGCGTCTTTTTGTTCCGGTTAAGGAGCCGGTAAAAGTCATTGAATTAGTGGTTTCGAACACGACGGATCAGGTCTTACGCTTAAGTGCGGTCTATTATGTTGAATGGGTGATGGGCGTGGCTCGCGAACAGACTGCTCCGTATCTGGTGACGGAATATGATAGAGAACGCAATATCTTTTTTACGCAGAACACTTATCAAGAAGAGTTTGTTGGGCGGATGGGGTTCTTAACTGCTCTCGGAGCGGTAGTGACAAGCTATACCGGAGATCGCTCAGAATTCATCGGGCGTAACGGGAGCTTGGAAGGTCCTCTGGGGTTAAAGCTGGATCATTTCTCAGAAACAGTCGGAGCAGGGCTTGATCCTTGTTCTGCTCTGCAGCTCGTATTTTCCCTATCTCCCGGTGAAACCAAGACCATCACTTTCCTGCTGGGTGAAACAGAAAATCGTCCGGAAGCGGAGCGCCTGATATCCGCTTATGGACAGCCGGGAAAGATTTCGGAAGCCTTCGGCGAAGTAAGGCGCTATTGGGATGAGGTATTGGGAACAATTCAGGTTGACACACCTGACCCGTCCATGAATTTACTCCTCAATCGCTGGCTGCTCTATCAGACGGTTGTTTGCCGTGTCTGGGCCCGTTCGGCATTTTACCAGTCCGGAGGAGCCTATGGTTTCAGAGATCAACTCCAAGATGTGATGGCCCTTGTCTATACGGCACCGGAGGCTACCCGAGAACAAATTATTCTCCATTGTGGCCATCAGTTCGTAGAAGGCGATGTGCAACATTGGTGGCACGCCGGAAAAGGAAAGGGGATACGAACGAGATTTTCAGATGATTTGCTCTGGTTACCTTTTGTAACCACTTATTATATTGAACGCACCGGAGATAAGGCTATTTTGGATGAATTGAATACTTTTCTGGAGGATCAGCCCCTGAAAGAAGCTGAGGATGAACGATATTCCATTCCGAGAATTTCCCAGGAGCAGGGAAGTGTGTATGAGCATTGTGTTCGTGCCATCGAAAGAGGGCTGAATTTCGGCGAACATGGCTTACCTTTGATTGGCTCCGGGGATTGGAATGACGGCTTCAGTCGAATCGGCCCCAAAGGAAAAGGAGAGAGTGTGTGGCTCGGGTGGTTTCTGTATCTAACTTTGACACGTTTTGCCAGTCTATGTGATGGACGTCAGGACCTGGAGAGAGGAGTCCGCTATCGTCGTATCGCGGAAGAACTTCTCCAAAATATAGAATTGCATGGTTGGGATGGCGGCTGGTATCGGCGTGCTTATTTTGATGATGGTACACCTTTGGGATCTTCTCAAAATGCAGAGTGTCAAATTGATGCGATCGCTCAGTCCTGGTCTGTCCTTTCCGGAGCGGCAAAAGCTACTCGGGCCGAGGATGCCATGTTAGCCTTAGAACACTATTTGTGGCGCAAAGATGATGGGGTACTCCTTTTACTGACGCCCCCCTTTGACAAGTTCCTGCCTGATCCCGGCTACATTCAAGGGTATGTGCCTGGGGTCCGTGAAAACGGCGGACAGTATACGCACGCAGCTACTTGGGCGATTTTGGCCTACACCAGTTTAGGAGAAGGGGACAAGGCGGGAGAGCTATTTCAGATGTTAAGCCCTATCCATCACGCTCGCACAGAACATGAGGTAAATCGCTACAAAGTTGAACCCTATGTTATGGCTGCAGATGTTTATGCCACCCATCCCCATATAGGACGGGGAGGATGGACATGGTATACTGGAGCATCCGGCTGGATGTATCAGGCTGGGCTGGAGGGGATTTTAGGTTTTAAACGTCAAGGGGATAAATTAGTCTTGAAGCCTTGTATCCCAAGTCGGTGGACCGGTTATCGCTTAACTTATCAGTATCAAACGACTCAATATGAAATTCTCGTCGAGAATCCGCAGGGTAGGATGACCGGGTGTGAGAGGATTACTTTGGATGAAGAGGTTTTACCGGAACCTGTCATCTTATTAAAGGATGACGGTCAACTCCATACGGTTTGTTTGACTCTATAAATGCTAAGCAGTGACCCAGCTTAACTGTTTCAGAAGAGAAGAGAGGCGGGATAGAATGGAATTTTACCGCGCTTTATCAGAATACTATGATGAGATCTTTCCGCTCAAAGGAGCACAGAAAACATTCCTGCATGATTATCTAAAGCAGGAATCTCTAACATCAGTATTGGATATTGGGTGTGGTACAGGAACGTTGGCCTTGGAAATAAGTCAAACAGGTCTAAGAACGCTCGGTGTGGATCTAAGTGAAGAGATGATCGAGATCTCCGGCAAAAAAGCTCAAGCAACCGGAAGCAGGGCTGCGTTTTCCGTTGCGGATATGCGGGACCTCAGTAGTATAACGGAACAATTCGAGGGGATCGTTTGCCTGGGGAATACGTTAGCCCATGTGTCCGGGGAGAGCGAGTTAAAACAGGTTTTGACTCAATTTTGGAAAAAGGGAACTCACCTCTTATTACAAATTGTAAATTACGACTGGATTTTAGCGAAGCAAGTTAAGAAGCTGCCCACAATCAAGACAGAACACTTAATATTTCAGCGATTTTACACGCACCGAGCGGACGGGAAACTAGATTTTTCTATGAAAATTGAGTTTCCCGTCCCTGGACAGGATGTCTCGGGGGTTAATCGTTTATTTCCCATAAAATATGAGCTTCTGAAAAAAGCATTGACCGAGACAGGCTGGGAAGTTTCTGAGGTATGGGGAAGCTATGCTAAAGAGCCCTGGACTGAAGACTCTACGGCAACTATTTTGTCAGCAAAGCGCATACCCGAGTAAATATAGTCGATAAAATATATATGTATGATTAACTTCGACTGCACTTCACATATAATATTGTTAATCGAATAACCAGTAATTTTGGTTTGTATTGGGTTGAATCCTCTTGTTTTGAAATAATTTGAAGTAGTAAAGCGGTAGCGAGGTAACTTGCCCGCTTTTTTGATTTTTGTTGGACATTGGTGGAAATTTTCTTATTTAATTTCCTGTAATTTTCAATGAAGGCAATTAATGGTTTCAAGTTTCGCTTCTGATATATCCTTTTCGATTCAACGAGATTAGAGCCGCTAATATGGAGATGCCCATCGCGGACAGCATAACGGTATGGTAAGCACCCACAAAAGCGTTAAGTTGCTGGACCAAAGTTGGGGTGTTTAGGTTCGCGAGGAGTGCGGTTTGACGGTTTTCAAATAAGGAAACTGAGAAAGAAATTCCGATAACCATACCAACATTTCGAACAAGGGCGTTAATTCCACCGGCAACGCCTAATTTGCTGGGAGGAACGGAACTCATGACGCTGCTGTTATTGGGAGATTGAAAAAGACCGGTTCCTAAACCCATGAGCAAGAGACCCGGGATAATCTGCCAGTACAGTGAAGTGGCGGTCACTGTCGAAAGATATAAAAAACTCATTGCGGTAACGACTAGTCCGCTGGTGGTTAAGATAATCGGACCAATACGGTCAGAGGCACGTCCGCTGAGTGGGGCAGTAATCGCCATCATTAAAGGAAAAGAGGTCATTAATAATCCCACTTGGGTTGGATCATAATTTAAAACATGTTGCAGATAGAAAGGCATGAGCATCGTATTGGCATACATAGCCACGAAAGAGAGGAAACCGGTAATATTCCCGATGAAAAAGGGGCGGATTCGAAATAAAGAAAAATGAATCATAGGGTTAGGTACCCGCAGTTCCGTATAAAAGAAGAGCCCCAAAAGAAGAATCCCCAAAAATAGCCCCAAGAGGATGGGAGAGGATTGCCAGCCCCAATCCTGACCATTGCTGACGGAAAACAGAAGACTGACCATACCTAACGTAAATAAAAGGGCGCCTAAAAAATCGAACGTTTCCTTAGTTTCATGAGGGGTATCATGGGGAAGAACGAATTGAGCGGCAAGATAGCCGAGGATCCCGATCGGCAGATTAATATAGAAAATGGAACGCCAGCTCAAGAGCCCGACTAAAATTCCGCCAAGAGCCGGGCCGGTTAAGCTTCCTAAGGCAACAACGGTTCCGGTTAAGCCAAGAGCTTGTCCCCGTTCTTTGGGTGGGAAATTAGCGGTAATCAGCGCAGCACTGTTGGCCATCAGCATAGAGGCACCGATGGCTTGGAGGACACGCATCCCGATCAAAAACCAGATATTTGTAGCCAATCCACACAGCGCTGAACCAAGGGTAAAAATCAAAAATCCCCAAGAAAAAACGCGTTTGCGCCCGATAAGATCGGCAATCCGTCCAAAAACAGGGAGTAAACTGGAGATGGTCAATAAATAGGCGGTTACGACCCATTGCAATATTGAAAGATTGGTATTTAGCTTACCGGAAATGGTTGGCAGGGCTACATTAACAATACTGCTGTCTAAGGTAGACATGAAGGTACCAACGGAAACGGTTGCCAAAATGAACCAGCGGTATCGAGGCGAAGATTTAACACGTGTTGAAATATTGTCATTGTCTTGATTCATAGTAAGATACTCCTCCCGTGACCTGATCAATACTCTCTTATTGTCGAAATAATTGGCTTAGGACGCCGTTTTGTAGAAAAATGAGGGGTAATAATCCGGAGCGGACTTTTAAACTCCAATATATCATAACGAGGATATTTTGAACACTAATTAATTAAAGAACGAGCAGGCAGTTCAGGGGGCAAAGCCTGGTTAAAGTTAGATTGTCAGAGTGCAGAAGATTCAGGGCGCCTTGGAATGTTTTCTCTTCAGTTTGACCATAATAAATAGAAGAAGGAGGGATGTCAGTTATGAGTGATCCTAAGGATAAGGAACGTCCAAGGCCAAGACCTATTGAACAGCATACTACGGCAGCTTGGGCAAATATCAACAAAACTAAGGAAATATCGAATGTCACAATTCCCAGCGAATTTGAAGTTGGCAATGCCAAAGAATGGGTCGACTCAAATCAGAAATAGATAACTAAATGCTCTCGAGATAGCAAAGTAATATAACGAGCGGGTCGCCCAGGGCGCCCGCTCGTTATATTACTTTGCTGAGGTTTTTTAATACTGCATTTCAGCCAGCCGTTTATAGGCTTGATATCGCTCCTGGGCGTGGTATTCAGCTGCCTTAAACATTTCTTCGGCAACATCCGGAAAGGTAGAGCTTAACTGGGAGTAACGGGTTTCGCCAAGGATGAAGTCTTTAAATGACCCTGAAGGTTCTTTAGAATCTAAAACAAAGGGATTCTTACCTTCTTGTTTAAGCAGAGGGTTATGGCGGTAAAGATGCCAATATCCTGCCTCGACTGCTTTCTTCTCTTCGGCAATCGTCGTTCCCATACCGGTCCGAATCCCATGGTTGATGCATGGGGAGTAGGCGATGATCAGCGAAGGCCCTTTATAATTTTCGGCTTCCGTCAGGGCTTTCAACGCTTGATTCATATTTGCCCCCAGAGCAATCTGAGCCACATAAATGTAACCGTAGCTCATCGCCATCATGCCGAGATCCTTTTTGCGGATTTTCTTGCCTGCCGCCGCAAATTTGGCTACGGCTGCCGTAGGGGTGGATTTAGAAGACTGTCCGCCGGTATTGGAATAGACTTCCGTGTCAAGGACGAGGATATTGATGTCGTCGCCGGAAGCCAAGACATGGTCTAATCCTCCATAGCCAATATCGTAAGCCCAGCCATCCCCCCCGATCATCCATTGTGATTGTTTGATGAGGTAGTCTTTTTTGCTCAGAATGAATTGCGCGAGTTCCTTTTCAGACCCTGAAACCGTTTGGAGGGCTTCCAGTAACTTTGCCGAGGCAGTTTTTGACGCTTCTCCGTCATCCTTCCCAGCGAGCCATTCTTGGCAGGCCGCCTTAAGATTTTCCGGGATGGGGCTCTCTAAGGATTGTTTGATTAAGTTTGCCAAATTGTCTCGAATCTGTTTACTGCCTAGGAACATCCCATACCCATATTCAGCGTTATCTTCAAACAGTGAGTTGGCCCAGGCCGGACCCTTGCCTTGCGGATTTGTGGTGTAAGGGACGGAAGGAGCACTGGCACCGTAAATGGAAGAACAGCCTGTGGCGTTGGCGATCATCATGCGATCTCCGTATAATTGAGTAATGAGTTTGATATAGGCTGTTTCTCCACACCCTGGGCAAGCTCCACTAAATTCAAAGAGCGGATGGTTGAATTGGCTGCCTTTAACACTTTTCGAATCCATTAGGTTTTTCTTCTCGGTAACGGTGCCGGCAAAGTACCAGTTATCCGTTTGAGCATTGATTTGAGTTTCGGCTTGCCCCATAACCAGGGCCTTTCCTGGCGCAGGACAGACATCAGCACAGTTGCCGCATCCCACACAATCCAGCGGATCGACCTGAATTCGATAGTGATAGCCTTCTAAACCTTTACCGAGCGGTTTTTTCGTCAGGAAAGTTGCCGGGGCTTTGATCTGTTCCTCATTATCGAGCAAGAATGGCCGAATCGTGGCGTGCGGACAGACTAAGGAACATTGGTTGCATTGGATACAGTTGTCAATTATCCACTCCGGAACCAGGACGGCAATCTTGCGTTTTTCATAAGCCGTTGTCCCCACGGGGAAGGTACCATCTTCCATGCCTACAAAAGTACTGACCGGGAGATTGTCTCCTTCGTTGCGGGCCATAGGTCGTTGAATGTGCTTGATAAAATCCGGTTCGTTAACGGTTGGGCTTTTCTCTGCTTCGGCATTGATCCAGGATTCAGGGATCGTCACCTTTTGCAAAGCTTCTATACCGCGATCCACAGCGGCAATATTCATGTCCACAATCTTCTGGCCTTTTTTTCCGTAAGTTTTGGCGATGGATTCTTTTAAGTAGTTTACGGCATCGTCAACAGGAATAACCTTGGCCAGCTTAAAGAAGGCGGCTTGCATAATCATATTGATCCTGCCGCCCAGACCAAGCTCGGAGGCAATCTTAACAGCGTCAATGATGTGAAAATTGAGATTGTTCTTGGCGATATAACGCCGCAGCGCGGCGGGGAGTTCCTTATCTAATTCTTCCGGTTTCCAAGGACAGTTCAAAACAAATGTTCCATTGGGCTTCAGGCCATTTAATAAATCATAATTGTAAATAAAGGATTTGTTATGGCAAGCAATGTAATCCGCATGGGACACTAAATAGGTAGATTTTATCGGCTTCTGGCCGAAGCGCAAGTGAGAAATAGTTGTACCGCCGGACTTTTTACTGTCATAAGAAAAATAACCTTGGGCATAAAGTGGGGTTTTATCCCCGATGATCTTAATAGCAGATTTGTTGGCCCCGACGGTTCCGTCAGAACCTAAGCCGTAAAACTTACAGTTGATCGTTCCTTGGGGGCTTGTTTCCGCAAGATCTACTTCAGGAAGGGAGGTGTTCGTGACATCATCTGTGATCCCAATCGTGAACCCATTCTTAGGGTGCGGTTGTTTGAGATTTTCATAGACGGCAATGATTTGTGAAGGACGGGTATCCTTAGAACCCAGCCCATAACGCCCTCCGATGATCAGCGGCTTGATTTCGCTGTTGTAAAAGAGATGAACGACATCGAGACATAAGGGTTCAGCAAGCGATCCCGGCTCTTTGGTGCGATCAAGAACGGCTATTTTCTTAACTGTTTTTGGCAGCACGTTCAGGAAATGTTTTTTGGAGAACGGTCGGTAGAGGCGAACTTTAATAACTCCAACTTTTTCCCCTTTGGTCAAGAGATAGTCAATTGTTTCCTCGATTGTCTCACAGACAGAACCCATGGCAACAATAATATTTTCCGCATCTGGAGAACCATAATAATCAAAGGGATGGTACTTTCTGCCCGTAATTTGTTGAATATCTTGCATATAGTTGTCAACAATATCCGGAACTGCTGCATAGAAAGGGTTGGCGACTTCCCGACCTTGGAAATAGATGTCGGGGTTTTGGGCAGTTCCTCGAACAACCGGGTGTTCCGGTGTTAAAGCGTGGTCACGAAAGGCTTGAATCTTCCCCCAATCGACAAGCTTGGCGATCTCCTGTTCATCAATTAGTTCGATCTTCTGAATTTCATGTGAAGTTCGGAAGCCGTCGAAAAAATGTAAAAAGGGAACTTGGGATTTAAGGGCACAGAGATGGGCTGTATAGGCTAAATCATGAGCTTCTTGAACACTGGAAGAGGCAAGCAGGGCAAAGCCTGTTTGCCGACAAGCCATGACATCTTGGTGATCGCCAAAGATAGACAAGGCGTGCGCCGCAACAGCGCGCGCGGTCACATGAAATACTGCGGGCAACAGTTCTCCGGCAATTTTGTACATGTTGGGGATCATCAAGAGCAGACCTTGTGAAGCGGTGTAGGTTGTTGTAAGCGCACCGGCGGCCAGTGAGCCGTGCAATGCTCCGGCAGCACCGGCTTCAGACTGCATTTCGGCCACTTTGACAGGTTGACCAAATAGGTTCTTCATTCCGTGTGCGGACCATTCGTCGACCCCTTCAGCCATCGGGGTAGAAGGTGTGATCGGAAAGATAGCGGCTACTTCGGTTAAGGCATATGAAGCGGTTGCGGCGGCTTGATTGCCATCCATAGTTTTCATTACTTTAGACACGAGAACAGTCCTCCTTTATTTTCAGGTTTGTGTTTTCCTGAACTTTACCCTATTATTTTGATATTGGAAGATTATCATTCATCACAAGCTGTATCAAAGGCCAAGCCTAGGGAGTTACTTTTGGTTAAGGGCGGAGGGACAAGCATTGGGTAAAAAAAATTATTACGTAGTTAAAGAAGGCGCTAAACTGGGAATCTTCAATAACTGGACGGAATGTCAAGCATCAGTCAAGGGCTATAAAGGAGCTGTGTATAAAGGGTTCGAGACGAAAGCCGAAGCCCTGGAGTGGCTGAGTGGCAGGGAAAAGGTTCTTGCTGATCCTAATCAAAACAGCCCAGCCAACGATCCGGTGGGTTCCATAGAGCTTATTGATCCGATTGATTTCGAAGTCTATACAGATGGAAGTTATTTCAATGGAAGGTATTCCTATGGCTATGCCTTCATCAAAGATGGACAGGTTGTTTTGGAAAGTAATGGAGTTGGTGATGACCTTGAAGCCGCCAGAATGAGAAATGTCGCGGGGGAGATTGCGGCGGTACAACATGCTGTAGAAAAAGCCAAAACGCTGGCTGTGCGAATCCGCATCTATCACGACTATTCCGGTATTTCTTTATGGGTTACCGGGGATTGGCAAGCGAAAAATAAGTTCACTCAAGCCTATGTAACCTTTATGCGAGCGCATCAAGGACTGTACGAGTTTAAAAAAGTAACCGGTCATAGCGGAGATCGGTTTAACGATTACGTAGACCGGCTTGCCAAGGAAGCTCTGGGAATAAGCACTAAGTGAACTAAATGAAGAGTTGCATGTCTGAGGTCAGAGCATCGGCCAAGTAATCTTTGGCTGTGATGATCTCGACTTCCGGCAGCAGTTCGTCTTCTTGGAAGCCCATGACCTCGACGGATAATTTACAGGCGTAAAATTTTACTCCTTTTTTCCGGGCTCCATTGAGAAAGTCTGTCAGAGAAGGTGTTTTGTCCTCTGCCATCATTTCAAGAAGCATTTGCTTTCCCAGACCGGCTATGTTCATCCTGGAGAGGGGCAACTCATCAGGTCCCTTAGGGGTAACCGTCCCAAACATTTTCTCGTAAACAGTTTTATGTTCAGATGTTGCATTATCAGGATCGCGAACTAGAAATAGTCCCCAAAAGGCGAAGAACATGGTTACCTGGACATTCAGCTCTCGGGCGGTGTTGGCGAGTAAAAGTGCGGCTAATGCTTTATCGTATTCACCGCTAAACAGGAGAAGGTTCATTTTTTTGTCCATTTATGCACCCCTTTAGGTTGATTATCCAAATCTATTATTAGTAGAAATAGAAATTATATAACATGCCTCAGATGTAAGTTGTTGGGTGCTTAACGATTTTTCCGAGTAATTGAGTTAAGACATCTATTTCAGCAAAATCGTTGTACAAGCCAAAGCTGATTCGAACGATACCGGGACGGGGAGCCTCTGCATTTCTTCGATAGAATTCCATTTGTTTCGGGGAAATAGATAACAGCCTTTGGATATAGGGCTGGGTACAAAAACAACCGGTGCGAACCGCAATGCCTGCCTGATTCGAGAGGATCGTTGCTACTCGTTCATGTTCGATTCCTTTAATATTAAAAGGAATAACCCCAATTCGAGGTTCCCCTGAGGCTGTCTGTGAGTAAAGCGTAATACCGGGGATCAATTTAAGCTTCGAGTTGGCATAGTCTGTAAGCTGACTTTCGTAGTGATCTATATTGCTCATGCCCAGGGCGGTTAGGGTTTTAATTGCTGCCACGAGAGCAACAACGCCCATGACGTTGGGCGAGCCTGCTTCTTCCTTGTGGGGAGGTTTCTCCCAGACTACCCAATCGTGGGTTACGGTTTCTGCGGTACCTCCGCCTACGAGTTCCGAAATACCATGTTGGAAGGTTTCTTTTGGACCGATGAGTACCCCAATGCCAAAGGGAGCGTACATTTTATGAGCAGAAAAAGCCAAATAATCGATACGCTGAAGTGGATTCTTAGGTTTCATGTCTACAGCATTGTGGGGGACCAACTGAGCCCCATCGACAAGTATTTTCGCCTTATAGCGGTGGGTAAGTTCAGCTATTTTATGTATCGGGTTTACGTATCCTGTCACATTGGAGGCTCCGGTAACGGCAACGAGTTTGACATTTCCCTTATGTTTGCTTAATTTACTCTCCAGATCTTCAAGGCTTAATTTTCCGCAGAGGTCAGTCTGAACATAATCGACTTGAAACTTGTTTCTCCAGGGAAGATCGTTAGAATGGTGTTCCATAAAGGTTGAGAGGACAACGCTTTTTTTCTTTCCTTCCCAGAGACGATAGGATAATTTGTTAATGGCCTCCGTCGTATTTTTAACGAAAATGACGGTATCTTGAAGTGGATCGGCATTGACAAACTTTAAAATGATGGATCTTGCTTCTTCAAAGAGTTGAGAAGAAACCTGTGATTTATAACCTGTGCCACGATGGATGGAAGAATACATGGTTGAAAATTTTGTTATTTCTTCCATTACGGAAACAAGGGGAGGGGTCGAAGCGGCGTTATCGAAGTTGATGGCTGTAGTTAGTTGACCATTGGCCAGCGGGATTTTGGTATCAACTCCTACAACCAGATTTCTGTAATTGGATCGCGACAACTTTAAATTCATACACTCACCTCTTTCGGATAGATATTTTCAGAAGACACTCATTGTTCTATTCATAATATTTATTTTCCGAGAAAAGGTGACAGGAGCTTTTTTTAATTACATGATATCGGCACACCTGAAACATACTAAATGTGGGTTGCTGAAATCAGAAGACAGGGGGGTAGGTATGAAAAAATCGGGAGAGATCCAAAAACATACGAAAGGGCTGACCAGTGCCAAATATGATTCAAGAAGTGCAGAATTCAAACAAGAACAGAAAAAGGCCAAAAAGGCCTCTGAAAATGAGAACTAAGACTTAAAGGACAGCAAAGAGCCTCAAGTCTTTAGGCTTGAGGCTTGGATTTTACTAATAATACCAGTAGGTATACTGCTATAACATATGGTCGAAATAAATAAGTGAATATTATTGAGATTGTGAGCGAACTATAGTATACTGAAAGAGTAAATGAATCAAATTTTTTGAGTGTATCTTGTTTTTGATTTCAAAAGCAATTTCTGGCGGGATGGTAAGCAGAAATCCCAATAGCTGTTGCTTGTTTTTTGTTTGGGTAACACTATGAAAGGAGTTAAGTATGAGCGACAATTCTTCTGCCGATGCTAAAAACGAAACAATGGAGATCTCTAGGTTAATAATTGAGAGGTACTTAGAAAGAAAGTTAAAAGAGACCGAAATCGTGCACCACCTAAATGAGGTTATTGATGACGACCGAACTGCAAATCTGGCAGTGTTTATTGATAATGCTCATCACGCGAAATTCCATAAAGCCAAAAGGAAGTCTCAGTATATCCCTGAAACAGGACGTACCAGAAAGGCCATCGAAGCAAATTTGTTGGAAAAGTATGGCATAGTGTTTTATGGACCGCTATATACTACCGATAGAGAAAGAATGCTTAAACAAATGGCCGAACGAACAAAAAGGGAATTGGGCTTAATTGGCTAAAGATAAGAGTGGGTAGGGCGTTTTTCTTTAATCTACGGCGGCTCAGAATGAGCCGTCTTTTTATGCTTATCAGGCCATTGTCAGTCATGATTGGCGAGCGAAAAGAAAATTGAAGAATCAAATATACTAAAGGTGGTTATTTACTTGGCAAAAACAGTAGGTGCCTATGTGAATGTAGCATTAGCCGACTATGACGAGTCAATGAAAGACCATTTAGTCGAACTTTTGAAGGAATCATTACGGGAGCAAGAGCAATCAACAGAATACATACTTGAAGATAGCTGGGAGATGATGGAAAATAAACGCAAGCTCTATAAAAATGAGGACGGAGTATTGGAAACACTAGAGGAGGAGACTGTCGAGGACAGCTTGTCTTTAGATGCTAAGGATACTAGAGAAATACTGGAAGTTATGACAGTGAGTCTAACAGCAAAAGTGGGGGATATCCCCTGAAATTGCCATAAAATACAAAATGGGGGTTTGTGGCAATTTCATTATTCGAACTTGCCATTTGGACTTACACCACTTATGATGGTACAGGATACTGATTAATAAGCAAACATATTCTACGGCTAATATGTTGAGCGTGTATGCCGTCTAATTTAAGAGAGGTTGAATCCGAATGGCAAAAATTGAGCTGATCGCAACGGCTGCTTTTGGTTTGGAATCGATTGTGGCCCGCGAACTGAAAAACCTTGGGTATGATGAGTTAAATGTCGAAAACGGGAGAGTCTTGTTCAGTGCGGATGAACTGGGAATTTGCCGAACGAACCTCTGGCTGCGCAGTTCTGATCGTGTTCTGCTTAAGATGGGTTTTTTCAAAGCTCGGACCTTCGAAGAGCTTTTTCAACAAACAAAAGCCTTGCCTTGGGAGGACTGGCTTCCGGAAGATGCGAATTTCCCGGTTCAAGGTAAATCTATAAAATCTCAGCTCTTTAGTGTTTCTGATTGCCAAGCCATAGTTAAAAAAGCAATTGTGGAACGTCTCAAAGAAATCTATGGGCGGAGTTGGTTTGAAGAAACGGGACCTCGTTATCAGATCGAAGTGGCCCTTTTAAATGATAATGTTACCTTAACCATTGATACCTCCGGATTAGGTCTGCACAAGCGTGGATATCGGCAACTTGCCGGACAGGCACCGCTCAAAGAAACTATGGCAGCGGCAATGATTCAGCTTAGTCATTGGCATAAAGATCGTGCGTTAATAGATCCATTTTGCGGGACAGGGACTATTCCCATTGAAGCCGCCTTTATTGCCCAAAATCGGGCGCCCGGTCTCAAACGCAGTTTCGCGTCAGAAAAATGGCCTAACCTTCCCAAAGCACTCTGGCAAGAAGCTTGGCAGGAGGCCCTCGATCTTTGGGATACTAAAGCAGCTTTGCACATCTACGGTTCGGATATCGACCCAAGCGCTTTAACTTTGGCCCGTACGCACGCCTTTGAGGCAGGGGTGGAAGCTGCAATACACTTTCAGCGTCTGCCGGTGTCCGAAGTACGGTCTAGATTTAAATACGGACATCTGATTGCCAACCCTCCCTATGGTGAACGACTTGGGGGTACCAATGAGGTTGAAGGACTTTATCTTGAACTGGGTGAAACGTATAAGCGTTTGGAAAATTGGTCCCTTCATATGCTGACCACTCATCAATTCCCGGAACGATTAATCGGACGCCGCTGGGATAAAAGCCGAAAGCTCTACAATGGACGGCTGGAATGTCATTATTTCCAGTTTTTCGGTCCACGTCCACCTAAGACGCAATCAGAATAACGGGTTCATTTATCGAATTTGTAACTTATAAATCGGAGATACATAGAATGGATTAGAAAAGACACCATATTATGGAGAGAATGTGTAATAATGAAGGCCTTGAACATTCCTAACTTCATCGTTTGGTGTAATTTTCTAATTCACAGGAGTCTAAAACACCTAAAGGAGCATTTCTGTAAGGCTTATCTTCGGAAATGCTCTTTTTAGATTGAATTTGGTATAAAAATCAATGAAGGATTTTGAATATACAGAATTCACAATCAAATTATACGATGGCTTAATAGGAAAGGGAAATTTTACAAGCAATATAAACTCACTTAGACTAGATAATGACTATAATAACAATGAAGGAGGTTGATTATTTTGCTACTAAGTTTTGTTGCCTATCTTTCCATACTCCTTTTTGTAGGAATATCCGCTCACAAAGCTTACCAATTTGCCAAAATGCCATTGCACGGACGAATGGAGCTCTATCCTGTACCCAAAGAAAATGGGTTTGAACATGGGGGCTCCTTTTATGAGGAAGTAGCTTGGTGGAGCAAACCCCATGAAGTGTCTCATGCTCGGGAAATAAAAGAAATGTTAAAAGAAATCCTGTTTATTAAGAAACTGTTTGACAACCAGCGCCCTTTTTGGTGGCTTTCTTATTCTCTGCACTTAGGAATTTACTTTATCATGGCTTGGACAATATTGTTGGTTGCAGGAGCGGCATTTGGACTTAACGGAATTGCCATAGCGGCAAGCAGCTCCAATATCTTGAGTCAGTTAATTTACTACTTGTCAGTTTGGGTCGGAATTATAGGACTTGTCTTGGTGACTTTAGGTTCCGGTTTATTGGTTCTGCGTAGAATGTTTGACAATACGCTGAGAAAATATACGACACCTCAAGAGTATTTTAACCTCTTGATTATTTTTGCTGCAGCGGTTACGGGGATAATTAGCTGGAGTAATGATTTATCCTTTAATTATGCAAGAGAAGTGACTGCAAACCTCGTTACATTTACGAATTTTCCGGCATCAGGTGTATTGACGTTGCATATAATTTTAGTTGGAATTATGCTAATATATATTCCCATAAGCAAGATGAGTCACTATGTTGGAAAGTATTTTACCTTCCATACGGTTCTCTGGGACAATAACCCCAACCTAAAAGGGAGTGCGGTTGAACAAAAAGTAAAAAAAGCGACATCCTATCGCCCGACTACTTCTTGGTCTGCTCCTCATATCAAAGCCCCGGGCGCACCCAAGGAATAATTTAATTTCCAATCTTCCAATTCTTAACTGTAAACTATTGATAGGAAAAAGGAGATCTTAAGTATGATAAATCAAAAAGATTTGCTTCCGAAAGATATGGGACGCCCGGATGAACAACTGATTAAACTTGAACTTGATCAGCTCATGCCTTTATTAGCGCCCTATGATAAGCCCGGCATGGAACCTCCGTTAACTGACCCTAAGCCTGCGTGGAAAGAAAAATATTGTACTTCTTTAGATGGCTATGTGGGTCTCGATACTTTAACTCGTCCAACCTCTAAAGAGGAAGAAGATGAATTTGTACGAAAGTTCATCAGCGGCTTAGGCAAGATATTTTCGGACGCTAATAATGGGATACTTGAACCGCTCTTATTGTCCTTTGAATACTGTGCAAAATGCAATACCTGTTCAGAGGCTTGTCATATTTACGAGGCCTCCGGGCACAACGAGATGTACCGACCGATTTATCGATCAGAGGTTCTCCGAAAAATAGCGAAAAAGTATTTCACCACGAGTGGGAAACTGTTCGGTGGCTTCGTCGGGGCAGATATTGATGTTAACTGGGAAACAATTGCTCGATTGGGGGAATTGGCCTATCGTTGTAATCTCTGCCGACGCTGTGCTCAGACCTGTCCTTTGGGCCTGGATAACGCCATTCTCTCCAAAGAAATTCGTAAAATCTTCAGTCAAGAAATGGGCATTGCTCCGACTCCGCTGCATACCAAAGGTACGATGCTTCAAATTAAAACCGGTTCGTCAACCGGATTAAGCAAGCCTGCTTTTTTAGATACGCTGGAGTTCTTAGAAGAGGATACGGAAGAAAAGTTTGGTATCAAGCTTAAATTTCCGGTCGATAAGAAGGGCGCGGACATTTTAGTATTGCATAACGCCGGAGAGTTTATGGCCTGGCCGGAAAACCCTGTCGCCTTTGCCATACTTTTTGACGAGGCTGGTATAAATTGGACACTGAGCAGCGAGATCATGGGGTATGACAGTGTCAACTATGGTATCTGGTATGATGATTACCAAGCAAAACAGATTGCCTTGATGCAGATGAAAGTGGCCAAAGATTTTGGAGTCAACCGAATTGTGGTCGCGGAGTGTGGGCATGCCCATAAAGCGTCGATAATGGTAGGTGACCGCATGGCCTATGGAGATGCTAAAATCCCGGTGGAAAGTTGTCTGCCTTTGCTCTGGGATTGGGTCAAGACCAAACGTTTAAAGTTTGATCCCAGCAAAAATAATTTTCCGGTGACGCTTCATGATCCCTGTAATATGGTGCGACAATTAGGGATAGTGGAACCTCAGCGCAATGTCCTGAAAGCGATCTGTCCTCAGTTTAGAGAAATGACTCCCCATGGAGTAGACAACTACTGCTGTGGTGGGGGAAGCGGTTTTGCGATCATGAGTTCTCAGAATTTCCCTGAATTTCGGGATTCTGTGGCTTCTCGGGTGAAATTCAACCAGATCCTTGGAGCCTTTAAAGGAGTCATGGAAGATGTCAAAACTCCTAAATATATTTGTGCCCCTTGCTCTAACTGCAAAGGAGCGATGCGAGCCATTCTGGAACACTATGAGGCAACCGAAAAATACAACCTCCAATACGGTGGTTTAGTGGAATTAATGGTAAACGCCTTGGTAAGTATGAAAAAACCCTTCCTGGAGTTTTTAGAAGATTAATTAAGGGTGCTGCCGGATTCTCAAGAATGGATCGTTTCAGGATGGCTGAAACGATCCATTTTTATCAGTATATTCCTAGATATTCCAGGATATAGTTAAAATTTATGACCAATAAAATTTAGTTTGAGGTTCTAAAAAGCTTATGCTAAAATTATATGTTGAATGATTAGGGAGGAGAAGTGTACATGAAAGTAATTATGGTAGGTGGAGTTGTTGTCGGTCCCAAAGTTTCTGCACGCTTAAGGCGCTTAAATTCCGAGGCGGAGATTACCATTATAGAAAAAGGAAATCTGCTTTCTTATGGGGCTTGCGGACTACCGCTTTATGTAGCTAACTTAGTACCTAAATTGGATGGGTTAATGAGGACCTCTTACGGCCTGCTTAGGGATAAAGATTTTTTTCAGAGTCAGAAGAATGTAAAAGTTCTGACCGAAACTGAAGCAATGAAAATCGATAGAGAAAATAAAAAGGTCTCTGTTCGCAACGTGGTGACTGGGGTCGAGGCGACCTTGGATTATGATTATTTGGTTCTTGCCACCGGGGCTAAGCCAAGTATCCCCCCCATTCCAGGCGTGAATTTAGGCCGGGTATTTACGCTTCATCGTCCGCAGGATGCTCAAGCACTCAAGGAATTGCTTAAAACCAAGAAGGTGAAACATGTCACAGTAATGGGATCTGGACTGATTGGAATCGAAACAGCAGATGCCTTAGCGAGTATACGTACAAAGGTTGCCTTATGTGAGGCGGAATCTCAAGTGTTACCAAAGTTACTGGACGCTGATATGGCCAAACTGGTAGAGCGCCAAATGAAGGGACAAGGTGTTGATATTCGGCTTTCCTGCAGAGTGAACGCTCTGGAAGGGGATAATGAAGGAAATGTCTGCCGTGTCGTGACGGAACAGGGGACAATTGAAACCGAAGTGGTGGTCATTGCTACCGGAGTACGCCCGGAAGTTGGATTAGCGCGCGAGGCCGGACTGACGATTGGCAGTACGGGAGCGATTCAAGTTGACGAACACCTGCTGACCAGCGATTCTGCTATTTATGCCGGAGGGGACTGCGCAGAACAGCGTCACCTCGTTACCGGAGAAGCTGTGTATATTCCGCTGGCCTCAACGGCCAACAAGCAAGGCCGCGTCATTGCAGATCATATGCTGGGAATTCCTGCCCGTTATGCTCCGGTTGAGGGAACATCTGTTTTACAAGCCTTTGATCTCAATATCGGACGCACAGGACTTGGAGAGGCGGAAGCCCGAAAACGGGGCTACAATGTTGTAACCAGCGTAAGCAGTGGCCTTGATTCCACCCATTATTATCCTATGCATGCCAATATTACGATTAAATTAATTGCGGAACGAGAGAACGGACGCTTGCTGGGTGCCCAAGTTTGTGGCTTGGGAGAGAGCGTGAAAAGACTTGATGTCTTAGCAACTGCCCTTAAATTTGGCGCTAAAGTAGAGGATCTGATTGATCTTGATTTAGCCTATGCACCGCCCTTTGCTACCGCCATTGACGTGCTCATTCATGCGGCTACAACGTTAGAAAACATTCGTCTGGGAGTAGCGGAAGGAATTACTGCAGAGGCAGTAATGAGACGTTTACAGGCCGGGGAAAAGCTCTGTCTCCTTGATGTCCGTGAGCAGGAAGAAGTGGGAGCTGATCCACTACCCATCGAGGGGACTATGGTGATTACTTTAGGAGAACTTAGGGTGCGGTGGGAAGAAATACCGAAGGATCTGCCGGTCATTACTGTATGTGGTTTGGGAATTAGAGGTTATGAAGCGGCTTGTATGCTTAGGGGCAAAGGGCTTGGCCACGTGGCTTATCTCCAGGGAGGAATCTCGGTTGCCAGAGCCTACTTTATAAAAGAGTAGTTGGTTCGATTTGTAATCCATTTTCCAGATAGGGCTATCAGGATTATATATTGTACGAATAGGACACAAGGTGTTAAATTAAAGACATGGCCTAGTGTTAATTTACACAAGAAGAACTATCTTTCCAAACTGTTCGACATTTAGTATAATAATTAAATGTTTGATTATTCTCTTTAGTAGTTTTAAGGAGGTGTAATTCGTGTTTATCGTGTCAATTGATGAAGATCAGTGCACAGGATGCAACTCCTGTACTGAAGGATGTCCAGCTCACCTGCTTGGCTTTAGCGACGACAAAGCTCATGTAATCGGTGATGAATCAGAGTGCATGGGCTGTGAAAGTTGCACGTCGGTTTGTCCGACGGGTGCCATCAGCATAGCTGAAATGTAAGAAACACATTAACATGAAGACGGAGGGTGTGCCATGACAGAAAAGAAGACGCCTTTACTAGATGAACTAGAAAAAGGTAAATGGCCTAGTTTTGTTACCGAAATCAAACGAGCTGCAGCAAAGAACTCAGCTTCTGCCGAGTTGCTCCAAGTTTTGGAAAGATCTTATGCTGAGCGCAGAGGACACTGGAAACATGGTGGGATTGTTGGAGTTAGAGGTTACGGCGGCGGTGTAATTGGTCGTTATGTCGATGAGCCAGAAACTTATCCGAATATTGCGGAGTTCCATACAGTTCGTATTAATCAACCATCGGGCTTTTTCTATGACACGAAAACACTTCGCACAATTTGCGATCTTTGGGAAAAACATGGAAGCGGCCTGACAAACATGCACGGTTCTACCGGAGATGTTATCTTGTTAGGGTGCAAAACTGAGAGCATTCAACCCATCTTTGACGATTATAGTGAGGCTGGGTTTGACTTAGGCGGATCAGGGTCCTGCTTGAGAACAACTAACTGCTGCGTAGGACCAGGACGTTGTGAATTTGCTTGCTATGATACCTTGGAAGCATGTTACAATGTCACTAATGAATTCATGGATGAGCTTCATCGTCCAATGTGGCCTTACAAGAGCAAGATTAAGTTCTCTGGTTGTGCCAATGACTGCACAGGCTCGATTGCTCGCTCCGATTGCTCGGTAATTGGTACTTGGCGCGATTCATTAATAATTGATCAAGCGGCTGTCAAAGAATATGCGGCAAAAGGTTTTGATATTCAAGGTCTGGTTTGCGACAAATGCCCAACAAAGTGTCTTACTTTCAATAAGGACACTCAAGAGCTTTCAATAGTTGCTGAAGATTGCACCCGTTGCATGCATTGTATTAATAAGATGACAAAAGCAATTAAAGCAGGCAAAGAAAAAGGAGCTACCATTCTGATCGGTGGTAAATCCACAATTGTACAATCAGCGTTTATGTCTTGGGTTATTGTTCCTTTCATGAAAATGGAAGCCGAAGATGATTATGAAGAGTTTAAAGATCTCATGCGTCGTATCTGGGAGTGGTGGGATGAAAACGGTAAAACTCGTGAGCGTATCGGAGAAACGATCTATCGCTTAGGAATGACCAATTTCCTCAAGGGAATTGAAGTTGCTCCTGTACCGCAAATGGTCTTCCGCCCACGTGCTAACCCATATGTCTTCTGGAATCAAGACGACCTTGACTCATCTGGAACTGCACTTGATGGATCAGCTCTATAAATTATTAATATAAGTAGCTAACGAGAGGTGGATAATAATGGCAAAATTAGACCAAGGACCTCCTAATTATAAAGAAATGCTTCCTCCGGTTATTCTTGAAAACTATGGCAAATGGAAATATCATGAAATTCCTCGTCCCGGTGTCCTCAAACATGTTGGGGAAGCCAGCACACTTTACAGTGTACGGGTGGGAACTCCGCGTTTGGTTAGTATTGATTTTATTCGCGACGTATGCGCACTGGCTGACGAATATTGCGATGGCTTCCTTCGTTGGACAACCCGTAACAACATTGAGTTTTTACTTTCTGATGAGGCTAAAGTTAACCCGCTGATCGAAACTTTGACAGCTAAAGGTTTTGCTGTCGGTGGAACCGGGGAATCAATCAGCAATATCATTCATACTCAAGGATGGGTACACTGTCATACACCGGCCACTGACGCTTCCGGCGTAGTTAAAGCCGTAATGGATGATTTATATGAGTATTTTAATACCATGAAGCTTCCTGCTAAATTAAAAATGGGTTTGGCTTGTTGTTTAAACATGTGTGGATCCACGCACTGCAGTGATATTGGAATTGTCGGTGTTCACCGGACTCCTCCTCGGATTGACCATGATAAGATTCGTAAAGGTACTGAGATTCCGAGTCTCGTAGCCAGCTGCCCGACCGGAGCTATTCGTCCCGATCCGAAGAACAAGAGCGTTGTTGTTAACAATGACAAATGTATGTATTGCGGTAACTGCTATACGATGTCTCCTGCTATGGAAATTTATGATGCTAAAAACGACGGCATAGCAATTCTGATCGGTGGAAAAGTTTCCAATGCCCGTTCAGCCCCTAGTTTTTCTCGGATGGTAATTCCGTTCCTGCCGAACACGGCTCCACGTTGGCCTGAAACGACTGAAGCGATCCGTAAAATCATTGAACTTTGGATTGCCAATGCTCATAAAGGTGAACGGATTGGAGAATGGGTTGAGCGGATTGGTTGGGAAAGATTCTTCAGTATGGCTGAACTTCCGTTCTCAGATATGCTGATTGATGATTATATTTTCTCCAGAGAAACCTTCCGGACATCTGCTGCATTCAAATACTAAATTTGATCCAATTTAATTTAGAAAGCTGGTATTTCAATGGCAAAAGGAGCTGCTGATCCCCTAATCAAAGCCAAGATCCTTGAGTATCTTGCGAAAGTTCAAAAAGCCAAGAGTAGAGACGTCGCAGTAGCCATCGGTGAGAAAAAAAGCGATGTTGACAACGCAGTTAAAGAACTCACTGCGGAAGATCTTGTTGAATACCTCTATATTACTACCACCTTTATTTGTTTAAAAGGTAAGGTCCAAACTCCAGGTGACTTTGATCCTGATGAAAAGTAAATTCTGGATGGACAGACCATAAATAGAATGGTAGCTTCCGAAATACTTTTAATTGGCCATCCTTCAGGTCCTAGGTCTCTGTTTCTGCCGATTTATTAGATCTGCAGGATAGGGAATGGACTGAGGATGGTCAATTTTTTTATTAACAAACCGCATGGCTGTACTCTTTTGGAGGATATGAATAAATGTCTAACTCTAAAGGAGAAGATAGGGATAGCCTATTCACTCCTGACTAAACAACTCCAAGAAAGGTATGGGATTATGTTACGAACAGCTATGAATGAACTGAGTATCAAGAATGTCCCTCGCTTAGTAATTGGAGCACCTCATGGGCGGAGCGGGAAAACGACCTTTACTTTAGGGTTGCTTAGAGCGTTTGCCCGACAAGGAATGGCTGTGCAGCCCTTTAAGAAGGGACCGGACTATATTGACGCGAGTTGGCATACGGCAGCAGCCGACTGCACTTGTCGAAACCTCGATTCCTTTTTTATGAGGAAACAAGAAATATGCAGTTCCATAGCCAGTCAATCTTTAGGGAAAAATATAACGATTATTGAAGGCGCGATGGGGCTATATGATGGTTTAGACTTACAAGGAAGTAGCTCAACGGCTGAAATTGCTAAAATAACCCGTTCACCAGTGCTTTTGGTAGTAGATATGACCCGCATGACTCGTAGTATTGCAGCTATGGTCATGGGCTATCAGCATTTTGACTTGGATGTACAGATTGTAGGTGTTGTGCTTAATAAAGTGGCACGAGCACGTCATGAGAAGATCGCCCGTGAAGCTATTGAAGAGTTCTGCAAAATTCCGGTAGTGGGAGCGATACCCAAAGACGTCAACCTAGGCATCCCTGATCGACACCTTGGCTTGATTACGAGAGGGGAAATGGCTGAAACAGATAGGTTACTGGATTATTTGGCAGACGTGATTACTGAACATGTGGACTTACCCAAAGTCTTGACTCTGGCGCAAAGTGCTCCGGAGCTTCCTCACTTTGCGGAGACAGTGGTTCCAAACTTAGCCAAAGTCCAACAAAGTAAGGGTCTGACACCTAAAATCGGAATTATTCAGGACGCGGCTTTCAGTTTTTATTATCCGGAAAACTTGGAAGCCTTAATAGCTATGGGGGCTGATCTAGTCCCTATCAGCGCCCTGTTAGATAGCCAACTCCCGAAGGACCTGGACGGTCTCTATATCGGAGGAGGTTTCCCCGAGGTATTCGTTGCTGAGCTTGAAGAAAATAAACTTTTACGTGAGGAAATCAATCAAGCTGGGGAAGAGGGCTTGCCGATCTACGCAGAGTGTGGAGGCCTCATGTATCTGGGGCGCTCGATTTGTACCCCAGCTCGAAGCTTTGAGATGGTTGGTTTACTGCCCTTCGACACTCAGATGGAAACTAAACCACAAGGGCATGGGTATACGATTATGGTAGCGAATCCAGGTCAGCCTTGGTTCGATGAAAAGGTTGAGATTAAGGGTCATGAATTTCATAATTCCCGAATAATTAACTTGGCTCAGGATATAAAGTTTGGCTTAATGGTCAAGCGAGGGCATGGGATTGATGGTCAGCATGACGGAATTAGTTATAAGAACGTATTTGCTGCCTATAATCATATTCACGCGCTAGGTTGTCCCGAATGGGCTGAACGCATGGTGAAGTTAGCGACGAGTTACAATCAGACTAAGCGAGTTGCCCTGGAGAAGCTGGCACTACAATAAATTATTTGTTGTTGACCATCATAAAAGCCTTCCTGACGGAAGGCTTTTTATTCATTTTTTTGAAAAGAAAGAGTGGTTGCCTAGCGGAAACCTTCCACTGATGGTATGATAAGGATATGCAATGTCCAGATAAAATGTTCGTCTGAGTTTTCAGTAAATAAGTTTCGATTGATAGTGGAATACACGTGAAAATGGAGACACTATTATTGATATAGCTGACATTCAGCACCCTTAGTTAAAAGTCCTTGATTTATGCGTGTTTGCAGGTTTTAGTAAAAATAAGGGAAAAACCTGAAAGCCGCACTACATCTGGTTCTTTTGCGAAGGATGCTGAAAAAGAGATATAGAGGATCTAGGAGGGAGAAACAGTATCATGGAACAACATTTTCTTGTTTTCAAAGAGGTAGCAGAAACCAAAAACATTACACTATCAGCTAAGAAGCTTCATATGAGTCAGCCCAGTATTAGTTTACAGATTCAGAATCTGGAAAACCAGTATGGCGCCCGTTTTTTCGATCGTACCAATAAAGGGGTTACGTTGACTAAAGAGGGGCAAATCTTTTATGCACACGTTCGAAGTGTCTTAGACCTTCTTTCGAATGCCAAAGAGCAGATCAGCGCCCTGGCAAAGGATCAAAGAGGACTGATTTACCTTGGTGCGACTTTAACGATTGGAGAATACATTCTGCCCAACATTCTGGCGTTTTTATACAAGACTCATCCGGATGTGGACTTCAAAGTAAAGATCGCCAATACAGAGTCGATTTCGCAAGATGTTCTGGAGAAAAAAATACATATTGGCCTAATCGAAGGGCCAGTCCCCCGGCATAAAGACCTGAATGTGGAGAGCTTTTGGGAAGATGAGTTGGTTGTCGTAATTCCCTATTTTCATCCCTGGGCGTCCAGAAACAGCATTACCTTAGCAGAACTTCCCCACGAGCGCCTAGTGACACGAGAGGATGGTTCTGGGACTCGCAAGGTGATGGAAAATGCCCTTAAAGAGAGAGGGCTCGATCCGGATCAATTGAATGTCACGATGGAATTGGGAAGTACTCAAGCGATAAAACAGCTCGTCTCGGCGGGACTGGGAATTACGATCATCTCTTCCTTGACGGTTGGCCGAGAATGCGATCAAAAAATATTTAAAATGTTAAAAATCCAAGATTCTCCCATTTATCGGCCGCTTAGTATTCTCACTAATGCTCGGACTACTCAAACTAAAGATGAGCGCATTTTAATCAACCTGCTTCATGATCACAGATTGCTGACAGAGGTATTAAGTAAGGATTATACGGATTCGGAAGATCTCGATTGAGTTGCTTTACAGTAAGTAGCAGGAAGGACGAGAACAAAAAATGAAAACGGACTGTCGGATTGGACTCGTTCAGATGGAGTCCATCGTCGGGGATACTGAACGTAATTTTCAGAGAATTACTCATATGGCAGAGGCTGCTCAAAAGCAGGAAATCTCCCTGCTCTGTTTTCCGGAATGTGCCCTAGATGGTTATTCACCGCAACACGCCTCGGAAATGGGAGATACGCTGGCTAGTCCTTGGATCAGCCGGTTGCGAGAGTGCTCACAAGACCTAGGGATCACTCTGTTGGTTGGTATGGTTGAGCAAGAAAAAAAACGGGACAAGCCCTACATATCTCAGGTCATTTTATCTCCGGAAGAGGAAACCTCGGTTTATCGTAAAGCACATTTGGGTCGGAGTGAGTCGGAATATTTTACTCCGGGAGATTGCTTTCCGATCTTTTCAGCGCACGGCTTGACTTTTGCAGTGGGAATCTGCTGGGACTGGCATTTTCCTGAAATGGCGGCGATCTATTCTCTGAAAGGCGCAGAAGTCCTGTTTGCTCCACATGCTTCTCCCGTAATCGCTGGTGATCGAAAAGAGATTTGGTTACGTTATCTTGGAGCACGTGCTTATGATAATTCGGTTTACCTCGGAGCGTGCAATTTGATAGGAAACAACGGGAAAACGAAGGAATTTAGCGGAGGAGCTTTAGTAATCGGACCCAAAGGGGATCTGCTTAATCAATCGTATTTAGGGGAAGAAGGAATACTTGCAGCTACCCTTTCAGCCGAGCGGATTAATCTTATCCGGCGTGTTGATCGGACCTCCATGCGAGATAGCTTTTTTCTGGCGGATCGCCGCAAGGAGCTTTATCAGGAACTGGTGGAACTGGATATTTTGGATAGGTTGAAGGTATCAAAGGAGTAAAGGTGTGAAAGAGAGTTTAATACAACAGCCTGGTTTATCCCCCTTTCCAAATGGAATGGGGGTTTTTCTGTGATTTCTTGAAAGGTTTCAGTGTATATCGCCTTATATTCTTATAGGTTAAATGTCCAGAATCGTGGTTTAGATTGTCAAATTTTCTTTGGCAACGAGTAAGTGAACAAAGAAAAAACCTTTCCAGCTGTCTGAGCTCAGAAAGGTTTCGTTTTGAAACGATTTACCAATTGTTGCGTGCGCGAGGTTGATAGCAGTCGCGGCAATACACTGGTTTGTCACCGGAAGGTTGGAAAGGTACTGTAGTTTCCTTTCCACAAGTAGCACAAATAGCCGGGAACATTTCACGTGGCTGACGAGAATACCCGCCACCACCGCCACTATTTCTATTTTGTTCTTTTCTGGCAGCTCGACATTCCGGGCAGCGGCCGGGCTCGTTGGTAAACCCTTTTTCAGCATAGAATTCTTGTTCGGATGCTGTAAATTCAAAATCACGACCACAGTCTTTACAACTTAAAATTTTGTCGTTAAACATAATTAAACCTCCGCAATCTTATTACCCGCTACATGGGAAGTTCAGAAAAATCTTCCCATAGCCGTAGGCAATCGAGAAGGTTCGTGTAAATCCACAAGTACTCCGAGCTTCTTAATTATAACTAAATAATTAGTATAAGTCAATTGTTTATCCCGAAATTCGAACAAATTTTCCATGTTTGCCCATAAAGATAGGACCGCTGACTAGGACTATCTCGGCTTGGATTGTGACTCTTGCCTTATATTCCTTTCTAAAAGTCGGAAGTATAATGAACTCATAGATGCTTACACTGGATAACCAGAGAATAAAGGAGGTTTTGAAGGTCGACTTGCAAGGGGTTAAGGCGCTCCCGGTTCACCTGAAAGGTGTGGTAGGCATGAGTAAGATTAGGGTTATGATTGTAGATGACATCCAAGATACACGGGAAAGTGTCCGTCGCCTCTTGGAATTCGAAGAAGATATTGAAGTAATCAGTGAAGCCGGAGGTGGTTCTGAGGCACTCTCCATAGCCGAGAAAATCAAACCGGACGTTATTGTTATGGACATCAATATGCCGGAAATGAATGGTATACGAACGACTGAACTGATGAGAGAACGTGTGCCAGAGGCGAATATTATTATTATGTCGGTGCAAGGAGAGCAGGATTACCTGCGACGGGCCATGCTGGCAGGAGCCAGGGATTACATTGTCAAACCGTTTAGTGGGGGAGAGTTGGCTAATTCCATTGTACGAGTTTTTAAATCAAAAAAATCTCGGGTTGTGGATCGTCAATCGGTTTCCATACGCAGAAATAAGACCATCATATTTTTCAGTACTAAAGGTGGAGTTGGAAAAACGGTCATCGCCACAAATGTGGCGGTCGCTTTAGCCAATCAAGATCCCTTGAAAGTATTATTTGTGGATCTGGATTTGCAATTTGGCGATGGGGCGGTTTTTCTGAATACTGTTCCCAAGTGGACCATCGCCGATATCGCGCAAGGCGGACAATTAAGAGATGAAGATATTAAAGCTTGTATCACGGTCCATGAGTCGGGCCTGGATTTCCTAGCGGCTCCCATGCGACCGGAACATGCAGAAATGGTTCATATCGAAGCGGTAAAACAAATTATAGCTTATGGCAAAAAAGTCTATGATTATGTCATTATCGATACTCAAAATCGGTTTGAAGATATGTCGCTTCTGGCCCTGGATGAGGCTGATGAAATTTGGCTGGTGGTTTCGATGGACTTGCCCACAATTAGGAACTCAAAACTATGTCTGGAGTTGATGACGCACCTCGGCTATTTCAGTAAAGTGAAGATTGTTCTCAACCGTTCCGGTACAGGTGTTGGGCTAGAGGACCGTGATATTCAGGAAACCTTAGGGATGTCTGCTTCTTTTAAAATACCGAGTGATGGCAAAGCTGTGCTGGGAGCTTTGAATTCCGGAAAACCGTTTGTCACAGAGTATCCGCAAAGCAAAGCCAGTGAAGGGATTCAAAAAGTAGTCGAAACTCTCACCGGCTTAAAACAGGAAACCGACCGACAAAAGCCTAAATTTAAACTGTTTGGCAGAAAGTAGTATTAAGCAGAAAAGGGAGGAAATTATCATGTCAAAAATCAAAGCGTTTTTTAGGGATGAATCCGGTCAAGCAATGACGGAGTATGGGCTAATTATTGCCTTAGTTGCGATTGCGGTAATAGGGGCTCTTGGTGCTATTGGCACTGCTCTATCTGGCAAATTCAACACCATCTCCAACAATATAACCAATGGTAATTAATCTGCTCTTAGTCAGCTTGGCGGTCATCACTATCTGGACAGATAGTCGCTATAAAAAAATCTACAATAAGGTTTTACTGCCGTTTTTATTAATAGCCCTGTTGATCCAGCCAATTGAGGGTTTGGAAGGAGCCGTCCTCGGCTTCCTGTTCCTCTTATTACCTTACCTGTTTGGAGGAATCGGGGCAGGGGATGTAAAACTACTGACGGTGTATGGGGCCCTCTTGGGACCTGGTCTAATGGTTACAGCGTTTTTCTGCGGGGCGATTTTAGGCGGAGTGGTCGCTCTGTATAAACGTTTTAAGCACGAAAATACCTTGG
>Ga0326727_10007618_pt1 | contig 28411 bp, 27 predicted proteins | sample MB2enrmetagenome_FD_207643 | JGI IMG/M metagenome (GOLD analysis project Ga0326727, IMG submission 207643) | Lab enriched peat soil microbial communities from McLean, Ithaca, NY, United States - MB29MY | ecosystem: Environmental > Terrestrial > Soil > Wetlands > Peat | place: USA: New York... | reverse complement strand
GAATACTACGGGAGCGTCTTTCGCGGCATTTTTGCAGCGCCCCTACGGGGCTCGCGACCCTTCTTGATCGCTTTCCCCACGCTAAAGCGCGGGGCTAAGTCGCCGCGGCGACCGCCTACGGCGCGAAGGGCTTCGGAACCCGATTGGTCAGCCAATTCGATTCGTGCGATTGCCCTGGAGAACGCCCGTGCCACGATCGCCGAGTTTGGAACATTCGATAAACTAATGTCATCGTAGACAACTCCGGGCCCGGTCCTCCTGCTGGCGAGTCCGCCGTCTAACTGAGTAACATTTCTCGCCGAAGCCTCCTTTCCGCTCGACCTGGACTTCGGGATGGGGGCAATCTGACCGCATCTCTGGCATATCCGCGCTATGCTTTGCCCGGCGCGCTTCATCTTTGTGCCGGATTGCTGTTTTTTGCAGCGCTGGCCGCGGGCGCAGCGTGCGCACCTGCGCAGGAGAACGCGTTGCCGCAAGCGCCCGCTCCCACACCAAGCCTTTCCGCAACGGCCAGCCTGCACGGGGTGGTGACGAGCACGGACGGCGCAGTCTACGAGGGGGCGCGTGTGCGGATTGAGACGAGCGGAAACGGGACTCGGCAGACGGCAACCACGCTGACCGACAGCGGCGGCGCCTTTCGCTTAACCAACCTGCCACTGGGTGCATTCACGCTGACCGTCTCATCACAGGGATTCGCGACGCAATCGATCTCCGGCGTGTTGCACGCGGGCGAGGACTTCGACGCGCGAACCATTGCGCTGCCTATGGGCGCGGCAACGAATAATGTGACGGTCTCGGCCGAGACGCGGGTAGAGATCGCGCAGGAGCAACTGAATATTGAAGAAAAGCAGCGCGTGCTGGGAGTCTTTCCCAACTACTACGTCAGCTACGATCCCAATCCCGTGCCGCTGACGCCGCGGCAGAAGTTCCAGTTGGCGTGGAAGACATCCGTCGATCCCATCACGTGGGCAATTACCGGAGTGATTGCGGGCACGGAGCAGGCCACGAACACCTTTGCCGGGTACGGCCAGGGAGCGCAGGGATTCGGCAAGCGCTTCGGCGCAAATTATGCCGACGGCCTCTCCGACACCTTCATCGGCGGCGCGATATTGCCTTCGCTCTTCAAGCAGGATCCGCGCTACTTCTACAAGGGCACGGGGTCGGTTACGTCGCGGGCTCTCTACGCGATCGCCAACTCGGTGATCTGCAAAGGCGACAACGGGCGCTGGCAGCCAAATTACTCTTCGATTCTGGGCGGGCTGGCGGCTGGAGGCATCTCGAACCTTTACTATCCCGAAAGCAGCCGCAGCGACATGGAAGTTACCTTCACCAATGCGCTGATCGGCACCGCCGCGGGCGCGATGCAGAACCTGGCTCAGGAGTTCATCGTGCGCCGGCTGACGCCGAGATTGACGAGACTGACGTCACCCACTCAGTAACTGGACGCTTCAGCCGGCGATCGACTCCGCGAGGCGGTTCATCTTCTCTTCCTGCTGCTCAATCGATTCCACGAGTTTGAATTGCGTGCGGCAGCGGTCGAGATTGTGGCCTTCGCGATGGATCTTGAAGTAGGTGTCGCCGTTCAGATAATCCGCCAAGAAGCGGATGCCGGTTTCAAAGGTGATGAGCTTTCCGGAAAATGCCAGGAGCTTCTTTTCGGATTCGGTCAGGAATTCTGCTGCCGTTGAGAGATAGCCGCGCACGAGCGCTTCAAACATCGGAAACTGCATTGTGACCTTGCTCAGGTCCTGTTCGTCTTCCGCAGCGGGGCAGGTGGTGGTGCGCACCATGTCGCCGAAGTCGTAGAGCGCCAGGCCGGGCATCACGGTGTCGAGGTCGATGACGCAAAGGCTCTCGCCGGTCGCGTCGTCGAGCAAGACGTTATTGAACTTGGTGTCGTTGTGGGTGATGCGCTGAGGCAAACCGGCCTCGATCAGGATGCCGCAAATGGATTTGTGCGCGAGGGCGAACTCGATCTCCGGCTTGGCGAGCGCGGAGCGTCCCTTCGCGTCGTTGGCGATGGCTTGTTCGAGGGCCGCAAAACGCATGGGCGTGTCGTGGAAGCCGGGGATAGTCTCGTTGAGCCGCGGCGCGGGCAAGCTCGCAAGTTGCTGCTGGAAGCGGCCGAAGGCCTGCGCGGCCTGGAACGCCTGCGCAACGGAGGTCGCGGTCTCATAGCTGCGCGCGTTTTCAATAAAGCGATATGCCCGCCAGGTTTCTCCCTGCGCGTCCTCGAGCCAGTTGCGGCCGTCGCGCGCGGGAATCAGGGTGAGCGCGCGGCGATCGCGGTCAGGCGCATCGGCAAGTTGCGCGGCAAGATGCGCCGTGACGCGCTCGATGTTTTCCATCACGGCGGCGGGCGAGCGAAAAACCTGGCGGTTGATGCACTGGAGAATGTAACGTGCGGGTGCGCCTGCCGCATGGCAGGTGACGAACCAGGTGTCGTTGATGTGGCCGTTGCCCCAGGGCGCGAATCCCGAGGCCCCGCCTTGAAACTGGAACCGGGCGGCGATCTCGCGGAGATCGGGCAGGCCGTTCACGGCCAGAGCTTCTCAGGATAAGCGCCGGCGGCAATGAGGCGGCGAATGCTTTCGACCACGCGCGGGCGGTCTTCGCGATAGGTGACGCCGAACCAGGGGTCGCACGAACGCAAGACCTTCACGCGCGCCTCGCCGTCTCGGACCAGCTCGCCGACGGTCATAGGAATATAGCACTCAGCCTTGGTGTCGCCGGCGTGGCTCTCGAGGAACTGCTCGAAGCGCTCGCGCAACTGGCCGAAGACGCGCGGCCTGAAGGCCCACATGTTCATCGAGACCGGCTCGTCGCCGGAGAGAGTCGTCACGGTTCCCGCCGGATCGGTGTCGCGGGCTCCGTTGCCGTCGCGCTCGATTTTGGTGAGTTCGACGATGCTCTTCAGATAGCCCTCGGGCGAAACCTGGCAGACGCCGCGGGCCACCGAACCAAAATCGGAGAGCGTGTTGCGCAGCACGAAGCCGACCATCGCGTAGTTTGTCGAGTCGGAGGTGAGATGGCCAGCCAGCTCGCGGTAGCTCTCGGCGCCGTAAAAATCGTCGGCATTGATAGCGGCGAAGGGCTCGTGAATGGCATCGGCGGCGCACAGGATGGCCTGCGTGGTGCCCCACGGCTTGGTGCGCCCGGCAGGAACGGCGAAGCGCGGCGGAATGTTTTCGAGCGACTGAAAAACGTACTCCACGGCCACGCGCTTCTCAAAGCGCGCGCCCACGGTCTCGCGAAAGGCCTCTTCGATGTCCTTGCGGATCACGAAGACCAGCTTGCCGAAGCCGGCGCGGAGGGCGTCGAAGATGGAGTAATCGATGATGGTTTCGCCGGCTGGGCCGACGGGGTCGATCTGCTTGAGGCCGCCGTAGCGGCTGCCCATGCCGGCAGCCAGAACGAGAAGTGTCGGAGATAATGCAGAGGTCATCGCGAGGGCCTTTTCGATTGGGTATTCGATTCAATCGAATGGTACAGCATGGGGCTGGCGCTCGAAGGCGAGGGCCTTTCCATTTTTTTCGAAAAACTATTGCTTGAATTGTTCACGCCATGCTAGAGTCAAATCCAATTCCCTAAGTCGAATCCTTCGTTGCTACTTCCCCAAGCTCCGGCAACCGAGCGGTTCGCATTACAGAAAATCTCGTGCTGCGGATTGAGAGGTACTCATGAACTACCGCGCTTTATCCCTGCTGTGTCTGTTGGCGGCTTCCGCCATAGGTCTCTCTGCTGAGAGTTTCTCCTACACGGGCACGCTTAACTCTCCTGAAAGCGTCTTCGAAACCACATTTAATCTCGCCGCTGCCGGCTCCGTCACCCTACAGACATGGGGTTTTGGTGGCGGCACAAACGCGGCAGGGCAAGTGATCGCGCCCGGTGGCTTCGATCCCCTGCTGACGCTTTTCAGCGGCCCGGTAGGCACGGCCACGATCGTGACAGACGGCTCCGGCAACCCGCTGGCCGATGCCGATAATCTGTCGAATGCTCCCTGGTCTTATGTGAACAACCCGGCCGCCGGGGAGGTCGCCATCGGGCCGGACCTGGAGTTTGGCGACGATTTCATGCAAACGCCGTCGCTGGCCGCGGGAACTTATACCCTTGTGCTCAGCGACGCCGGCTACCAACCGGCAGCCATCTACGACGGCGGCGCTCTCTCCGAGGGATTCTTCGATCTTACCGGGGGCGTTTTCCAGACCTGCGAGTCTACCACCAACTGCATCTCCCCCAGCGGCAACTATGCGGTCGACATCATTACCCCCAGGGTGGTGGGCACTCAGGGGACCCCTGAACCACCGCCTCTTCCCCTGCTGTTGACCGGCCTGGCACTGTTGGCCGGCTTCGGCTCGTTCAACCAACGGCGCACGGCGCCGCACACCCAAAAAGGAGCTGCAGAATGAAATTCGCGAAGCCTACTTTGATCGGACTCGGCGGTGTGGTGCTGGCGGGAGCTCTTCTCCCCTTCGTCGCGCCCAAGACGGTGCATGCCCTGGCAGCCACGCTCGTTCAGATCACCAACACCACGTCAAACCCTGTCCCCGTCGCGTCCGTGATTCCCGGTACGCCTTTCTTCGGCCGCATGCAGCTATCGGGCACCGGCGCACAATCCGTGGGACCAGGGACGGGAACGCTTTACATCACTTCAATCGTAGTCACCAGCTTCGATACGACGAACGTGGACCAGGTAAATATTTTCTCGGCACTGCTTTCCGGCGGAACCTGCGCAGGATCAGGGAATGTTTTGGCAGCTACCGACCCTTTCCTGATTGTCAGAGTGCAGCCGGGCTCGACCGTGGTGGTTCCGGCCCCGACTCCGCTGGTCTTTGCACCTGCAACGGGATATGACAACTTGCCGCATACCTGCCTGGCCGCGTCCATGCCGGTTACCGGAGGCAATGTCTTCGTCACCGTCAACGGGTACACGAACTAACCTGTTGGGCCAGAACCTCGCACCACAAGAAGTTGTAATCCGAGCTGAGGCGCATGAAAATGCGCCTCAGCGAGTCGAAAGATCCGCGGTTGTTTCCGATTCGCCGCCAACTTCCCACAAAGTCATGACTTAATGGTGCGCGTATGTGTAGCCGCAGGCGCGCGCGAGGCGGATTCGTGTTGCAATATCTGACCAGAACGCCTATACTTCTAGGTGAATAGTTCCAGGGAGGCCCCATGGCGCGCTGGCAGGTCCAGGAGGCAAAGATGCGTCTGAGCCAGGTGCTCGACGAGGCGCAAAGCAAAGGCCCGCAATTGATTACGCGGCACGGAGTGGACCGGGCCGTGGTGCTTTCTATCGATGATTTCCGCTCCCTGACCGCGAGTAAGCCGGACCTGCGCGCCTACCTGCTGGGCGGCCCGAAGGTGGACGATTTTGAGATCGATCCGGACCTGGACACTGGACGCGAGATTGCCCTGTGAGCGCCGGAACTGCCTACCTGCTCGATACGAATGTTCTGAGCGAGACGCGCAGGAAAAAGGCCGACCCCGGCGTGATGGCGTTTCTTGAGGCCGCCGACTCTTCCACTCTCTACCTGAGCGTGCTCACCCTGGGCGAGTTGCGCAAAGGAATCGCTGCCAAGCGACGGACCGATCCGGTTGCGGCTAGAGCGCTCGCGACGTGGCTGGAGGGTCTCGAGGCCGGCTTTGCCGATCGCATTCTGGGCGTCGATGCGTCCGTGGCGCGCCTCTGGGGCGACTGGTGCGGTGACCGTCCGCGGCCGGTGATCGACACGCTGCTTGCAGCCACCGCCGCCGAGCACGGCCTAACACTGGTCACACGTAACACGCGCGACGTCAGTGGGCTTCCGGTAAGAGTGCATAATCCGTGGGCGGGGTAGACGAGCTTCCTGGTTCAAATGGCCGGATTCTCTCTCGCGGAGCAGTGAGATCATGTAATCTGCCGGCGCGGCGCGAAACACTCTTCTGCGGAGGTGCGAATGACTATGACCGAAAAGGACTCCAAAAGATCTCAATTGGACTTACACCTCGCCGAGTACGAGGCACTGACAACCCGGGCTACGAACTACATCGTTATGGGTACCATCATTTGGCCACTCATGGTTTCCTTTGTTGGTTTTCTTGCTGTTATTTGGGAACACCTCGCACCAAATCAATCGGTCGAGTACGGATTCTTTATTGTTATCTGGTGTGGGACGCTGGGAACTCAGTTGGCGCTGATCCTTTGGACTTTTCTTGTTTGTGAGCAATACAAGTTAGTCTTGTACATCGAAAAGGAACTGCGGCCGCGCATCCGCAGTCTTGTGGGCGACGAGAATTTCTGGCTTTACGAACGGAAACTTAGAAAGCAGACGCGAATAAACAAGTGGTTTGAACTCACAACTGAATTCTGGATATTCGCGATTATTTTGGCTGTTGCTATCTTTCGACTTCTAACCTCTCATAAGTTTGTCTTTTGGGATTGGATCGGGCTGTCGCTGAATCTGGTTGCTTTTGGCGTGCTACTTTTTTGGGGAGTGACTGCAGCAAGAATCCACCAAAAATGGGAATCCTAGCCGGATGAGGAGATGACGAAGGCTCTGCATTCCGCGCCTTGCTCGCGTCCAGCCTCGCGTGATTGACTGGTTGGCGGAAAGGGCATTGCACCGATGGCCTACATATTGGCGCTGGACCAGGGGACGACGAGCTCGCGGGCGATTCTGTTTGACGAGGCTGGGGCGATTGCTGCGGTGGCGCAGAAGGAGTTCCAGCAGTTCTATCCGCAGGCGGGATGGGTTGAGCACGATCCGGCCGAGATTCTCTCCAGCCAGATGAGCTGCGCCGCGGAGGTTCTTGCGCGGGTGGGCGTGCAGCCGAGCGAAATTGCCGCCATCGGCATCACCAACCAGCGCGAGACCGCGATCGTGTGGGAACGCTCGACCGGCAAGGCGATTCATCCGGCGATTGTCTGGCAGGACCGTCGTACTGCTGCGCAGTGCAGCCTTTTGGACGAGAGCGGTGCTGGGGAAACAGTCTCCGCAAAGACCGGCCTCGTCCTCGACCCGTATTTTTCCGCGACCAAAGTGCGCTGGATTTTGGACAACGTGCCGGGGGCGCGGGCACAGGCCGAGCGCGGGGAGCTGGCCTTCGGCACCGTGGATAGCTGGCTGGTCTGGCATCTGACCGGCGGCAAAAAGCACGTGACCGACGTGACCAACGCCTCGCGGACGCTGCTCTTCAACATCGTGAAGGGCGAGTGGGACGCGGAGATGCTCCGCATCTTTCAGGTTCCGGAGTCAGTCCTGCCAGAAGTGAAATGGTCGAGCCAGCGCGTGGGCGAGGCGGCGGTGCTGGGTCTAGACGGCGTGCCGATTGCGGGCATTGCCGGCGACCAACAGGCTGCGCTCTTCGGCCAGTTGTGCTGGAGCGCGGGCGAGGCTAAGAACACCTACGGCACGGGCTGCTTTCTGCTTGAAAACATCGGCACCGAGTTCATGCGCTCGCGTGCCAGGCTGATTACGACCGTGGCTGCGAGCGCCGAGAAGCGCCTGGAATATGCGCTTGAGGGCAGCATCTTTATCGCCGGCGCGGTGGTGCAATGGCTGCGCGACAACTTGAAGCTTATTGGCGCATCGGCCGATGTCGAGGCCCTGGCCGCGAGCGTGCCCGACACCAACGGCGTGGTGTTTGTGCCGGCGTTTGTGGGCCTGGGCGCGCCGCATTGGGACGCGCACGCGGCCGGCATGTTGATCGGCCTGCGCCGCGATACCAGCCACGGGCACATCGCCCGCGCGGCGCTTGAAGCCATCGCCTGGCAGGTGGCCGACGTGCTCGAAGCCGTGGGCATGGACACGGGCGCGCCGCTGCGCGAGTTGCGCGTCGATGGCGGCGCGGCGGTGAACGATCTGCTGATGCAGTTCCAGGCCGATGTGCTCGGCGTTCCCGTTGTCCGTCCGCGCATGACGGAGACAACGGCGCTGGGCGCGGCGTATCTCGCGGGATTGGCGACGGGCTTCTGGGAAAATCCTGGAGCCTTGCGCGCCGAGCGCAAAGGGGATGTACGCTTTGAGCCGAAGATGAGGGCTGGCGAGCGCGCCGAACGGCGAGCGCGGTGGCAAAAAGCCGTAGAGCGCGCAAAGGAGTGGGCGTAAAAAGACAGTTGTCAGCGATCGGGAGTCGGCTACCGGTCAGCCAATCTCCGTGTCCCAGTTTTCCAGCGTCTTTTTGAATTCGAGCATGAATTTGCCGCCGTCTGCGCCGTCGATGAGGCGGTGATCGAAGCCGAGGCAGAAATACTGCATCGAACGAATGGCAATGGAATCGTTGCCATCGGGGTCGGTGAGGACGGCGGGCTCCTTGCGCAGGCCGCCTACGGCGAGGATGGCCGATTCCGGCTGATTGAGAATCGGCATGCCGAACTCGCCGCCAAATGCGCCGGCGTTTGTGAGCGTGAAGGTCGATCCGCCGACCTCGTCGGGCAAGAGTTTCTTGGTGCGGGCGCGGAGGGCGAGATCGGTGATCGAGCGCGCGATGGCGGCAAAGCTCTGGTGCTCGGCCTGGCGGATCACGGGCACAATCAGGCCACCTTCGAGAGCCACGGCGATGCCGAGATTGATGTTGCGGTGGTAGCGAATGGCGAGGCCGGCCGATTCGTCTTTGGGTCCGCTCTCAAGCGATGCATTCACGATGGGGAAGCGGCGCAGCGCGGCTACGGCTGCGGCGGCGATGAACGGCATGTAAGTGAGCTTGACGCCGTGGCGCTGCTCGAAGGCGGCGCGATGCTGCTCGCGCAGGCGCACAATCCGCGTCATGTCGACCCGGTAGACGGTGTAGACATGAGGGCTCGTGCGCACGCTCTCCACCATGCGCTCGGCGATGATGGCCCTCATGCGAGTCAGCGGGACCGGCTCAGTAGGAAGGCTGGACAAATCTGGCGCAGCCACCTGCGGTGGGGCAGACTTTTGGACGGGCATTTGTGCGGCTACGCGCAGCACGTCTTCCTTGCCAATGCGTCCGCCGGCGCCGGTGCCCATGATGCGGCCCAGATCGATGCCGTGTTCTTTGGCGATGCGGCGGGCAAGCGGCGAAGAGCGGACTCGACCCACCTGTGCTGGCACCGACGCTTGGACGAAAGCTTGTTGGGGCTTAACTCCGGCAGGCTCTTCAACCAAAGCTTGCGAAGATTGTGAATCCGCCGCGGGAGCAGCCACTCCATCCCCGGCTTCGCCGATCACCGCGACCACCGTATTCACTTCAACGGTCGCGCCTTCCCCGACGAGAATCTCGGTGAGCACGCCAGCCTCGGGAGAGGGGATCTCGGCGTCCACTTTGTCCGTCGAAATCTCGAATAACGGCTCGTCTCTTTCGACGGTGTCGCCGAGCTTCTTGAGCCATTTGGTGATCGTGCCCTCGAAGATCGATTCGCCCATCTGGGGCATGATGACGTCGGTTGGCATGTCTCCTCTTTCGGCGGTTCGGGGTCAGCGCCGAGCGCCAGGGTCCTGCCGGATTATAAAACGCGGGCGGGGTGGTGCGGCACTGAAGAGGTGCGGGCCTGGAGGTCCGCACTACAGCCAGTCAGCCAACCCAGCGAGCAAAGAACACTCGCCGGCGACCCCGGTCAGGAGACCGGCGCGACCTAATTACGCCGGAATCGGCCGGTCTTTGGGCGGGCGAGGCAATTGGCGCAGGCGGTCGATGGCTGGCGGGACCTGGAGCGGTGTGTCGGTAGCCGGAAACTCCGTTGGGCGCTCCTGATCTGAAGCGTCGCTTGGCGGAGCTTTCGGCGTGTCCGCGGGAGCGGCTTGCGTCTGCGCGCGCAACGCGGTCAGGCCTTCCAGTCTCTCGACCGGCTCGCCGAAGACGGTTGCGAACTGCTGTGCCGCGCATTGAGCGATGTCTTCGAGAGTGGGCAGAGCTGCCGGGTCCGGAACCTCTCTGGCGAGGCTGGTGACGGGGCGATCGGTGATGCCGCAGGGGTTGATCAGAGCGAAGTCGCGCAAATCCGTCGTGACGTTGAAAGCGAAACCGTGGGAGGTGACGCCGCGGGCAACGTGAATGCCGATGGCGGCGATTTTCCGCTCGCGCCCTGCGGGCGGCAGCTCTCTGGACGAGGTTTGTGATTCGAATGGCTTCGGGCTTTCGCCCGCGACAGCGGGCGAAAGCCCAACCCAGACGCCGGTCAATCCGCCGATGCGTCCGGCATTCACGCCAAATTCGCCACAGAGTCCGATGAGCGCCTCTTCCATCAGGCGCACGAAATCGACCGGGCCAAGGCGTGCGCCTTTCGCGTTGCGCAAGCTGCGCAGATCGAAGATGGGGTAGCCGATGAGCTGCCCCGGTCCGTGATAGGTCACGTCGCCGCCGCGATTGATCTCGTGTAGAGTGACTCCGCGTTGCGCCAATAGCTCATCGGAGGCGAGAACGTTGGCGCGCCGCGCATTGCGGCCGAGCGTAAGCACGGGCGGGTGTTCGAGCAGCAGCAGTATGTTGCCGATGCGCCCCTCGGTGCGCAGCGCGACGAGTTCTTCCTGCAGGCGCAGGGCTTCGCCGTACTCGAGGCGTCCGAGATAGAGATACTGGATCACAAGCCTATTGCGATTGTAGAGCGCCTCTGCGGCCAATCTCCATCGCGCCGGAGGCGGTCGCCGCGACGACTTAGCCCCGCGCTTAGGCGTGCGGAAAGCGAGAGAATTACAAATTGATTTCCGCGTCCCGTGGGGACGGTGTAAGAACCTGCACAGACCAACCGTCGCAAGCGATCTTCGCAACCGCGTCTTGCCCGGCGCTACTGGTGAGAGCATCCAGCAGCTCCGCCACGGTTTTTCCTGAGCGGGGATCGCAAAGATTTGGCGCAATCTCGCTGAGCGGAACCAGAACAAAGGCACGCTCGGCGAGCCGCGAGTGCGGAACCTCGAGTCCCGATTCGCCCAGAACAAGATCGTCGTATAAGAGAATGTCGAGGTCGAGGGTGCGCGGGCCGTTTGCGGGGCTGGCTGCGCGCTCGCGGCCGAATTCGAGCTCAAGGGCGAGGAGTGCCTGGAGCAATTCGCGCGGCGAGAGCCCGGTTTCAAGCGCGACGACGGCGTTCACGAAGCGGGGTTGATCCTTGAATCCTACGGGCGCGGTGGAGTAGAGCGAAGAGCGCGCGGCGATGCGGCCGAGAGTGGCCAGGCGTTCCGTGGCCGCAGCCAGCGTGGCCTCAGGCGCACCGGCTGAGCTGGGAAGGTTTGCGCCGAGCGCGATGGTTGCGAGAGACATGCTGATAAGAGAGTAGCGGAGTTGGCGGGGTTGGCGGAGTTAGCACATCGACAGGTCAGCAAGGTAGCGAGTCAGCAAGAAGTGGAAAGAGAAGCGAGATCGAACAAGAACAGCAAGTTGGCGTCGCTTGCCGCGACTTCGCAAGTTCGCGGGGTGGCATCGCCCGCTGAATCTGGTAGCATCGGACTTCGGAGAATCTGTCTATGGACGCATTGACGACTGCCGGGCTGGGAGCCCGGCGCAATGAAGATATCGCGCTCGACCTGATGAAGTTTGTGGCCGGCACGGCAGGCGTGGGCAAGCCGGCAACGCCTTCCACGGGCTTTACCGGCACAGGCACCGCCAAGCCCGAGGAGCATGTGAACCAGTTGCTCGAGCTCTTTAGCCGCTGCCTCAAGGCCGTCGAGGGCAAAGAGTAAGAAAGAGGCGGCAAAATCGTACGCAAAACCCAAGTACGCGTGGCCGTGGCCGGCGCCGGAGCCTTTGGGCGCAACCACCTGCGTGTGCTGCGCGAGCTCGAGACCGACGGCGCGCTTAAGGCGGAGCGGACTAATGTTGCGCTGGTTGCGGCCGTCGAGCCCGACGCGGCGCGCGCCGATGAGACGGCAAAGCAGTACGGGATTCCTGTCTTCGCGAGCATCGATGCGTTGCTGCGCGCCGATTTGAAACTCGATGCGGCGTGCGTGGCCGTGCCTACGGTCAAGCATTTTGAGGTGGCATCGCAACTGCTCGACGCGGGGCTCGATCTGCTGATCGAAAAGCCGCTGGCGGCGACTCTTGCCGAAGCCGACGACCTGATCGAAAAACAGAAAAAACTCGGCCGGATTGTGCAGGTCGGGCACCTGGAGCGCTTCAACCCGGCGGTGATGGCTGTCGAGCCGAGTCTTACGCGGCCCATGTTTTTTGAGGCGCACCGGCTCAGCGTCTTTACGCCGCGCGCGCTCGATGTGGACGTGGTGCTCGACCTGATGATTCACGATCTTGACATCGTGCTCACCTTTGCAAAATCTCCAGTGCGCGAGGTGCGCGCGGTGGGGCTGCCGGTGGTCTCGCCGAAAGTGGACATCGCCAATGTGCGCGTGGAGTTTGAATCCGGCTGCGTGGCCAATTTCACGGCGTCGCGGGTTTCGACGGAACGCGTGCGGAAGCTGCGCTTCTTCGAGCCGCGGCAATATGTATCGATCGACTACGCGCGGCGCGATGTGTTGGTGATCAGGATTGATGCAGCACCGTCTCGCCCCGCGGACCTCGTCCAAGACTCCGCCCCACCGCAGGTGGCGCAAGCCGCCGCACAGTTCCTCGCGACCGGCAAGCTCGATTCGTCGATCATCCAGACGCTTGTCGCGTCCGGCCAGATTCCGGCGGGACTGATGATGAAGGTGCTCGGCGCCAAAAACGATCCCGAAAAGCTGAAGGCGATCGCGAAGGAGTTGGCCGGGCCGCTCGCCGAGCATCATGCCAACTCGCAAAATGGCCCTGCGCCCGGCTTGAGCTTTGTGAAGCCAGATGTCACTCCCGGCGAGCCGCTGAAGCTGGAGCTTACTTCCTTTCTTGAATCGATTCGCACGCGACGCCCGCCAAGAGTTACGGCGCAGCAGGGCCGTGCGGCGCTGGAACTGGCGCTCACCATCCAGGCGCAGATGGTAGCTCATGCCGAGCGTGCCGGTTTGTCAGATTTTTTCAAGAGCATTTAACGACAAACAGACGACAGAACAAGCTGTATGCTGTCGGCTTCTGACGGGCCATTTCCTCGAACCAAAAACTGGACTTACCCCAAGAAGAGGCGAATGCTATCATCGCTTGCCAGGAGGCGAACGTGGCTCTGAGCGACTTTATCAACAAGCAATTTATTAAGGTCATCCAGTGGAACGAGGGCGCGGAGGGCGTACTGTCGTACCGCTATCCCATGCAGGACATGGAGATTGAGAACGGCGGGCAGTTGACGGTGCGCGAGTCGCAGTTGGCGCTGTTTGTGAACGAGGGCCGGATCGCGGATGTATTCGCGCCGGGGATGCACACTCTCACCACGCGTAACATGCCCATCCTGACCGACCTGATGAACTGGTCGAAGGACTTTGAGTCGCCGTTCAAGTCGGATGTCTATTTCTTTTCGACGCGGCTCGAGATCGACCAGAAGTGGGGCACCCCGGCGCCGATCACTACGCGCGACAAGGAGTTTGGCGTGATGCGTCTGCGGGCCTTCGGAAACTACGCCTATCGAATCGCCGATCCGCGGAAGTTTTTTACCGAAGTGACGGGTACGCGCGAGACGGTTTTTGCGGCGGACCTTGAAGGGCAGTTGCGCACCACGATCATCGCCCGCCTGACGGCGATCTTTGCAGCGAGCGAGATTTCGTTTGTGGATATGGCTGCGAACCTGGGCGCGCTCACCGAAAAGGTGACAGCCGATTTGAAGCCGAGCTTTGCCGCGCTGGGTTTGGAGTTGAACCAGTTCACGGTGGCCAGCGTGTCGCTGCCGGACGACCTGCAGAAGATCATGGACCAGCGCATCGGCATGAGCATGGCTGGAGATGTGACGCGGCTGACGCAATTCGAAGTGGCCGAGTCGATGGAAGAGGCGGCGCAGAATACGGGCGGCACGGCGGGAATGGGTGTGGGGCTGGGCGCGGGCGCGGCCATGGCGCAGGCGCTGATGGGCCAGGGAATGCCGGGCCAGGCGCGCGGGGGAGGCGTGGCTGGATCGGGACAGAGTAGCGCAACCCCGGTCGCAGGATCCAAATTTTGCATCGAGTGCGGCAAGCCAATTGCAGATCGGGCGAAATTCTGCCCGGAATGCGGAAAGCCACAATGAACTGTCCCTCCTGCGGAGCGCCCATGCAACTGGCGGGCGGGCTCACGAGCCTGCGCTGCGACTATTGCAAGGCCATCGTCTGCACTGCGCCGGACGACCAGGACGTGCGCTACCTGGATGAGCTGGAGGAGTTGCTCTGCCCGGTGTGCGGGGTTCCGCTGTGGAACGCGAGCATGGCTAATGTTCCGATTCGCGCCTGCAAAAAATGCCGCGGCATCCTGGTGACGATGGGCGCGTTTCAAGAATTGATTGAGCAGGCCCGTGCCAAACACTCCGGGTCGGAAGCGCCCATGGCCGACGACGGTAGCGACGTGAGCCGCAAGCTCGAGTGCCCGCAGTGCCATCATTCCATGGAGACGCATTTCTACTACGGCGGCGGCCATGTGGTGATGGAGGATTGCGAGCGCTGCGAACTGAATTGGCTCGATGGCGGCGCGTTGCTGCGTATCGCGCACGCCCCGCATTCCGAAGAAGCGGTGGGGTAAGGGCTCCTCAAACCGTCGGCCGCCAGCGGTGCACGCGTTGGCAATACGACTCGTATTCCGGGCCGAAGATGCGCTTGAGTGTTGGCTCCTCGTAAAGCACCACGAAGAGATGCGTGGTTAGCACGAACAGGGCGACAAACGCCAGCAGTTGGATGGATTCAAAGAAGAGCGCCGCGCCGCCCACGGCGAGCGCCGCGCCCACATACATGGGATTGCGCAGGTAGCGATACGGGCCGCGCACCACGAGTTTGCGCGGCGGATCGAAGGGGGCCGGCGTGCCTTTTCCGATCCACGCAAAGGCGCAGACGCAGGATAGGGCGACCAGCGCTCCGGCAACGCCGAGAGCGATGCCTGCGAACTGCGGCCAGGCGTACAGGGTAGGCCGCGCGATGCCGCTCCACGCCAGAAGCCGCGCGGGCAGGTAGACGAGCACGAACCCGATGAACAGGGTGGCGTAAGTCAGGGTGCGAATGAGCACGAACATAATAGCCTCCTTCATTCAGGCGATGCCGAGATCGCGGTTCACAAATCCGACGATGTACTTCCAGACAAGGTAGTACGCAGCGAGCGCGAAGACGAAGCCGCACGCGATCAGCGCGTAGGGAATCGAGAGCATCTGAAACCAGGTGACACTCGACGGCCCGAATGCGATGACGCCAAGACATCTGGCCAGAGCCGCTCCCGCGGGTACCAGCAGAAATGGCAGGATGGCTCCGTGCAAGCCGAGCGGCAGGTGGGTGCATTTGCGCGAAGCCACCCAAAGCACGTTCCAAAACCCCCAAAGAAAAGGCACAAACGCCAGCGGAAAGATCACGATGCGCTCAACGGGGAATGATTGATGCAGTGCGAGCTTTCCCAGAAGCAGCGCAGCGACGGCCAGGGGAAAGATCAGCGTGGGAATAAAGACTCCGGCAAGATATGCGCGAAGGTAAGAGTTGTTGTTCATCTTGGGCCTCCTTTCAAGTCGGCCAGGGGACGGTTCTCAGTTTCCAGTTCACAGGTAGTAGAGAAGCACCGGGATTGTCGCCGGGAACGAGAGGGTGAAGACTGCGAGCCCGCCGAGCAGCGCCCAATCGAACCAGGGCACGGAAAACTTAGTTGCCCGATGTGGCGCGGCATCTTCATCCAAACGGCGCAGCACTGCGGGCCATAGATCGCGCGCCGGTTCAGCGTCCGCCGCAACCGGCGGCAGCGCCTGCTTGAGCATTTCCTTCATCCGATTTTGATCGTCTGCATTCATGGTTTGATTCCCTGCTGTTCCAGATCCTTTCTCAACAATCGAAGAGCGCGAAAGACGCGTAATTTGACCGCTGCAACCGTGATGCCGAGCGCCGCGGCAACTTCTTTGTGCGGCTGCTCTTCCACCACGGCCAGAATTGCGGCCGCGCGGAGATTTGGAGGCAGCCGGCCGAACGCGAGCGCGGTCTTCTGGCGGATCTCCGCCGCGATGCCGGGGTCGCCCGTTGAACGGGACGGCAAAGCGCTCGCCATCTCCGCCGTCAGCTCGACTTCGGGCCGTTGCGCACGCAGCCAATCGAGCGCGATGTTGGTGGCAATCTGCCGCGCCCAGGGCGCGAACGGACGGTCGGGCTGAAAGCGGTCGCGCGCGCGGTGGATGCGCCAGAAAGTCTCCACCGTAAGGTCCTCCGCCGTAGCCGCGTTGCGCACCATGCGCAGAATCCAGCCGTATACCGGGCGCTGATGCTCGCGAAAGAGCGCTTCGAATGCGTCGACATCGCCCTTGCGGAAGCGATCGAACACGCTGCCGGTCACGCTACTGGAGCCGTCGAGCATCCGTCTTTCCCTTTCTGAACTGTCTTACGGGAGCTTTGGCAGAAAGGTTACACGAATCGAGCGGCGCTAGCGGAGTTGGCGGTGCTAGCGGAGCTGGATGCTCTCGCCACCTGCAGAAGCAATTTGTCCCTCGCGCGTGTTTGACACAGGTGCAAACCGCCCTTTAGAGTTGGCCCCTGAGGGCAGCTAAGATTGCGCCGTTGCAGGCTGTGGCGCGAGTGGGCTGCCTCCATCCGGGAGACAAGGACCATGGTTCGAATGAGGCTGGTGGCGGGAGCTTTGTTGTGTTTGGGTTTGGCAGGTTCACTTAGGGCTCAGGATGTTGAGAAGCCCGCATATCTTGACCCGAATTTGCCGGCGGAGCAACGCGCGGCGGATCTCGTAAAGCGCATGACGCTCGAGGAAAAAGCCAGCCAACTGGTGAACCAGTCGCGCGCCATCAAGCGCCTTGGCGTGCCCGCCTACGACTGGTGGAGCGAGTCTCTGCACGGCGTGGCGACGGTCGGAACCACGGAGTTTCCCGAGCCCATCGGCCTCGCCGCCAGCTTCGATATCGAGAGCATTCACGAGATGGCGATCGACATCGGCACCGAGGCGCGCGTGATCCATGCGCAATCGGTGGACGCCGACGGCAACAGCGTCATCTTTCATGGGCTCGATTTCTGGGCGCCCAACGTCAACATCTTCCGCGATCCGCGCTGGGGCCGTGGCCAGGAGACGTACGGCGAAGATCCCTTCCTCACCGCGCGTATGGGAGTCGCCTTCGTTACCGGAATGCAGGGCGACGATCCGCATTACTATCGCGTAATCTCGACGCCTAAACACTACGCCGTGCACTCGGGACCGGAGTCCACTCGCCACACGGCCGACGTTCCGATCAGCAAGCACGACGAGCTCGACACTTATCTGCCGGCATTTCGCGCTACGGTGACTGAGGGCAAGGCTGGCAGCGTGATGTGCGCCTACAACGACATCAACGGGCAGCCGGCCTGCGCCAATGAATTCCTTCTCGAAGACCAACTGCGCGGCAAGTGGAATTTTCAAGGCTACGTGGTCTCCGATTGCGGCGCGGTGCGCGATATCTTCGAAACTCACCACTATGAACCCACGCAGGAGCAGGCTTCTGCCGTGAGCCTCACGCGTGGGATGGACAACGAGTGCATCGATTTTCGTGCCAAGGTGACCGACGACCACGATTACAAGCCGTATCTCGACGCCGTGAAGGACGGCTACCTGAAGGAGAGCGCGATCGACACCGCGCTGGTGCGGCTGTTTACGGCGCGCATCAAGCTGGGGCTTTTCGATCCGCCGCAAATGGTGCCCTACACGAAGATCGACTCGAGCGAACTCGACAGCGCCGCGCATCGCGCACTGGCGCTCAAGCTGGCCAATGAGTCGCTTGTGCTGCTCAAAAACGACGGCACTCTGCCACTCAAGACCACGGGAGCAAAGATTCTGGTCGTGGGTCCGCTTGCGGAGCAGACCCGCATGCTGCTGGGCAACTACAACGGCATTCCGACGCACACGGTGTCGATTCTGGAAGGGCTCAAGCAGGAGTTCGCCGCGGACACGATCAACTTCATCGAGGGCACGGGCTATCTGAGCAAGCACACCCAGCCGGTGCCGAACGCGCTGCTCTCGATCGACGGAAAACCCGGCGTCAAAGCCACCTATTTGAACAAGAACATCGTGAGCTTCTACGTCGAGCACACCAACGACAATTCCGCATTGGCTACGCGCATTGAGCCGGGGATCGACATTGCGGCGCAGCCGCTGCCGGCCGAAGCGGAAAAGGCCGATCCGCTCACCGTGCGCTGGGAGACGACGCTGACACCGACAGAGACCGGCGATTACAACCTGGGCGTTGAGACCGATGGTTTCTTCAGGGTCTTTGTCGATGGCAGGCCGGTGACGATGGCGAACTATCCGCACGGCGTGGAGACGGTGACCGGGAAGACGCATTTGGAGGCCGGCAAGCCGTACAAGCTTGAGGTCGACTACCAGAGGACGGCGAACACCACTCCGCACTTCAAGCTGGTCTGGGGCAAGATCGATCGCAGCGTCGATCCGGCGGTAACCGCGGCGGCGCAGAATGCCGATGTTGTCGTCGCTGTCGTGGGGATTACCAGCGAGCTCGAGGGCGAGGAGATGAGGAACGTGAACGAGCCCGGCTTCAAGGGCGGCGATCGCACCAGTCTCGACCTGCCAGAGCCCGAGCAGAAACTCCTTGAGGCACTGGCGGCCACCGGCAAACCGCTCGTCGTGGTTCTCACCAACGGCAGCGCCCTGGCGGTGAACTGGGCCGATGCGCACGCCAACGCCATCCTCGACGCATGGTATCCCGGCGAGGAGGGTGGAACCGCGGTGGCGCAGACGCTCTCCGGCAAAAACAATCCCGCCGGCCGCCTGCCCGTCACGTTCTACAGCGATGTGAGCCAGTTGCCGCCCTTCGAGGACTACTCGATGAAGGGCCGCACTTATCGCTACTTCACGGGCAAGCCGCTCTATCCCTTCGGCTACGGCCTGAGCTATACGAAGTTTTCCTATAGCAAGTTAACGGTTCCCGCTGCCGCAGTGGATGCGGGCCAACCCGTCGTGGTTGAGGCCACTGTGACCAACACGGGCACGCGCGCTGGCGACGAAGTGGCGCAGCTTTATCTGAGCTTTCCCGCGGTGTCCGGCGCGCCGTTGCGGGCGCTGCGCGGATTCGAGCGCGTGCATCTGGAGGCGGGCGCGTCGCAGACGGTGCACTTTGAATTGAAGCCGCGCGACCTGAGCATGGTGACCGAAGCCGGCGAGCCGATTGTGGCCGAAGGCGTGTACACGATCTCAGTGGGCGGTGGGCAGCCGTCGACCGGCGCGCCCGTCGTCGCGGGAACCTTCAACGTGAAGGGCACTCTCACGCTTCCGGAGTAAGTCAATCGCCAAGAGCAAGATGGGGCGCTTGCCTATCGGAAAGCGCCCTTTTTGGCACAATTCCTGTCAAGCCCCTTTCCGCGCATTTGTCCCAAAACTGGGATTGCTCCGCGCGGTTTCTTGTAAGTCTATATATATCAATAGGATCAATCTTTCCTTCACCGCGAAGTAATCTCCCATTCACAATCGGCGCGCCGCTATCTTCCACCGCCTTTCCCAAACGACGGGTTTAGACTTTCCTTTAACCCGGTATTCATCTCCTCGTAACCGGATAAACAATCGCGCGGCTTGCGGTTGTTGAGGTTTTATGGACGCCATTTTCGCCGGCTCGTCTTTCTCCCCCCAAAATCCATCTCTATTTCATTTGAAAATTGACGCCGTGGCTGTGTTTGCATCAGGGAGGCCCAGTCGGATCCGGAATTTCTCCGGCCGCACTGGAGATTTCTGATGGCCGACCTAGCGACGGCAGTTCAAGTGATTCCCAGCTCCCGGTCCCTGCCAACTTCTCAATTGGATCGGCGGCTGACCGGCCACCGCAGCCGGACAGGCATTTGGGTTTTCCTGCTGGCCCTCTCGACCGGCCTGGGATATATCGGCGTTCACGTCGCCAGAGATCTCGATAGCGCGACCGTGAACGGCATCGGGCCCTATCTGTTGCTGGGCCTGGCGCTGACCATCGCGCTCGGATTCGAATTCGTGAACGGCTTTCACGATACCGCCAATGCAGTAGCCACAGTGATCTACACCAACTCTCTGCCGCCGAATATCGCCGTGGTGTGGTCGGGGCTGTGCAACCTGGCGGGAGTGCTGTTGTCATCGGGCACCGTAGCCTTTGCGGTTATCGCCCTGCTTCCCGTAGAGCTGATTCTCAAGGTCAGTTCGGGCGTCGGCTTTTCCATGATCTTCGCGCTGCTCATCGCTGCAATTCTGTGGAACCTTGGCACGTGGTGGTTCGGCCTTCCCGCGTCGAGCTCGCACACCATGGTTGGTTCCATCGTCGGCGTAGGGCTGGCCAATGGCTTGTTGAGCCACGGGGCAGCCACATCGGGCATCGACTGGGATCAGTTGGTGAAGGTCCTGAAGGTTCTGCTGATTTCGCCACTACTAGGGTTTACGCTGGCTGGGTTACTGATCTATGCGGCCAAGCGGCTCGTTAAAGTGCCTTCCCTTTACCAAGAGCCCAAGGAGAACCAGCCGCCGCCGTGGCCCGTTCGCGCTCTACTGCTGCTCACATGCTCCGGCGTCAGTTTCTCGCACGGGTCGAACGATGGACAAAAAGGCATGGGGCTTATCATGCTGATTCTCATTGGCACGGTGCCCGCGGCTTACGCGCTGAACCACGACACGAGCCCAGCGGAGGTGCAGAGCTTCATTGCGGCCTCCGCGCAGGCGGGTCAGATCCTGGAACGGCATGTGCAGCCGAACACGCCCGATCCCGACGCGCGCACCGAAGTCACTCAATACATTGAGACCAGGCAACTGAAGCCCACGACGCTGCTTGCGCTTAGCCAGCTGGTAAGCGAGCTGAACCGCGAAGTCTCCGCGTACCCAACGCTCAAGGCGATTCCAGCCCAGGCGCAGACGACCATCCGCAACGATATGTACCTGGCCGGGAGCGCACTGCGCGTCATGGACGCAGCCCACGATCCCGCGTTCAGTGCCGGGGAGCGCACCGCGCTGAAGAACTACCAGGGGAGGCTCGACAAAGCCACAAAGTTCATCCCCGGCTGGGTGAAGGTAGCGGTGGCGCTTGCGCTCGGGCTGGGCACGATGGTGGGCTGGAAGAGAATCGTGATTACGGTCGGCGAGCGAATTGGCAAACAGCACCTGAGCTATGCGCAAGGCGCCAGCGCGGAGTTGGTCGCGATGGGCACGATCTTTGCCGCAAATCTGTGGGGATTGCCGGTTTCGACGACGCATATTCTCAGTTCCGGCGTGGCAGGGACAATGGCCGCCAACGGGAGCGGCGTGCGCCTCTCCACGGTCCGCAACATCGCGGCGGGATGGGTCTTCACGCTTCCAGCTGCGGCGCTGCTCTCCGGATCGCTCTACATGTTTTTCCACGCGATCTTCTAGGCGGGAAGAAGCGGAGTTGGCGGAGCTGGCGAGTTGGCGAGCCAGGCCTCTTGTCGCTTCAAGTTGCATAGTCCCCAGTGCCCTACCCCTCCCGCGCTCGCCACTGCGAGCGGAAAGCACGGGATAGCTCGAAAAACGGTAACTCCGCGCGGCCGCTGGCCGCCCCCGTAGATATTTACCTGCCGTTAACCTCCCATTCACACCGCTCCGGTATCTGTGAGGGGATCGGACTCTGGCGCCTCCAGCCGGTCCGGCGAATCCCCACATTCCGCATCAACTCCGGAGACTTCCGATGGCAGATCTGGCAACGACCGTTGACGCCCCGCATGCAGGCGGGTCGCTTCTTGACCGAAAAATGAAGAAGTCCTCCGCGTGGGTGAGCGGGGCCGTGATTCTGGTTGCTCTCCTGGGCGGCCTGGGCTACATCGGCGTTCACGTTGCGCAGGATATGAGCAATGTGGTGATTACCAGCGCATGGCCCTATCTGCTGCTGGGCACCGCGCTGCTCATCGCGCTCGGATTCGAGTTCGTCAACGGTTTCCACGATACCGCGAACGCCGTGGCCACGGTCATCTACACGCACTCGCTCGATCCCAATATCGCCGTGGTGTGGTCGGGACTGTGCAATTTGTTCGGCGTGCTGATGTCGACCGGCACGGTGGCCTTCAGCGTCATTACCCTGCTTCCGGTCGAGTTGATCTTGAAGGTTAGCTACGGTGCCGGCTTCGCTATGGTCTTCGCGCTGCTGATTGCGGCCATCCTGTGGAACCTGGGCACGTGGTGGCTCGGCCTTCCCGCGTCGAGTTCGCACACCATGGTCGGCTCCATCATCGGCGTCGGCGTGGCCAACCAGATCATGTCGACAGCCTCGGGCACCTCAGGCGTGGATTGGACGCAGGCCGCCAATGTTTTCCGCGTGCTGCTGATCTCGCCTTTCGTGGGATTTGGCTGCGCGGCGATCTTGTTTCTGGTGCTCAAGCCGGCATCGCGTCTGCTCGGTTCCGTGGGCCTGGCCGTGATTCTCGGGCTGGCTGCATTCTTCCTCTTCAAGTGGAGCTTGCTGTGGACGGCGGTCTTCGCCATCGGCACGACAGCCGCGCTGGCGTTCGGATTGAGCCTGATTCCGGCTCCCGAATCGCTCTTCCGCGCTCCGGAAGGCACCACGCCGCCGCCGTGGCCGATCCGCGCGCTGCTGATTCTCACCTGCTCCGGCGTGAGCTACTTTCATGGATCGAACGACGGGCAAAAAGGCATGGGCCTCATCATGCTGATCCTGATCGGCACCGTGCCCACAGCCTACGCGCTCAATCATGCCGTGCCGGCAAGGGGCGTGCAAGTATTTGTCGCAGCCTCCGAGCAGGCTGGGCAGGTGATCAACAAGCACGTGCCGCAAGACGCTGTGTTGGGAGCCGACGCGCGCGCCGAAGTGACGGAGTTCGTCGCCACCAAGAAGCTGCAGCCGGATACGATGATCGCGCTGCGCGAGCTGGTGAACGATCTGAGCAACGAGGTCGCGCTCTACAAGGAGTACAAGGCGGTCCCGGCCAACCAGCAGACGAACGTGCGCAACGACATGTACGTGGTGAGCGAAGCCATCCGCCTGATGATGAAGAACCACGTCGGCGATTTCTCGCCCGCCGAAGCCAAAGTCCTGAACGACTACAAGTCGCAAATCGACAAGGCCACCAAGTTCATCCCCTCATGGGTGAAGGTTGCCGTGGCCCTGGCTCTGGGATTGGGCACGATGGTGGGCTGGAAGCGCATCGTGGTTACGGTCGGCGAGAAGATCGGTAAGGAACACCTGACCTACGCCCAGGGCGCCTGCGCGGAGTTGGTGGCCATGGCGACCATCTCGGCGGCCGACTCGTTTGGGTTGCCGGTCTCAACAACGCACGTGCTCAGCTCGGGCGTGGCGGGAACCATGGCGGCGAATAAGAGCGGATTGCAACTTTCGACGATCCGTAATATCGCCATGGCATGGGTGTTTACGTTGCCGGCAGCGGCTTTGCTCTCGGGCGGGCTGTTCTTCCTCTTCCGGCAAATCATGGGATAAGGTGCGGCCGGCCAACCAGCCGGAATGCAAAAAAGGCGTCCAGCTTCGGCCGGACGCCTTTTTGTTGCTTTTCAGGGAAAGTGCCACGGAGAAACGCGGGTGACCTTTCCCTCGCGCCGATTCCAGTTCATCGACAAACGCGCCGAGCCACGGCCGGCACTGAGAGAAGCTACTTCTTGGCGCCTTTGTGTTTGGCGGCCTTCGGCGCAACAGGCCGCTTGGTTGCGGCCTTTTTGACCGGGGCCTTCCTGGCGGCGGCTTTGGTACGCTTCGCGGCTTTTTTCGCAGCGGGCTTGGCAATGTGTTTCGCAAGGGGCTTTCGCGCCGGCTTGCGTTCTGCGGCTCCGGCCTTCTGCGCCTTGCTGCGCACGGTGCGTGTTTTGTTCGCGAGGGCGGTCTTCAACTCCGCGTCGAATTCTTCCGGCGTCAGCGGGCGCGCCGACTTGCGCAGCCGCTCGATGTCGTAAAAGGCGCGGCGCTCGGCAAGGAATACGTGCACTACGAAGTCCACATAATCGAGCAGGATCCATTCGCCGTTGCGCCGGCCTTCCACCGACTGCGGATAGACGCCGAACTCGCGCTTGAGCCGCATTTCAATTTCATCGGCGATGGCAACAGCCTGGCGGTCGTTCGAGGCCGAAGTAACCAGAAAAAAATCGCTCAACCCCGAGTCGGCGGGATCGAGTTCCAGGATGCGGGTGTCTTGGCCTTTTTTGTCTTCACTGGCGGCGGCGGCGGCCTGGACGAGGGCGCGCGTTTGCTTCTGCACTGGCGTAAGTTTCATGCGGTAGAAGGTTTCTCCAAGCTTCATCGTAGCCTGCCGCTTCGGCACGCCGCAAGCGGAACGATACAGCAAGGCAGCAAGTTAGCGAGTCGGCAGGCCAGCGAGCCGCCGCTTGCAGGAGACCTGGCGAAGGAAGGAACCGTGCCAACTCGCCTACGAGCCATATAGCTGGTGCTCGACGATGTAGTCGCGCACCGCGGCAGGGACCAGAGCCGGTCCTGACGCCACGCCGCCGCGAATCGCCTGCATCCGCGCGCGAATTTCGGAAGCGCTGATCTCGACATCGAGTCCCGGCAGCACGTAGAACGGCGCGCGGTCTCCGGCCTCGTTGACTACGACAAAGGCCTGCACCTCCACGCCTGTTTCGCTCTTATCCCCCTCCGGTGAGGGCTCAAGCGTGAGCCCCGATGGCAAGCCATTGGTGAAGCCCTCGAGCGGCTGGCCAGGCCGCGAGGCAACGATCAACGCCGCCACAAAAGGAATCTCCGCGGCGCGATGCCAATTCCGCAGCCCGAAAAACGAGTCCGCGCCCATCAGGCAAAAGAGTGTGGATTCCGGCGCGAGCGAGCTGCGCAGGTTCTGCAGTGTGTCGATGGTGTAATTGGGCGCGGCTCGATGGCCGGCAGCCAGCCTGGTCGCGCCGGACGATTTTGGCGCCCCAAACGATCTTGGAGCATCGGCGAGCGAGACCTCGAAGCCCGGCTCGCTCGCAATCGCGAGGCGCGTCATCGCCAGCCGGTCTTCAAAGCTCGCGGCAGGACCCTCCGGTTTCAGAGGCTGCATGCCAACCGGAGCGAACAGCACAGCATCCAGCGCAAAGGCCGCGCGGGCCGCGCGCGCCACGGCCAAATGGCCCAGATGCGGCGGGTCGAAACTGCCTCCAAAGAAGGCGACGCGTCGGCCGCCGAAAAGGGCCACGCGCGCCTCGCCGTTCTCGGGCGCTCCCGCCTTGCCGGGCAAGTTCATGGCTTCATCGTATCGCGCGGGCCGCACACGCCGACTAGAACCAGGATCAAGCTCGTCAAGCTCACCTGCCTCCTGCACCATCGTCTAAAATCGAAGTTAGGATCGAGCTTCCGATCGGCCCCGCCACTATGCGCTATCTTCTTGCTTCACTCTCTCTCGCCGGCGTGCTTGTCTCTGCGCTCGCTCTCCAGGTGCATTACTCTACCGCGACCGAGCCCTGCGACATCAACGCACACTGGGATTGCGGCACCGTGAATCACAGCAGCTTCTCGCAAGTCGCACACGTGCCGGTTGCCGTCCTCGGCATCGCCGGGTACCTGCTGCTCGGCGGTCTCAGTCTCGCGCGCCAGCGTTTCGCAACCTTTCTTGTGGCGTCGCTGGGATTTCTCTTCGCTTTCCGCCTCTCCATGATCGAGGAATACGGCCTCGGCGTCTGGTGCCTCTATTGCGCCATATCGCAGGCCATTATCGCGCTGATCCTGCTGCTCTCGCTGGCATGGTTTGCGGGCGAGTACATCGCGCTCAAGCGTGCCGCGGGCGAAGTCAGTTCCTAGTTCACTGTTCTCAGTTCACAGTTCGTCGCCGCGGCCAAGCAAGTGAGGAACCGCGCCGCTGACTGTGAGCTGTGAACTATGAACCGTGCTCCCAGATTGCTAAACTAGATCTATCGCCATGATCAGAGACTGGTACGCGCGCTGGATGTATGCGTGGGAGACGCGGCTGACGACGCGCGACGAAAATCGCATCGTGCGTCCGCTGGAGTGGGGCTTCGAGTGGATCGTGCCCTTCCTCGAAGAGCACGGCTTTACCGCCGCCGTGCCCGGCCCCGAGGTCGAGCGCAATCCTGCCGCCGCCGAGGCCGCGATGGTCGGCATCAACCAGCTCCTCATCCGCCACAGCAACGCTTTTTTTGGCTACGAGCGGCCTACGGATTTTCGGCTTGAGGAGCGCCATCCCGAGCTCTTTCCCACCAACGTACGGCCGGAAACACTGGCCCAGGATGCCGCGCTGAAGCAGCAGGCCGCCGAAGGCAAGCTCGCGCCCGCGCAGTATTTGCGCTTCACCTCGCCGGAGCGGACGCCGCATCCGGAAAACGACGTGGCCAATGCGCGCTGGTATCCAGCGCCCGCGCACAAAGATCCCACGCGGCCTAAACAAGCCATCGTCGTGCTGCCGCAATGGAACGCGGACGGTTTCAGCCACAACTCGCTGTGCACCATCTTCAATCGCATGGGGATTTCGGCGCTGCGTCTTTCCATGCCCTATCACGACATTCGCCGGCCCGCCGAGCTCGAACGCTCGGACTATGCGGTCAGCGCCAACATCGGTCGCAACATCTCCGCATGCCGGCAGGCCGTAGTCGATATCCGCTGCTGCCTGGACTGGCTCGAAGAGCAGGGCTACGAGCACTTCGGAGTGCTGGGCACCAGCCTGGGCTCCTGCTACGCTTACCTGGCCAGCGCGCACGACGCGCGGCTCAGGGTGAACGCCTTCAATCACGCGTCCACCTCATTCGGCGACGTGGTGTGGGCCGGGCAGTCGACGCGCCACATCCGCCAGGCACTGGTAGAGGCCGGCCTCACGCAGGAACGGATTCGCGAGCTGTGGGCCGCTGTCAGCCCGGTGAACTACTACGAGCAGTTCCGCAGTCCCGAGGCCAACGGAGCGGGGAAGAACGTGCTCGTGGTCTACGCCAACTACGATCTGACATTTCCGCTCGAGTACTCTCTCCAGGTGGCCGACGCCTTCCGGCGCTCCGGCCTGCGCCACGAGATACGCGTGCTGCCCTGCGGCCACTACACCACCGGCGAAACGCCCTACAAATTTATCGACGGCTGGTACATGGGCTGGTTCGTCCATCGCGCCTTCAAGGCGCTGCGGGAAGAGAAAGCGGCGGGCGCGAGAGCCGGCGCGGAGCAACCGACCGGCGTTGAAGAAGAAGCGATTTCGCGCTAGCGCACCCTGAGCTCGTTTTAGGGTGGGTTAAGGATTGACGCGATCCCTAAGCCTAATCACTTTGCTGCTTCAGTTTTCCCTTCAACCAGCCCTCAGGAAAAGCTAGACCGGCCGAAAACGCACTTATCCCAATTGCGTACAACGGGAAATGTTGGAACTGATCTCCGATGAAATAGAGCAAAAAAAGTACTAACGCAGCGCTCCATCCAACCCACCGTAACACTCGAATCCAACGCAATATTCCGCGCAATTCTGCGGATGAGGTCCTAGCAGAAGCACTAAGTGAAAGCCACAGAATCATTGGTGCCGCCACAAGCGCTATCCAGACAGCCCTTGCAAATAACCTATTCTCGAAGACACCCATGCTCCCCACCGCGGCAATCTCCAGCGCCGAACCGATTGCAGAATCTTACCACGCACTGCAACTTCAGACTGCTGATTCCTAGCGGACTTCGTTAAGGTCGAGGCGAAGCAACTTCGCGGGATCGAGATACGCATTCTGCCAGCGCACGGCCCAGTGCAGGTGCGGCCCCGTTACGCGTCCCGTGGCTCCGCTCAAACCAATGCGCTCGCCCGTGCTCACGTGCTGGCCTTCGCGCACATCGATGCGGCTCAGGTGCATGGAGATGGTGTAGAGGCTGAGGCCGTGGTCGATGACCACGCAGTTGCCCTCGTAGTAAAGAGGCCGGGCGAGCACCACCACGCCGCTGTTTGCCGCGCGCACCACTGTTCCAGAAGCCGCGCGAAAATCCATTCCCTTGTGCACGCTTGCGAGCTGGCCGTTGAAGGTGCGGCGCGTGCCGAAACTATCAGTCGGCGGCGCTTGAACCGGCGCGCGAAAGTCGCCGGACCACAACGGCTCCGGGGCGCTCGCCGTAAAGACCTTTTCTTTGAGCGCAATTTCGGCCTTGATGCGCGCTAATTGCTTTGGCCCTGGCGCAACGAACTTCGGCGCCACGGTGAGCGCGCCGGTGCGGTAGTGCGCCTCGTGAATCTCGATGCTGCGGGTCAGATCGAGCTGGTTCGGCGCGCCGCCGCTATTTCCATTCAGCGTCGCCTTGATCTGAAGGGAAGAGGCGCCCACGGCACTTTCCACGTCCACTCCGGCCAGCGCGTACCAAGCCTGCCCGTCGTTCCCGCGGAAGAACTCGAGCTTTTGTCCCAGCCACTCGCCGTCAACTGCTGCGCCGGCGGGAGCGGCCACGCGAATCAGCTCCGGAGAACCCGCGACGACCTCGGCCGGAGTGAGCGTGACAGCGGATGTCTGCGCCCGCATGGGAACGGCCGCCGCCATGTTCGCCCAAACCACAAGAGCCAGGAGCCGATACCGCGAGCCGTGCCAGTGAACCTGCATCGAGCTCAGAATAGCG
>Ga0326727_10007617_pt1 | contig 28414 bp, 30 predicted proteins | sample MB2enrmetagenome_FD_207643 | JGI IMG/M metagenome (GOLD analysis project Ga0326727, IMG submission 207643) | Lab enriched peat soil microbial communities from McLean, Ithaca, NY, United States - MB29MY | ecosystem: Environmental > Terrestrial > Soil > Wetlands > Peat | place: USA: New York... | reverse complement strand
ATCACAGTCGCGAACACGCTATCCTTGTGGACATCTAAACCGCAAACGAGCGAGCTCATACCATGCTTTGAGCTCGCCCGCCATCTTACCCCTTTCTCATCGCATCACACTTTTCAAACGAACGACGGTCCGAATTTGGGTCTCCGCACCTCTAATGGCGCGCCTAAAGACGATGCCTGATTTTCCTAATCCACTAGCGTGACTTCACTCTTATCCGACAACCGGAGCTTTCTCCAAGTCGTCCAAGATTTTGCCGAAGGAGCCTACAGCGAGTGATAATCTTCTTTTTTTCAGGGTAAAAACATGCTTATCTTGAGGGCTTGTTGTCGCTAGCTTGGCGAACGATGACGATTGAGAATGAGGTCCTGAAAGCGATAGCGGAGCGGCGAAGCGTCTTCATATTTACACCTGAGCCCGTGGAAGATGAGAAAATCCAAACGGTCCTAGAGGCTGGTCGTTGGGCTCCTTCCTTCCGTAATAGCCAGCCATGGGAATTCATTGTGGTCAAAGATCTGGCTAGGAAACGAAATCTTAGTATTCTCGCTGCACGTGAGGCCTCTATTCACGAGGACATTCAAGGGGCTCCTGCGATCATTGTCACCTGCGTCGACCCAAGGAAAGACGCTTCTCACTTCATAGAGGACGGCGCAGTGGCTACCCAGAATATGGCACTGGCCGCTCACAGTTTAGGCTTGGCATCCTACTGGGTCGGCATATTCAGCCTGCGGGATGAAAAAAGTTCCCTCGAAAGAGAAGTGAAAGAGATTCTGAATATCCCTAAGGAGTATCGAGTAATCTCACTCCTGCCCATTGGAGTGCCAGCACACCAAATACAGAAGGAGCGAAAGAGTCTAAGGGAGCTAACTCACTACGATCAGTTTGCCTCAGAGAGTTCCTGAAAGAAGGCTACCTATGATCTACATTCTAAGCATGGTGTCGTGTGCCCGCCTCGGAGTGTGTGTGCCATTAGTGGTGCGAGCACCGGAAATTGAACCTTGGTTGTTAGTCGTTTGAAAAAGTGTGCGTGCGCACAAGTGATGCCTCCCCAGAAAAACCTAAACTCGACAGTTCAAATTTGGCCTCCGGCAACGAAACTGAGGCCGTAGGCAGCGTTTAGGCCTTTTAGTAAGAACGCTATCCCAATAGCAGCAATCAATATGTCCATAACTTTGCCAAGAACTCCAAGGGCGGAGGGGCCGACAACTCGGACAATTTTATCGCTCAATCGTAGCAAAAGCCAAGCGATGAACGAGTTTAAGATGACCGCGATCACTGTGGTCGTTACTCCCAATGGGGAATCGTTCAGGATGAGGACTGTAGCAATCGCACCTGGACCGGCCAAGAGTGGAATCCCGATTGGCACAACCGCTAGTTTTTCAGCCGCACGTTCGGTCAGTCCTCGAGATTTAGTTTCAGATATTCGCGGTGTGTCGTTCTGATCGCTCCCGAGCGCATCCTTTACGGCAAAGATGAGGATGAATAATCCTCCTGCGATCATGATGTAATGTAAGGTGATACCGATGACGCCAAGAACCCAATCTCCTACGAACGCGAAGAACAACAGGAGAACGAGAGCTACGATACATGCTCGTTTTGCAATCATATGCCTCTGTTTCTCGGTTGCACTTGCTGTAATGCCCTGAAAGAACGGGATTGTAATTATGGGATTGATTACTACGAAGAGTGTGATTACGTTATTTGTGAGGTCCGCCAGGAATTGATCCATTGGGTTGCCTTGAACTGATCAGATTCTATGCAATTGTAATAAGTTTATTCACTTGCTTCGTCGAACCTTGACTGGAAAGCTTCTTGAGTTGCCGTGTTCACTCGGGTTTTGAGAATCTTATCTCAGGCGGATAAGAAGCCTAGCGCTGAAAAACCAGGTGATTTTGCACCGTCCCGTCATACGCAGAGCGTCATGGCTCTTCTAGCTCCTCCTCACGTTCAACGACATTGAACGGGTCAGCGAACTTACCCGAAGGCGGTTCGCGTACATCCATCACTTGATCGCAACGCAAGCAGCGCCTAACCTTTCGGCCTGTTGCATGACCGAGAACCCGCTCATCCATCCAATCTGAAAACTCAGTGTGTGGACAGGTTTTCTGTAGGGCCGCGATCTCGCTTGATATTATGCCCTCGTACTTATCCCGTATTTTCTTTGCTTCGCTCAAAACTCATTCCTCAAAGATTTTCAAGCCCTAACCGTCATCGACCTACCCTTAGAACGTCTAGTCCACCAACGCGGGCGAGTTTGATGAAGTTTATTATCCGAACGCCAATGCCATAAGGCGACTGTCAGAAATGCGGCCGTAGTCTAGCCTGGTTTAGCGTCGTGTTTTCGTAAGGTTTTAGATCGTTTGTGCCCTAGCGGAGACTAGGCTAGGGTTCAAATTCGGTCGCCCGCACCAGCCTGCCCACATACACACACACTTTCTGAACGACTAACGACGACGAGCCAAATGGTCAGAAGAATTCCAAGGTTTCTCGATGCGCGTTCCGACCTGTACCGCCTGCTTGAATGAGGTCGATAGAAACCATCAACGGTCTTTCGGACATCGCTGAGGTCCTGTAAGCAGTTCACGGAGTGACAATGTTGAACAAGGTTTCGGGCTTGTCTAGTAGAGATACTAACTGAAAGAGCGTTTCCATTTTGCCTTGTATCTTCAATTCACCAGTGCTCATGGCTTTATCTGGTGTCAATTCACCCATGATTAGTTTGGTCAGCGTGATTCGTGGTATGGTGATCGTACAATCCGCATTCTGTGCCTGCTTGTTGGGCGTGTGGTTGAGGGCACTGTTTTCTAGGGTCAGAACGTAATTCTCCTTTGTATCAGGGAAATTCATGTTGAGTGTAATCTTCTTTCCCGCGGCTTTAGAACCGTTTAGCAGTACGCCTAGGAAATCGAAGAACTGGTCGGAAGTAGTTGCTCTCACAATGTCGTTGGGCATTGCGATTGGTGATTGTTTCACGCCTTCTCGCAGCTCTTTAGCGCCGGTGAGGTAGAAATTGCGCCATGGGCCGGATTCTGATTGGTAGCCTAGTTGTTCGAGTGTGTCGGCTTGGAGAGCGAGGGCTGCTTGGTTCTCTGGATCCGCGAACACCACATGGTTCACTACTTCCGCGACCCAACGATACTGGCCCTTGGCGAAAGCATCTTTTGCTTTCTTGAGTATCTGCTCGGCGCCGCCCATGAACTCAACATATTTTTTGCTCGCTTCCTCTGGCGGCAGCACGTTCAGATTAGCAGGGTTTCCGTCGAACCAGCCGAGGTACCGCACGTAGGTTGCCTTCACGTTGTGACTAAGAGTTCCGTAGTAGCCACGCATGGCCCAGTGATCAGCCAATTCTTTGGGGAACTGAATCATTTCCGCAATTTCTGTTGGGGTGTAGCCGTGGTTTGCCAACCTTAGGGTCTGGTCGTTAATGAATCGGTAACCGTCACGAGCCATTCTCAGCATCTCAAGGACGCGGTCATTACCCCAAACTGGCCAGTGATGCATACCGTACAAGATCTCACATTTTGATCCCCAGAGTTGGATTGTCTCATCTAGATACTTCGACCAAGACAGTGGATCCCTAATTCTGGCGCCGCGCAGCGTGTAGATGTTATGGAGTGTATGACAACAATTCTCAGCAGCCGTTAAAGCCTTGAATTGTTCAATAAACCAGTGCATTTCTGCCGGGGCCTCCGTGTCTGGCGCCAGCAAGAACTCGAAGTCAAGGCCAGCAATCCTCATTCTTTGTCCAGTCGCCGTGACCAGATCGGTGGGTTGCATCAACGTAATGGTTCCCGTCGACATGGTTACTCCCAACCCAGCACCTACTTGCCCCTTAGGATCCGGCGGTAAGAGGTTGCCGTACATGTAAGTTGACCTTCGACCCATCACATTGCCTGCGAGGAGGTTCTCAGCCACTGCAGCTTCGAGGAAGCCCACTGGCGCGATGATCTTGACCTTACCATCGATGACGTCTTTTTCATCCACCACGCCCCGAACACCACCGAAATGATCAACGTGGCTATGAGAGTGGATTACCGCGACCACGGGCTTCTTTGGTCGATGCGCGTAGTAGAGCGCTAGAGCTGCCCTCGCAGTTTCGGCAGAGATGAGCGGGTCGACGACGACGAGGCCGTCCTCCCCTTCAATAATGGTGAGGTTCGATATGTCGGCAGTGCGGACTTGGTAGAGACCGTCTACTACCTTGTAGAGGCCCCCTTGGATGACGAGTTGGGCCTGACGCCAAAGGCTTGGGTGCACAGTATCCGGTGCGGGAGTGCCCTCCTTGATGAACGAGAACCTGGTGAGGTCCCATACAATTTGGCCTTTCTCATTCTTGATCACGCCTCCGTCAGGGAGCGGCACCACTAATCCTCTCTTCGCGTCTTCGAAATCTCGTCTGTCCATGAACGGTAAGGATTTCAGAGATTCCAAGTTAACGGTCTTAGTAAAATCAGCGGCATCTTTTCGTTCGAAGAGCGACCCATCACTCGAAGAAGCCATCGAATGTCACGCGTAGAAGTGGTTCGTGCCACTTCTTATGTCTAGGGCTTTTATGAATCGTAACAGAAGTTTTTGCGAGCATTGAAAATCTGTGCGCATTTTCGAGGTAAGAGAGATTTGAGTAAGACATGGAGGGGACATCTTTTATCGATTAACGGTCTCCTTGTTCTAAACAGGGATCCTTGACGAATGTAAGTTCGGGTAAAGCGAAACCAAACGTCCTAATGGTTCTGGTCGATAACCAGTGGGCTGGGGCTCTAGGGTGCTACGGAAATACGGAGCATAGGACACCTAACCTAGATCGGCTTGCGAGGGAGGGGATGCTTTATTCACGCGCCTTCTGCACGAATGGCCTCTGCTCACCAGCGCGGGCCTCTATACTAACTGGACTTATGCCCAGTCAGCATGGCGTGCATGAGCCATTTAACGACGATCTGTCGATGCTTCCTGAGGATTGGATCGCGATTAGGGAGTGGAGAACACTACCACTGACGTTAAGGAACAGAGGCTACCAGACTGCGATGGTGGGCAAGTGGCATCTCGGACAATTCAGAAAGCCTGCCCTCGGTTTCGAGTACTGGGTGACGTTCCCAAGAGGCCATACGATAGACTTCTACGATAACGTCGTGATCGACAATGGTAAAGAGTACCCGGTGAAAGATCGACATCTCGTCGACTTTTGGGCCGAGAAAGCAGCCGAATACATCGACAACTATGACGGTAAGAAGCCTTTCTATCTCCAAGTGAATTTCAACGGCCCCTACGTGATGCCCCCCTCAAACTTCGGACCGGACCCCCGAAATCCATTCTACAAGCAGTTCGAGGACCAGTCCTTCGAACCGATTCGCCACCGCTTCAGCGAAAAACTGATGACACTTTTCACTGGTCCCTACGAACCTGACGTAAAACAGGAACTGAATCAGAGGACGGCGGAAGACATGGCGAAGAGCATCAACCGATCCATGTTCGATTATGTTCGCATGCAAAACGATCCCGAGACCGGAGCCAACATTGCAGCGCAGAACGCTATGGTCGACCACGGCGCCGGAGTCGTGACGGACGCACTCAAACGTAAAGGACTCGAGGAAGATACGCTAGTCATCTACCTATCAGATCACGGTATGCCATATGGTCATCGCGGACTCTGGGGTGGTGCTCCGATGACCTTCCCCGCGGTGATGTACGATCAAAATTTCCACATACCATTGATCATGAGACATACGGGGAAGATTGAACCAAACCGGACCTGCGACTTGCTAGTCAGTGAATACGACCTCATGACGACCATTCTTGATTACGTCGGTTTTCCAGACGTCAAGATCCTGAACTCTCCAGGTCGCAGCTTCGCATCTGCGTTACGGGCCGACGCGATGACCAATTGGACCCAGGAAGTGTACTTCGAACATGAGGAGAGCCGAGGAATACGAACCCCAAGGTACTCCTACTGGAAACGCCATCCAAAGGCTGGCCAGAACGAGTTATATGATCTGGTTACAGATCCCGATGAGAACACAAATGTCTACGGCCAGACACAATACGATGAGATCACGAGAGAATTGGACGCGAAGGTAACCACGTTCTTCGCACGTTACTCTGATCCAAGATACGACTTATGGAAGGGAGGCACTGCGAAGCTCATATCCTATCGCTCCCCGCTCTGGACCGCGCTGTATGGCAAAGACTGGAAACCCACCGCTGAACTGAAACCCCCATTCACGGAGCAATAGTGTAACAGCGAATCGACTAAGTCGGTTTTTCTTCGGTTGCGGGCTTGGACGCCTCACTAGATATAGCCCGGTCCACTAGAAAAGGGTGAGCAGGAAGCCTTCGACCGCGCCCAATCGTATCTCAGAGAACTGGAACGGTTACAACCCACATCAGAATCCGGAGGACAGAGGCCAGGCTGAATCCAGGACCAGGTCTACATCCAAAGACCTGAGGACGGAGCGATGAAGAGGATCTTCCCCCTCAAAGCATGACCACGGAACTGGCACAATCTGGCTACCGCTGTTCCTCTATGGGGTGGGTTGAGACGCGTGATGCCAAGCTGTCTCGGGCAATCTAGGTCTCCGATCTTATGGTCAGTCTATGCTCTACGTAAGAAGGTTCACATAGCCCTAGGACCTCGTTTTCCGCGGGTTCTCTGCTTCGGTGTTGTGCAGCGCATATCGTGCGACTAATGCATAAATTGAAAGTAAAGACCAGCGGCAGAAATTACAAACAGAGCCACGTTCATTAGATCTCCCGCATGGGCCCTCACGCTAGCCCTTAGGCTGCGCGGTTCAACGACCTCTCTATCTTTCTTCTGCAGTCTCTGAGCAATTTGTCTAACAAAACTCCTCTGCGTGTCGTTTCTGCACGCATAAAGTGTAGCTAAAGCATCCTCATCTGCGAATGCCTCATGGGGTGTGTCGGGCTGGATGAATAGAACCTGCCCGGCGCCGAGAACGATCTCTTCTCCTGAAACAATCAGGCGTAGGCTTCCCTCCAAGACCTGTGTAACCTGCTCACTAGGATGCTGATGTGCCGATACATGGCAACCCTTCTTGAAAGTGAAGAGTGCGAGATTTTGATTCTGGCCCCAAATGACTCGACGGGTTAGGAGTGGCGTTATCTGTTCACTGCGAAGCTCGTCCCATTTGTAGCTATTGAACAAATCATTCACTCTCGTTGCGTGATCTTCTCCTGAGCGGCCTTAAGATATGGTTGACGGATCAGGCTAGCGAAATGGTCTCTCAATAGGGAGGCTCAATGCATATGATGGGATCAGGGGACCTGCATCGATATTGTAGGACGGCTCCGTATCCGATTGTGTTTGCGGACACGGTTGCGTTCACGGCGGCTATGGAGACGGCACCTGACACGTTAGACGTACTGTAATTCACTAGTACTACCGCGTAATTTCCAACGACCGGAGCGGTCCAGGTAGCGGATCCGATCGCGCCGTCGTTAAAGTATAGCGTCTGAGGACCGTCGAAACAATTCCACGGTACATCCAACCACGCTCGCGGGACGAGGTAGAAGTTAACCGAGATCGGCGGGAAGTTAGTTTCGTTCCAAAGAATAACGAAGTGTTCGCCCTCATCCGCGGTGAATCCTACTGCGTAAAACCAACATTGCAACAATGAGCTGCCCTGAAGCGAGAACGAGAATGAGGATTGGGTTGCTGTCGCATGTGCAGTTAGGACGTCTACCAACGCTAGGATCAGGAATAAGCCAACCAGAGAGCGCCTAACCCACATTCCCGATAACCGTATGTTCTCGCAACCAGAAGGGATTAAGCGTTTACCCCTGTTCGGTCGGAGCGGGGTAAGTTAATCAGCGACGTTGGCAAGTGTTAGAGTGTGGGTTTGAAACGGTCGACACCATCTTTCCTGCTGGTCGCGGTGATTCTCCTAGCGATTAGCCTGCCATTGTCTCTCGGCCAAGCGGGTTTTTCGCCCTGTCGCATCGTCAACCTCGACATGACTTTCCCCGTGCCGATTGAAGCCGGCCGGTCATTTACCATAGACTCAAGCCTAACCGTCGCGTGCTGGGGCTTTCTACCTCTGATCAGGATTGATATTGTGGATGCAAATTCCTACCAGATACTCTCTACCGCCTTTCTCATTCTACCATACTCGTATTCTGGAAGCTACGTGGCATCCATGACGAACAATGCCACCGCACGTAACGCGCCCGGTAGTTGGGCGTTAGTAATCCAAGCATACGTAATAGACCGGAACAGTGGCTACACAATCGGACGTTATTCACAATTGTTCCAAGTCGTTGTTAGTCCTTAGGCTACAAAACGGACGAAGCAAATAATGTTGAACTCCACGGGCCTGCTCATCTGCCCTCAATGCGGCACAAAGACGGCGCCGGACCAGATGGTATGCGGAAAATGCGGCAAACCATTAAGTTCATGTACAGTTTGCGGGACGAAGAACCTCGCCGGACAAAAATTCTGTCACAACTGCGGCAAGAGACTACCCGTCCCCGAACCATCGGAGACAACTATCGACGAACGGGTGCTTCGTTATCTGGCAGCGTCTAAAGGCGGCGAGATATCAATTACGCGAGCGTCACAAGACTTGAACATCGACCGCGAACGATTAGTGGAATCCCTTACACGTTTGCGAAACGGAGGAAAAATCGAGATAGATAGACCCACTTCGAAGGCAGACAACTGATCCCCAGGAGATTCTTGCATCAACCACTGGAGTGACGGCCTTAAACTTCAATGGTCTAGGTTGGTTTACAGTACTGAAATCTTGATTTTCAGCGAGTGAGTGATCCCTCCGCCCGAAACCAGGATTACGATCGGATACGTTCCGTTTTGTGTATGTGTTGGTATCTTAATCTGTAAAGCCACGTCAGTGGCTCCCGTGCTGCCGGATCGGACGATCGGGTTGGTTGCCGTGAGAGTGTACGTTGCGCCGTTGGGTAGCCCGGAAATGCTTGTTATGTTGACCGGCGCCGTGAAGCCACTATAGAGGTTGAGGGTGACAATAAATGCGGCCGTAGAGCCCGCGTACCCAGTATAGCCCGTTGGCGCGACAGACAGTTGAAAGTCGGTTACAATCACGTTGATGACGCTTCGCCTGACTACATGGGAAGATTGCGTTGGTATAAGTGGCGATTAGGGTTACAGGGTAAGTGCCGACGGGGATGGTCGCGTTCGCCGAAATGTCCAGAATCGCCGTCGTCCCCGGTGTGGCAGGGTTAGCTGAGAAGCCGACGGTGAGACCGTTTGGGCTTCCGGTTGTTGACAATTGAACTTGGGCAGTGAAATTGTTGATTGACTGCAAATGCAGCTGATATGTGGCGGACAGGGTTCTGTAGATGGTGAGAGTGCTGACTTCGGGTTGCAAGGCGAAATTTGCGACTGGGACGTTGTAGAGGGTTGTGTTGAACTCTCTACCTGTTGTGTCGTAGGCCTTGATGTAATAGGATATGTTACCTGTCACTTGGCCTCCGGGAATCGTGTAGTTGTATCCACCACTCCCAACCGAATTCATTGGGACTTGGGTTCTAGGTTCCCCCGTTGTTTCGCCATAAACTAAGGTCACATTTCTTACCGGGCCCGCCGCATCGGCCGAGATAGTTACTGGCTTGCCAACCGTCCCGGCTAAGACCGGGACATTAGTTATCATGACGGCGCTTTCGATCACGCTGGTGCTTGCAACAGTGAGCGTAGGAATGAGGGTCGGGCTCGTCGCTGTTGACTCAGCTTGGGCCGTGCTTGCCTGCGAGCTCCTTGCGGACTGCGTATGAAGGTAAATTGGGACAGTGGCCGATGCGATAACGATGATAACTACAATTCCGATGACAGCGAGCCACCGGGTAAGATTCCGTTTTTGCGGAGGAAAAGCCGCGCCGCAATTTCCACAGTAATTCTTCGCGAACGGAGGGTTCTCGCTGCCGCAATTCGCACAGACTCTTTGCTTAGGCAGCGTAGCTCCCTCTCTCGGCTCGGGTTTCGTATCTGACCTAGCCTTTGTCTCTTGTAGAAGCGTCGCCTCGGATAAAAGCGCTATGAAGAGGTGAACCGCCTGCTAAGGATCACTTTGATTTCTAAATCTCTGTTTCCTTCCTCTGGCTCGCTCCGCGAGCCGCGGAATCAATAACTGTCCGTTGCAGCCGATAGAATGAGATTAGACCGCATCCTGGTGTATCTCCCTGCAAGACGAACGCAGCGGATAGCCCCGACCGAACGGTAACAGCCAAACTAGCACACAATAGACTCATTTGTTTGAAGAGCTACCTGAGCTGCATGTTCCTCTTCTACGGAGTTTAAATTCACCGATCCAAATTTGCAAGCCCAGTGGTGGATGCCTATGGTTCAAGTCGCGGAATCAAAAATTCTTAGCCTCCTGCGCAAAACTTCAACCCCTAACATATCCGATGCCCTCTCGCGCCTCAATGTAAAGGGAGTACAGTGCGAGGGTCTCTTGCCGCTCAGCCCTTTTAAGAATCCACACAAACACGTCGCCGGTCCCGCGGTCACTGCCCGTTTTCTACCTTCTAGGTATGCAGCCCGAGAGGATGAAACTCCAAGGTTTATGGAGGTGATTCGGAACGCGCCTCGGGGCTCAGTCATCGCGTTTGAGGGTGCGTCGATCAGTCAGCGCGCGTCGGAGCTGGCGCTCAAGGTTGGACTCGAAGCCAGCGTTTGCGACACCGCCACCCGCGACATAGATGAAGTTATAGGACTCAAGTTTCCCGTCTTTTGCCCTTTCGGCTGCATAGGCGCTAAGACAGAAAGTTACCTCACGACCATGGAATGCGTTCAGGTAAACGCCCCCATCCATATGGGCCTGCACGGCGGACCATACCATTACTGGCTCGGAGCTCAAGTTCGCCCCCGTGACATAATCGTAGGAGACAACAACGGTGTAATCGTAGTACCTCGAGAGGCCCTTAACAAGATCACCACTGCCCTAAACGAAGTACAAGCCGCTGAAGAGAGAATGAGGTCTGTTGCGGTTCCCCGCAATCGTCGTTAGCGCGTCTGGGCCGTGTATACGCCCGCGAAAGTTGGAAAAACGAGTCAGCAGGGAGAACTTCGGTTATGAGTGGCAGTAATCTCTGATAACATTGGAAACGGACGGGGCGCAGTCCACTAAGCGTTAAGACTCTGACATTGACACAGCAGGTACTCAAAATCCCTAACTGCGACCGGTAACCCCCACTTCTAGATGATCTTTCCAATCATAGCCTCCAAATCGGTTCGGGGAATTCTCGATCTTGCATGTGACCGCATGAACAGTAATAGCGTTCTTCTGTAACCCACTTCTCGCCTTTGAGCTTGGTGAAGCTCCAGAACAGCCGCATAGGATGATCGCATTTCTCACAATTCGGCATCATGACAGCTCAAGCACGAGCCAACGGCAATATCGCTTACGAGCTACTCCGACACGAGAGAGGGAGCTGCCGAATTCCGAGAGGTAATTCCTAGATTTCGTGATCGATGTGGTCCAAAAATCGTGACTTCCATAGCAAACAGCCCACACTATTTTCCGTCAAAAGCTATGCTCGTGGGTGGGGAAGCAACAGCATGACAATGGCAATAGCTTTGTCTGAAGACGCAACCCGTTATATTTGACTTTACGAGGTTAGGCTTCGGAGTTTGCGTTTCCCTTTGGCTTATGATTGGCGAAAGCTAATTGTGGGGGTTTGGTTAGCAGTGATTTTTAGCGGTGCTGCGGTCAACATTGCTTATGGGCAAATGGTTCCCACGATAAGCTACTCCCCTACGATCCCAATTGCGAACCAACCCATAGAATTCTATTACTCAGGCGGGGGACCAAATGATCTCGCTATCTATGCTGGAACAAGCTGCCCAGGTATGCAAGATTTGGAAGGCCCTAACTCTGTCGTAACTCTAGTTCTCCACTCGGGACAGGACAACGTGACTTTAACGGAAGGGCTATCCGCAGGGTGGTACAGCGTTGGAACGTACTATCAGTCAAGAAGTCAAGGCCAGGGACCGATTCTTATCTGCAAGAATTTCCAGGTGATTGCTTCGGCTTCGGCGGGGACATTTACCTAATGTCATACTCCTACGTATCCCCCCACATGTAGACCACGACACCGCCAGCAGAGCCGGGTTATGTTCAAGCAAATCGAACGACTGACGCGCACGATCTCAGTTACTTTCGACACGCGACTATTTTCGGCTTAGTTCGCTGAACGGAGTTGCGTATCTCCTCGGCGCTTCGATTGCAAATCTGACGATAGTCTACTTACCGAATTTGTGATCAGGGTGTGCCAAGCGTCTAGTCGCGGGGCCGTGTCAGCTCTCTGTTAATCGACAAAGGGGAGTCGGGCGGAAGTGCGCGTCTCTTTGTGTGTGACCATTCAACCTCACTGAACTTTTACTGTAAAGACCGCATGTCCAACATCATTTCATTGATAGTCGCCTGGAGGCGCGAAATCATAGGGTCGGTCATGCTGAGCTAAACTGGCAGACCGGGAACTCGAGCGCATTGCTTAGGACGTTTACAGCCGCCGCTATATGTTCTCTGCATTGTTCAAGGTACCGAAGCGAGTTGAAAGACACAACCTGTTTCTTTCTCCCATTTCTGCTTGCAATCATCTTTGCAACTTCACTAGTTCCTGGCTTCAGTGTTAGTATGGCCCTTTCAACTACGACTTCAAACTGTCCTACTACGAACTGTAGCGCTACAACATCATGTGTAGCCGATCCCAACCCTTCGTTGACAAACACTGGTACGTATACAAACTACCCCACATCGATCACATACCAAAGCTATACTTATGCCAGCGGTAGAACGCGCGTCTTTTCGACCCCTGACATTCCATCAGGCCCCGCGGCGGTCAGCGTCGGCGTATATGACGGAGTGTTGAACGTCCAGGTTATACAATCCGGAACGCAACTTCTTTCCACGAACATAACTGGCGGCCGCTTCTACAACAACGAGAACTATGTTGTTGTGCACGGCACCACGAGCTATTGTTACGTGAATTTTAACTCAAACGGCAGCAGGTTGAGTATTACTGTCTCAGCAATCTCCGGCCAGCCGGTGGTCGCGTATAATGTGTACAACAATTACATTTCAGCTAACACTGCTGCACTGATAACGTATCCACGTCAATTCTACGCCGCTATTCTGCCTGACTCGACTCCAGTCAACACAGGATTATCCTTTCTTGTGGTTGCACCAACATACTCAGAACCTACGCCACTCGCAATTTGGGTGGGAGAAGGTTCGGGCGATCCGACTACGGGGCAGGAGTGGTGGGCTCAAATAGGTTTTCTAACTTGGGTAGGAAACTTTGATGCTTCCTACGCCTTCATGGAAATGTTCTCAAACATCCCATCCGTTGAACAATGCAACACTTGCAACACTTCCGGCCCACTCATCAGCAACTATAAGCTGATTCCAGGCGATACGTACAACTTTACAATGGCTCTTGTTTCAGGGACGACGTGGGAGTTTTCGGTCAACGGAACAGCAATACAGAGCGGAAATTTCAAAGGATTCTATGACACCACAACGCCTGATTCGAACGGCGGGATGGGTGTCGCGGTTCCGGGAGGCGAGTACCTCGGCTTAGAAACGTTAGCGTCGTGGGGAGGAAACGTGGGCATCACCAATTTAGTCTCCATCCCCGTAATGAGTAGTTTTCGTGTCAATGGAAGATGGTCGGAGCCAAGCTCCTTCGCATTTGACAATGTAGGTGAGAGCTGGGGCGGTGGCGGTGATCAGGCGACTAGCTCGCCCGGCATAGATCTGTGGGGCATCGCAGGCCACTTGCAAGAGGCCTCAGTGCCGTGTGGGACTCTACTGTTTGGCGATTCGCTGCCCACAATTATGCAAATACAGGAATCAAGTTCTGAACCACTGTATGCTTGTAGCAGCAGTGTTACGTCAGTCACTCCGAGTCCGTCTTCTGGGTCTGTAGGCAATCCAATTGTCTTCACAGCCTTTGTCACTGCTGCTGTCGGGTCAAGTATGACGCCTACCGGGCAGGTGGCTTTCAGTATTAGTGGTAGTAGCATTGGTTCTTGTATGTTGAGTAGTTCAGGTGCCTGTACGGTAAGTTATACACCGTCTACTCCGGGCAAATATGCGGTTTCGGCACTCTACCTCGGCGGTTCAAACTATGCGGGGAGCACAGGCACGTCAACGTTAACTGTTACATAGCGAATGTGTGAAAGAGACGGACGTCCACCGAGCCATCAACCGAAGACGTAACAGAGCCCAGCCTAGTATTTTATTTATACAGCCTGTCGGAAAATTCAGAGTGGATGTAAATTGTTAGGTCCTAAGCATGCATGCAAATGTTTAGAGCCTAAAGTGGAAGCTGTGCCTATTTTATTAGTTCCTGTGAGAGAATCATCTGAGTCTTTGGCTTGGAGAGATGATGCTTAGGTGGAAGGGGCGTAGGATGTGACGTAGATGTCGCCGCGGAAAGACAGCAGAGGTGTGTATTGGTAGGATTGGTAGGTTGAGGGCGTCACGTAAGTGCCAGTCACGGTGATCTGGATGCCGTTTATTGGAGGTTTCATTGACGCTGGGAAGATGAGGCGGTAATTCACGCCGTCGATCGTAATGTAGTAAAGCGTACCGACCCACGCTGCGCAAGGTGGGTTAGCGTAAACAGCGCACATTGGTTGGACCACTGTCGTTGTAATGGGACCGGTCAAGGTCACGGGTGGGTTAGTCGAGCTGGGGTAGTTGTTTGAAGGAGAGAAGGATGGATTTGACGCTAAGCTTGACGTTAGTGAGCTGAGAAGGTATGCCTGAAACGCAACAACAACGATAGCGCTTACAAGTACTGCCCCGAGAATGAATCTTCCTCGTCTCATTGTAACGTTCCACTCGCAGATGCACTCTAGTCCGATGAGCTTTCGCTAAAGGAACTCTAAACTCATCAAGGCAAAGTCGCTGAGAGAGAGATGCTAAAATTTACAGCGACCAGCCATCTTATCGAAACAATTCAACTATGGATTCATCAGAGCGCAGAAGGACCCTCGTCTTTCGCTTGATAACAGCGCTAAGGCTCTGTCGTCTGAGGCAGGCTTCGAACTCGTCGTTATGTCAGGTTTCGGGAGGCTCTCCGCCTTGAGCGGGAAAGAACTACTAGATATCTGGAACTGCGCGGTTTGGACCTTGATGTTTGGTCTCTTGAAGGCGCAGGCGTACGGCTGGCCCCGTTCATGAGCCCGTTTCTCTATACCTTCCACCATTCGACCGACTTGAGTAGTTGCTTTGAACTCGTAGACGTAGTCGCCTGCAACTCCATCTGCGGTAGCGCCTAAGCGTTACGTCAATCAGAGGGGAGACCGGTTGTTCAAAGTCAGATCCGGCGCCGCGAATAAGCAGTTCGACTTCACTTCCCTATCCGCTGCAGGCGTGAAACATAGCCCTCTAGACTTTTTTCCTCTAAGCGTCATCTACCTACCCTCAGAAGGTCCAACCCAGCAAAGCAGGTGAGTTTGATGAAGTTTATTATCCGAACGCCAATGCCATAAGGCGACTGTCAGAAATGCGGCCGTAGTCTAGCCTGGTCTAGGACATAGCATTTCAGCGTCCAATGGCCTTCCAAGCCAACGACCCGGGTCCGAATCCCGGCGGCCGCACCAAACGAACACACACACAATTTACGACGAACGACTGCCGACGCCAGTTCGCTGTTAGTGGTGAGTACTTCCGAGTTTCCTGACATCGTTCGATAATTCAAGAAGTCTAGTTAGGAGACTGGCCTGATCGTTTGACAATTTGCCTTGAATGTTAAGTTTCATTTCGGCTGCAGTTGGAGAAAACAGACCGCTCTTCTCAAACTTGCTTCTGTACGAGGCGACCAGATCGAGAGAATTCTCAACTTTCTGTTGTATCTGATTAAAGGTTGTGTATATCGATTGGCCGAAGACAGAGGATGGGCGAAATCCGTTGCACAGTGACACATCCCCTCCATTCACTTTCCCCATGAATGAGGAAGGATACGCATACTCGCTGGCTCCGAAGATGCTGTTGCATCGAAACGGGCCCGGGTTCACTCAACTCGCTTGTCAAGTGCATTTTCGAGATCCGCTATCAGATCTTCAGCGTCCTCAATTCCGACTGACAATCGTACCATCCTGTTGTTGAGCCCTATCTCTTGCAATTCTTGAGGGGTCAAATAGTAGTGAGAGGAGTAAACGGGCATCGAGATAAGTGACTCGACTCCGCCCAGGCTTAGGCCGTGTATTATGAGCTTCAGGTTCTCAATGAATGTCACGGCCTTTTGCTCGCTCTCCAGTTCGAAGCATACCATGCCGCTGAATCCCTTCATCTGACGCTTTGCCAACTCATGCTGCGGATGCGACTCTAGGCCGGGATAGTAAACGCGTTTCACCTTTGGGTGTTTTTCCAGGTATTCGGCGATCTTCAGAGCGTTGGAATTGTGCTTTTCCATTCTTAGAGTCAGAGTCTTCATACCTCGAAGAGTAAGATATGCTGCGAACGGGTCGATGCATCCACCATAGGCCTTTAGAGTCATCCTCGCTGACGAAATGAAATCACGTGAACCAACCACAATCCCCCCTACCAAGTCGTTGTGCCCGCCATAATATTTCGTTGTGCTAACCAAGACAATGTCAGCCCCGAGTTCAATAGGTAGTTGGTTCACGGGCGTCGCAAAAGTATTGTCGACCATTAGTTTCAACCTATGGTCTTTGGCGATTCGTGCGGCGCATTTAATGTCTGCGAGTCTAAGGTCGGGGTTCGTTGGGGTTTCAACGAACAGCACTTTAGTCTTCTCGGTAACAAGTCTCTCAGCTGCTTCGACATTTCTTGTTTCCGCGAAACGTGTCTGAATCCCCAGCTTCGTCAGTCTGTGTTTGAGGATGGTGAAGGTTCCTCCGTAGAGCATGTCCGTGGAGACTATCTCATCCCCTTGCCCTACTAATGTAAGAATGGCGGTGGTGATGGCTGCCATGCCTGATGATGTCGCTAGTGCGTCCTCTCCGCCTTCAAGGGCAGCAGCCTTTTTCTCAAGTACGCGCTGTGTCGGCGAGCTGTATCTGGAGTACATGTAACCTTGCGCTCCATCCTCTCGCCCCCGATTGTATGCGATTACATCCTTCATGGAGTCAAACGCAAAGACGGCAGACTGGTAGATCGGTGCCGGGATCGATTTCGTAACTGCGTCTATAGTTTCTCCGGCATGAACGCATGCGCTCGCCAAATGCATAGGGCCAAGTAATCTCTTGGTCTTAACCAACCCTTTCGAGCTTTCTGACAAGTCGGTTCAACTGATTCACTGATGTTCTTCCAAGGCTATTTTCTTTGCATATGTAGGGTAATGTAGCTAAGTTGGTTTTCTCAGTCTAGAAGTTAGTTATGGCCGAGAGGGGGGTCTTTTGAATTGCACTAGGTAGATTCCGCTTAGCACTAGGGCCCCGCCAAGGATCAGAGGTATCGTAATCTGTTCCGCTAAGAAGACTATTCCCATGATTGCGGCGAGGATAGGAACAACAATTTGCACTACTCCTCCTAAGTATGCAGGAATTTGCTTCATGGTTCTATTCCAGAGAACGTAACTGAGTGCCGTACTGACCATTCCCATATACAGAGCCAACCCCAAATCAAGTGGAGAAACATTAGCTAAAGTCGCTCGATCTAAATACGCCATAGCCGGGGATGCAACAGCGGCAAACACTCCCAGCATTAGAAAGCTGTTAAAGGTATAGCCGAAGGTTACCGGAAACCTCCTTCCATACACTGAATACAAACCCCATGAGGCTCCCGTAGCGATCATCAGAAGCACACCTGGTAAAGTAACGGCCCTTACCTTGCCGAAGCTAATGGTAATTACACCGAGCAAACCGAGCAACAACCCGAAACTTAGGCGAATTGTCAGTTTTTCCTTGTCCTTGATGATGGAGTAGGCTACCATGGTCATTACCACGCTTGTATAGAAGACGAGCGTGCCCGCAGCCACAGGAATGAACAAGTATCCATATGAAATTGAAAACCCATAAACGCCAAGAAATAGTGCTCCTGGCATGTAAGTCGAGTTTATCTTTGCGGGGCTGAAGCTTGCTGGCCTAAAGCTAGTCAACGCCAACAGCACTACAAGCCCGCTGACAAATCGAATCGTTGTCACGAGAAACGGAGACACTTTACTTACGAGAACTAAGTACCTGGTAATCACGCTGTTCACTGCAAAACATATCATTATAATGGTTACGGCAGGCGCGACACGTAGGGCCAAGCGGGCAAGTCAACTCTGCCTGTTCGAACTTCGGTGACATAATTACTCTTACGATCCCAAACCAGTAGAGAGAATATTACAAAAGCGAAGATCATTATTTCTGAAAGCTAGTTGGCCTTTGAACCCGTATCGCCCGTCGTCATTTGAAGTGTGTGTGGTGGCTAGTGGTGCGGGCACCCGAAATTGAACCGTCGGTCACAGGCGTAATTTTGTGGTGCGATGAGAAAGGGTAAGATGGCGGGCGAGCTCAAAGCATAACTTGAGCTCGCTCGTTGTGTGATTTGGACGTTCACAAGAATAGTGTCTACGCCACCGTGATGAATTACGCTGGGGAAGTGGTCGAGGAGAGGAAACTCTCCGACGATGAACGTCGCTGTATAGGTTTAACGTGTTCTGCATAGCGATACGGGTATACTTGTTCTGGTACTCGATATTCTAGGCTTAGGTAACACTAGGGTGATACTAAGCATAAGCAAAACATCGTTGGGTTGAGTGCCTTGGTGGAATCAAGTAAGTCTAATCTAAACCCCTCCAGACGACGTTTCCTGAAATATGCGAGCGCAGTTGCGGTTGCTGTCGCGGCGGGAATAGCAGCATTCGAATTATACGGCAACTCTCCCCCAACGTCTCCTTCCTCAAACTCAACAGTTCCTATAACTGAATCTTCCACAGCTTCCGGAACATCAGCACCGCCTGGCGAGTACGCGATGACGACTCCCATTCCGCCAGGCATCGAGTGTCCCAACACGGTTAACACACGTTTTGGTACGTTGAACTTCTTCGACGGTTTTCCTGACGATGCGAGTGTTCAGAAGATCTACGACAACCTGGACTTCCAACGTGCTGTACAAGCTTACCTGCTCGCACTTCCCGCCCTCAATCAAGCGGGCATGCGGAGCGGCACTCTTTCACTGGGGCCGGCGAACACTACGGTACCGTACCTCGAAAAACCCATGGACTCTAAGGGAATCTTCCTCACTGCGGCCGTTGAAGTCTACACCGGAATGTGGCTTGATCTATCAAATGGGCCGCTCGTATTTGAGGCGCCCCCGGCGGTGGCGGGCTCGATCAACGATATGTGGTATCGTTGGGTGGCTGACGTTGGACTGACGGGAGCGGACAAGGGAAATGGCGGGAAATACTTGATCCTACCGCCAGGGTACAGTGGTTCGACCCCAAGCGGCTACTTTGTCGTGCAACCGCAAACCTATAACAATTGGCTGTTTTGGCGCAGCGTCCCAACCAAACAATATCCGCAGCCCAGCACGGACTTGGTCAAGAAGTACACTCGTATCTACTCCTTATCCGAGGCCGCCAACCCGCCGCCGATGAATTTCATCGACATGTCCGGAAAGCCCTGGGTCACGGTCGCTCCCGCCGACTACACATCCTGGGAGACGCTCAACCAGATTCTGCAACAGGAACCGACTAGCTCTCTGGACAGCCTCCGACTGGGATACTTTGCCTCCATCGGCATCCAGAAGGGGCAGCCCTTCGCTCCAGACGATCGCATGAAGGCGATTCTGACGGAGGCGGCCGCGGTTGGCGACGCAACCGCCCGAACAGTAACATACAAAATCCGCGGAGACCAAGAGGACTACTACTACCCGAACAGCGCATGGCGAATCCCGCTCCCCGGCGGCTACCAATTCCAAGAACAGTCCGGCGTCCTCAGCCTCGACGACTACATCTCATACTTCTTCCTCGCCACCGGCGTCACACCAGCCATGATCGGCGCAGGCTCAGCGCAGACGTTCGCCTGCCTAGACTCGAACGGGGATCCATTCGATGGCGGCAAGAACTACAAACTACGCCTTCCACCAAACATTCCAATCAAGCAGGACTGGTCGGTGGTCGTGTACGATAACCAGACCCGCTCCATGCTCCAGACCGACCAAGAATATCCATCAATCGGCAGCACGACTCCCGGACTCCAAGTCAACTCGGACGGTTCGGTGAACGTCTACTTCGGCCCAACAGCTCCTGCCGGCATGGAGAACAACTGGGTTCAGACAATCCCGGGCAAAGGCTGGAACATACTCCTACGACTCCACCAGCCCACCCAACCCTGGTTCGACAAAACGTGGCGGCCCGGCGAAATAGAACCCCAACCGTAACCTACAACGCTATGCCTAAGCTTGTTGACAGTCATGTGACTGTCACCTGCCTTTTGTTCGGCGTGTAGTTCAAAATGATAAGTTGGCAATATGGGCGGCGGCGCACCAATCGAACCACGCGTTGGCAGTAATGGGGTCTCAAATCGTGTCACCTTTCGAAACGAATGGTGTCACAATTGATTGTTAGTTGTATAGGGTCAGTTACCCGAAAGAGTTGTCATACACATGTATGACACTCGAAAATAGTTGCGGGAAGCCTAGGTGTAGTACACTGCATGGTACGGTGTTGTTTTGTGGGGTGTACATATCAGAGAATCCCGGACAAAAATCCTCAGCAGTTTCCGTTCGTCGCGATGTAGCGCACTGTGTGCTACACCCTTGTTTTGGGTGTGCCTTATGGGCTGTCAGCAACGTGCGGACGTGCTTAGACCGCGACCCACCCCCCCTTAGGGGGGGCCTCTGGCGGAGAAAGCTCATTTCATGGCGGATTTGAAGCCGCGTTTGCGCACAACGGCCTAAGTACTCGCCGGTGGATGTGCTTCTCTATTCTACCGCCCTTCGGGGGCCGGACCAGACATGATAAACCAAGAACTTGGATTCGAGAAACGAAGTAGCAGACCCATCGCCAGCAGCCAGCCTCCCGCGACTGCAAACCGCCCCCATCAACACTCAACGGTTCGAAAGGACCTTGATGCGCGATCTTGAACAAGATTGACACGGAACTTGAACAAGATTCCCGTGGCATCGTCTCGGATCTGAAACCGAAAGAGAGCGAGTCAACATTGCTGCATAATCTGGCCATACCGTCGTCCGCGCTTGCGTATGATCAGTTATCGGTTTTCCGGTCGGTGATGGCCCTTATCCTCCCTCACGGTTTACAAGTTTCCACCAATTTCACAGGAATTCTACTCGGTGGAAGTAAGCTTAACCCAGCTTCCATATGCCGTGGTTAGGGAAGAAAAATGTTAAGCAAATTCATTCTCGGCGTTATCGGAGTCGCTTTCTTAGCAATCCTGAGTTTGGGTTTTGCCGGCTACTCTGCTATGAACCCGCACACAATGACGGTTACGGGGCAGCAGTATGTCACCAACACCCAGATCGGAATGACAACTCTCGCAACTACTAACACGGTGAAGAGTCAGGCCACGCAGACCGTTGCGGTTGCGGCTGGCACTACGGCGGTCAGCCAGGGCGCCTACCAGTTGAACTGCGGTTCTGGCGGGAACAGTTACGGCTGTAACTGGCCGTACACCTACGACGCCTGCCAAGGTACGGGAATAGGCAATGGGGTTACGTGCGACGGATACTTGATGCAAGGCCCGAACGGATGCGTGGAACTTGCGGTCCCAACCGACACCGTATCTCAGCCAGCCTACGACCACTACGCATTGCAGAACCTGCCTTCATCCTACCCGTCCATTGGAAGTTGGGTTGTCGTGAAGGGTCAGCTGTCACTGACCGCAAGCCCGATGTCAGCATCCAGCAGTACGTCGTGTCCGGCAAACTCCATCAGCGTAAGCTCGATCCAACCCACCAATCCGCCCCCTGCTCCATAACCGACTCCCAAAAACCCCTAACTCTGCACGACCGGGACCATGAGGTATCATGAGGCCTGACAGTTGTGCAGTCTCCTCTTTGTTTTTGGAAGCCAACACTCGGATAAGCGATAGCTCAAGATGAGTCGAATCACAATAATCGCTTTAGCCGTCTTCATTTTGTTGAGCCTAACGGCCGTTCCTACACGTACGTACGCGTTCGGTCCTACCTGCCAATATTCCAATGTGGCGTACAATTACCCAAGCCAAGTAAGCCCTGGCGAACGATTCATGGTGTCCATTTCCCTTCCCGCCGTGTGCTCCCAAGCAAACAATTACCATCTTACGGCAAGGTTCGATGTCGAAAACGGAAAGAACTGGGTTCTAGCATCCAACTATACACAAGACGGATTCGTTCCAAATAACGGCAAGCCCTTCACCTTTACAGTGACCAACGGCTTAACGGCTCCCTCGAAGCCTGGGCCTTGGCAACTTCAATTCATCGTCTATGCGTTCATGTCGGAGGACGACGCACTGGGCCTAGATTATGAAGTAAAGGCACATGAAACGATTCAAGTCGGGCAACCTTCACCAATTCAGGTGAGCAATAGCACCCGCACTTCAACAACTACAGGGAGCACGATGCTTCCACCGACAAGCATTCCCTCAACAACGCAATCTATCGCTGAGATGGTGGGACCCACGAACGTCTCGAACGAGGCATACTAGATCTTCGTATTAGTCATCGCCGTGCTTCTTGCTATCGCGTTGGCACTTTTCACAAAACGAAGGCGACACCCTGAACCTCAATCAAGTAGGGAGGGATATGGCATTGAAAGGTAAGACTCTCGCCGAAGTTGCAGGTATCAAGGTTGAGGGCGAGAACAAGTGGTTAACCCTTATTCAAAACGCTACTAAAGGGATACAGGAGGACAAACGGGGGACAGGTAATGGAATCTAAGAACGCCGTCGTCGCCTATAGTGGTGCGCGCACACACACAATTATTGCGGCCCAAAAAAAGAGAGAAGATAGAAGCAGGGTTTTGCCTGTTTAGTCTAACCTGTAACCGCTAGTTTGTTTTCGACTTCTGAGACGCCGGGAGCACAGTAGGCGGCGTATTCTGCTTCTTCATAGTCTGCCCAGGAGCCTACGGTGCCACGTAGAATGACCTTGCTGTCTGAAATTTCCACCCGAATCTTGTCGGCGTCTCGAAGCAATCTGGCGTTGCGCTTAAGTGCGTTTTCGATTCCGTTCTTTACCTCGGACGCTTTCACCGTCGGCGCCGGCGGTTTAATGGTGATCCTGTTGGTGACTCCCGAAATCCCTATCATGTGACGTACGGCATCCTCCGCATGCACTTTCTGGTACCACCAATCCACATCGCCAGTCAGAGTGATCCAACCGTTCTGCACCATCACCTTGACGCGGTCACGCGGTACCCAAAAATTCCATGCGAGAACATTTGTCGCCGACCGGGCAATATCTTCGTCGCTACGCCTGTAAGGGTCGGGCAGCCTGACCTTGATCTCTTCAGCTACCCCTTTGACACCTGAGACTCGCCTGACAGCATGCTCGGCAGCCCATTTCATACTGTAGGTGTCAACGTCGCCGCTTAGCGTAACGATTCCATCCTTGACAGCAACACCAATCTCCGCCGCACGAATCGTCGGCTCCCACTTCAGCTCAGTCATAACATCCCGTTGCAATTCTGAATCCGTCTTCACAACAATTCACCTCCCACATCGTGCTCTTAACGCGCGCTCTAATAGCTTGTCGCGGGCGTAAAGGTATTGTTACGGAACGATGCGAACAAGATTATCCTAATAACTCGGATGCGGACTATGATCATCCAACTTCCGCAATGAGCACGCAAACTCATACGCTCACTTGCCATGTTCTTTTTATCTTCGCTGATTCGAGCGCTCGTGTGACGCAACGTGGTTCACACTCTTCTGCTGCCTCAATCTCTCTTCGTAAACGAAGCCGCAGAATCCACATTTGAAAAGGGTGCCTTCTACGTATCGGAATTGGTCCCTTATCAAACGCTTTCAGCCTGAAATTTTCACACTGACACCCATACATCCTGCTCCTCCATACTTCCTCAGCGTAGCAACGAAAGAGACAAGTTTACGGTTGGGTCGAGAGAGGGGGGTCTACAAGATGAATCGTAAGTGGCTTCTGGATATGGGTTACTTGTTCCGTTTGAGCCTTGTTACGGTTGCTGCGACGAATTGCATATCCGCGGAGGTGAAGGTACTGCATATAGTCATTCAGGACCTCTGATGTATCGCCGTTTCCTCTTTCACGAACGTAGTCGATTACGAAACTTTTCAATTCTATCTTCCTTTACTATCTTGATAGGTAACAGTACATACAGATAACGATTCATCTCTGAACCGTGTCAATTCAGCCATCTCACGCGTGAACAAACATTACGTTAACCTCTTTCAGGCAGGCTTCCAAGCCTAATTCAAGTCGACAGGACACAATATGCCCAGTTTTGACGTTAATCACATATTCGACTGTGAATACCGCATATCCCATAAGAACAAATCAAATCGGGTCTCGGTAAGTCGAGAAGAGGTTCTGTTACGCCTAGGAGACTACTCAGGTCGCCAAAAGAGGACATGACGTCGAAATTCTTCCACCCGTAGGCTGAGTTCATGTTTTTGCGGAAACGTTCTGGACGGTTCCGTCAAGTTACAGGTTGATTGGCATACTGGTTCCTGTTGCAATAAATCGGTTGATTCTGCTGAATCTTCCTACGTCTGCTTGCCGTGAGTACCGATCGTCACGCGTCTTACTTTCTTGATCTCCGTGTTGATGCTTTCCCTCGTTAATCCTGCCAACCTGGCGCTTCTGAGTATTCCTCTTCTCAACCCTTTGCAAGCATCTCTTAGCGCAAGATAGCGCAGAGAGTTTTCTCCGTTGCCATTCTTAATGTCCTTGAACAGGTCGTCACACTCATTTTCCCGTTCAACCAAGTCACGGATTCTCCCGTCCAACTCATCAAAACCTGTCGTCATCGTCAATTTCTTTCTTCGCCCCTTCTTACACCCGAACTGCAGACGTTGGCCAGATCTTACCTAGCCAATCGTTGACAGCTTCCTCTATCGCCCGGCTGAGGTTTCCTTTCTTGCCTCCGAGCCTTGTTACGATCGCCAATCGAAGTCGGCGCTCGACTTGATCCGAGAGCATTACGTAGATTTTTCCCAAAGATTATCTGCCGAACCATATAGGTGCAAAGCCAGATATAAGCTTGTATATTTAGCTTTATACATATCTATGTCTATTCCATGTCTATTCAGAGCACTCTATATCTCTGACAGTCCTCGTCACATAATTGCTGGCTTCTGATACAGTGATTTTGCCATCAGAATTCTCATCTGCGAGCCGTGCTGCTTGCTATCACGTTAGCACTTTTCACAAAACGAAGGCGACACTCTGAACCTCAATCAAGTACCACAACAATACCAACGGGCTGAGCGCATTGCGACGGTCGAATAATGCTTAAGATTGGATAATCATGAAACTCAAGAAAAAGAGGAAAGAATTGTGGTAATGAAAGTCTCAACCACAACGATAGTTGGCGTTCTTGTTGGCTTTGCCGTAGGTCTAGTGGGGCTTGGGCAAACCAATAGCGTTAGTCCGCAGCTAGCGAGTATCGCCCCGGAAATTCATCAATACATGCTGTGGATTGTGCTATTGAGTCTGCTCGTGCCGTTAGCCGATTATTTCGTATCCACGAATTTGCCTACAACGGTCATCGGCTACGTAGCACGTCAACCTTTCCGCCATGTGGCCGGCTTCTTTACGGGACTCGCGGCAGGTCTACTTGCACTAATTCTCATCGCACCCCAGATTCTTTAGCGGTACATGAACACAGTGGAACCGAATCCTTAGAGAACTCGAGAATCGGTTACTGCGAAATGGTTAGATGCTGAAACCCAAAAGGAGCAGAACTCCTATCGCCACGATTATCAAATTGCCAACGGCAAATGTTACTAGCCTAAGTTTCGCGGAGAGGCGCTCGTGTCCGAAACCTCCCACACACGACACTATTGACTGCCAGGACAGGGATGCGAGGAAAGCTCCAGAGACAAAGGACACAACGCTCTCGGGCGAGCTGGCAATGTTCGATCTTAGACCTAGGATGAGCGTTGTGAAGTATGCTATGGTCAGGGGGTTGAGCAATGTTAGCCCGAACACGAAAATGTAGGCGCCCGACCGCGTGGATACGCGAGATTCATCGACCTGCGAGTCTCTATTCTTTCTGCCCGCATACAACAGCCAGAGTCCGAGTGCGATCAAGGCCAACGCGCTTAGAGTGTGGATAATTGTTGAGTACGGTTTGAGTATTGAGACTAGGAACGAGCCCGCAAGGGACGCCAACGACGCGTACACCAAATCAGCCGACGCGGCCCCCGCACCGGCACACCAGGCCACTGGGAAGCCGCGGCGTATCCCGAGCTCTATGATCAAAATTGCGATCGGGCCGATGGGAATGGCGATGCCATATCCTGCGATCAAACCCTGGACAAAAAGTTCAAGGCTCAAGGTTGACCAAAAGCCTCGACCGCCTATGAATTAGACCTTGTGACCGTTTGGCTATCAGAGGTTTTTCCTAATCAAACGCGTCCCGACAGAGCAAATCGGCGCTCGAACACACACTTTTACGAACGAAACCTTGGTCGTTTGCCCATTTGCCAGTGTGATCACGTTCCATCGGACAATTTGGACTCGAACCAAGGGCATGTTAGAAACTTAAGAAACTTTGCGAGAGGCGTTTTGGATGATCGTAACTCACTTATTTTCTCCAAGTTCACCTAAAGGAAGGTCATTCATTCCAACGGTACGGCCACATCCAGTGCATCGGTAAACTGTTTCGATCTTACCAGTCGGTCTCTCAACAAGAATATCCTTTCTATCGGTGACGGTACCTCCTATGTTCATGGAATAGCTTGTTACCTTTCTATCTATTGCAGATTGAACAAACTGAAGAAGTTCACCTTTGTGACAGAAGGGACAGAGCATAAGGGTTCTTAACTCTGCTTTTCGCTTAAGAGCCTATTCTTCTTCCAACCAGCCTCTCAGATTTCGTTTGATTCTGCGGTAACCGTCTTGGCTCCGAACTCTGTCGAAATTCTCAGAAGAATAATGTTGGCTTGAACGTTGTTATGCACGCTGTTGAATACGGGAGTGGTTGTGAAGGAGAACTCTTATCGGGGGTTGCTATGTCTGGCAGGTCGTGACTGATGGCGAACCAGTATGACTTCTGAAGGCGTCTCAGCCAGTTCTATGCGCACGAAGGTTTCGACTGGTTACGGTAGGCTTGATGAGGTGCTTCAAGGCGGATTCCTAACCGGTTCAGCCATCGTCCTGAATGCTCCCGCGAGTGATGAGGTCCCGCTTCTTGTTGCGGGCTTCCTCAGACCCTCCGAGGAACAGGGGCTGCTGATATGTCGCACGGTTTCCTCAGCCGAAACGATTACCCGGAATATGAGTGAGAATGTTATTTCGCTGGTTTGCAGCGACAAATCCATCTCACCAGCAAGAAACATTATCCCGGGGAAAGGCATCGAGAACCTGACGGACGTGAACCTGCAGATCGGTGAAGCAATCACTTCAAGTCAACCGAAACGTTTGGTCATAGACATCCTCTCAGACATCCTACTCCGCCATAAGGCGTTGCAGACGCGAAAATGGCTGACGGAACTTCTTGAGCGGCTGCGGTCGAAGGGTATCACAACGCTTGCCGTTCTAAACCCCTACATGCATTCAGGCGAGGACGTTCAGGCTATTGTGGACCTGTTCGACGGCAACGTTGAGATCTACGAGAAGGAAACTGAAGCCGGAACCACGAAGTATCTACGAATCAAGTGGATGCATGGCATCGAAACCGCCGAGAAAGAGTTTCCCTTAGAAGGATTAGCCCCCGAGAGACAGGCGACGAGAGACAAGAGGCAAGAGGCTACGGGAGCGGGCTTAGATAAGAGGCGGATTGCGGTTCTGCCTTTCGCAAATCTGAGTTCCAACCCTGAAGATGGGTACTTTGCGGACGGGATGACCGAGGAGCTGATCACATCGCTGTCGGCGGTGAGACAGCTGACAGTCATCGCAAGAACATCCGTCATGAAATACAAGGGGTCCCAGAAGGGTGCCTCGGACGTGGGAAAAGAACTGAACGTCGGCAGCCTGATTGAAGGCAGCGTCAGAAAGGCAGCCAACAGGGTTAGGATAACGGCGCAGCTCATCGACACATCAACGGAGGGTCACCTTTGGGCCCAGAACTACGACAGGCAGCTGGAGGACGTCTTCGCCATCCAATCCGAGATTGCGGAGAAGGTGGCTGGAGAGCTCAAGATTCGACTTGTAGACTCGGAGAAGCGCGTGATCGAGAAGAAGGATACTGAGAACACTGAGGCGTACAGCAACTTCCTGCAGGGCAGGGAATTGTTGAGGGAGGAGACCGAGGCTTCACTTAGGCAGGCCATAGCTCTCTTCGAGAAGGCCATCGAGCTGGATCCCAGATTCGCGAGAGCGTACGTGGGCGT
>Ga0326727_10007616_pt1 | contig 28419 bp, 29 predicted proteins | sample MB2enrmetagenome_FD_207643 | JGI IMG/M metagenome (GOLD analysis project Ga0326727, IMG submission 207643) | Lab enriched peat soil microbial communities from McLean, Ithaca, NY, United States - MB29MY | ecosystem: Environmental > Terrestrial > Soil > Wetlands > Peat | place: USA: New York... | reverse complement strand
CCCGACCAAGAAAGACTCTGGGATGGAAAGCCCCCGCGGAACTGTTCCTCCCTGAAGGAGCTTTCGACTTCGTTCAACACTGGTCAGCTAAAATCACTCCTGTTGCACTTGCACCTTGAATCCGCCCTCCGTCGTCTTGATCGATTTCGCCCGATTGCCAAACCTGCCCGGCTGGCAGCGGTAAAGCCTCCATCCGCCGCGGGGCGCCTCAGGTCCCGTCCGCCGCGGCGCATGGGATCTGGGATTCCAGGTCCTGCGCGACACTGTTCTGTGGGATTCGCCGCCGCATTCCGACGCGGCGGACTCAGCGCGGGAAACTGGCGGCCACAATCTGCTCCACGCGGCGCAGCCATTCGGCGCGCTCCTCCGGCGAGCTGACAATTACCACGCTGAAGGTCTCCCGGACAACGTTGGTCACGCCGCAAAAGCCCAGAACGCAGGTCTTCCAGAGCCGGTCGAGCGGGTCGCCGAAGAGTTCCATCTCGCGCTCCGGCGGAGTGTTGGAAGTGTTGAAGACCACTGCCGTTTGCGCTCGCAGCAGGCCCACCGGCACTCCCTCGCCGTTATCGCCCGCCTGGAACTCGTAGGCCACGCCGGGACGGAAGACGCGGTCGATCCATCCCTTCATGGCCGCCGGGGGCTGGCCCCACCAGTTGGGATGAACGATGACCAATCCACCCGCCCGCCGCAGCTCTTCGCAGTAGCGAACAATATCCGCGGACGGCGGAGCCTTCATGTCCAGCTCGGAGGCGGGCAGCAGGGGATCGAAGCCCTCCGCGCACAGGTCGTGGAAGCGGACGGTGTGCCCGTTGCGCTCCAGTGCGCGGCAGGCGGCATGGGCGATGGCGTGGTTGAAGCTGCGCGGGTCGGGATGCGCGAGAATGACCAGGATTTCCATGGGCAAACGCCAGCATAGCACAGCGGTTGCAAGGTTCTTCAAGGCGTTCGGCGGCTGCCATGGGCTCGATCCGGATGAGCGGGAAAGACACGCTTCCAAAAGGGGCAAAGCCGGGAACGAATCACCTACCCGAAGGGGCTCTCAACCGGAGAAAAATCAACCGAACATATGTGACGTAGCTCACAGCGCATCGTTGCCTCCGCTGCGTACCGTGACGTTCATTGATCGGCGAACCATCGGCGGCTTCCCCAAGATACTCCGCCGTGCCAGTGGTTCGTGCCGTTGTCCGCAGACAGAGCAGAGAGCGCAGAGCGAGGTAATCATGGGGCAGTCAATCTGGAATTCAATGCAGCAAAAGGGCTACAGCCGCAGAGATTTTCTTCAATTCTGCGCCGCGGCCGCAACCGTGGCCGGGTTCGGGCAAACCGGCGTGGCCCAGGTGGTCTCGGCCTTTGAGAAGAAGGAAAAACCGGCCGTGGTGTGGCTGCACTTTCAGGAGTGCACCTGCTGTAGCGAGTCCTTCATTCGCGCTTCGCATCCCATCGTGGTGGACGCGCTGCTGGATGTGCTGTCGCTGAACTACACCGAGACGCTGATGGCGGCCTCCGGCTTCCAGGCGGAGAAGTGCCTGACCGACACCATCGAAAACAACAAGGGCAAGTACATCGTGCTGGTGGAGGGCGCAGTGCCCACGGGCGACGACGGCGTCTACTGCATGATCGGCGGCAAGACCGCGGAATCGATTCTGCAGACCGTGGCCAAGGACGCGGCGGCGGTGGTGGCGTGGGGCAGTTGCGCCTCCAACGGGTGCGTGCAGGCGGCCAGGCCGAATCCGACCGGCGCCACGCCCATCTACAAGCTGGTGAACAAGCCGGTGGTGAACGTGCCCGGCTGCCCGCCTATCGCCGATGTGATGATGGCCGTGGTCACCCACCTGCTGGTGCTGGGCGAGGTTCCGGCGCTCGACAGCCAGGGCCGGCCCAAGGAGTTCTACGGACGCCGCGTTCACGACACCTGCTACCGGCGGCCCAACTACGACGCCGGCCTGTTTGTCGAGTCGTGGGACGACGAAAACGCGCGCAAGGGCTATTGCCTCTACAAGATGGGCTGCCGCGGTCCGGTCACTTACAACGCCTGCTCGGTAGTCAAGTGGAACGAAGGCACCAGCTATCCCATCCAGTCGGGCCACGGCTGCATCGGTTGCAGCGAAGCCGGCTTCTGGGACAACGGCCCGTTCTACCAGCATCTGGCCTCGTTCCCCGGCTTCGGCATCGAGAGCACGGCGGACACGGTGGGCGCGGTGATCGGAGTGGCCACGCTGGCCGGAGTCGCCGCTCACGCGGTGGTGACCAACATTCGCAAACGGAGCGTGATTGCGGAAGTCCACGCTGAAGAACAAAAGGAGTCGTGAGGAGCTATGGCACGCGTCGTCGTCGATCCGGTAACACGCATTGAAGGCCACCTGCGCATTGAAGCAGTGGTGGAAAATGGCGTCATCACCGACGCATTCAGCGCCGGCACCATGGTGCGCGGCCTGGAAAAGATTCTCATGGGCCGCGATCCGCGAGACGCCTGGGCCATCACCGAGCGCGTGTGCGGCGTCTGCACCACCGTTCATGCTTTGACCAGCGTGCGCGCCGTCGAAAACGCGCTGGGTATCGCGATCCCGCCAACCGCCGAGCTGATCCGCAACATCATGATGACCACGCAATATGTACAGGATCACGTCATCCACTTCTATCACCTTCATGCGTTGGACTGGGTGGATATCGTTAACGCGCTGAAGGCCGATCCGAAGAAGGCGGCTGAGTTGGCGGGATCGTTCTCCAAGTGGGACAAGAACACTCCCGCTTATTTCTCCGAGGTACAGGACAAGATCAAGGCCTTCGCCGCCAGCGGGCTGGGCATCTTCGCCAACGGCTATTGGGGCCATCCGGCCTACAAGCTGCCGCCGGAGGTAAACCTGATCGCCGTGGCGCACTACCTGGACGCTCTTCAGTGGCAGAAGGAGATCGTCAAGATCCACGCCGTCTTCGGGGGCAAGAATCCGCATCCGAATTACCTGGTGGGCGGCGTTCCCTGCTCCATCAACGTGAACGAAGTGGCGGCCATCAACTCCGATCGGCTGAACCTGGTGGGCAAGCTCATCGGCGACGCGGACGAGTTCCTGAACCAGGTCTACATTCCCGATCTGCTGGCCGTGGCCTCGTTCTACAAGGACTGGGCAAGCTGGGGCGGCGGGTTGACGAACTACCTCAGCTACGGCGAGTTTCCCACCAAGGGCTACGGCCAGCCGGATTCTTTCAAATATCCGCGCGGCGTGGTGCTCAATCGCGACCTCACCAAGGTGTATCCGGTCAACGCCACCGACTCCCAGGAGATCAAGGAGTACATCGCCAGCTCCTGGTACAGCTACGACGGCGGAGACAGCGTCGGCATCCATCCCTGGGCCGGCGAGACGAAGCTGAATTACACCGGACCCAAGCCGCCCTTCGAGACGCTCGAAGGGCACCAGAAGTACTCCTTCCTGAAGACTCCGCGCTGGAAGGAGAATGCCATGGAGGTGGGTCCGCTGGCGCGCCTGCTGGTGGCCTTCGCCTCCGGCCGCACGGACGTGCAGGAGCTGGTAAAGCAAACATTGGGCACGCTCAAGGTGCCCGTGGCCGCGCTCTTCTCCACGCTGGGCCGCACCGCGGCTCGCGGCCTGGATGCGGCGCTGGCCATGATCTGGCTCAAGGAGTTCTACGGCGAGTTGATAGACCGGGTGAAGATCAACGAGGTCTCCACCTTCAATGGCGAGCGCTGGGAACCCACGAGCTGGCCCGCGGATGCGGAAGGGGTTGGCCTGACCGAGGCTCCGCGCGGCGCGCTGGCGCACTGGATCAAGATTCACAACGGCGCCATCGAGAACTATCAGCTGGTTGTGCCCACCACCTGGAACGGCTCGCCGCGCGACGCCAAGCAGCAGCGCTCGTCCTTTGAACAGGCGCTGATCGGCACGCCGGTGGCCAAGCTCGATCAGCCGGTGGAGATTATCCGCACCATCCATTCCTTTGACCCGTGCCTGGCCTGCGCCGTGCATCTGTACGATCCGCAGGGACGGCACATAAGCCAGGTTTCCTTCGAGTGAGGGCTATGAGTACCCATGGCATTGGCGTAAGGGATGCGTTCCGGCCGAACGGCGATCAGCCTGTCGAGTACCGGCGCGTGTACGTGTGGGAACTGCCGGTGCGCGTCTACCACTGGATCAACGCGGTGGCCCTGGTGCTGTTGTGCGTCACCGGCTACCTGATCGGGGCTCCCATCCGCGCGTTCTACGCCGCTGAGGCCTACCAGCAGTACTGGTTCGGATGGGTGCGGTTCATCCACTTCCTCTGCGCGTTCGTCTATGTCTTCAACTTCCTGGCGCGGCTCTACTGGGGCTTCGCCGGCAACAAATACTCCCACTGGAACGCCTTCTTCCCGCTCAAGAAATCGCAGCAGCGGGAGATCGTGGACGTCATCAAGGCCGATGTGCTTGAAACCAAGCTGCACGGGCCTATCTCGACGGGGCACAACGCGCTGGCCGGGCTGGTCTACTTCGGAACTTTTCTGGCGTTTGTCTTCCAGACCATTACCGGCTTCGCCCTCTACTCCAGCATGAGCAACTCGTGGCTGCCGCGGATGTTTGCCTGGGTGGTACCGCTCATGGGCGGCGATTCCGGCGTGCGCTTCTGGCACCACACGTTTCTGTGGTTCTTTGTCACCTTTATCATCATCCACGTCTATCTTGCCTTCTATCACGACTACATCGAGGGCCGGGGCACGGTATCCTCGATCATAGGCGGATGGAAGTTCGACAGGGTGGAAAAGGGTGACAAATAGCCCGGAAACAAAGGACAGGGTCAAAACGCTGGTGCTGGGGCTGGGCAACGTCCTGATGGGCGATGAAGGCGTCGGCGTTCATGTGGTGCGGGCTCTGGAACAACACACACTGCCGGAAGGGGTGGAGTGCCTGGACGGCGGCACCGGCGGATTCATCCTGCTGGAGCCGCTCCAGAGCGCCGACCGCATCGTGCTGGTGGACGCCGCGGCGGACGGCAACCCGATAGGAACCGTCACGCGCACCACGCCGCGCTTCTCGCGCGACTACCCGCCCACGCTCACCGCTCACGACATCGGCGTCAAGGACCTGCTGGATGTCTTCTACATCCAGGGCGGAGAACGCGAGGTCGTGCTCTACGCCATCACCATCGACCCGCAACAGCCGATCCGGATGAGCCTCTCCGCCGAAGGCGCGAAGGCCGCCGAGGTGGCCGTGGAGTGGATTCTGGCGGAGCTCAATGCCACCTAACCTCGTGGCTCAATGTGTTTCTCACGTCAAAATCAGGCCGGCATCACGATCCACCCTATATTGATTGAGAGGGTAGTCCAGATGGACATAGCACAGCAGTCGGGCATCATTCCAGTGGTAGTTGCTCCCTCCTGACCAAACGTGAACGCGATCTTTGAGATGGTGTTTGGCAATCAGCAGAACGCATTGAACCGCGAGGTCATAGGGCCGAAAGGCTGTCTTGCAGGAATCTGCGTATCGACCATCGCGGATCTTGTCAATCTCCTTGCATATCCGCGCGATCCTGAAAGTTTCATAGCTGCAGTTGCCGTCGCATGTGCGATGTTTAAGTAGGGTTCCCATCCCGAAGTACGAGCCCTCGACGGCGTTGACGGAATCGCCGACTCCAGCTGCACCAGCCGCTGGAAATGGAATAGAGATTTCTTCATTTTTGACGTGTCCACAGTGCCACAGGCCGTTGAAAGCGATTTGGTCCGCGTCGATCTCCGGCAAGCCTTCACCGAGTGGCCCGGCGAGCCGGACTCCCATATCATCGAGGGTCAGCACTATCCGCTGGACATCGGCGACGATCTGGGAGAAGGACTCCTGGTCGATTTCCTGCTCGGCCTCCCAGTAGTGGCAATAGCCCATTCCGGCACCCCGATAACTGGCCTAATTGTACGCAATCGTGCGCAACAGGTTAGAAGTGTGGCGAGATGGGCGTTGAAACAGTCTGGATTGTCGACCCAAAGACACGCACCGGCCGCATGTGTTGCGGCGCGGAATGGGTGGAATCCTCGCGCCTGAAAGTAAAAGGAACGCCCTTGTACGTCGATCTGCCCGAGGTATTCAGCCAGTTGACGTCGGCCTGAGGACTTCGCGTCCAGCGGAACCCCCAGGTGCCGGAATCGCGGCCCGGTGCGTCTGGCGCCCGGGTGAACGAACTGCACGCAGAGTAGTCGCACGCCCACGGAAAGAGCCTGAAAAAAGCCGGAATGTTAAAATGGAGGGGATGCCTATGCCCCTGAAAACGCTTTTGCTGAATCCGCCCTCGTTCGAGAACTTCGACGGCGGCGCGAGCTCGCGCTGGCCGGCGACGCGCGAGATTGAGTCCTACTGGTACCCGGTGTGGCTGACCTACCCGGCCGGCCTGCTCGAAGGCTCGCGCCTCCTCGATGCCCCGCCGCACCACGTCTCCGCCCAGGAGACCATCGACATCTGCAAGGACTACGAGTTCCTGGTGCTGTTCACCTCGACCGTCGGCTGGGAGGGCGACCAGCGGCTGGCCGAAGCCATCAAGGCCGCCAATCCGGCCATCCGCATCGCGTTTGTCGGCCCTCCGGTGACCACCGACCCGGACCGCGCCCTGAACGAGTGCTCCGCTCTGGACTTCATCTGCCGCCGCGAGTTCGATTATTCGGTGGTTGAGTTTGCGCAGGGCAAGCGGCTCAACGAGATTCTCGGCATCAGCTACAAGCTGGACGGCAAGATCGTTCACAACCCCGACCGTCCGCAGGTGGGAGACCTGGACGCCATGCCCTGGGCCACGAAGACCTACAAGCGTGACCTGGACGTGACGCGCTACAACGTGCCCTTTCTGCTCCATCCCTTCATTGCGCTCTACTCCACGCGCGGCTGCCCGGCGCAGTGTACCTTCTGCCTCTGGCCGCAGACCTTGAGCGGGCACGCATGGCGCAAGCGCTCGACGGACGACGTGGCCGCCGAGCTGGCCTGGGCCAGGCAGAACTTCCCCGACGTGAAGGAGTTCTTCTTCGACGACGACACCTTCAATATTCAGAAAGCGCGCACCATCGAGCTGTGCGCAAAGCTCAAGCCGCTGGGCCTGACCTGGAGCTGCACCTCGCGCGTGACCACCGACCGCGAAACCCTCAAGGCCATGAAGGATGCCGGCTGCCGCCTGCTCATTGTGGGCTTCGAGTCCGGCGATCCGCAAATTCTGAAGAACATCAAGAAGGGCGCCACCGTGGAGCGCGCCCGCGCCTTCGCCAAGGATTGCCACGACCTGGGGCTCACCATTCACGGCGACTTCATCCTCGGCCTGCCCGGCGAAACCAGGGAGTCGATCCGCAACACCATCAACTTCGCCAAGACGCTGGACGTGGAAACCATCCAAGTCTCGATAGCCCACGCCTATCCGGGCACCGAGTTCTACGACTACGCCAAGGCGAATGGCTTCATCACCAATGAACGCATGGAGGACGGCGGCGGCCACCAGATGGCGCACATCGAGTATCCCGGCCTGCCCACCGACTACGTGCTGGAGATGGTGCACCGCTTTTACGACGAGTACTACTTCCGGCCTAAGGCCGCTTTCCGGGTGGTCTGGAAGGCGTTTGTGAATCGCGATCTGCCCCGGCTGTACGTGGAGGCCAAGTCCTTCCTCAAACTCCGCGCCGAGCGCAACAGGATGGTCAAGCTGGCGCGCAGGCGTCAGGCCGATCCGCCGGCCCCGGTGAGCGCGGGCGCTTAGGATTCTCCGCCGGGCCGTCCGCGAAGCTGGACACGCTGTCTCTTCCATTTCTTTGTGGGGAAAGGATGGGAGACCGCGTAGATTGAATGAGTGCCCTATCTTCGGAACCCAACACCGATGGCTCATCACATACTGTTGCCGCGCCAATACCTGATCCTGGGACTGGTGGCCGTGTGCGCCCCGCTGGGCGACACCTGCCTCTCGCGCGGCATGACCAGCCTGCCGCCGATTTCTCCGGCGCATCCCGCCACGCTCATCGCCGCCGTCTTCACGCCCTGGATCGCCTTCGGCATCGCGCTGCTCATCGCCTTCTTCGCCAGCTACCTGACTGCGCTCTCCTGGGCCGATCTCACCTTTGTGCTCCCCGCCACGGCCTTCGGCAACGTCATCGTCGCCTTCCTCGCCCGCTTCTGGCTCCACGAGCCCATCTCTTTGGAACGCTGGGCGGGAATCGCGCTCATCACCATCGGCGTGAGTTTCGTCGCACAAGGGCCGTCGTTGACCGTGAGGCCTGCGCTCGAGGGGTCCGCAACAGAGAGACTCGCTCCTGGGGAACAGTCTCTCGTCAACGCCGCGGAACCCGCCGTTCAAGTCGCGGAGGAGCAGCCGCGATGACCATTCCCACCCCAGTTTCGACGACCGGCATCTGGGCTGCCGCGGCCATGATCGCGGCCGTCGTTCTCTGCTCCACCGCCGGCGAAGTGCTGACCGCCGCGGCCATGAAGTCCATCGGCGACCTGGACGAGATTCGCGCCCGCTCCGGCCTCCAGGGCGCCATTCGCGCCGTCCTCACCTGCCCGCTCTTCTTTCTGGGCGTCGGCTTCCTGGCCCTGGCCTTCTTTTCCTTGCTATTTGCCTTGAACCACCTCAACCTGAGCCTCGTTGCGCCCGCCTCGGCCTCGCTTACTCTGGTCACCAACGCCATCGCGGGAAAGATCTTCCTCAAGGAAAACGTGGACCGCCGCCGCTGGACCGCCGCCGTGCTGGTCTGCGTCGGCGTCTACTTACTCGCGCACTGAGCTGGAAGAAGACTGACAATCAAGGAGACCGGATGCCCCTGACTTGGAAACCGGGCAATGGACTCCGGCGTTTCCCGAGCGGGGGCAGCATTGGGCCTTTTCCCAGAGCGGCGCCGCTATGGAAGTTTGGTCCTTTCTGACCTCTCAATTGGAGTGTCGCACCAATCAGAGTGTGCTGGACGTTCCCTCCCGGAGACAGATCAAATGCCACTGAGTCCGGGTTTCCGGCCCCGGAATTGCCCTGCATAAGGTGCCGCCGTCAGTTGCTCATCCGCAAGGCGCCGGAGTACCATCCATCGGCTCTCCGCTCAAGCACCTTGCCGCTCACCTCTGCCTTGGACCCAACCCAGCCCGCAGTGGCCAACTTCCCATTGTCGCCCTCAAAAAAGCACAGGCGGTGGCCCTTTGCGGGGTCGAGTCGAATTAGAACATTCCCATCCCCGAACGGCTCAATCTCGAAAGCATTCTGCACAAACTTATCGGGAGGAGGGGCTTCGAATACGCTCCTGGGGAGCATGATCTCTCCGCTTGTCACGCAGTATCCCCAACCGACGCGAACGCTTCGAGACGAGTCTTTCCAGACTTCGGCCCAGTCACCCCACTTCGCGGTCTTCCTGACCGGGCCGAGTTCCGAAACTAACGTGCCTCCATCAACCACGAGCGATTTCTTCACGGTTGGAACAAAGTTCAGATATGAATCAATTCCACCAGGCGCTTCTGAGTGGGTCTTTAGCGGCGTTTCCTCTGGAATATAGAGGGAATACTTGGCGCCCTGTGGAATCCTACCGACTTCGGCCGCATGTGCCTCCGAAGAGGGAAGCCAGGACCACTTGGATAACTGTGCCGGTGCTCGTTCGGGCTGCTCATTGGCCTTGTGCGAGCACCCGCAGAGCAAAAGGATAGCAATTATCAGGGCCGCTACCTTCATTCTCCGTTCACCATGGCTCCGCGCCCTTCTGTGTATGTTAGGCACCGGCGGAAACCCTCCTTTCCGCTGTTCTCGGTCGGGACTCACTCACCTAGCCGAGTTCTCGCGGCGGGCTCGACGGAAGAAGTATACATGAGATCGTACCCTTCAAGCACCCCGGGGTTTGGGCAGGCGGCCCACATTTGAGATGAGCAGGGTGCCCCTCGATTTTGGAACCCAAGAGGCCAAAATCTGCTGCCGATGGAAATCCCGCCATCACGAATCGCATTAGCCTCCGCCGGTTCAAATCCGGACCTGGAATCGCCCTGGATTCCCCGGTGTTTTCGCAAAGAGCCTTCGCCGCCGGACGCCCCAGCCGCGCCGCGCTTTCTATCGTCGAAGGCCGCCGGCCGCCGCGAACAGACTTTCGGCGTCATGGAACTTTTCCTCTTCCCGCCGCATTACCGGTAGTGAAGGGCTCAGGCGGCAGATCATGCAAGACGCACTACCGGCGTTCGTTCTACACTCGGAGGCGAAAAGGCGGCCCACCATGAACGATGCGCCCAGAGATTCCGAGACCGAGAGTTCCCATACACCGCAGAGCGGCGAACTGCCGCAAAGCGACGAACAACTGATGGTCGCGTTTGCGCGCGGCCAAGCCGACGCATTCACCGCGCTCTTCGCGCGCTATAAGCAGCCGCTGTTTGGATTCTTCCGCCGCCGCGTGACCGATCCGGCCCAGGCCGAGGAGTTGACCCAGGAGACCTTTGTCGCACTCCTGCGCGCAGCGGCGCGCTACCGGCCAGCCGCTCTCTTCCGAACCTATCTCTATTCCATCGGCTTCAAGATTCTGCGCGCCTATCGCCGCAAGGCCGCCTTCCGGGCCGCGTTTCTGGGCGAACAGCCCCCAGGCCGCGAGCCGGCGATCGACAGCGCCATCGAGACGCAGGCCCTGATGCGGCAGGCGGTCGGGAGGCTGGAACAGCTGGATCGGGAGGTTCTGCTGCTGCGCGAATTCGAGCAATTGAGCTACGCGGAGATTGCCGGGCTGCTCGGCCTGCCGCTGAACACGGTTCGCTCGCGCCTCTTCCGCGCCCGCCTGGCTTTGCACGATCTGCTCGCGGCTCCGGCTTCCCATCCTGCTGCCCAGGAGTTCGCTCAATCCAAGGAGCGCCTATGAACACCGCTACCCATCCCGTTGCCCCTGAAGAGGTCATGGCCTTTCTAGACGGCGAACTTGCGCCCGCCGAAGCACAGGCCGTCTCGACCCATCTCGACCAATGCGCCGATTGCGCAGACCTGGCCGGGCGGCTCCGCGCCACGTCCGAATCGCTTGCCCGGTGGACCGTTCCGCCGGTTCCAGCGAGCTTGGAGGAGGCTGTAATGAACGAGGCTTCCTACGTCGCGGCCGGTCGCATTCCCGCCAAGCCAAGGCCCCGTTTCAGTACCGGCAGGTGGGGCTGGAAGCAGTGGGCTCTGGGCGGAGGAGGCGCGCTGGCGGCGGCTGTGGTCCTGCTGGTCGTCAGCTCGGCAATCCTGTCTCGCCCAGTCAGGCAAGCTGCCCGGAGTGTCGAACCTGCCGAGGAAGCCAGGACGGAGGCTTACTATCAGCCTCAACCCACCGACAGCGCTGCGCCGATGCCAACACAGAGCGCGGGCCTTGCGCAGATGGGCGCACTGAAGTCCCCGGCGCTCGCCCAGGCCGCCAAGGCCTCCGCTGAGGGACGCGCGGGCGGAGGCGGTGCACCGCTGCCCACACTTCAAGCGGCAGCCGCGCCCATGATCGCCCGCACTGTCTCGCTTACCATCGTCGTGAAAGACTTCGCCGCCGCCCGCGCGTCGCTCGACTCGATCCTCGCACGCCATCGCGGTTATGCTGCGCAACTCACCGCCGCGACTGCGGAGAACGCGCCGCGCAGCCTTCAGGCCTCTTTGCGCATTCCCGCGCCCGAGCTCACTACGGCACTGGCCGAACTCAAGACCCTGGGCCGCGTGCAGAATGAATCGCAATCCGGCGAAGAGGTCACCCAGCAGCACGCCGACCTGGCCGCGCGCCTGCAAAACTCCCGCGAGACCGAGGAGCGCCTGCGCGCCATCCTTGCCCAGCGCACTGGAAAGATCGAAGACGTTCTTCAGGTTGAGGAAGAGATCGCCCGCGTGCGCGGCGAGATTGAACAGATGGAGGCCGAGCAGCAGGCTCTGGAACACCGCGTTGATTTCGCCAGCGTCGATCTCCAGCTCACGGAGGAGTACAAGGCCGAGTTGAACTCGCCCTCCGGTTCGGTCTCGAATCGCCTCCGCAACGCGTTCGTGGCCGGCGTGAGCAACGCGGCGGAGACGATCCTCGGCATCGTGCTGTTCCTGGAGGAGGACGGGCCGGTGCTCGTCATCTGGCTGGCGATTCTTGGCCTGCCGGTCTTCCTGCTGGTTCGCCGCTACCGGAGGATAAGGGCCAAACTCTAGGGGTGAGGCGGGTGGTTCTCGAACCACCCGATCACCCGGCGCTCGAATTCCTATTTCTTCCCGCGCATTGCTTCCTCAAGCAGTTTCTCTGCCCTGTGCAAATCGTCGGGGTAAAATGTCGTGCACTTGCTGTTGGGAAGCACATTCCAGCCAAGGGTAAGCGGATCGAAAATTGGGCTCTTTCCGCAACTTGCCAGCTTGAGATAATCAAGGGCTGTGCGTCCCTTTGCATCTTTCAAGGATGGGTCTGCTCCAGCGCGCAGCGCGTCTCGGATTGCATCGGGCTTATCCCGTGCAGCAAGAAACATCAGGGCCGTTTGTCCGTCCCGATTCTGTGCATTTACCTTTGCTCCCGCCTTGACTAAATCGTCGTTCCAGTAGGCGGAAAGAGCGTTGACCATCAAAGGAGTGTCGCCGTGAGGAGAACTCTGGTTGGGGTCGGCGCCTGCTTTCAGAAGCACCTGAACAGGAAAGTCAGACGAGACTGTGGACGCATACATGAGCGCGTTCCATCCGCTTGCATCGGTTTGTTTGGGGTCGGTTCCAGCGGCGATCAAGGATTTTAGTTCGTCCAGGTCATTCCGGGCGGCTGCCAGCATAAGTGGCGTCACACCCGGCTTGGGTAAATAGGCGTCGCTATCAATGCGCGTAATGGGCTCTTTGGCTGGGTCTCCGTGCCGCCATCGGTGAGAATCGGCGGTTCGATCGACGTCCATGAGAAGTTCCTGCAACGCCTTTGGACCGGACTCAGCATAGTCCGAGATTGTGCGCGTTTTGCCACCCAGCTTTACCGTAATCTCCGTTCCGCTTGAATCAGTAATGTTCCGGCTGTAATCGCCGCAGTAGGACCAAAAGTCCTTGGTCCGGAATTCTTCCAGAAGATTGCGTGCAATGTTCGCGTCGATGTTGGATTTGCGCTTTCCGACAACCTCGACAAATCCACCCCCATCCCATGTCACCAAACCGTCCGCTTGAACCCGGACCGAGTAACTCGGGCAAGTGCCCATGCACCCTGATCTGGAAACCTCCACATAATCACCCGCGGCGATCACGGAAGGTACGTCCTCCTCCGCACCAGTTGGACAATTGGAAAGTTGAACATCGCCAACGAGTATGGAAACATCAAAACGGTGAAACGAATCCAAATGAACCGTCAAGTTAGGCCCATTTCTCGGATCGTAATTTCCATCCACAGTCTTGTATTGAATCGTTGTAAGATACTTGGTCCCTGGAGACGCGGTCGTATTGCCCAAATCGAACTTCCAGCTCTTGACGAAGTCCTCTGCGCCGCCTCTGAGCATGGCGGGACCGCCCGTCGCTGTGACAGAGACGGTTTCGCCCTTGCCGTTGAGCTGAAACTCGACCGTCACTTGCCCGGAAACGCGGGCGGCGCGAGCAATAGGCGGATACACGAGAGGATCGTACGACTTGAGAACTGGCTCCTTAGGAGCCTGTCCCAAAGCGCACACCGCCAACGACAGCAAGAGCTTGCAATAGAGAAGGCGACTCATTGCCACCGATTGTATGCCAGCGCCCCGCGGCCATCAACCGCGTCAACAAGACCAATCAGAATCCTCCCTCAAGTGCCCCAAGAACCCACCTTGCTGCTATCCTTGTTCCAATACCTTTTCCCGCAATGACAAACGGGACCATTACGCAGGATCGCCCGCAAGCCGCGCCCTCCGCGCGCGCCACGTGGCTGCTCTTCGCCGCCATCTTTGCCGCCGTGTACTTTGCTTCGCTCTTCTCGCCGCCGCTGATGGACGACGTGGACGCCTCTCACGCGCAGGCGGCGCAGCACATCCTCGAGAGCGGCAACTGGATCACCTGCCAGATCAACGGCATCCGCTATATCGAGAAGCCTCCGCTGCCCTACTGGCTGGTGGCCGTCAGCTACCGCGTCTTTGGCGAGAACACCTTTGCCACCCACCTGCCCAATGCACTGGCCATGCTCGGCCTGACGTGGCTTTGCTGGGTCTGGACCCGCCGGGCATGGGGACCGCGCGCCGGCCTATACGCCGGCCTGGGCGTACTCACCTCCATCGGCCCATTTCTCTTTACCCGCTTCATCATTCCCGAGTCCATCCTCAGCCTGTTCCTGCTGATTGCCCTTTACGGCCTCATCACCGGCTTCGAGCTGAACCGCCCCAGCCGCTTCTACTGGATGTGGGCAGGCGTGGCGCTGGCTCTGCTCACCAAGGGCCTCATCGCCCCGGTCTTCTTTTTCGGGGGCGCTTTTCCCTACCTGCTGTTCACCGGCCAGTGGCGGCGCTGGCGCGCGCTGAAACCCGTCTCCGGCTTTCTGCTCTTTCTGCTGATCGCCGCGCCTTGGCACATCCTCTGCGGCCTGGCCAATCCCGACCAGGGCCACGCCGTCGGCAACCACCCCACCATCGGCAACGTCCACGGTTTCTTCTACTTCTACTTCGTCAACGAGCACTTCCTGCGCTTTTTCTCGTTGCGCTACCCCTACGACTACAACAAGCTGCCCTTCGCCGCTTACTGGCTGCTGCACCTCGTCTGGCTCTTCCCATGGAGCCTGTTTCTCCCCGCTCTGTTGGCCGTGGCCTGGAAGACTCGCCGGTACTGGCGCGCGCACCTGCGCAGCGACTCCGGAGAAGCCGTGGGCCTCTACCTCGATGGCTCCCGCCGCGAAGATGTGGCGGGCTACCTCGCCGGGCTCACCTTCCGCGTGCGCACCGTCTGGCTGCTGAGCCTGTTTTCGGCCTGGACTCTGCTCTTCTTTTCCATCTCCAGCAACCAGGAGTACTACACCTTTCCCGTCTGGCCGCCCCTGTTCATTCTCATCGCCGCCGTGCTGGCGGACGTTGAGGAGAAACGCGGCCTGGACGGAGGCCCGGATAGCGGCCCCAACAGCGTGCGACCCCTGCTTTCGACAGCATGGCTCACCGGCGCGCAAGCCGTCTTCACCGTCATCGGCGTGGCGTCCGCCGCAACCCTCGCCTGGGGACTGTGGGATTCCCGCCGCCTGCCGTACGTCGCCGACGTCGGCACCCTGCTTGCGCACCGCGCCGTGGCCGGCTACACGCTCTCCATGTCCCACTTCTTCGATCTGACCGGCCCCTCGTTTGCCGCGCTCCGCCTGCCTGCCGTCCTGGCCGCCGTCGCGCTGCTCATCGGTCCGGCCGTGGGCTGGCTCTTGCGTTTGAAGGGAAAGCATCTGGCCGCCACCATCAGCGTGGCCCTCACCATGAGCGTCTTCCTCATCGCCGCGCACATCGCCTTCGCCCGCTTCCAGCCCATGCTCAGCTCCAAGCAATTGGCCGACACCATCATCCGGAAAGGCTCGCCCGCCGACACCTTCATCATCTTCGGCGAGCATTCCGACGCCTCCTCGGTGGTCTTTTATACCCATCACTTTTTCAAGGGCAGGCCAGCCATGATGGTGCGCCCGCGCTGCGGCCAGCACGGCGAGGGCACGCCGCTGCTGTGGGGCTCCTGCTACCCCGACGCGCCCGATATCTTCCTCAGCGAAGATCAGCTCTCGAAAGTCTGGGGCACGGGCGAGCGCAAGTGGCTCTTCGCCCAGGACACCAACCAGCTCAAAGCCGAGAGCCTGCTCGCCGGCCGCCTCTATCCCGTCCAATCCATCGCCGACAAAGCCCTCTGGACGGACAGGCCGCTCAAGTAGGCACGGATGTGGGAACGGCCTTCCCAATTGCGGAATTGCTTCTATCCGCAAGAAAGATCCTGATGGAACTTCCGACCAGTTCTGCGCCAGCGCAAGCCCCGGGTGCCAGAGGAGCCTGATAAACTTTCGGAGACGTGCCAAACCTCCACAAAATCGGAATCCTCGAATCGCTTCGCAAGCGCTTTGGTGAGCTCCATAAGATCAGGGGGAGCGAATCGCTCTTCACAATTGGCGAAGAAGCAGCGCGAATCTATATTCGGTACTCGAAGGTGCATCCCGGCGGCCGCACTTTCTTCGGGCTCCGCGAAGTTGACCTGCGGCAGCTTGAAGGACACAACGCGTTTCTCTGCTTTTTGCTCGACGATGGGTCGGCGCCTTTGTTTGTGCCATACGGGGGTTTTGAAGAGATTTTTCGGAATGCACAAACGGCGAGCGACGGCCAATACAAGGTGCAATTGTTTTCCCGGAACAATGGGATGGAACTCTATGTCGCTCGCCAAGGACGATTCAACGTCGAGGGATACGTGGGATTGGAACCCATCGCCCGCAGCCTCAACACCGCGCTATTGCGTGAGGCCCATAACCTGACCCACACACAAGTACAGACGCTGCTTGCGGGCATCGGGCATTTCAAGAATTATGGGGTATACGTGCCGGAACGCGACGCCGGCGGGCTGGACTGGAAGCTGACCGAGCGATTCACTTTAAGAGGCAGCATTCCCTCCGGGTTTGACCAAGTCAAGGGAATTTTGTCTGAGATTGATGTGATATGGATAGCGCGAGGAGGAGAGGCAATTGAGGGCCTCTTTGAAGTGGAGCACTCGACTACAGTGTACTCGGGGCTCCTGCGCTTTAACGACATACTTCTGACCGACCCAAAGGTCTCCCGGTTTTCTATTGTTTCAAACGAGACCAGACGCGCCCTTTTCTCGCGGCAACTCTTTCGGCCCACGTTCAGAAAAAGCGGGCTTGCAGAGCTTACGAGTTTTCTTGAGTACTCCAATGTTCTTGACTGGCACTTGCGCGTGGCCAAGGGGGATAACCGACAATAGAGTGGTGGTGGTAACTGTGAGGGTTTCTACAATGTCGGGGTTTCTTAATCTCTTGCCCGCCCGTCCTTGCCCCTTGGGATTCTCGGCACACCTTTGCTGACTGCATCCTGTTCGATGACTACGATTTCAAGAACTCCATCGCCACACCGCGCAGACTTCCAAAGCAAGAAATAGGGCTTGATCTCGTCGATATAGCCAACCCGGTCGGGCAGATGTACGAAAGTTCTCCACGAAGGCACTACAAGCACCCCGGCTGAAATCGCATGATTCTTCAGTAGCAGCGTTAGCTTGTTCATGGACAGATGCGGTGAAGAGATGTTTCCGGTCTCCCATTCCACCACGATCGGCTTGTCCGGTCCCGGCAGAACGGCATCGAAGTCGCCAAGCCGCTCATCCCACGCATTCTTTGCTTTCCCCTCAATAGTCCATCCTTCTGCTTGCAGCGACTGAACAAACCTGTCGCGAATCGGCTTGACGCCATTTCCCTCGCCATGCGCCTTGCCGCTCTCGGGATAGATCGTGAAGGAACCGCTTCCCACCGGCCATTCGCATCTCCGGATCGCGTCGTGAATCTGTTCGCGAGTCGTCTTCCAGTGTTCCGAAGCTGCGTAAGCGCCCCGGCTCTTCAAGGTATAGACCTTTACGATCTTCATGATCCCTCGCTGCAAAACAGTTGCAGGAATGCAACGGGATCGATGCCAAGGGCGCGACAGATCTCGCAAAACTCGATTACATTGAGCCCGCGTTCGCCGCGCTCATATTTCGACACGAAGGACTGAGGGCGTCCGAGTCGGTCAGCCAAACCCGCTTGGGTAAGGCCTGCGCTCTTCCTCGCCTGAATGAACTGTCCCCGTAACTTGGCTTGTCCGTCGATTCCCACTGCGATTGATCCGTGGGAAGAACAATAAAACCTTTCTTGGGATATACCAAATTGGGTTTTCCCAGGTGCAGGCCGAACGCCCCATCCCTTTCGTTTCTTTCCCCGAAAATGGCGTGAATCCGCGAATCCCATTGCCCCAAGCCGTCCCACTCGAAGAAAATGCGGCGTTGACATCTATGCGGCATTGCCGCATAATCCTTATGAGCATCTTCATGCTGACGGTCGTTGAAACCAGCGCCTTTGCGCACCGGATCAGACAATGAAGCGGATCAGTGTTGCAGACGAACTAGTTGAAGCCATGCGCGAAGCCGTCGCAATCGCCCAGGGCGAAGTGGAGCCGGCCGCCACGCATCGGTTCCCCATGCCGCTCGATGTGGACGTGCGGGCTGTGCGGGCGGGCACAGGTCTCAGCCGGGCCGAGTTTGCGCGCCGGTTTGCCCTCGATCCGCGCGCCTTGCAGGACTGGGAGCAGGGCCGTCGGCGTCCGGACCGCGCCGCGCGGGCCTACCTCACCGTAATTGCCCGCCGTCCGGAGGCCGTAGCGGAGGCTCTGGCTAGCTGACGCTCCGGTCCAATTCCTTCCGTGGATCGGGCGGTTCAACGTTTATCTCGCGCGCGTTTCTACTGCGCCGTTCGCATCTTTCGCCCGGCCCAACCGGAGAATCCGGCTGCCCAGCCTCGCGTTCCTCGTTTATGGCTGGAACGGGTACGCCTCCCAGCGCTTGACCGTCTCTTCCACATCCTCCCGGCTGACTTTGCTCGCCGCGGAATCGTCGAGATGGTATTTCTCCTGGAGAATGCGGAGGTTTTCCCGCTCCTTGCGCTCCTCGTCGGAATAGAATCTTGCCTTCTCGAATTCATGGTTTGCAATGACGCTATCCATGCGGTGGACGATGAACGCGATGCGCTTCCGCACCTCGGCAACCTCCTCGGGCAAAACAGTCTCGCGCAGCTTCACTCGCGCCCCGGCAGCATCGAGCAGCTCAAGCGCCTTGCCGGGAAGCGAGTGCTCGGGAAGGTAACGGCCGGAGCCGCGCGCGGCGCATTCCAGGGCATCGTCCGCATAGGTCACTGCGTGGAATCTCTCATACCGCTGCTTGCAAGCCTGCAACACGCGCAGAGCGCCCTCCTCGTCCATGGGACGCACATGAACGGTTCGGAAGCAATCTCCAACCCACGGAGCCGCCTGAATAAGCGCCGCGTATTCGCTTGGGGCGCTGGCGCCGATGCACTGCATCGCGCTTCGCCCGAGCACGGGCCGGAGTATCCCGGCGGCATCCGGCGAGCCGGATGGCTGCGCCGACGGCAAAAAGACCCTCAGGTCGTCGATGAACCGGATGACTCCGGAGGCGTTCGCCGATGCCTTGGCATGAGCGCTCAGCCGCTCCACGGCCTTCTTCATCCGCTCTGCGGCCTTCTGACGATCCGCCAGCAACTTGGCGGCGTGACTCGTCCCCTCTTCGGTTTGCTGCCGGTCCTCTGCCGGGCTGGCGGCAGGTTGCGGGTCAAATACCAGGAGTATCCGCTTCTCCGCCAGGAAGGACGGGACCTTGCCATCCGCGATGCGCTGCGCCAAACCCTCGACGATGGCGGTCTTGCCTACGCCTCGCTCGCCGATGAGAATCGGGTTCTTATGGTCGCGGCTGCCAAGAACCTGGATAAGCGCATCGATTTCCTGGTTGCGGCCAACTACCGCATCGAGTTCGCCGTCCATCGCCGCTTGCGTCAGATCCCGGTAGAACTCGGCGGGCGCGGACGCGGGGGAGCTTCCCGCGGCAGTCCTTCCCGCATCGGGCGTGTGAGCGACGCGAGCCAGTTCGTCGCGAATCTGCGCCAGCTTCAAGCCGCGCTCCTGCAGGATTTCGGAGGCGAAACACTTCTCATCGCGCAGCAGACCCAGCAGCAGGTGTTCGGTGCCGATGTGCTTGTGGCCCAGCCGCTCGGCTTCCTCCGCCGCATAGGCAAGCACTCGCTTGCACTCGTTCGAAAGCGGCAGGTCCACGCTTGTCGAAACCTTCTCGCGGATGGTGGTATGCGCCTCGATCTGCTTGCGGATCGCCTCCACCGAAGTGTGCGAGCGCAGAAAGCGGATGGTCAACGCCTTGTCCTCGCGCAGCAGGCCGAGCAGCAGGTGCTCGCTCTCGATATAGGGAGAGCCGAACTGGCTGGCTTCATAGCGCGCGAAGAAGATCACGCGCCGCGCCTTCTCCGTGTACCTCTCAAACATTTTGCGGGGTGCTCCTCTCACGAAGCCCGGATACTGGCAGTCTACTCCGCCGCCCGCATCTTGCCGCCGGGCAGCAGTTCGAAGACCCGTCCCCGCCAGAGAATCCGGTTGCCCCAATAGCTGGCTGCCCAGAAGCAGAACCCCATCAGGTCGCGCAGCGGATAAAGCGCGAGCAGCCCGAACCAGCTCCTGTCGCCCACCACCGCGCGGCCCACCGCCAGCGCCAGCGCCAGCCGCGTGGCCACGGCCCAGCCCAGCAGCGCCAGCCCCCAGCCGGGATGCCCCAACCACGCCGCTGCTGCGAGCGCCAGCAACCCGAACGGCGCGCTGAAGGTCAACGCCGTCCCAAAGTGCCCCTTGGGCCGTGAAAAGCGCGTGGACTTCATCCACCGCACCTGGTGTTTCATCGAGGGCCAGAAGCTTGAGTTGATGACCATGTGGTCGATGGCATGGTGGCTCAGCACTACTTTCTGGCCGAGTTTGAAGGTCTCGTTGCCCAGCACAAAGTCGTCGGCGCAGTAGCCGGCCGTCACTTTGAAGCCGCCCATCCGCCGGATCGCATCGCGCCGGAAGGCCATCGTCGGCCCCAGCACAAACTGCATCCCCTCCATCAACCGCGCCGCCAGCACGCCGGCGGTCATCTCGACCGACATGCCCAGGGCCTCAAGCCGAGCCCAATACCCGCCTTCGGCCGCCACGCCGCGATACAGGCAGCACATCGCGCCCACACGCTCGTCCACGAAGGGCAGCGCGACAGAACGCAAGTAATCCGGCGTCACGCGCACATCGCTGTCGCTGATGACCAGGATTTCGTAGGCGGCCTCGGCTTCCATCCGTTCCATCGAGGCCACTTTGGCATTGATGTAGTCCGGCTGCCCGCCGGTGGAGAGAAACCTGGCCGGAATCTTGGGGAATCGCGCCGCTACCCGCCGCGCCGTCGCCAGGCCCGCGTCGTCCGCCGAGCGCGTGCAGAAGAGAATCTCGTACTCCGGATAATCCTGCTCGAAGAAAGTGGCCAGGTGCGCTTCAAGCCCCGGCTCATCCCCGTGCAGCGGCTTCAGCAGGGTCAGCGCGGGCGTAAACCCCGGCCGCGCCCGCGTCTGAGCCAGCGCCGCCCGCCGCTCCCGCAGGTAGCCGGGCACGGCCACGAGCACCATGCCCGCGAAGACCGTGGAGGTCACCAGCCCGAAGACGGCCAATCCTAGAAGAACGTACAACATGCAGCTACAAGAATACCCGGCTGGGCCAGAGTCCAGCGAAGAAGACTCAACAGGCTAAATCGAAAGCGCTCAGCCGGAAAGGCTGGCGCGAGAAGCGGCTACGGCTTGCGCGGCGATGCCGTCCTGGTCACGGGCGCCGGCCTGCGCAGCGGCACGATCGCCGCCCCGCCGCTGGGCGCATTCTGCTGGAAGCGCGCCAGCATCTCCGTGCGCACGTACTCCACAAAGCTCTGCATCTGCCGGTTCATCTCCTCCATCCGCTCGCGCATTTGAAGGATGATGGCGATGCCGGCGATGTTCACTCCCAGGTCCCGCGCCAGGTTCAGGATGAACTCCAGCCGCTCCAGATCCTCGTCGGTGTAGAGGCGCGTGTTGCCCTCGGTGCGCGATGGCTTGAGCAACCCTTCGCGCTCATACAGGCGCAGCGTCTGCGGATGAATCTCATACATCTCGGCCACCGCCGAGATCATGTACGCGCCCTTCGATTTGCGTTTTGCGGTCATAGGCTGCGTTGCCCTTTCAATCGTCAAGCACGTCCGTCTCAAGACACAAGCTTGTTTTCAATGAGAGTCGAGAAAGCGAAGATCAAGTAAAGACATGCAAGCTTTGCGTCGGCAGAGTCGAGGTCTATGCCTTCACGCAGACAGAGCCCCGGATGTATCAGGTTTCTAAAACGTCTAGCTTGGCTCGATGCAAACACACCCAAATCGGGAATTCCCGTCAAGATACCTCTTAGCTCGACTTTCGCATCAGATTCGAGTCGACTAATAAACGCGCCCTCAAACACGCTCGGGATGCGGTCATTGCGAAACCAATCCAATCGTTGCGCGACTTCGAGCAAGCTACCTAGGTCTGCTCGTTTGATGAACTCAAGCACCGCCTCCGGGGTCTTTGAAAACTTAATTCCAAACGCCGCCGACGATTTGATTTCATCTTTCTTGAGGAGAACTAGCGCAATAAGCATCGATTCCAGCATTGCTGATCCAAGAACAGCACCCGCGAAATAGATCTCATTGTTGATGCATTTGATGGCCTCTTCAAAGTAGCTGACTGCAACCCCTAAGCTCTGCACGGTAAACCTCATCTCATCGCGCTCGGCTCTCAATTCGGGATTGACCGTGAGAAGCAGATTGAACGCGGGAGTATCGAGCGCATCGAGTTGAGCGCGAAGCGGGGTCAGCGTGTTGCGGAGCAACTCAACCGGATTCTCCAGAATCCCTCCAAGAGACTTATCGAAACACCCGCGTTACAGCTTGTCAAACAGCGCCACCCGCGGGTCCTGGCTGTTCAGCCTGGCCAGCTCGCGCATGATCTCCCGGCTGCGCTCGTCCTGCAGGTGCGGAACGACTACCTCGATGGTGACGATCTGGTCGCCGCGCTGCTCCGGCCGCTGCGCGTTCTCCACGCCCCGCTCCCTCATGCGCAGCTTTTGCCCGCTCTGCGTCCCAGGGGGAATCTTCAACTGGGCCCGCCCGTCGATCGTGGGCACGTCCACCTTGGCGCCCAGCGAGGCCTCGGGCACCGTTACCGGGACCGTCAGCAGTATGTCGTCGCCCACGCGCGTGAAGACGGGGTGCGTCCCGGTGCGGACGATCACGAACAGGTCCCCGGGCGGCCCGCCGTTCACCCCCGCGTTCCCCTTGCCCTGCAAGCGGATGCGCTGGCCGTCGCGCGTTCCCGGCTTCATGCGGAACTCGACCGACTCGCTGCGGCTCACCGTTCCCTCGCCCTGGCAGGTGGCGCAGTGGCTCGGCGCGCGCCCCGTTCCGTTGCACCGCGGGCAGGGAATATTGAACTTCATCCGCCCGCCCATCTGCGTCACCTGGCCGGTGCCGTTGCACTCCGGGCATTGCGTTGGCCCGCCGGCGCTCGTCTGCCCGTGGCAGGTCGGGCAGGTCTCCTGGCGATCTACCTGGATGCGCGCCTGCCCGCCGCGAATGCCCGTCCAGAAGTCTACCGTGGCCTGGTACTCGAGGTCGGTGCCCGGCTGCGGCCCCCGCGGACGCTGCGGCTGCTGCGCCCCGCTGAAGATCCCCGAGAAGATGTCCTTGAAGCTGCCCCACGACGCCGAACCCGCGCCCGTCTGTTGCCCCGGATGCTGCCCCGGACCGCCCTGAAAGCCGGAAAAGTCGAAGCCGCCGAAGTCCACCGGGATATGGCCGCCCGCGCCCTGCTGCCGCGCATAGGCTTCGGCCGTCGCCGGGTCGATCTGGTCGGAGTAGAAGCCCACCTGGTCGTAGATCTTGCGCTTCTTCTCGTCGCTCAGCACGTCGTTGGCCTCGGAGATCTCCTTGAACTTCTCCTCCGCGCGCTTGTCTCCGGGGTTCACGTCGGGATGATAGCGCCGCGCCGCCTTCCGGAAGGCCTTGCGAATCTCCTCCGGCGTCGCCGTCTTCTTCACGCCTAGCGTGGCGTAATAGTCCTTGTTCTGTGTCGTGGGCATAATGTGTTGGGACTCGTTTCCTCGTTACGCGCTGATCTTGTGCAATCCCAAAAAGCTTTCATCCTGAGCGTAGTCCGCCGTGGCGGACGGAGTCGAAGGACCTGCGGTTGCTTCGCCCTTTACCGCATGAACTGGGTGCCCCACCCTTTCCGCTTCTTCCCGCGGAAAGGGTGGGAAACCGCGAATCTCAACCGGAACCCGCTCATGCAATCTGCCTGGCCTTCAAATCCCCCGTCTCCGTTCGCGGAGCTGGAAAAATATCGACCTCAATCCGGGCCTTTACTTCCTGGCTGGCCAACGCCAGATCGTAAGACATCTGCATCTTCATCCAGAAATCGGGCGTGGTCCCAAAGTACCGCGCCAGGCGGAGCGCCGTATCCGCCGTAATCCCACGGCGCTCCCGCAAAATCTCGGATATCCGCGTGACGGGTACTCGCAATGCAAGGGCCAAAGCATTTCCCGAAAGTCCCAGTGGCGCTAGAAAATCCTCACGCAGAAACTCGCCGGGATGGATTGCCACCCCTCTTTGATCGTGTTGACGCGGAATGCTCATGGCCGGTTCTCCTTAGTGATAGTCAACAATCTCCACATCCCATGCATCCTTGCCGTCCCATCGGAAGCACACCCTGTACTGTTCGTTAATACGGATGCTCCACCAGCCCTCTCGGTCGCCTTTCAGCCTTTCCAGGCGGTTGCCGGGAGGATTTAGCAAATCCTCAATCGCGCTTGCATAGTCCAATGCCTGCAATCGCCGTGCCGCAACCCGCGCAACATTGCCCCATCGCCGGCTCTTTCCGGTCAGGTAAACCGCTTCCGTCTCCTCATCGGCAAACGACTGGATCATGCTTAACGCTTATCGTAACACGGGAAGCGCTAAGAAATCCAACCCTGCGCATGAACGAAATGGTGGAAGTGAGGAGGCGCAAGCTGCAAGCGACTCGTGCTATCTTGCCGGTATGCGAAAAACGACCTTCGTGAAGCCGCTATTTGGCTGCCTGTACTCGTTCTGTTTCGTCGCGCTCGGCTTGGCCTGCCCGCCCGCCCTTGCGCAAGACGCAGGTTCGTCCGCCGCCGCCAAGGAAGCTCCCACTGCCGCCGCGACCATGCCCACCGATCCTAAAGCGCTCATACTTCTGGCGGCCAAGACGAATAGCCTCACCGGTCCCGATATGCAGCCCTGGCGGCTGAAAGCTTCTCTTCATACATTCACTCCCTCTACAAGCTTTTCGGAAGAAGAGAACAAGCAGGGGAAGTACGAAGAACTCTGGGCAGGTGGCGAGAAGTTCAAGCAAATCTACTCGGACGAAGAGTACTCGCAGACCCTCTATGGTACGCCGAATGGAAAGTTCATTGCAGGCGGACTCCATTTCGTTCTCGGCGAGGTGCGCCAACTCAAGGAATTCTTTGAACCTGCGGCCTACCTGCGCCAATACGCTGAGGGGCGCAACCCTGAATTCGCCCCGGCCGATGTGGACGCGGGAGAGTCCGCATGTCTCCGGACCGTCTCGGATCGGTCCAAAGATTCAAAGACGGAGCCTCTCGTCTATCTTTTCTGCTTCGATTCCTCCCTACGGCTCGCTCGCTTTTCCATCAACGGTGACGACGACTTTCTTGTCCTTTTTCGTCGGCCTTTCTCTTTCAAGGGGCGGGCGATTCCCACTGAAGTTGAATTGCGCCGCCATGGGATTGTCCGAATGCTTGCAAATCTGGAAAGTCTTGAAGCCGCCGAGCCAATAGAAGAATCCGAGCTTCAGCCGCCAGCAGACGCCGTGCCCGACGAGTCTGGTCCTCTCGTCGCTGCGGCGCCAACTAGTGTCAACGTCTCAGCCGGAGTAGCCGTCGGGATGATTAAGTCAAGCAGTCCCCCGATCTATCCGCCGGAAGCCAAGGCCGCTGGCATCACGGGGACCGTCGTTCTGCGGGCCGTCATCGGAGTGAAGGGTCGTGTCACGGACGTACAGGTCGTAAGCGGACCGCCTGCTCTGCAGCAAACTGCCGTGGACGCAGTGCGGAGTTGGCAATACAGACCTTATCTTCTGAACGGCGAACCCGTCGAAGTCAACACGCAGATCAACGTGATCTTTGCGCTCAGCAAATAGGGGGTTTGTGATCCTGCGTTTCAACAGTGAGGGGTGGGGGGGGGGGGGGGGCCCCCCCCCCAGCCCTTGACTTTGAATTTCCGAGTGGCCCAATCCTTTTTCCGCAGGGCGGGTGGCCCGGCCTTTGAATTTCCGGGTGCCCCATCCTTTGGCCGCAGCAAGTGGACAAAGGGTGGGGCTTTTCACCGCCCCAACTGCTTTCCGTCCTCCCCATTTCGAACTGTGCATATTATTTCGAATACTCACTTTAGACTTGACAATAGAGTACCCATCGGCTATCCTGCTGCGTGTCGGTCGCTCCCAATCCCGGCCTGATTCCCACTTCAATTCCTCGATCTCTATCCCTTTCTATCCGTGTTCATCCGTGTCCATCCGTGGCTTGCCCCGAGCCCCCTTCGCGAGGGGTTCACTGCGAGCGTTCACTGCGAGTGGCTGTAAATTCCAACTCCTCGCCCCCTCCACTTGCACCATTTTTGTGCAGCCCTCGAAACTCATACACACGAAAGGACTTTAAGTCCTTTAGATTCAGCACTTACAAGCATTTTCTTATGCTGTTGAAAACAAAGGACTTCAAACCCTTTAGAATCAGCAGATCCACGATTTTCGCCCGTAACCCTTTTGGATTCAGCACTTACATAAAAACATGGGGGGAGGGGGTGGGGTACCTTCCGAGTTACCCCTCGCTCACGTCACATTCTGGAAAGGGGTGTCTTTCCGCGGGCAAGACTACAGTTCGTGGCGGCCTTCCATGGCTTTGAGCATGGTGATTTCGTCGGCGTACTCAAGATCGGCGCCGACGGGAATGCCGACTCCGATGCGGGTCACGCGGACGCCGAGAGGCTTCAGCAATTTCGAGAGGTACATTGCCGTGGCTTCGCCTTCGGCGGTGGGATTCGTGGCGATGATGATCTCTTCGACCGTATTGCCTTTGAGCCGTTCGATGAGGCTCTTCAGGTGGAGCTGGTCCGGGCCGACGCCCTGCAGCGGGGAGAGCGCGCCGCCGAGGACGTGATAGAGGCCGTTGTATTGGCGCGTTTTTTCGATCGCGGAGATGTTGTGCGGTTCCTCGACGACGCAAATCGTCTTGCGATTGCGCGTCGCGCTGGTGCAGTAAAGGCACGGGTCGGTGTCCGTGATGTTGTAGCAGATCGTGCAGGAGCGGATTTTCTCTTTGGCGTTGCGTATGGCGTCGGCGAGGGCGAGCGCGTCCTCCTGGCTCGACCGCAACAGAAAAAATGCGAGGCGCTGCGCCGTCTTCTGGCCGATGCCGGGAAGGCGCTTGAGCCGGTCGATCAATTGCGAGACGGGTTCGGCGAAATCAGGCATGAAAGGGTTGGGGGAGCTTGCCCCGGTACCTTGAGGTGAAAAAGTTCGATGCGATCACGCCGGTCAGAACAATCCCGGCAGTTTCAATCCGGCGAGGCCCGGCATGCTGCCCGTCAGACTTTTCATCTGGTTCGCAAGTTCCTCGTCCACGCGGCGTCCTGCTTCGTTCACCGCCGCGCGAATCAGGTCCTGCAGCATCTCCTGGTCTTTGCTTTTGAAAACCTCGGGCTCGATGCGCAGGTCAGTGACCTGCTTCTGGCCGTTCATTCTGACGACGACCATACCGCCGCCGGCGGAAGTCTCCACGTGCACGGACTCGACCTGCTTTTGCAGGTTTTCCTGCACTTGGCGGAACTGGGAGAGCAGCTGCTGTATGGCCTTGACTTCCATGGTCTAGTCCTCGCCGTGGCGTTTGACGTCGGAGATCTGGCCGCCAAACCGCTCCAGCATGGCGCGTACGATCGGGTCCTGCTCGAAGCGCGCGCGCAACTCGCGAGAAGCCGCGGCCGCGCGAACTTCGGTCGCCATCACCGGCGCGACTTCAAGTTTAACACAGACGCGCACTCCTTGGCCGAAGACGCTTTGCGTGATGTTGCGAAGTTTCTCCATCGGCTCGCGCGATTGCAGCATCTCCGCGAGCGCGCGGCTCTCGGTGGGGAAGAACAACCGCACTTCGGCGCCGTCGCGCTCCCACCGGCTTGCGTGCTCGATCAATTCGCCGAGAAATTTCTGTTGCGAGAACGCCGCGGTCTTGATCGCGTCCACTTGCGCCGCTTCGAGCCCGCTGCCGACCTGCGCCATTTGCGCGACAGGTCCGGCCGGCGTTCGCGCAATGGGGCCATCGGCGGCGGAGGATTCGGGCGCGCTTGCGGATGCGCTTGGTCCCGGAGATACGGGAGCGACTCTTTCCCCGCGAGCAGTTTCTGGCGGCACAGTGGAAAGGGCGGAGGCAGGTTTCTCGCGCACAGAAATCGAAGGACGAGCGGAGACAATCTCGCCACGGCGCGCCGGCTCCGCCCCCACATTCGGAGAGGGGGCTGCGCCCGCGTTGGTCGCGCCGCGCGCGGGGCGAGTCGAAGCTTCGCCGCCCAGCTCCGCCAGCAGTTCTTCGAGCGGGGCGAGGCGTCCCGCGTTAATCATGCGCAGCAGGCCCATTTCGAGATGCAGATGCTGGTCGGGCTGGCGGCGCAAATCTGCGTGCGTGTCGAGGAGAATCTGGAAGTGGCGCGTCAAATCCTCTTCACTGAAATTCGCCGCCGCCTTCGCAACGCGCGGGCGTTCGTCCGGCGGCGCGGCGATGAGTTCGGAATCCGCGCCGCAGACGCGCGCGACGAGAAGATTGCGGAAGTGTCCGATGGCCTCGCGGCAGAAGCTGGCGAGGTTCTGTCCGTCGGCGAGCAGCTTGTGCACGAGCTCCAGCACCCGCTCGG
>Ga0326727_10007615_pt1 | contig 28420 bp, 18 predicted proteins | sample MB2enrmetagenome_FD_207643 | JGI IMG/M metagenome (GOLD analysis project Ga0326727, IMG submission 207643) | Lab enriched peat soil microbial communities from McLean, Ithaca, NY, United States - MB29MY | ecosystem: Environmental > Terrestrial > Soil > Wetlands > Peat | place: USA: New York... | reverse complement strand
ACAAAAGCAAGGCCTTCGTGCGAATGCGAAAATAGGAAAAGTTAGCAAATCCCTGCCAGAAACGCCCGCTAAGGCCTGATTGCGGGGTTCGCTTGCGGCAGTCTATTAATTGTTTCCGAAGTCGCTGAGTTGACGAGTAACGGAAATCCTCCGGCGCGACGCCGATGCCCAAACTCTGCTATTCTCCGAAGTTTCGGTGCGCGCTCGCCGGGAGCTAGCGGCGATTGCCGCACCGGGAGGCAACACCCTACATCACAAAGAGGGCAGGCGATGAAATCACATACCGAGTATCTATGGTTCAATACCAAAAAACATCGGGAGTTTATCAACATCACCGACGAGGTTGAAAAGGCGCTGGCCAAGTCGCAGATCAAGGAAGGCTTGATCCTGGTCTCGGCCATGCACATCACCGCGGGCATCTACGTCAATGACGCGGAAGACGGCCTGATCGCCGACATTGACGAGTGGTTGGAAAAACTGGCGCCCTTCCGCGCCGATTACCGCCACCATCACACGGGCGAAACCAATGGAGATTCCCACTTGAAAAGCCTGCTGATCGGGCACCAAGCCGTGGTGCCGGTCACCAACGGCAAACTCGATTTCGGCCCCTGGCAGCAGGTCTATTACGCCGAGTTCGATGGCCAGCGCCGCAAGCGGGTGTTGATCAAGGTTATCGGCGAGTGAGGCGATTAGCCGGACTCTGCTAGAATCCCAAAAGTGGGGTCGGCGACAGTCGCCCGCCCTGCCGAGGAAGATTTCTCCGCATGCCACCCATTATTGAAGTTCAGGACTTGGTAAAGGAATTCCGCACCTTCCGCCGGCGCGAAGGTGTTCTGGGCGCTTTGCAAAACCTTGTCGTCCGTGAATACCTCACCGTCCATGCCGTAGACCACGTGAGCTTCTCGATCGAACCCGGCGAGATGGTGGGTTATATCGGAGCCAACGGGGCGGGAAAATCCACCACCATCAAAATTCTCACGGGCATCTTATCTCCCACGGGTGGGCGGGTGGTCTCGAACGGACTTGTCCCCTATCACGAACGTCGGCACTACACGAAACACATCGGAGTGGTATTCGGCCAACGCACTCAGCTCTGGTGGGATATTGCCGTCGTCGAATCGTTCAAGCTGCTCAAAGAGATTTACCAAATCCCCGACACGGACTATCGCCGGCGCCTGGACGTGTTCAGCGAAATGCTCAACCTGAAGGAGTATTTGCACACGCCGGTCCGCAAGCTCAGTCTGGGCGAACGCATGCGCTGCGATTTGGCCGCTTCCCTGCTGCACAATCCGCCGCTGCTTTTTCTGGATGAACCCACCATCGGCCTGGACGTGGTGGCCAAGGAACGCATCCGCGAGTTCTTGAAGGAGATTAATCGCACGGAAGGCACCACTGTGTTGTTGACCACGCACGACCTCTCCGATATCGAGGAGCTTTCCAAACGCATCATCATCATCGACAAGGGGCGCATCCTGTTCGACGGCGATCTGGAGCAAATGAAGAAGCGCCTGGCCAAATACAACCAGGTGAAGTTCTTTTTGAAGGACCGCTCGCAAGTCCCGCGCCTGGCGCAAATCGAAACCGACGGAATCGCCTGCCAGCGCGTTGACGAACTCACCTATTTGATCCGTTTTGACCGGGAGCGGCATTCCAGCGCCGACGTGATCCGCCAGATCGTCAACACCCTGGAAGTGCGCGACCTCCTGGTGGAAGAGGAACCGATCGAAGAGATCGTCAAGCGCATCTATCTGAGCGGCGAGGTGGCCTGATGGCACCCGCCGACATCATCAACCCAGGTCTCAGGAAACGCCCTTCCCCTGCCATCGGGAAGGCGGTGCGGCTCTACTGGGCATTTGCCCGCGTGGGGTTTGTCAACACCCTCGCCTATCGCTTGCGGTATTACACGGGGATCGTCACCTACTTTATATATGTCTCTGTATATTACTTCATTTGGAAAGCCATCTACGAACACAGCACATCGATCGAGGGCTTTGATTTCGCGCACCTTCTGACTTATATCGGGGTGGGATGGATTATCCGTTCATTTTATTTCAACAACATCGACCAGGACCTTGCCTACCAGGTCATGGAAGGCCGCCTGGCGATGGACCTCATCAAACCCGTGAATATTCAGTTGATGTATGTGGCGCGGGCGGCGGGGGAATCGGTGTTCCGCCTGGCCCTGCTGACCATTCCCACGGCCGTGGTGTTGTTTTTGGTCTACCCCTTGCGTCTGCCCGCGAGCCTTGGGCATGCGGGGGCATTTCTGGTCAGCGTCATGTTGAGCTTCCTCATCGTCGCCGCCATCAATTTTGCCGTGGGCACTTTCGCCTTGCGCTTGCAGTCCATCCTGGGGTTGCTGCGCGCCAAGTTCTTTCTGCTGGAACTTTTCTCCGGGCTTCTGTTGCCCATGACTTTTTTCCCACACATTGTCCAGAAGATCCTTGACCTGCTGCCCTTCCAATACATCAGCTACGTGCCCATGTTGATTTACCTTGGCAAATTGAGTGGCGGCGGTCTGGCGCGTGCCATCGCCCTTCAGATTTTCTGGGTCGCGGTCCTGCTGGTGGCCGGTGACGGCCTGTGGCGCTGGTCAACGCGGAAAGTGATTATTCAGGGAGGGTAGCGGGGCTCGGGACTTCGCCGCAAAGGAAAGGAGGGAGATGAAGAGGCACTTCCGACTCTTGGGTCAATATTTCGCGCAGTACGCGAAGGTGCGCTTGGCATATAAAGCGGATTTCATCATCGCCTTCTTCTCCTCCATGGCGGCCACCGTCCTGGGGTTTGGTTTTGTTCTGGTTTTATTCTCAAAAATACCGCGCTTGCAAGACTGGTCGTTCAACGAGGTCATGTTTCTCTACGGGTTCTCACTCATTCCCCTCGGCTTTTTCAATGTGGTCAGTTGGAATCTCTATGATTTCAGCGAGCTTTACATCATCGAAGGGAAGTTTGATCGAGTGCTTTTGCGGCCCGTCTCCACGCTTTTCCAAGTGGTCTTTGAGAAATTCCGGCTGGAGTCGCTCCAAGAGGTCGTGACCGGCTGCGCGGCGGTGGGCCTCTGCATTCACCGCCTGCATCTGACGCTGAACATTCCGGATTATCTCTGGTTCCTGGTGATGATCGTTTGTGGGGCCGCCATCTACCTCGCGGTTTTCCTGATCCTGACGGCGGTGTCGTTCTGGTTTGAAGATCGCGTGGGAATTGTGCCGCCGGTTTTCAACATGCTCAATTTCGGCCGCTACCCCTTAACCATTTACAACGTCTTCATTCAGTTTTTGCTGAGTTGGATTATTCCCTTTGGCTTCGCCACGTTTTATCCCACGACTCACTTCCTGAGACGTGACGCGTTCGCGCTGTATTTTCATCTGGTGCCCGTGGTCGCGGCAGGGTTTTCGGTGCTGGCGATTGTGGTGTGGAACCGCGGGGTGGCAAATTACAGCAGCACGGGAACGTAGCGGCCTTCCCACCTATTTCAGAATCTCATCATAAACTGCCAGTGTCGCCTCGGCGGTGCGCCGCCAGGTGAATTCGCTTGCCCGGGCGAGTCCCATCTCCACCAAGCCCGCGCGCAGTGCCGAATCCTCAACCGCCTGCACAACCCTTTGCGCAATGTCCGCGGAATCGTGGGGGTCCACATACAGAGCGGCGTCCCCGCCGACTTCCGGCATCGACGACACATTGGAGGTCACCACGGGCACGCCAGCCGCCATCGCCTCCAACACGGGAATGCCAAAACCCTCTTCCAAGGAGGAGAAAAGAAAAACGCTCGCGGCCTGGTAGACACGAGCCAGTTGTGCGTCGTCAATGTACCCCAGCAGTTTCACGCGCTCTCCCAAGGATTCGCTACGGATGAATTCATGAATGGCGTCGCTGCCGTAACCATTGCCTCCGGAAAGAACCAGTTGGTATTTTGCCGGGAGTGTCTTCAGCGCCTTGAGCATATTGAGGGTATTTTTGCGAGTTTGAAGCACCCCCACGCTCAAGATCATTTCACCCTCACCGCCGATAATTCGGGCTCGCTCGCGCCGGCGTTCATCCCGCGAAAGGATGACGGCAGGGGGATCAACGCCCAGTGGAATCACGCGGATGTTTTCGGGGGGAACTTGGGCGCGCGAAATGAGCAGGCTTTCCGTGGCGTGCGAGGCAGTAATGACCCGCGTGGCCCGGCCCACGGCTTGCAAAAGGAGGTCGGAGAACTTCTTGCGGAAGTCCGCGGTGGAATAGTTCTCACCGGTAATGGGAAAGATATCGAATACGGTCACAACTTCATGGCGGAAGTGGAAGGCAGGCGGGCGCTGAGCGAGACTGTGAAAAAGTTGCGCCTGCCAAGGCAGCCAGAAGGTGATCGGCTCCTGATACACGCGCACCGAGTATTGCGCCCGGGCGCCGGGGACACCTCCCGGCTGCAAAAAGTACTTCCGCCGCCCAAGCCGCGACAGACGGTAACAAATCAGAAACCGGTGCGGCGTCTCGAAAGTGAGCAGCGTTTCGATGAGGCGGCGGGAATACACACCGATGCCGGTAAGCTGCGGATCGGCACTGTAAGTAGCATCAAGGGCTATCGTGGCCATAGCGGCATTTTAGCGCGCCGGCTTGCGATTGTCCCGGCAAAGGGATATATAGCAATTCAGCGCCGGAAGCATTTCCACGCTCATACGGAAAGGCGAGCCGGCGCTCGTGTGCAGGAGGCAACGATGCGAAGCTCGATGCTGGTTCTATTGTTCTCGGTCAGTGTTTCGCTTTTCGCTCAACAACCACCCAAGATCCGGTACCAATCGGTTCCCGATTTTCTGAAGATGCCGCCGAACCTCTATTTCGGAGAAGTCGCGGGCGTGGCGGTGAACTCCCAAGGGCACATTTTCGTCTTCTCGCGCGGCGACACCACCGGCCCCGCCTATGGCGCGGGCGCCGCACAACTTCTGGAGTTCGGCGCCGACGGAAACTTCCTTCGCGAGATCGGCCATCATCTGTATGCCTGGTCGTTCGCGCACTCCGTCAAGGTCGACAAGGATGACAATATTTGGGTCGCGGACAAAGGCTCGGACATGGTGATCAAGTTCAACCCGGAAGGCCGCGTGGCGATGGTCTTCGGGCGCAAACAGGAAGCCTCGGACGAGGGTACCGGGGCGCTGCGCCATCTCAAGCCACCCCTGCCCCCGGTGGACGGAATGTTTCGGCAAGTGACCGACATGGCCTGGGATGCTGCCGGGAACACATATATCAGTGACGGCTATATCAACTCTCGCATCGCCAAGGTCGATAGAGACGGCAACTGGCTCAAGTCGTGGGGCGAGCCCGGCGACGGCCCCGGACAGCTCAACTGTCCTCATAGCATTGCGGTGGACGCGCAGGGGAGCATCTACGTGGCGGACCGGGGGAACCGGCGCATCCAGGTATTCAACGGGGAGGGCAAGTTCCTGCGCCAAATCATTATCAACGTACCGGTTGATCCGGGCGCCCGTCCGGCGATCGGCAACAAGCCAAGCGCGACCGCAGGCACGATGGCGCCCGGTGCGCCTTGGGCGATTTGCATCACGCCAGGGCCAAATCAAGTACTCTTCAGCTCCGATGGCTACCCGGGCCGGATCTACAAGCTCAGCCTGGAGGGCAAGGTTTTGGGCGTGCTCGGTGAGTCAGGCAAACAACTCAAGCAATTTGGCTGGATCCACGAAATTGCGTGCCCGTCGGAGACCGAACTTTACGTGGCCGAATTATTGAATTGGCGGGTACAGAAGTTGATTCTCGACGCGGGTCATTAGCTCGGATCTGCCGGGTTCGCGTCAATGCCGTACTCTTTGAGCTTGCGGTAGATCGTTGTCTTGCCGATACCCAGAAGTTTTGCGGCGCGAACTCGATCCCCTCCGGTGGCTTGGAGGGCCTGCCGAATCGCCTGCTGTTCGAGCGCTTGCAGGGTGCCCAGATCCTGCCCGGATGAGGATTTACGCGCGAGGTGATAGAGCATCGCGGAGGGCAGATCCTGCATTTGAATGAAGGTCCCAGAACCCAGCGAAACCGCGCGTTGAATGCAGTTTTCCAACTCGCGAACATTGCCGGGCCAGTCATAGCTCATCAAGCGCCCCAGGGCTTCGTCGGAAATCTGCCGCAGCGATTTCTCGTCTCCGAAACGCTCCAGGAAATGCCGAACCAACGGAGGGATATCCTCTTTTCGATCACGAAGGGAAGGCATTTTGATGGAGACTACGTTGAGGCGGAAGAATAAATCCTTGCGAAAAGCGCCGCGCTTCATCGCCGAATCCAAATCCTGGTTGGTCGCGGCGATGATGCGCGCTTCGAATCGAATCCGCTCGTTGCTGCCCAGGGGCCGGATTTCATGCTCCTGAAGCGTGCGCAGCAGCCGCGATTGCAGTTCGATGGGCAGTTCGCCGATTTCATCCAGGAAGACGGTCCCCGAACCTGCCGCCGCCAGCAGGCCCTGCCGCGATTGAGCGGCCCCGGTGAAAGCCCCTTTGACGTGCCCAAACAATTCGCTTTCAATGAGGGTCGGCGGCAGCGCCCCACAGTCAACCGGAACGAAGGGCTGATCGTGCCAGGGGCCACGTGTGTGGACGGCCCGCGCCACCAGCTCTTTGCCCGTGCCGCTTTCACCCATGATCAGGACCGGGTGCCGCTGCAATGCCACTTTGGAAATGAGCCGGTAGATTTTTCCCATCTTCTCGGAGACCCCGACCAGACCCGCAAACTCTGCTGGAACCAATCCCGACGCGGTAGTGTCTGGTTCCGGCGGCGACGGCGGGACTGCCTCCGGTAGGGTCTCCAACCCCCGCGCCAGTTCTTCGATTTTCAGAGGCTTGGTCAACAGCGGATATCCGCGCAATCGCAGGGGTTGGTGGGGCGGGGCGTTGCCAATCCCGTCCACCATGAGAATAATGTTGATTCCCGGTTGTGCGCGCTGGGCGGTCGTGAGCAGATCGCTTCCTTCCAGGCTGGCCAGCCGGAAATCCACCAGGGCGGCGTGGAATTCCCTGCTCCCCAGCAATGCCAGCGCTGCGGCGCCGGAGTTCGCCACGCAGACCTCGCACGCGCAGTCGCGCAGAACGCGCGCACACTGCTCCTGTGAGGAAACATCGGTCTCGACGAGCAACACCTTCCTGGTCATGGCGGCGAGATGAAAGCCCGTGGCGGACGAGGCCTTCACCAATAGCGAGGGCGCGCCTAGTGATTGGGCAGTATACAGTCCGCATCGGGCAATGTCAAAACATCAAAAGTAATATTTTTTATTGTTTGAGAGGAACATTACCATCTAACTAACCCGCGCCCCTCAACGCGTTTTTGGAAGGGCGATATTCAGATGGGCCAATTTGAATTTACAACCCTTGCCCATAGGGGGAAGAGGGAAGAAAAATCCCCACGCGAGGTTGGCGCGCCCCATGGAGTCAGCCCCAAACGAAGATTGGTGAAGCGGTGTAATATATCTTTAGACCGGAGGGTCGTGGCGTGCCCAAGCTGGGAAAAATTCTGGTGGTGGAAGACGACCCCCACGCGCGGCAAGGTTTGTCAGACCTGCTGAGCGCCTGGGGCTACGAAACCGACGTGGCCGCTGACGGCGCCGAAGCGCTGGAAAAAATTGAGGCCTTCAATCCCGCCGTGGTCATTTCCGATCTTCGTATGCCGCAAGTAACCGGCATGGATCTGCTGCGCCAACTCCATGGCGCGCGGCCGGGCCTGCGCTTCATCATGCTGACGGGGCAAGGCACCATTGAGGAAGCCGTTGAAGCCACCAAGCTGGGCGCCTATAACTTCCTGGAAAAGCCCGTCGATCCCAAGCGGCTCCAGGTGGAGTTGCGCAACTGCCTGGAGCGCCAGGAAGGCGAACGGCAGTTGGAAGTTGCCCATCGCCGCCTGCGCGATCTGGGTGTGATGGGGAGCCTGGTGGGCCGCTCCACCCAAATGCAGAAAGTCATGCGCCTGATCGCCATGGTGGCGCCCTCGAGCGCGTCCGTCTTGATTACCGGCGAAAGCGGCACCGGCAAGGAGTTGGCGGCGCGCACCCTCCACGAACTCAGTCCCCGCCAGGCCAAGCCCTTTGTGGCCGTGAACTGCGCAGCGATTCCCGAATCCTTGATGGAAAGTGAAATCTTTGGCCACGAGAAAGGTGCGTTCACGGGAGCGGTGGAGCGGCGCATCGGCTGCTTTGAGTTGGCCGATGGCGGCACCTTGCTTCTCGACGAAATTGGGGAGATGCCCCCCGGAACGCAGGCCAAGCTCCTGCGTGTCTTGGAGGACTCGAAGGTCCGCCGCCTGGGAAGCAAGTCGGAAATTTCCGTCGACGTGCGCGTGCTGGCCGCCACCAACAAGATCCCGGAGGAGGCCGTGGCCCAAGGGCAGCTTCGCAGCGATTTGTATTTCCGCCTGAATGTTGTGCACGTCGCGATGCCTCCCCTGCGCGAGCATTTGGACGACCTTCCGGATTTGGCGGCAGCGCTCCTCGATGGCCTGAATCGCAAACATGGGCGTTCTGTGAAGAGCATTTCCCCCGAGGCGCTCGAAGCCTTGCATCGGTATACGTGGCCGGGAAACGTGCGCGAGCTGCGCAACGCCCTGGAACGGGCCTTGGTGACTTGTCCCGGTGAAACCCTGGGGAAAGAGAATCTGGGCCTCGACTTCGGGCGGACGGTGGTGGCGGGCGCGGGCGACGGCCTGCGCTTACGACCGGGAATGTCCGTGGCGGAAGCCGAGCGCCGCCTGATTCGTGAGACGCTGATGTTCACCGAAAACAACAAAACGCGCGCCGCCGAACTATTGGGAATCAGCTTAAAAACCCTGCACAACAAGTTGAGAGAATATGAGGCTGAGCCTCAAAGCTAAACTCACCGCACTGATCACCCTGTTAGTCCTCCTGGTGGTCGTTGTCACCTCCACAGTCTATATCTCGAACCTTACCCGCCAAGCCCTGCAGGAGGTTCAAACCAAAGGTGAATACGTCGCCCATGAGGTTTATGACCAGGCTTACACCGCGCTGAAGGGAAGCTACATGCCGGAGGGCGAAAATCCGCAGGACCTCCAGGCGCTGCGCAGCGTTGTCCAAACGCACCTCGCTTCCGACCCCGGCCTGAAATCGGGCATGGAAACAGCTGTGGCGTACTTCCCCGTCGATTACGTCGCCATCACCGATGCGAGCTTGCGCATCCTTGTGCACAGCGATTCTGAAAAGGTCGGCCATCGTCTTACCCCGGCGCCGCACTATTCACAACTAGTGAGCGCCGGGATTCTGCGGCAATTAAGTGCCGTCTATGGCCCTCCGCACGTTTATGAAGTCACCCTGCCGCTGGCCATGGGTGCCGAGCCGCTTGATGTGCGGGTGGGCGTCTCCACGGTGTTTCTCCGCGAGGAGATCTCGCCGGACCTCCGCACCGCGCTGCTGCTGTCGCTCGTGGCGATCGTCTTCGCCACGCTTTCAGCCGGGGTGGTTTCCTTCCGCGTGCTGCGGCCGCTGGAAAAGATCTCGCAGAGCGTCGATCTCCTGGCGCGCGGCGAGTTCATGGAGTCCGGGGAACTCCAGCGGCGCGATGAGTGGGGCATCCTCTCCTCGAAACTCCACCTTTTGGGTGAGCAGATGCGCGGGGAAAAGGCCGCCTTTGTCCGCCTCCGGGAGAATCTCGACCACATCTTCAGCAACCTCAGCGATGGGCTGTTGCTCTTTGATCAGCAGGACCGCCTGGTTCTGGCCACGCCCGCGGCGGAACGCTTTCTCGGCGCGGGTATTCAATCCACGGTACAGCGACCGGCTTTGGAAGTTTTCTCCCAGTCGACATCCTTGCACCAACTTCTGCGCGAGGCCTTTCAGACCCGCCAGTCGTTGATTTGGAAGACTCTCGAACTGCCCGGCGAACCCTCCACGCGTGTCGCCGTGAATGCCCAGTTCGTGGGCGAAGGCGAACAGCGCGTGGGTTGCCTCGTCACCCTACGCGACACGGGCTCGCGCGCGGAAATTCAGGACCAGATTGACACCACCACCAAGCTCGCCGCCATCGGGCGGCTGATGTCAGGCGTTGCGCACGAAGTCAAAAACCCGCTAAACGCCATGGTGCTGCAACTGGAAGTGTTGAAGGCGCGATTGGGCGAAGACGGAGAAAAGGTGGAGCCACAGGTGCAAATACTGGCGGAGGAGATTCGCCGCCTCGACCGTGTGGTCAAAATCTTTTTGGATTTCACGCGGCCCGTAGAGATTCATCCCGTCGATGCGGAAGTTGCGCCCCTGGTACGTGAAGTTTATGCCTTGGCCGAGCCCCAAGCGCGGAAGAATAACGTCCAACTGATCCTGGCGGGCGACGGCGCTACGGTGCCGTTGCACGTCGATCGCGACCTTATCAAACAAGCGCTGTTGAACCTGGTACTAAATGGATGCCAGGCAATGCCCCAAGGTGGCGAGTTGAAGATCACTCCCCACGCCATGCCCAACGCCGTCGAACTCGAGATTCGCGATTCCGGCGTGGGTATTCCCCCCGATGCGCAGAAGAGAATCTTCTCTCTTTTTTATACCACCAAGCCTGGTGGGACCGGTGTCGGGCTCGCTATGGCGTTTCGCGTGGTGCAACTCCACAATGGCACAATCGAGTTCACCAGCGAAGTCAACCGCGGCACAACGTTCCGAGTCACCCTGCCCGCCGACTTCAATCGCCCCCCAAAGTAACGAGCGGAAAAAGGTGGTTCCTGCATCTTATGTAAGAGGGGCGTTCCATCGCCAGACCGTCAGGCTTAGGAGCAGCTTTAGTCAGTTACGTCCTAACGTCAAGGACCGATGATGTTCGCGAGGAGGAATCATGTACGTGGTTCCAAGGAGTCGTTTGAATACCTTTGCCAGGAGATCAGGGATGGTCTTGTTGGGGGCCCTGGCGGTCTCGCTGAGCGTGCAGCCCGCGCGCGGCAAGGATTTACTGCATGAACTCGACCGTTCCGTGGAGTCTCTGGCACAACAGGTTTCTCCAGCCGTCGTGCAGATTCTGGTAACAGGGTATGCGGCAGTGGAACAGCACGGGCACACGGACACGGCGCTGGTCGGCCGCCAGCGGACCCTCGGCTCTGGCGTGATTGTGGACCCAGAGGGATACATCATCACCAATGCGCATGTGGTGGAAGGAGCCGTGAGGGTCCGGGTGGTGCTGTTTTCATCAGAGAACAGCAATTCCCCCCACGCCACCTTGCGCTCCAAGACCACCACCATGGACGCGCGCGTTCTGGGCGTGCATACTGACACGGATCTGGCATTGCTCAAAATCGAAGCCCGCGGCCTGCCCTCGCTCCCTTTCGGCCGATACCAGGATGTGCGCCAAGGCCAACTGGTGTTTGCCTTCGGAAGCCCGGAAGGCCTGGGCAATTCCGTAACCATGGGCGTGGTGAGCTCCGTTGCGCGCCAGCCTGACCCCGATCGCTCCATGGTGTACATCCAAACTGACGCGCCCATCAACCCTGGAAACAGTGGCGGGCCATTGGTGGATATTGAGGGCAAAGTAGTGGGGATCAATACTTTCATTTTCACCGAAGGCGGTGGAAATGAAGGTATCGGCTTTGCGATTCCCAGTGGCGTGGCGAGGCGCATCTATGAGCAACTGCGCAAGCAGGGACACGTGCACCGAGAGGAAATCGGCGCGGTCGTGCAAACCATCAACCCGACCCTGGCGGCCGGGCTGGGGCTGCAACAAGACTATGGCGTGATCGTCTCCGACGTTACGCCCGGTGGTCCCGCGGAGGGGGCGGGGCTGAAAGTCCAAGACGTCATCCTGACACTTGACGGGCAGCCGGTAATGAACGTCCCGCAGTTTGACGCCGCGTTCCAATTCCGGATGGATCCGGCACCCCTCCGCCTGGCCGTTCTGCGCGCCTCGGAGAAGATATCCCTGGAGATTCCGGTTGTTGAGCAGCAAGACGACTTGGACCGACTGGCGGATTCGCTTGACCCGGTGAAAGACCTGGTTCCCCAACTGGGGATTCTCGGTGTGCAGATCGATCGCCGGGTTTCCGCAATGGTTCCGGACTTGCGCATGGCCTCGGGAGTGATTGTGGCGGCCCGCACGACCTTTGGGGCGAGCGTCGATTCCGGTCTGGAGACCGGCGATGTCATCCACGCGCTGAACGGCGTTACCATTATCAGCCTGGAAACACTTGTCGCGGGCATTAAACAGCTCAAACCCGGCGACCCTACGGTGCTGCAAATAGAACGCGATGGCCAGTTGCAGTACCTGGCATTTGAGATGGAATGAGGACAGAGGTCTTCACTTCTCAGACGTCAGTGGTAAGTAAACTCGGTCGCCGCGGCGACCGAGGGTAGTAAGCCGATTACGGAAAGCCAACCGCAGGGAAGGCAGACCGGTCGTTCAGGTTCACGGCTTGCTTAACTGGAAATCGATTCGCCGGTATCCTTCCGCAGTTGATCGATCCGCTGCCGGAGCTGCGTTGCCAGCGCTGCGTACTGAGGTTCACCATAAAGATTATGCACCTCGCCGGGATCGCTGGCGAGATCATAGAGCTCGAACTCCTCGGGGGCCAGGTAATAGTGGATCAATTTGTAACGTTCCGTGCGAACACCTCGATGCGGACGAGCCGCTGCTACTCCCGGGTATTCGTAGTACTCATAGAGCCAATCCTTGCGCCAATCTGCGGCACCGCCCTTCACGAGTGGGAGCATACTGCGTCCTTGCATGGAGGGAGGAATGCTGAGACCCGCCAACCCCAAAACAGTAGGGGCAATATCAAGATTCAAAACCATGCTTTCGGAGGTCAAGCCTGATGGAATGAGCTTCGGGTACCGAATCAGCATGGGTACGCGAATCGACGGCTCATGCATAAGCCTCTTATCATAGAAGCACCACTCACCCAGAAAGAAACCGTGATCAGAAGTGAATAGAACAACCGTATTATCCAGTTGTCCGGTTTCGCGCAGTGCCTCCATGATGGAGCCAGCGCTTTCATCCACGGCAACAACCCCCGCATAATAGTCCTTCACCACTTCTTCGAGCGACCGGGGATCATTGTCGCCCACATTGGTCGTTCCGATTCTGTTGGGATATTCGGCAAATGCCCGCGGCTTTCCCGGATAGCCCTTTAAATCGTCGTCAAAGGAGCTGGGCTTAGGGATGGGAACGCCATTGTAAAGATCCATGTGGCGCCGGGCGCGATAAAAAGGCGCGTGGGGGGCTTGATACAACATAAATAGACAGAACGGGCCCTCGCGTTTTTGCCTTAGCCAACCCAAAGCTTTTTCCGTAACGAGGTCATCGACATAGCCGTCATAGACCTTATCTTCTCCGACGGTTCCGTTACGCCCCTCGGCGATGCGCGGACGATAATAGTCAGTCGCGGCGCTATTAAAACCGAAATAGTAGTCCCAATATCGGTCGCGCAAGCCTCCGCCGATGTGCGCCTTACCGCAGCAGGCCACCTCATAACCGGCGTGGCGGAGCAGATCAGAAAGTATGGGGACGGCGGGGGGAATCGGGCGGTTTCGGTTATCGATTGCCCCCGTGGTGTGCGAGTAAAGCCCCGTCAGAACTGTGGCGCGGGAGGGCAAACAAAGTGAGTTCACTACAAACGCATTGCGCAAATTCATTCCTTCGCGCCCAATGCGATCCAGATTCGGAGTCTTCAATATCCCGTTGCCCGCCAGACTTAGCGCGTCTGCCCGATGACCTTCGCCCAGAAGAATAACAAAATTCGGCTTCGGGTCAGCCGGGCGCGCCTGGTGCGAGTAAGTGCTGAAGGCCTTCGGCGCAGCAGCCAGTCCGCCGATCGCGCCGGCACTGGCCTTCAGGAAACGACGGCGAGACAGGTTTTTCTTCCGCTGGTCTTTCATGTGTTCCCCTCCCCGGGTTGGCTTGTAGAAGGTTGCGGTGGGTCCCCTTTACTCGAAGCGAACGAACTTGTCGCCATAGCTTTGCACCAAGCCCCACCGGCGCCATCGGCACCTTCGGCCGGCGTGAACCTAGATTTCTCCGGTCTCGTGCCGCAACTCCTGCATTCGCTGAAACAGATCCTTGGACAATTCCTTGGAGCCGGCTTCACCGTACAGATTGTGCAATTCGCCGGGGTCCTCTTGCAGATCGTAAAGCTCGAACTCTTCCGGGGCCTCCCAATAGTGAATCAATTTGTGTCGTTCCGTACGGACGCCACGATTCCTCGGAGCGAATGTGTTGTCGTAATATTCATAAAGCCAGTCTTTGCGCCAACTGGATGGTTCGCCGCCTTGCATAAAGGGAGCCAAGCTTCGCCCTTGCATCCATTCCGGAACTTTTAGCCCGGCAAGTTCGAGCAGAGTCGGGGTGACATCCAGATTCAGTGTCATCTTATCCGAGACCACACCCGGCCTGATACGCCGTGGGTACCGCAGGGCGAGTGGAACGCGGATGGAAGGTTCATGCATATACATCTTGTTGTAGAAGCCCCACTCGCCTAGGAAGAAGCCATGATCGGAATTGAGCACGATGACGGTATCGTCAAGTTTGCCCATGCGCGTCAGAGCTTCAAATACTCTTCCGACGTTGTCGTCGTTGTCTACGACACCGGCATAATGGCCCTTCACCAATTCTTCCAACGAACGCGGCGCACCCCTAACCGGAACTGTGGTGCCGATCTTGGTCCAACCTTTGGTAAAAGCGCGCGGTTTTCCGGGGTAGCCCTTCAGGTCGTCGTCAAAGGTCGCGGGTTTGGGGATCTCGACGCCGTTGTACAGATCCAGCAATCGCCGCGGCCGGAAAAAGGGATCATGGGGCGCCATGAACCACAAGAAAAGGCAGAACGGTTTGCTTCTTTCTTGGGTCAGCCATGCCAGGGCCCGATCGGTAACAAGATCGTCAACATAACCCTGAAAGGGCCTGGCAGGCTCGGCCTGCCCCTTCTCGCTTTCTATCATCACGGGGTGAAAATAATCCGTCAAGGCAGCTTCAATACCCAAATATGAGTCCCAGTAGCGCTGGGATAAGGCACGGATGTGGGATTTCCCGAATAACGCCACTTCGTAGCCGGCCTCGCGCAGCGTATCGGCAAACATGGGGATCTCTTCGGGTATCGCCCGTCTCTTATTGTCAGGACATCCGTTTGAGTGGGAGTACAGGCCGGTCAATACCGTGGCCCGTCCCGGCAAACAAAGTGCGTTAATCACAAAAGAATTGCGAAAGCTCATACCCTCCCGGACAATGCGATCGAGATTCGGGGTGGAAATGATTTTGTTTCCAGCGGAGCTGAGTTCGTCCGCTCGCACTCCCTCGCCCAATACAAAGACAAAGTTGGGTTGTGGCGGGGGCGCCGTTGCTGGGGCCGGTCCGGCCGGGTTAGTCATCCCCGCCCGCAGAGTCTTGTGCGGCAATGGCTCTGGACCATTAAAGCTGTCTGCCATATCCATCTCCTGAAATAATGTCGAAATTCAAAAGTGCGTCACCTCGTCGGCCGAAGGCTGGGGTTAGCTTTCGCCCAGCGCAGATATTCATCCACACTGTAGAAAGTCAGGTCAGTGCAAAGTTCCCCCTTGTCTTCAATCGGATAGCTAAAGTCCAGACTCCAGGAATCTCCGGTCTTGCGCATCCACTCTTTCAGCAAGTTTTCCATCGAGTCCCGAATGGACGCGCTCCGGGAACTGTTGGCAAGGTTATCCATTTCATAAGGATCTTTTTCAAGATCGTAGAGTAACCATGGTCCGGATTCCGTGCGTGCGTACATATGTTGCGCCGTTCTTACTCCGCGCCAGGCATGAGCCAGCGCATTATCGGAGCAAGGGCCAAATATCTGGAAGAATGCCGATGAGGGCCCCTCTTCACTGCGGCCCAGGACGACCGGAGAAAGGTCCGTGCCCTGCATTTCTGCGGGAACGCTGATTCCACACAGTGACAGCATGGTGGGGGCGAAATCCACATGGGTTAAAAGAACCTGCTTTTGTTGTCCGCTTTTGACTTGGCGAGGCCAGCGTAGAATGCCGGGCACGTGAATGGACTCCTCCCAGGGAAGGCGTTTCCAAATCCTCCCCTGCGAACCGAGCATCTCGCCATGGTCTGAAAAGAAAAACACAATGGTGTCTTGCTTCAAATTCAGTGCTTCCAGGGTCTTCATGAGCTTCCCGATCTGGTCATCAATGGCCGTTATGGATGCATAATAAGCGGCCATCTCCTTCCTTCCGCCTCCTCGGACCCCCGCGACCCAGTTGGGAGGCACATGGAGCGATTCCGGATCGTACATTTTCAGGTACTCTCCGGGCATGACATAGGGTGCGTGGGGCGCCCCGATGCTGACAATCAGAAAGAAAGGCGCGTCCTGTGTCTCATAAAGAAACTCATCGGCAAGGTCGACCCAGACTTCGGGTTCATATCGGGTCATCATGATGGGGAGGCCGTCGTCGCGAAAGTACCAGTTATAGAAGTAGTTATGGTTATCCTCGTTGGCTGCCCAGAATTCGAACCCCCGCCGCAGAGGACCGGGAGGAGTGTAACCGGGGAGATGGGGGCCGCCGGTGAGGTGCCACTTGCCGATAAAGCCCGTCCGGTAGCCTGCCTGGCTGAACAAGGCGCTCATGGTTGTCAAGGATTCGCGTAAGCGCAGATCATTCGCCACCATTCCGTTCCGGCTCGCATATGTGCCGGTCAGAACGTTGGCTCGAGCCGGACAACAGAGGGGGGTGTTGGCGAAGGTTTGCCGGAAGAGGATGCCCTCCGAAGCAAGGCTGTCGAGGTGAGGAGTGTGCACATCCGTGTTGCCCATGCATCCCAGGGCTTGCGCCCGCCAACTATCCGGCAGGATAAATAGAACATTCGGGCGGCGACCTGGCAGCGCCCCAGCCACTGGAGCAGCCTTTGTGCCTCGGGCCAGAGCCAGCCCGGCCAGAGTGCTTGTCCCCGCGCTAAGGAACGCCCGGCGCGTTGGCCTTGGACCATGAGAATCATCTGCCATCTTCCCCTCCTGAAGTTTAGGCGTTCCAGATGTCCGCATGATCCAGATCTAACTGCGTCGGTCCTGCCGCCAGCGGATTCGATAGCGGCAGGACCGGCGGCATTCTACCATTGAAGCTTCAATGAAATCTGAATTTGCCGGGAAGCACCGGCGCTCGAAATGGTCATGAAACTGCCTGCCTGCTCGCTGCCACTAGGATTAGCAAAGTTAACGTTGTTAAAGATATTGAAGAAATCTCCTCGAACCTCCAGATATTTTGTCTCGGTAAGGTGGAAGTCCTTCATGAGATTGAAATCGAACCCTTTATCATCTGGACCGCGAAGAGTATTGCGGGCCAGATTACCAAAGGTATAATTGGCAGGAGTTGCGAACGCACTCTTGCTATACCACTGCTGAACGGTTTGCGTAAATCCCGCCGGTAATGGGCTTCCGACGATATTTGCACGTTGTGACCCGCCGCCCACGTTAGCAATGTCACCCACCGTCACCGAGAAAGGACTGCCGCTGCGCGCGGTCACGATTCCGCTCATCTGCCACCCCCCAGCCACGGCGTTGAGGGGCCCGCTCCAGTCATGGCCAAACCGTTTACCCTTCCCCCAGGGCAGCTGATAGACACTACTGAACACGAAAATCTGGGGAAAATTGAAGGTGGAAGGCCCATAGTCCTTCTCAATATTATAAAAAGTCTCGATGGACCCATCGATGGCTGATGACTCCAAGTCCAGAGATTTTGACCAGGTATAGGAAGCGAGGAAGGTTACACCCGCCGCGAAGCGTCGCTGCAGCTTTGCTTGCAAGGAGTTGTAATCACCCTTTCCCTCGTTTTCCTCGTAACTAAATACACCAATGCTGGGGTATTGCGCGTAAAAGGGAAACCTGGGTGCGGTCGCCCCCGCCCCCATGAGGTTGGGCGGGACGGTGTTAGCGGAAGGCTCCATATTGGTATGCCGGCTCCCCGAACCGACATAATCAACTTCTGCCGTCAGGTTCGTCGTAATCTCTCGCTGGATGCCAAAATTCCACTCCATCGAGTACGCTATGGGCTTATGGTTCTGTTCGCCGAAAGAGGCGGTCACGCCCGAGCCCGGCCCGTAATAGGTGGTCGCCAAAGGTAAGTTGTCAAATAGGGTGGTGGGATACCCCAGGTTAAGAGTGCTGCCGCTGGCCGAACCACCCCAGGGCCACTTAATGCGAAGAGCCTGCGTTGCCTGCTTTAAGGTGTTGTTGTGATCATCAAATATGGAGAAACTGGTCCGGAGCACGGTCTTGGGGCTCAGGCCATAGGCGATGCCGAAGCGGGGTTCAAACCCATGGTAGTCGGGATCAAGGAAAGTTGGCCGGACATTCGCAAACGGGAAAAGAGGGGCGTAGGGTTGCGAAATCAGGAAGCACATGCACTGCACACTGGGACCGGATACCTGATTATTGGCCCAGGTCATCGGAGCGACATAGTCATACCTCATGCCAAACGACACGTTGAGCCTCTTCGTCACTTGCCATTTGTCCTGGATGTAGCCACCCTGCCACGTGGTGCGATTATCTGCATCCACATTTCCGACCTGCGAGCTGAGCGAGTAGGGGACATCAAGCAGCATGCTGGCTAAGCCATCGCCCGATAGTTGGTTTGCACCACTGGCCGCAATCCCGCCGCTCGGGATCTGATTGAAGCCCACGCTGCCGCTACCCGCGGCAACAAAGGTATGAATTTTGTAAATCATGTACCCGCCGCTGAGCGTGTGTGATTTATCTACCTTTTGAATATCCACGGTTAAGTTGTGCGTCCGGTCAGGGGCGTTGGCGATAAACGATTGCGCCGTCCCCGTAAACCGCGGACTTATACTGACCGCCGGGACCTCCGGTTCATCATTGGCCACGGGTTCGAAGCGATTAAGGTTCGTAGCATCGAGAAGGGCCTCCCCGGCGGGCTGATAATTCGCTCCATTGAACCAGGTGAAAACGTATTGATAATGGAAGGTCGCGAGTAAAGTGGGACTGAAAAGGTGCGTATAGTTGAGATTCACAACGCGCGCATCGTTCCACTTTTGGGGATTCCCCAACTTCAGAGCGTTGGGGGCAACGATGATCGACTGCCGGAAATAGAACCCTCCCGTTAAGTTGTCGTTGTTGCTGAACGTGTGGTCCATCTTGACCCCGAACTGATCCTGACGGACGATCTGCAGCGACGGCCCAAAATAATTCGGATAGGTCCCCGTGCCGTAGTCTGCCGCCGGGTAGAACGCCTTAAGATAGGTTAACGCGGCTTGATTGAGCATGTTTGCGGGAATCGCATTTCCCGGGAACGGATCCCGCACCGGCCCCGTGCTCGTCGCCGTTAGCCCCGTTACCGAGTCCACCGCTCCCGCGGTTACGGTTCGGGTGCTGTAGGGATTGTAGATCTCACCCGTATATACGGGCCTGCCCAAGGCGTCCGTGGTGAGCTTCGTGGTGGTGAGGATGTCGGAAAAGTTTCCGCCCAGGTCGGCAGCCGGGGGAACATCCGCGGATTCTGTGAATCCCTGGTGAGACCGGAAACCTTCCCAATAGCCAAAGAAGTAGGTTTTCTTTTCCCGGCCGTTATAACCCGGTATTTGCACGGGCCCGCCGAGAGTGACCCCGTATTGGTTCATCTGGAACGGCGCTTTGGGCTGACTCGCAAAGTTGGTAAAGAAGTTGGTCGCGTCCATCTTGTCGTTGCGCAGGAACTCATAGGCATTGCCATGCAATTGGTTACTTCCGGATTTGGTCACGAGGTTGACGTTAGCTCCTGCCGAAATCCCGAATTGCGCATCCACGATGTGCGATTGAACCTTGAATTCCTGGATGGCGTCGGGCGGAGGGCTGATAATCCACCCATTGTTCATCAAATAGTTGTTCAATCCTCCATCCAGCGTGAAGTTGTTTTGATTGGAACGTTCTCCATCGACGCTGGGAGAAATCCCACCGGCCCCGATCGCTACAAAGTTACCCGATTGTTGGCCATTCTCGTACGGCGCGGCGCCGGGAGTAAGTAAAACCAATTGTGTGAACTGCCGACCATTCAGGGGAAGTTGGACGGTCTCCTGCGATCCGACGACTTGGCCAATCGTCGCACTGGCCGTGTCGAGAGCTGCCGGGGTCCCGGTAATCTCCACTTTTTGGGTTATGGCGCTGACCTGGAGCGTGAAGTCGACGGCCAGATCCTGGTTCACAACCAATTGAACATTGTCTCGCTGGGAGGTGGAAAAGCCGGACTTCGACGCTGTGATAACGTAGCGTCCGGGAGGGAGCTGCAAAATTGTGTAAAACCCCACGTCGTCCGTCGTCGCCTGGCGAACCATGTTCGTCCCCGCATTCTGGGCAACCACGGTGGCATTGGGGATAACTGCGCCCGAACTATCTGCCACGACGCCGTGAAAGCCTCCGTTAACAGTTTGCGTAAACGCGGTTTGACCGGGCAACAATACGATGAGGCAGACAATTGCAACGGTTAGGTTGGGAATAAACTTCAGGCCCTTTCGTCTCATTTATGAACTACCTCCTTCTTCTTGGAATGACCAAATGGAATTGCTCTCTCGTGGAAGGCATTTCATTCAACCTCTATCAACTGCATGTGTGCAGGCCGGATGCTTGAATTTGCGATACCTCCGCAGCCTTCCACCTCCGGTCAAGTTTGGGAAGGACTATCCGACCTTTCTTCCTGCGACCGACCCTACGCGACGGCGCTGAGGACCGGCGCGTTCTCTTCATCTCGTGACGGTCTGGGGCGTTTGGCCTTCCGGGGCGCGGATTTGGCCCCCTGGCCATCGCTCTCCACTCTGAGGTCTACGGCGTAATATCGTTCCGAGGAGTGCACCAGTTCAGGGAACGCGCCCATGGTCACGGCCCCCACCAGGCTGGGCCGGTTGCGGACCACTGAGGGGAGCACCTGGATCATCGACAATTCCGGGACGATTAAATTGCTTTGGAGTTTGTCTGTAAGTATAGGGCCGATAAGAAACCAAGCCTCGGCTAACTCCCCGCCCACAATCACCACGGGAGGCGCCAGGCCGTGCACGAGGCTGCGCAGCGCAATCGCCAAATTCTCCGCCGCCTCCCGCAAGACGTTTTGGGCGCGCTCCTCTCCGCGTCGCGCCAAGTTGATGATGTCGGTTACGGAAAGCTCCCGCCCGTTTGCTCGGGACTTTCCTTGATAAGCAGACCGAATGGCCCGGTTGGAAGCTAACACTTCGAGGCATCCTCGCCCGCCGCAAGTGCATTTTGGACCATTCGGAATGATGCACATGTGGCCGAATCCTCCTGTCCCGATGCGCGAACCGCGATAGATCTTTCCCCCCACGATCAAAGCAGATCCCAAGCCCTCCACCACCAGGATGTAAAGCATGTTCTCAATGCCTTTGCGGGCGATATCGCCGTGCCACATCTCCGCCAGCGCGGCGGCGTTGGCGTCGTTATCCACCAACACCGGAAGGTGAGTGACTTCCTGAAACCACTTCTGGACCGGGACATTCGACCAGCCGAGGTTGGGCGCCCGCACCAACTCGCCGGTTTGTGTGTCCACCAACGCCGGCACGCTCACGCCGAGGTGCCCGAAAAGGCGCCCCGCATACTCGTTCTTCATCAGGTGAAGAATGCGTGCGCCCAGCTTGTTAATGAAGGTTCGTGGGTCTCCCTTCGTCGGCAGGCGCTGGCTGAAAATGATCTGAGCGTTGAAATCGGCAATCGCCAGAGCGGTGTCCGTTACTCCGATATCGACGCCGAACAAGTACATTTTTTCGCCGTTCACGTGGAGGTGCCGTGCGGGTCGTCCACCATTGGAAAGGCCGGCGTCGGATTCAATGATCCAACCGGACTTGAGCAATCGGTTGACATTGAACGCCACGGTGCTGAGCGGCAGGCCCGTAAACTCGCTGAGCTCCGCCCGCGCGATGGGTTGTCGGCGGTGGATCAGGTGAAGTAATAAGCGTTCGGTGTGAACATCCTCACGCCAGGGGATGCGCCGGCTGCGCGCTGATCGAGAAGGAGGTACAGCCATACTTTCTCCAATCGTTGCGATAATCTGTGCTCGCTGGAACCTTTTGTCAAGCAGTAAAAAAATCGCGTGCAGGGTTAATCGGATATCGGGATTCCCGGTATGGACTTTTCCCTGTGGCTTTTCTTGAAAGGATCGGAGTTTCTTGGGATGCTCGGCTTTTTTCGCAGAACCTTTCTTCCGTGACATTACTTTCAAAGTGAAAATAACACTCCTCTGCGTTGTTGAATTGTGGACGAATTGAGCGTAAAAGACTCGCCGGAGGGTAACCCAATGCCAATCTATCTTCGGACGCACAATACTGTTTATAGTCGTTGGCTCCTGCGAATTGCCGCGGTCGGGGCGTTCTCCCTGGCGTTTGCCGTTTCGGCGGCAGCGGCGCTGAACGTACGCGACTATGGCGCGAAAGGTGACGGGGTCACCAAGGACACGGCGGCCATCCAGGCTGCCATTGATGCCGCGGAGAAGCAGGGCGGCGGCAAGGTCCACGTTCCCCCCGGGCGCTACATCAGCGGCACCATCCGTCTCAAGAATAACGTAACGCTTTACCTCGAAGCTGGAGCAACGCTGGCCGAGAGCCCTGACAACGAGGATTTCGACAAGTATGAAGAGTTATCCTTCAAGTCCGTTTCCGACAACGAAACCACCTATTTCCATTACGGGCTCGTCACCGCAGATGGCGTGCACAACATTGGCATCGTGGGTCAGGGCACCATCGACGGGAACCGCACGCATCGCCGCGGGCCCAAGACCATTGCCTTGAAAATGTGCCAGTACGTCACCATCCAGGGGATTACCGTGCAGAACTCCCCGAATTATTCCGTCAGCTTCTGGGGATGCGACTACGTGAACGTCATCGGCGTCACCGTGCTGAACAGTTACGCGGACGGCATCGATCCTGACGCCTCCCGCTACGTGCGCATCGCCAACTGTTACGTCGAGTCTTCCGACGACGCCATTTGCCCGAAGGCCAGCCCTTCCATGGGTTACGCGCGGCCTACTGAGAACCTGACCGTGACCAATTGCGTGCTGCGGACCAACTCCAACAACTTCAAGTTTGGAACGGAAAGCAGCGGCGACTTCAAGAATATTGCCGCCTCGAACCTCGTCATGCTGCCGCGCGAAAAGAGTCGCCCACCCCATTCCGGTATTTCACTGGAAGCGGTGGACGGAGCTCACATCGACGGCGTGGTGATCTCCAACATCTCGATGGAAGGCGTCCTGGAGCCGATTTTCATCCGGCGCGGGAACCGGGGACGCGGGCTCACCAATCCCATTCCCGGCACCATTCAGAATGTTTCCATCTCTAACATCGTGGCCACCGGCGCCACGATAACTTCCGACATCTCCGGTCTGCCCGGCTATCCGGTGGAGAAGGTCCTGCTCGATGGGATCAACATCACGATGCAGGGGGGCGAGAAAGAGGCAAAGGGACTGGACGTTCCCGAAAACCCCGACATGTATCCCGAAGCCGGCATGTTCGGAATCCTCCCCGCGTTCGGTTTCTACACGCGCCACGCCGCGGGTTTGACCATGACCAATGTGCAGGTGCGCTGGGATAATGCCGACGCGCGGCCAGCCATGATTTTCGACGACGTCAAGACGCTCGACCTGGATGGCTTCCGCGCCGGCACCATGAGCGGTTCGCAGCCCATGGTGTGGATGAACAACGTTGTGGACGCGCTGGTGCGCGGCTCGCGGCCCGTGCCCACGCCGACCTTCCTCCGCTTGAGCGGCAGCGAGACCAAGGACATCAAACTGACGGGCAACGACTTTACTCAAGTGCAGCAACCCGTGGAATTCCAAGGCGTCCCCAAATCCGCGGCGACGGAAATCGGAAACTTCACGAGTGGCGGAAAGAAGTAACCCATGCGCGCTTGCCGGCTAGGACTGCTCTTCCTCTTGTCTTGCGTCGTGCTGCCGGCCCGGCAAGCGCCTGGTTCTTACGCCGCGGCATCAGGCTCTTCCACCTACTTTGACGTGCGCACCTTTGGCGCCAAAGGCGACGGCGTGGCCAAGGACACCGCCGCCGTCCAGGCGGCCATGGATGCGGCGGCAAAACAGGGCGGCGGGACAGTTCTTCTGCCGCCGGGCAAATACCTGTGCGGAACCATTCACCTGAGGAGCAACGTCACCCTTTATCTTGAAGCGGGCGCCACGCTGCTCGAGAGCGCGGATAACGCCGACTTCGATCCTTACGAAAAGCTCGACTACCCTTTGCGCGACGACCGCGAGACCACGTACTTCCACTACGCCCTGCTGGCCGGTGAGAATGTCGAGCACATCGCCATCATCGGGCAGGGCGTCATTGACGGCAACCGTCCTGTGCGCGGCGGCCCCAAGCCCATCGCCTTGAAACTGTGCCGACACGTGGCGATTCGCGGCATCACCATCCGCCGCGCCCCCAACTACTGCATCAGCCTGCTCGGCACGGACTACGTGGACATCGACGGCGTCACCATGGTCGACGACTACGCCGATGGCATCGACCCCGACAGTTGCCGCTACGTCCGCATCGCCAATTGCTACTTCGACGGCTGGGACGACGCTATCGTCGCCAAGGCCAGCTTTGCGCTAGGTTACAAGCGCTCCACCGAAAACCTTACGGTCACCAACTGCGTCCTGACCACCAACAGTTGCTACCTGAAGTTCGGCAGCGAGAGCGGCGGGGATTTCAAGAATGTGGCGTTTACCAATACGGCCTGCTATCGGCGGCCAGGCGCCGACCCGCGCAACCTTTCCGCGGTTTCGCTGGAATCACACGATGGCGCGAACATCGATGGCGTGGTCATCGCCAACATCGTGGCGCAGGACGTTTACAAACCCTTCGCGATTACCTTGAACACCCGCAGCCACGGCGGCTTCCCCCCGCTTCCGCCCGGGACCCTTCGGAATGTCTCCATCAGCAACTTCGTGGCGACGGGGGCCAGTGTGGCGGCGCAGATTGCCGGCATTGCGGATCACCCCATCCAGGGCGTGAGCCTGAGGAATGTCACCATCACCGTGCGGCGGCCGCGCGAGACAGAGAGCGAGTTGAAGAGGTTTGCGGGGAACTCGTTCCGCCCCAAGCCGGCCTATGGGTTAGTGGCCGAGCACGTGGAAGATCTCAAGATGGCCAACGTGCAGATGCGCTGGCAGGATGTGGACGAACGCCCCGCGATCATTCTAGATGACGTGAGGAACTCCGCGCTCGATGGCTTCCGCACGGATACGGTGGCAGGCTCCGGACCGTTGTTGTGGTTCAAGGATACCGTTGACTTCCTGCTACAAGGCTGCCACCCACCGCCCAACACCCCGCTTGTCCTGCGCTTGAGTGGCGCCCGCACCGCAGGCATTCGCCTGGCCGGGAATGGCTTTACTCACCCCGCCCGGGCCATGGAGTCAGATCCGGAGGTTGCTCCTTCGGCGGTGACCGAAGTCGACGACCTCCCCCGGCCTGGCTCAGCGCCTGTTCCCTGACTCGCGGGGGCGGCAGGGCCCGAATCCCCTTTCCCGGCTTGCGCAATCGTTAGCCTAGCTAGTAGGTCTACATCCGGAGCGAGCTGACGGAAACTCCTCCGCCGGGTATCGGGGAGATCTGGCGGCTCGAATCTGGGCATCGCAAACGCCCTGCATTGGCGGCCAAATCCCATCGAAAAGGTAATTTTTGTCGCACCGAAGTGTGCATTTTCCGTCAAAATCGGCTTCAAATTGCCTAAAATGTCTGAACGGTAGCATGACAAAATGTCGTTGTTTCCTTTGTTTTCAACAACATTCCTACTTCCAACGTCGTTTCCTAACATCTTTTTTTTCGGCACTCTCCCTCGCTCAAGGGCAAAAGTGCTTTGTTTTCTTTGCGTCTCCGCGACTTGGCGCCTTGGCGTGAGATGTTCTCGCTCTTTACGGGATTCTTCGTCAGGACCTCCAGCCGGGGTCAACTCCTGCGGTTGATTCTCGCCGGTCGCCCAAGCTTTTTGCTTCGGTTCCACCAGTTCGCGGAACCAGCGTTGGCCCGAGGCCGTCATGGCTTCCGCCCAAAGCGCCAGGTCCACAACTTCTGCGAACACGGGGTGCGCCACCTGCTGGCGGGTCAGGAGTTCGGTGGCCGTCTGCTCCACCGCGCAAGGCGGGGCGTTGAGTAGTCCAAACCACAAGCGGCGAAAGACGCGCGAGCGCGCGCCGGTCTTGAGCCGGTTCAGGCAGGACTGCGCCTTGCCCCGCGCGGTCCAGGGCCCCGTGGACTGCTGAGCGTTGCGCCGGATGGCTTCCAGGAATGCGGGCGTGCGGGTGGGAGACTTGCGCAGAGACAAAGCGGCACCTCAACTAGTACAGCCTAAAATTATAGGCCAGAAATCTTGCTCTGTCAAGAGGAATTATTGTCCGAATCCGTTATTGGCGCTGGAAGCATCAAGCGGACCCCGCCTTCGCCCCTACCCCGCCGTCCCCCACAACTTCCGGCTACTTCGTCACCGGATAGCCGTGAAGTTGTGGGCCGATGACATTGGAGAAGTTGTAGTTGCCGCGGCGGTCGGCGTCAAGGGTCCAGAACATGGCGCCGATCATGCCGGGGTAGCCGGTGGGCTGGCGCAGCTTGTATTTGCTTCCCGGGGGAGCCTTGCCGGTAATGATGTACTCCATTGCCTCGTTGACGATGCTGGGTGTGGTGTCTCCGGTGAGGAAGCCTACCGCAACTTTATCGGCAGGCATGGGCGGGAAGTACTGTTGGGGATCACCTCCAACGTTGAAGCCTTGGAGGAGGAGTTCGGTCATGGCGGCGTGATAATCCACTGAGCCGGCCTGATAGATATCGCCATCCAGACCTTGCAGCGGCGGCGTGTTGTAATCCTGCACATCAAGGAAGGAGAGAATGTCGCGGAGGGCGTAGGTGATGGGCAGATAGGAGCCGAACTGGCCGCCATAGCTGGGGTAGCCGGCAGGGATCTGTGTACCTTCGGGCACCAGGCTGATCATGAAGCCGGCGCCGAAATGATCGCGCAACTGGCGAAGGCCCGAGATGAGATTCACCACGGAGGGCGTGGTGGGATACCGGAAGTCCGTGTCTCCGGCGTCGAGCGAGAGAGATGGGGTTTCGAAGTCGATGTCGATACCGTCGAAGCCGTACTCGCTGACGATGCGGGTGACGGAGGAAACGAAGTCCGGAATGCGCCGCGGATCGGCCAGCGTGAAGTATTGGCCGCCCCCCCCGAGGGAAATCATTACCTTCCGGCCTTGGCGCTTCAGGTAGGCAATATCGGCTTTGAACTGTTCGGCATCACGTCCGCCGGGCGGGCGGAACCGCAGGGTCCCTTCCGGGGCATTCTTATCCGGTGTGGCGAAAGCGACGATGATGACGTCCCACTGCGGCGAGATCTCGCGCGCCTCACGGCCGCCCCAGTACCCGATGAGCCAATGGCCGTTGGGCGAGGCGCTCCGCGGGACCGCCGCAACGGTGGGTTGAGGTGAAACCGGCGGGCCACCGCCCGCGCGAAAACCTCCACCCCGCGCCGGGCACGGCCGGGCAGGCTCCGCGAGTGCCTGCGCGTCCGGGAAGCTGTAAGCGCTGACGGGTCCTTCCCAGGGGCCGGTATACCAGGGCAGCAGGGCTACGTTCTGGAGGTGATAGGCGGTTCCGTGCTCGTGGGCGACGAAGGCCTTCGATGCGGGGAAATTATTTTTGGGGTTCGTATCGGTGGGTTCGAGAAGGAAGTAGGTGGAGCCGACCTCCGCACCACCGCAGCCGCCCTGGTCTCCCGGACGCATCGAGGCGGGACGCATCCATCGGGGGAAGGTGTTGCCCGGTACTTTCGCGTTGCGGTCCCCAAGGAGCGGATCGTGCAGGGGATCGTTGATAAACTCCCCGAACTGCTGAGTGAGCGGCTGCACGTCATCGTCTTCAACAAGGGGGGGCGCGCCGTGGAGATAAGAGGCGAGCACGAAGGAGTTGCCGGTGGCGGAGTCGACGCCGTGCGTTCCCCATGAGCAGCAGACGGTGGCGTCGCCCAGGGCGTAGTAAGTGGTGTTATGCGTCAGGGCGATGATGAGCTTGCCTTCCTGTTTGGGAAGGTGCTTGAACAGTTCTTTTTGCAGAAACTCCAGGTCGACGACGGCCAAGGAGCCGCCGGTTTGTTTCGAGGTAAGGATGTAACCGTAGCCAACTGGGACGGTGATCTTCACCCGCTTCACCTGGGGCTTGCCGAGCAGCGTGTGCCACCCGTCAGCCTTGGGGAAGGTGGCGCGCAGCATAGCGTCGGCATACTGTGTATTGCCGCCAGAGGGAAAGGGGAAGTTGGAGAAAATGGGCGAGCGGAGGACGCGCCGGACGTCCGGGGCTGCGTCCATGATGGAGGGCTTGCCGGCGGCCTTCTTCGCATCAAAAGCGAGCGTGATCGGAACCAGCATCGCGGGGATGGTGGCGACGCCTCCCTGCGCCGGATCGTGGCCGACCAGAGTATAGGAGCGCTGGTTGATGTTGTGCTGGAAGGTGGGCACTTCGCCTTGCGCGCGCGCAAAGTGCAGAGGGAAAACGAAGAGTACGAAGAGTAGGAA